>Ga0208454_1001093_pt1 | contig 12008 bp, 9 predicted proteins | sample EasRivMeERMZT100_FD_187530 | JGI IMG/M metagenome (GOLD analysis project Ga0208454, IMG submission 187530) | Soil microbial communities from meander-bound floodplain in the East River, Colorado, USA - East River MetaG ERMZT100 (SPAdes) (version 2) | ecosystem: Environmental > Terrestrial > Soil >...
GCAACACCCGTCACAGAAAGTTTTCCGCGACTACACTTGGTTGGGCCCAACCCCCGTCACAGAAAGTTTTCCGCTACTACCAATGATACTATTGCCCTTAATCGCAACCCCCTAGAGGTAAAACGCCAACACCCGTCAAAAAAAACTCTCCACGACTACACTTGATACTATTGCCCTTAAGTGCAACACCCGTCACAGAAAGTTTTCCGCGACTACACTTGGTTGGGCCCAACCCCCGTCACAGAAAGTTTTCCGCTACTACCAATGATACTATTGCCCTTAATCGCAACCCCCGTCACAGAAAGTTTTTCGCGACTACAAGAGTGTAGTAGCCGGGAACCCCCGAAGCCTCACGCCGCGGCCCCCAGCCCTACTCTCCCGGCGCCCTCCTCAGGAGCGCCGCCGCCTCCCGGCGCAGCCGCCAGTGACGACATGGCGATTTAAGCCTCGGCGCCGCGCCGGGCCCCTCCCACCCGCGGACTTTTAAACGCAGTGGATATATACGGTGGATGGACGCAGCGACTATCGCAACACAGCCAAGGACCCCCGCGAAGTGCACGAGGTGTGGCCTTTCCTTCGCCACGCAATGGGATTACGACCAACACGCCCGAATATTAGGGTGTGTGGCCCCAGACGTAAAACTGATAGCCCTGGCGGGCAGTTGGGCCTGGATATTGGCCTTTACGGGTCTAGGCACGTACTTCGGCGGAACAACATGTGGACTTATCATAGCGCTCTCCTATGCCATGCTGGGCCTACGCTACTGACCTTTGGGCATAGCCTCGTTTGGAGACGCCCGGCTTAGCTACTTGTCAGATGGCTCAGACTTGCCTGGGCCATCTGACAGTTTTGTCGCCCTGGCAAGCCCTGGCAAGCCCTGGCAAGCCCTGGCAAGCCCTGGCAAGCCCTGGCAAGCCCGCACCCTTCATTGCAGGGGCGCAAGGGCCGCCTGGATGTCGTCGGCGATGTTCGCCGGATCGTTAGTGGCGATCATTGTCTGGATTTGCCGTAGGAGTCCCTTGGTGCGGTCCGCATTAAAGTGGGTATTGCCTTCCATAGGAATGTGAGGAGGCGCGGAGCCCGGCATTGTAGTGGTCTTCAAGAGTTGGACCTTTTTCATGGCACGGATGAGGGCATTGGCCGTGACCGGCGGCGCTTTCTTTTTGATATGCTTGGTTGCGGTGACCACACTCCGCGCGGCGGTAGTCACGATCACATCGAGCATGTCAAGAAAGTGTACGACGGGAGCACCTGGGGCCGCCGCAACAGGTGCCACGAAAGCTGCCACAGGGGCTCGAAGCGGCGGCGACACGAGAGGTTGGGCTCCGCCAGGTAACGTGCGTGGGGCTGCCTCAAGCTGCTCAGCAAGCTGCGAAGCTTGGTCCTCTGCACGTGTGGCTACTGGCACATTCTCGAACGCTGCCAGCAGCTCATTGAGCGCGGCCCCCTCAGAATCGGTTGCCGCGCTTGCGATAGCTTCGGCGACCGCCGGCGGTACAGCTTTTTGTTCCAAGTATTCGGCGAGGAGATCTCGCAGTTCCTCATCAGTTAATGAAGTCTTGACGGAAGCTGCCGGCGCCGCCGAGGCACTCAAAGCGGGCGCCTTCTTAGGTTTCGCTGCTGCCTTCGGAGGAGGCACAAAGACGGGTACCTCCGGCGTTGCGCCTGTGGCCGCGACAGGGACCGCGACAGGGCCCGTGAGAGCTCTCGTCAACAGTAGGTGCCTGGCCTTTGGCAGGATTTTTGCCGGCGCCCCTTTCCCTAGCTGGTACCGTATGATTTCGTCCGCGATGATTGGGGCGTGCTCTACCCGGAACATCTTTCCCCCATGCTTTTTGGCAGCCGCTGGATCCTTCGTGAACACCTGGGCTAGTAGAAGCGGCCTATTCGTTTTGGTAATTCGTTTAGGTGCCGAGCCACCAAGAACACTCCGTATAAGCTTATCCGCCATCGCGGGGGCGTGCTGCGCCGTAAACATTGTACCTTGTGGGCTCTTCGCAGTAGCGATGCGTTTGGCCAAGAGAGCGGCCCGAGCTTTCTCCAACGCGGCCTTTTGGGCAGGACTTCTCTCTTTCGTCGCCATTATCTATGCTTGGCGGCAAAATGTTCGTGAAAGTACATCGCCTAGAACGATGCCCGAGTAACGTCGAGGGTGATAGTATATTTTGCGGACCCTGCAACGCCAAGAACCACCGAGGTAAAGAGGGGGGTGGTGCCCGTGAACCCTACGGATAAGGCCGGGGTAAGAGGCGGGCTGCTGAACGCGCCTTCATTAAACCCCGCCGTTAACGGAGCGGTGGGGACCTGGTTGATCGTGCCTACGCCACCCACCATAGAGGCCCAGTACATACTGGCCTGTGCCCAGACCTGGTTCGTGAAGGTGCCAGAGAAGCCGATGCAGGCGACATGCGCCTGTACGATGAATCGCTCTCCATTAGGTGCGGGGGGCATCGAGACTGTTACCGGGACACCCGCCACCAGCGTGCCGGAATAGACCCTTTTCTCCCATACAGGGGCAAGCCCGGCAACTGGATCGGCCACAGCAACCGAAGAGGCATTGGGCAGCGCGACGCTTGTTAGCGCCAGCGTACTGCTGAAGTTTTTAGGATAGAAGGACGGGTCCTGCGTTGACCGGGTCTGCTGGTAAGACATTGGCTCGTATATGTACCAAAAAACTCTCCGAGGCAGCGAATCAAATGGCGTAGCTGAAGTTTTGGGCCGAGACCCCCGTGGTTTCAAGCCCAGCATCCGCTTGCCACACGTATGGGCCGAAGGGGACGATCGTCATGTGCCCTTGAGGGCTAATCATGGCGAGGCCGTTCATGAGAACGTCCTTATTGCGCACGATCAAGACACCCGCCGTGTGATTCGCCGGTCGGTACGGCGCCGGCACGGACTCGATCAAAGTTAAGCTGCCGGAGGGGTTCGTGCACGCGGCGACGCAAGCAGCGGCAATGCTGCACGTAACCTGGCCCCCGACCAGATTGAAGTTTGCTGCCAGTGGCTGGTTGGCTGCCCAGATACCTCCGAGGTTTAGCATCGCGATCTATACTACGGCCGCAGAAATTGGGCCGAATGAATAGACTTGCCACGGCGACTTCCAGCGCAAAAGACGAAGTACAAACCATACTATTCAGGAAGAAGGATTGGACGTTCCACGACGCCGTCGACTGGTTGAGAGCTAAGGGATATAAGGGCCTTGACCCAGACGTTAAGCCAGCGACCTACCGCTTCAGACAAAAAGACCCGAAGCCTGACGCCGATTTTCGGTCGGTGGCACTCCCTGACGGCGTTGTTATTGTTTACCAGCACGCCGGCGCTGCGGCGTCTTCGCAGGCGCCCGTGCGGTAGGTCTGGTGGCCGCCGCGGCAGGCTGCGTCAGGCGTTGCGCAAGGCCTAAAGGGCGAGGGGGCTCGAGGGGTTTAATGTCGGAACCGAGCATTTTTTGGTCTTCCCGGCGGCAGATGTCGCCCGCCTGCGACCGAAAGAACTCCCGGACCACCTTAGGGTCGGGGCGCTGGGCTATGATTTCGTCGAGGCCGAATGAGCCTTGTGCCGCACCTCGGAAGAGCAGTTCCATCGCGTTTCGGCAAGCGTTATATCTCAGTCAGCAGAACGATCGACGGGTCGACATTTGCGGGGGTTGCCGTTGCTAGAGAAGGGATGTAGAAGGGGTCTCCAAACTCGTCCCGAAAGCTGATATCCACGAACTCAAAGGCCCGGTCTCGCCGAAAGTTGGTCGCCTCGACGCTCTCCCCAAACGGCGCAAACGCCGCGCCCATCGTGGGGAACCCTCCAGCCGCCGGCACATTTGAGCCGGCCGGCGCGACTAGCGGGCTTTGCAGATAGACCCTCGCATAGAGGTTGAAGGGCCCTTGGTTGCTTGCCGTCGGGTTTTTCGTGTACTGGGTCAAGGCGTTCGAGCAAATGTCGATGTACCGGCTGTACATCAGGAAGGTCGCCCCGAAGGTTTTGATCGCCGTGAAGGCTGGGTCTAGCGGAAGGTTGAACAGGTTCTTCCCCTTGAACAGCATTAGGTTGGAGGGGTCGTTGAAGAAGCGAAATGGCACGAGGTTGGTTATTTGCCCCGCCAGAGGATTGGCGAACGCTACCGCTCCACGCGGCCACGTAACTGTAAACAAGGCCGGGAAAGGGGGCACGGCCGCATTAAGAGCAGTCTGCAGGGCTAACAGGGCACTGTCGGTGCCGAGTACGGGGGGGAGCGTCGTGTACCAGCCCTCGGGGATCGTAGCTGTGTGAATGACGCCGGGGGCGCTCTCGACGATCACGACGTTGTTGCGTACGTTGATGTTGGGAGTAGCCAGGAGGATTTGCAGGCCGCCAATCGAGAACCTCTGGATCTTCCGGGTGTAAAGTCGGTTGAGCTGGTTTCCAATAGTAAACGACGAGTTGTCAGCCGACTGGGTGTTAGTGTCCTCAAACCCTCCGTCGAGGTGTAGGAAGGCTCCATTGAGCGATCGAACCCGAACAAAGGGCGGCTCCAGGTTCTCGTCAGTCTGTTGTTCATCACTGACGGGGGCGAGGCTGACCCGTGGGACGACGTACGGATCGGCGTTTCGGGCGGAGTCGGACGATGGTGTTTGGAACATGGCTTGCCCTATGTTCCCGCGCAAAATGCGCGCCGGCCGGGCGCCTAGAAATACCGCTTAAACGACGCGGGAGCGACGCCGTTCTTTCTGCCTTTTCTGTTAGCCTCTCGGGCCGTGGGGGCGTCGTCGGGGCGGGGTGCCGACAAGTTGTTGTGCTGCGCGCGAGACTTTTGGGATAAAACCCGGAAGCCGGCACTCGGATCGTCGCTGAGATCCCCCTCGTACCCTCCCCGGGCCGAGACGTGGGGCGCGACTCGGGGGCCGGCCATCCTGCGTGGCATGAAGGGCGAGGGCACGATCACCGTGCGCCCGTTGGCCGCTTCCATGGGATCGGGCAGGAGGACACGCCCGGCTGGGGTCGTGGCAAAGGTGGAGACGTCGTCAGGGAAGTCCATGCGGTCTCGGTAGTCCCCGATAGGCGTCCGGCTCGCCATCATCGCGCGGGCCCCATTGGGCGTAGTCATATGAGGCGCCGAAGGCTCCCCTAGCACGTTCTGGAGGAGCCCTGTACCGGTCTTTAGAAGAAGGTCAAGAGGATTGCCCCCGCCCGCGATCCCCTTGAGTACAGGCGCCGCGACATCGATCACTTTCCCGGCTATCTCGCCCCCTCGCTCCCCAAGAACGGTGCTCGCCACCTTTTTCAGCAAGCCCGCGCCAGTTTCGATAAGATTGGGCACGGCGCCCGAGCCAAGCAGGGACGCGATCACGCCTGGAATAAAAGCCATCGCTATTCACGGTCGCCAAAAAACCGCTCGACACGAGGCTTTGCCCAAAGTTGAGAGCCTAATCGAAGTAGGCGCGTGACACTCCGTTTTGCGTCAGGAAGCAGCCGTTGTAGTAGTAGGTGGCGTAGAGCGTGAATGGAACGCTGGGCAACAACGGCCCAGGCGCGTTTGGCAGGGTGAAGTTGATCACGAGGGTGTTGCTGCCGATTCGCCAGACGTTGGGGTAGTGGTCCTCGAAGGACGCGGCGCGGAGCCTGGCCCAATCCAGATACAGTGGGTAAGTGTCGGCAGGCACGCTCGTGAAGGGCGCAACGGCGCCCGGCCCGACGATGCTGTTGGCGAACTTCCCACTGGTGAGCTCGCCGTCGGTCCCATAGATTTTGTAGGCTATCTGTCCGGGGGCGAAGTACATAGTCTGCCCGTTGAAAGCCACGGTGATATCCTGGAGCTGTTGGTAGTTGAAGGGGTTGGGGGTACTATTGGCTGCGGGCGCAGTGTCAGACTGGGCCACTACACCGATAGTGATGCCCACAAGATCCCCGTTGATAAAGCCCAGGAGATTGACCGAGATGGGCGCGTTGTTGTTCGCCTGGAAGGTCTGGGTCTGCCCGGCCTGGGCGTAGGTAAAGGGATAGCAGTAATGCATATCCGGGTGGATCCGCAGCGCGGTGGCGAGGCTCTGGGAAGGCTGCGCGAAGTCCCCTTGCTTCACAAGGATCATCGCTTCGGAGAAGCCCCCCGGAGGTGCGGCGCTGCCCCCGAAGATAGAGCGGGCGGCGTTGAAGGCGATCTGTATCGTGATCGGGTTCTCGAGAAGGCGCGTGTCAAACGGGCGCTTGGCGTACTGGCCATTGGCTGAGCTCCATGGGAACGGGAGAACAAGAACAGCCTCTACGGGGCCCACGGTCGGGCCGAAGGTCTCCTCGCCGCCGTAGCGGATGAGGTCATTCCTTTTACTGTCCGTGTCGCACTGCGCCATGATGATCTGGAGGACGTTCTGGCCCGCAATCTGGACCAGGGACACGTTGCTGCTGCCGAGCAGGAAGTTGATCGAGGAGATCGCAGCCCAGCCCCAGCCGCGCGGTAGGGTCTGGTTAGCCAGGAGAGCGGGCAAGACTAGCCGCAGGAAGACAGTCGAGGTCAGGCTACTGTTCGGGATCACGACCTGGCTCTGCCCGTTGAAGAGGCTGTTACTCAGCGACTGGTGGAACCGGGCAAAGTTGTAAGTCACCTCGGCGAGCTCGACACTCGTGTTGAGGGCACTATAGTACACATCGTCGAGTTTGATGCCCGGGTTGGCGAGCAAGGATCGTTTGTCCCGCAGGAAGGCCATATCAACGGCCTGCTGTTCGGACGTGATCGGGAGCTCCTGGATCTGGCCAGGACCAACAATGAATGGGGTTGACATCGTGCGCGCCGCTCTATGAAAACGTGCAAAACAAACCCACGTGTCGTCGTTAAGTCTCGGCCTGTGCGAGCCGGTGGAAAGAGATGCTGTCCGAAGCCGGGTGCAGGTAAATGAACCCGTGGTCGGCGGTGGCCTTCTTGTAGAAGTCGACCATCGCGTCCGGCTCGATGCCCATCCGCCGGAAGTGCGCTTTCAAGAACTGGGCGATCGCGAGCTCGATGGCCTCCTGGCTGTTGAAGCGGAACAGGAGGATGTTGTTGACGTTGGCGCGCGAGTTCTTGGCCAGAAGGTTCGTGAACTGCAGGCTGACAACCGAACTCATGTCGCTGTTCCGCAGCGAGAGCACGAGCTTTTTCAGGGCCTTGTCGTCCCGCTTGTCAACGATGTCGTCCAGCATGAAGCAGAAGCGGTAATGGTTGTCGGTCCCCCTCTGGATGAAGTGGGCCATCTTGATGAGCCCCGGCTCGTAGCAGTTGACCAAGACGAGCTTCTTTTTCTTAGGCCCAGTGTACAGAGGGATCTGCACGTTCTCAGCGAAGAGGGTCGTGACGAACTCCTTGCCGGCGTAGTACTTGAGAAAGAGGTGCATCATGAGCGTGCTCTTGCCAGCCTTGGACGAGCCCATAAGCACCGTCGAGTTGCCGGTGTCTTTGTCCAGCTTCAGGTCGATGTCGGGCGCCGCCTCGTCGACGCCTTGCCCGGCGAGGCTGTCTTCCTGCGGCGCGATGGGAGCTTCCTCGGCCTCGTCCTCGGCGGCTCGTTCGAGAGCGTTAGTGTGCGCCTTCGCCCGGTCGAGGACCTTCTTTCGCCCGGACCGCCCGTACCGAGCCGGGTGGGCCTTCCGATACTCGGCATTTAGTTCTTTCTGATCCGCGCGGGTCTGGGCGATAAACTTCTTTTCCTCCTCTGGATCCGCCTGGAACTCCTCCGGCACTGTCATCTTGAATGCCCCGTGGCCCGTGGCGTCGTACACTTCCGCGCTATAGACTTGAAATTGGTGGCGTTTGCGGGACATGGACCTTATTACGAGGCGGGCACAAAACTGGGGCTTGCCAAGGCCGAGGGGGCGGGCCGGCCGGCCTAATCTAGCTCCGAGATGTCCATGATCTCATCATATCCGAATCCTTGCTGCGCCGCCTCTTCTTCAGGGGACAGCGGCGGGTCGACCACCACGCCTAGCTGCGCCATCTGCTCTACGCGCGTGGCCCCAACATAAGCCGCGTTCGCGAAGAACTCGGTTACCCGGTTATCGACTAGCCATACCCTTGGTAGACGCATGTTCTCGTCCGCTGACGCCGTCTCCCCCTGACACGAAGAGTATGTCGAGACGTACTCGATGTAGGCCGTGGCTGGTACGAGAGCCTCTCTCGGGATGTATTCCTCCTCCCCGCAGCGCGACTTGTTCGCCTCTCCATAGCGGATGCGCACAAGAGCGCCAGCATACTTTTCCCTGTGGACGCGGCAGAGGTCCTCCGTGATCCGCGCCCTAGTCGTTAGCCTGGCGCAGTAGACGTAGTCTCTAGGGTGCCATTCTTCGAGAAAGCTCTCGTAGTAAGTTTTCCCGATGGCAGCCAGGATGGCATTAAGCACGGCCCGATTGGTGTGCAACTCTCTCAGTTTCATCTTGAACGCGGCCAGATCGGACGTCTTGCTCCTGTGGTCTATGCCGAACCATGGGACGAAGGTGGCCACCGTGTCCAGCCATCTCCATGGAGGCTCCCCTTCTGGTGGTGCCATCTGTCTCCGGTCCCCGTCCGCTATGATGCGGCAGCCATGGTGCTCGATGAGCCATGGAATTATCTCCTGGGCAATCTTCGTGTCCCAAGTCCCGATCTCTGGAATGTACACAATGCTCCCCTTGGGAACCTTCACGAGGAACGGATCGAACTTCTTGCCCGCCTTGAGGGCCCAGTGCCACGTCCAGACTTTTCGGCCTTTCGGGCAGGGCTTGTCCGGGGTGCCTCGCTCGATGGCCCTGCGCATCTTTCTTGTGGGCGTCAAGACGATGTGGTCCACTCCCTCTAGCCTCGTGAGGCAGTGGTACGTCTTGCCATACCCTGGCGGCCCTTCAAAGACCGTAGGCGCGTCATTCAGCAGGGGCTCCCAATAATCCACTGCCTTAAACAAAGCCAGGTCTGGGAGATCAGGTCTGGGCTTGAACGGATCGTATTCGATCTTTTTATGCTTTGCCGCCTTCCACTCCCCGACGCCGGTGCCGATTCTCACGTGAGGAGAGAACTCGTGTCCTTCGGCCAGCGTGATGCAGTCCGTGGCGACCCTAGCGATGCTTTCCCACGGATGGCGAAAGATCTCTCTGTCGACCACTACGGCCGTATAATCGAGAAAGTAGGCGTGTGCGTGGTAGCACGCGTTCTTGACGCTGTCCTCCCGTATTCCTATCTTGTGGTATCCTTCGAACTCATCGAAGTGAGGCGGTTGCTCAGGGTTTGAGCTCCGCCTCGCCTCCAGGCCTTGCGCAGCAACGAAATCTGCTAGAATTTCTTCTATCTCCGCTTCGACGTCCTCAGGACTCTTGGCCGGTGTCGGCGGCTTCGCCTTACGCACGTATTCGTAGGACCCCAAGCGCCCTTCACTTATCAACCCGTGCACCATCGAGCCCGCCTCTGCCTGAGACGTCGAATAGACATAACTGAAGCTCGAACCGTTCTCTGAGTTGGGGATCAACCGGCCTATCGCCTGGCGCCCCCAGTGCCGCAGCTTGTCCTTCTTTTTAGCCTTCTGCTTCTCGCTATCACATTCGTTGGGGGCCAAGTCTTTGCCGAAGACGAGCCCTTTCTTGGCGTTCGGCGGCGACCACCTGGCCCCTTCTGGCCTCGCACAGGTGGGGTAATGCTTCTTCGCGATGACTGCAAGGTCGAGAGACACGATGACCACGGCTCCCGCATCTGTCCAGGCCTTCAGCCGCATGGTCGTGTACGCTCCCCTGGGGGCCCCTCTGGCCAGATACTGGACCCATGGGTGGCACTTGTCGAGATCCAAGGTCGCAATCACCATTCCCGTGCGTTCCAAGATTTCTTCCGGTGGGCTCCTCACTGCGATCATCCCTTCACTGGACGGAAACCCATACTGCTCGAGCAAGTCCTCGGCTGCGCCGCCGACTACGGCGCAGGACTCATAGGCCGAGTTTAGGTCAACTGTCTTTCCGACCTTCACCTCGAGGTTAGAATAGGGTATCGGGTAGAAGTTCGCGGCCTGCCAGAGCTCTTTGTACGCGACGGTCGGCTCGAAGCCGTTCTGGCGCGTCCACGCCTTCACCTCTACTCCGAACGGGCTGCCGAGGAGTTTGTACTCGGCCACTTCCAGCTCTTCGGCTCTCGCCTTGACGGCTTCGTACCGCGCTTTCGAGCGAAGCAGGACCGGTGTATCCATCCACCGTTCGACAACTGCGGCCTCCCCCCCGAGTGGCCACAGCTTCGACAGAGGCCCGAAGGATTCCTTCACTGCCCAGTAATCTTCTGTGCTGTACTCTACCGGCACGACGTCGAGCGTCTTCACGTCCGGGCGCGCCGGCATCTCTGGTAACGCGTGGTGCTCGTAACTGTATAGCGCTATCGGCGGAATCGTCTTTCCATGGCGGTCCTTCCCTTGGTATAAAGGGGTTCCGTCGTCTCTCTTCGTGAGATAGATTGTGTGCCCCAACGGGTTGCGTAGTTCGACGTTCCGTTTCATGATTTTCGCCGCCTCCATGGCCTGTTTATAGCGAAACCCTCCATCTGCTTCCAGGCGTATCTTTTTGAGCTCCCAAGCCTTACTTTTGTAGAGCCCGCTGAGAATCGCTATCGCGCAATTCTCTTCCCCCGGTTCGCCGTAGTAGTCGGAGATGTCGACGACCGCTTGGGGGGTCTTGCAGAAGCGCATCTGGATCTTTCGCCCGTCATACCAGTGCGCTGCCGCCATCGCGCGCCACCAAGTGTAAACCCGTGCGTAGCTTTTTTCGTTGAAGATGTAGATTCTCGGGTCATCGCCAGCCCACGTCTGCCAGGCTGTTATCGCCTTGTTTCTTTGCATACGAAACTGGAAGAGCATAGTTTCACCGAAGTCATCAGCCGTGAAAGCTTCCGTGATCTCCGTCCTAGTCGGCGCCTTCGCCTCCGCGCCCTCCCCGTATAGCTCGTACCACTCCGTTTCGACACAATCAACCGGACCTCGTGCGGGGCCCGGCAATTGAAAGGGCTCCAGCCCGTGCTGCGCAAAGAGCGCGTCCAGCTCTTGGTTCGTCATAGGCGCTATCTGCACCGCTGCCCCATGGATCATCGGGGCTCGCGCCGCGACATCTGGCCTCCTCTCGGCTTTGGCTTTTGCCCTTTTGGGGCCTCGCACGCGGCCTTGCGCGGGGCGAGGCTTCGGCCGTATATTTTTCGCTTTCTCTCGTCGTCGCTCCATGCTGTTACTCTGCTTATTGTGGGTTATGCTTTTTTCTAATTGAGACCCCTCACGCGCGCACTCTATAAGCCGCGGGAAACAATTTAGAAATAATTCGTATCGCTTATAGATGCAGTCCGCACCACTGACCTGTACCTACCACGGAGCCAAGGGAATATGCGGGCGAACCGCCTGGAGAGAGCGATGCTCCTATCACCAAAAAACACTGCGCGAGTACTTCCCCTGCGCAACATGCCAGGCTCCGACGAGATCGAAGTATGGGCTCTGTAGGAAGCATCACGGGGCTGCCAAAGCCCGCGCGCGGCGGAACCGCATCAAGAGCCGACAGAGCGCGGCAGACTCGATCGGGGCCGGCGCAGCACCGTCGGCTCCCTCGCTGGCCCAAGGGCCCAAAGCTCCTTCGGAAAGCCCGGCTGCACCGCTTGCCCAAGAGCCTTTCTCGGCAACGACGCTGGCGGGGGAGCCGCTAGAGGACGCCTACATCGACGAACTCATAAACGCCGCGGCGTGAGGCTTCGGGGGTTCCCGGCTACTACACTCTTGTAGTCGCGAAAAACTTTCTGTGACGGGGGTTGCGATTAAGGGCAATAGTATCATTGGTAGTAGCGGAAAACTTTCTGTGACGGGGGTTGGGCCCAACCAAGTGTAGTCGCGGAAAACTTTCTGTGACGGGTGTTGCACTTAAGGGCAATAGTATCAAGTGTAGTCGTGGAGAGTTTTTTTTGACGGGTGTTGGCGTTTTACCTCTAGGGGGTTGCGATTAAGGGCAATAGTATCATTGGTAGTAGCGGAAAACTTTCTGTGACGGGGGTTGGGCCCAACCAAGTGTAGTCGCGGAAAACTTTCTGTGACGGGTGTTGC
>Ga0208454_1001094_pt1 | contig 12007 bp, 16 predicted proteins | sample EasRivMeERMZT100_FD_187530 | JGI IMG/M metagenome (GOLD analysis project Ga0208454, IMG submission 187530) | Soil microbial communities from meander-bound floodplain in the East River, Colorado, USA - East River MetaG ERMZT100 (SPAdes) (version 2) | ecosystem: Environmental > Terrestrial > Soil...
CCAGGCAGACCGGGATCACCCCAACCGGGGCCGATGCTGCGGAGCTTGCCCGGCGCGGGTTTCCGACGCGTGCCAGCATGGCCAGACGTGATCCGCGCGGCGTACCGGCCGGACAGTCCGAAAGGCACATTGACGCCTACCGGCGTGCCCTGCGGCTAGAGGACGATGTGCATCATGGACACAAGCGCACCGGACGGTTGACCGAGCAGGACGTGCTCGACCAGGCGGCACGAACCGCCGACCGATTCTATCGGATTGCTTTTCGTGCCGCCCGAGATACCGACATGCGTCCCATCATTCATCCAATACTTGCGCGTTGGGAAGCCAGGCTGCCCAGCGAGGCACACGAGTTTCGGCCGGAACTGCAGCGGTTGATCGCCATGTTCCGCGACAGCCGATCGCTTCAACTATTCGACCGCAACAAACGCAGGTCGCTAGACGATGCAATCGGCGAAGCGCAGAGAACGGGAGACCGATACCGCCTCATGCGATTGACCCAGCTCAAGGATGAGCTGCTGGCGGCAGTCGACAGCGCGCCGGGAATGTCCCGGTACGCATCAGCGCGTGATTCTTTCGGCTCGCGCTTGGAAATGCGCGACCATTACCGCTCCGGCTACCAGGCAATGGGTGAGGATGCAGCGATTGGCGTTGAGGCGTTTCGCAGAATTGAGAGCGAGGCTGGCCGGAAAATGTTCCGACTGGGGACGCTCGCTCGCGCGGCCGACGATGTGGCCAAGCTGCCCATGGGCCGCGACCGGCTGCACTACTTCGATACGCAGCGGCGGCGCGAGCTGCTGAGCCGCATCATTCCGCGCACCGAAACCGAGGTGCAAGAGAAGGCGCGCGGAGTGTTTGGCGATAGGCCGGAGAGGTTCGGCGGGTGGCTCGGGCACGAGGCGAGCATGGTGCAAACCAGAAACAGGGCAATTGGCGGCTCGCCGACAGCCGAACGGGTAGGCGATGATGCCGCCTTCAAAGCACTCAGCACTGTCGCGGACGTGTTCCACGCACAAGGCCTACAGGCTGCCGGCATGCGCATGGCGGAGAGCGCCTTAAAGGCCGTGTTCGGAATGGGACAGGACCGGGCTGAGACGATTGCCAGGATGCTGCTGACGGCCGAGCCGCGCGAGCGTGCTCGGATTATAGAAGCCGTCGTCAAGCGAATGGGGCCGAGTCGTGCGGCGCAGTTCGCAGACTACATGCAGCAAGCGCAGGCGCAGCTGACCGGCGCGACGGCTCGCGGCGCAACAGGAGCGATCGCAGGTGGCCCGTAATCAAGCTCGCAGAGAGCCTCAGGACGATCTGTCTGACGAGATGCTCGACGCGTATTTTCAGGCCTTGGTGCGAAGATCGCCTGAAGCACTGACCTTGCAGCCTGCCCGGCAAGACCTCTCGCCTGAAGCAATGGCGACAGCTCAAATGCAGCGGCAAGGGCCACAAACCTTGACGGGTGAGGTGCCTGGAGCGCGCGCGCCTCCTGTTCCGCTGACACAGCAAATCGAGCGTGCTGGTGTTGGCATAGACTACACGGATATGAGTGGGCCCCCGCTTCCCGATGTGGAAGCGCAGCGCGAGGCGGATTTCCCGACGCACCGGCGGCTGATGCCGACCGACGCGGAGAGGGAGGAAATCAGGCGCGACACGGAAAGCTTGGGCGGCATAGCTCAAATGGTTGGACCTTTCGCGGCCGGTCCTGTGGTTAGGGCAGCTGGGATAGGGGCGGCCTATGTCGGCAATGCACTCGCCCGCACTCCGGCCAGACTGGCGGGGACGGCCACTGGGGTGGCAGGTGCGACGACACTGGCAGGAACGGCAGAGACGCAAACGCCGTCAGCCAGCGAGACCATCAACTCAGAGCTTGGCCGGCTGCGGCTGCGGCAAACGGAGCTTGAAGGAGAGCAGACCCGTCTTCGTCTGGCGGGAAGAAGATTCAACGAATTGCAGGATGGCGACCCGGACGCGGTCAAAGCAGCTCAACGCGAATTGCAGATCGCGCCAGACGGGAGGCTAGGGCCTCAGACGCGGCAGGCAATCGAAGCCCACAGGCAGCGCATTCGAAGCGAGCTTGACCGTGTTGGGCAAGACCTTGCCAGGGTTGCCGAGCAAATGACGACCCAGCAGGGCCGGCTGAGCGATGTGGAGCGCGATGAGCGCACACGAGATGCCGACCGTCGCATGTCGCTTGCTGATAGGGCGTTGCGCGATCATCCTGCATTGATCGGCTTTGTCGGCGGTGCGGCGCTGGGACCAGCCCTTAGATGGGGTATGACGCGAGGGACCAGAACGTACAATGCTCGGCAGGTGGCGGAAGCCGATGCGCTGATACCAGCGCGCATTCGCGGGAGTGTCGACGACCGCGTTGGTCGGATCAACGAGTTCTTCCGCCGCGGCGGGCAGCGGGGCAATGAGCCGTTTGTGGTCGCCCCCAGATCGGCGCGCGGATTCGCGCGACGTGACCCGCAGCCGGAAACTTCGACATTGTTTCGGCCCGGCAGCGGGGGGCTTAGATCGGGAGACTGGGCCACCATAGGCGTGCTTGGTACCGAAGCGGGAATAGCGGAATACTATTCGCATCACGCGCAGCAAGAACTGCAAGCCGCGCGTAAAGCCGCAGAAACCGATCGCAGCCAAGCTGCTGTTGATCGGGTTCGAACGGCGGAAGTCGCCGCCGGCATGTGGTTAGCTGCATCACGCATCGGGCTGGGGGCCGGCCTTTCCTACTATGGTTCATCGTTCAAGCTTCGCCACGGCAGCCAGCAGCCAGCGTTGCAACACGCTGAATCAGAAGTGATGCGCTTGAACAGACTGCTGGGAGTGCAACGGCCTCGCGCCGCTCTCACTGGAGAGCGGACGGGGCATCATGATCTGCGTGATGCGAGCGGGAGGTTTCGCGCGAGAGTGCCCGGCGATTGATCCAACCGCTGCTATGGCAATGGCTACACTGAGGGTTTGCGAAATTCTTTCGGTGGACGCTTTTGTGCAGGAATTCCTGGCGACGATTGAGCTCCAGCTGCCACTCGCCTCTTTCACCGAACCAGGAGAGCAGCGCGAGGACTGCCACCCAACCGAAAACGACCACTGCAGAGTTCAAGGTGCCGGGTAAGGGACCGTTTGCATCAAGCCAGTCCGCTGCGACAGCGGCTCCAACGATAGCGAGCGCATAAATGCTCAAGTCTACTATCAGTTTGGCAGCTCTGCTCATTTGCCGAACCAGGGATCATCCATCCGGGCCTCACGGCGCCGGTCCAGCTTCGGCCGTTCCGCCGCCATGGCTATGGAGACCACGACCACAAGGACCAACCACGCCAGGATGATGCCGCCCGCTATCTCTAACATGCTCTCAAGGTAGTCTTTCAATGCTCAGCCCGCAACCTGAACAGGCCGTGAACCCACATGGTTGATTCCGTCCTCGTGCTACCCCCCGGCTTCCGGGTGACGGACGCAAGCGACAACCCCGTCAACAACGCCAAGATCAAGTTCCGGGAGGCCGGACCGGGCGCGACCAAGACGGTCTACTCCGACGCCAACTTGAGTGTGGCGCTGGGGCACACCGTGCGCACGCGCTCGGATGGGCAACCTGTGGTTAGCGAGGGGTCGAGCACCACAACCCTGATCTATGTGGGTTCGGACCCCTACCACATTGAGGTGACCGACCAGAACGACGCGATAATCGTTCCGGCCAAGGATAACGTTAAGGGCGCCGCTGTCCTTTCGCCGGTTGTTGCCTCGATCCCACCCATTCCGGTCATCACGACCGGCTCGCCGCTGACGCTGACGGCTGCCCACAAGGGCAGCCTGATCAACGCCAACGGCAACACGCTGACTTTCACAGATGCCGTCACCCTTGGCGACGGGTGGCATGTCTATCTGAGGAACGGCGGCTCGAGCGGCCAAGTCATCCTGGTAGCGTCGAGCGGGATTTCCTTCGAAGGACAAAGCTTCACGCAGCGGGCGCTGCTGATCGGCGAAGGGATGCACATCGCCTGCGATGGCACAGCATTCCGAGTCATCACCCACGCCCAACCCCTCATGTCGCCGCAAGGGCCGGGGGTGGTCCTGATCGCGGACCGGATAACGGCGGCCCCGGGCTCTCCGGTGGCTGGCGGGCGCTACATCGTCGAGACGGCGTTTTCCAGCTACTCGCAGCACCAGATCATCGAATGGAACGGGACCACGTTCAACGCCTACACCCCGCCGACCGACTGCGGCTGGATTGCCTACGTACAGGATGAGGACCGTTTCCACACGTTCAGAGGCACGGCCTGGGTGCTGGGGCTGGAGCCGGACGCTTCCGATACGGTCAAGGGTCTCATTGAGCTTGCCGTCCAGGCCGAAATGGAGACGGCAACCGATGTTGTCAGAGCCGTTCCTCCTGGGCGGCAGCATTTTCACCCGACCGCCGTCAAGGCGTGGGGGGAGGCCGGCGTTACCGGAAATATTCTGGCATCGCATGGCGTAACGAGCGTCACGGACGGCGGCACCGGCGACATTACATGGAACCTCTCGGTGACGTTCAGCTCGACCAACTTCAGTGCTGTGGCAGCCGCGCGAACCACAGGGACTGGCTCTGTCCGCAATGCGATCATTGATGCATTGACGGCAACGACGATCCGCGTTCGCGTCGTCAACGAAAGCGGGACCGCCACCGACCCGACTGCACACACGATGATGGCGGCCGGCGATCTTGCATGAGGACAAAAATGAATGAGCCTGTGATGGAGGATTGGCTGCCGGTCTATCCCGACTACTGGTACGTCGCTGACGGCAAACCGGTCCGCAGCCCTGGGCTCGGCACAGTCGAGGACTTGAAGGCCGAGCTTGGGGTCAAGGAAATCAGGAAATGCGACCTCGCCGCTCGTGGCATCAATGCCAACTTTAGACTGACGAGCAAGTCTGGAGGTGAAGCAAAATGAGCAAGCGCATTGTTTACACACGTCCCGAGGACGGAGGGCTATGCGTCGTCACGCCAGCCCCGAAAGACCGTCGCGCGGAAGAAAGCGAAGAGGTCTGGCTGAAGCGCGTTATCAAGCAATCCGTGCCACGGAACGCCACTGACGTGAAAATTTGTGAATACGCTGCCCTGCCACAAGACCGCACCTGGCGGGATGCCTGGCGTTTCAGCAATGGTGCCGTCGCAATCGATATGCAGGCAGCGCGGGACTTGCACCGCAACAAGTTGCGTGCTGTCCGCGCTCCGCTGCTAGCAGCCCTGGATGTCGAGTACCAGCGCGCGGATGAATTTGGAGACCCCGCGCTCAAAGCTGAGATAGCCACCCGCAAGCAAACGCTTCGTGATCTGCCGGCAGATCCTGCAATAGATGCAGCCGCTACGCCGGACGAGCTTTATGCAGTATGGCCGCAGCCACGCTTGACCGCCCTGGAGCGCTCAGAACAGCCATCTCTGCCGGAAGCTGCTCCGCCACCTCCAGCGCCCGTCCCGCCGTTCCTGGGGCATCCTGGGGCTTCCCAGGGCATGTCTGCGCCCAAGCCATCCATGCAGGACATCCTGGCAAGTGCCGAAGACGCCATCCGGCGCGAGCAATTGCGCTGGGAGCTGGCCCTGATGGCGCTCAACCAGAACGTGGAAGCCATGCAAGCTATGCAACCCGAGGCTGTATCTCTCGGGCTTACTGTCGAGCAGCTGGCCCGGCAGATTGTGAACGAACGCGAAACCGCGAGGCTTGCAACATGATTACCGCGGCCCAGCTGCATCTGTTCACGCCGAATGCCTGGCAGGGCTATGGTGACGCCCTGATCCAAGGCACAACCGAGCTGACCGCGGCCGGCATCACAACGCCATTGCGGACTGCGCATTTCCTGGCACAGTGCGCCCATGAGACGGGCGGCCTCACCATACTGAGGGAGAGCACGGGCTGGTCCGGGGAGCGCATGAAGGCGCTGTGGCCAGCCCGTTTTCCTCTGGGCAAGACAGACCCGCGCATCGCCCTTGCCAGACGTGACGATGACGCCCCGCGCAAGCTCGCCAATCTCGCCTATTCCAGCCGTTCCGAGCTGGGCAACCAAGGCGGGGACGATGGCTGGAGCTACCGCGGCGGTGGATTGCTCCAGCTCACGGGCCGCTCCGCCTTCCGCGAGTGCGGCTATGCCATCAACATCGATCTGGAGAGCTACCCAGAGCACATTGAGGACCCGGCAATCGCACTTCGCGCTGCACTGTGGTTCTGGGGCAAGCACGATCTGAACCGCTTCGCAGACCACAACTACGGCGTGACGATCAGCAACGCCATCAACCGCGGCAACCCCTACAGCAAGCACTTGCCCATAGGCCATGATGACCGCGTGCGTTGGTTCCGGCATGCCTGGCAGGTGTTCGGAGAAGGCAAGCCGGTGTCCGACCCGCCCGATCTGTACCTCGGGGCGCGAGGCCAGAGGGTGCTGCGCGTCCAGCAACAGCTCAAAGCGCTAGGCTATCAAGTAGGAGCAGAAGATGGAGTGTTCGGACCCGCCATGGCACGAGCTGTGGCTGGCTTCAAGTTGGACGCCAGACGGGCCGACCCAAGCATGGGTTTGGAGCCCGACGAGAGGGTGGGTCCTGCTACCTTGGCCGCTATCGATACAGCCCAGCCCATCTCGCTCTCCAGAGAGCGAGCGGAAGCCACAGCCGCAGACCTCGTTGAAATCGGATCGACAACGGTTGCGACTGGCAAAAAGGCGATGGTCGCAGGACAAGCAGCGCTCTACACCGGCGCTGCGATAGCAAGCGAGAAAACCGGGCTACTCGATACTCTCACCCAGGCCATGTCCGGCATATCCGGTCTACACATCACGCTCGTTCCAGCTCTAGCAGCGCTGCAATGGGGCATCCGGCACTTACTCTGGATTGCGCTCATTGTCGGGGGCGTGTGGGGGTGGGTGGCATTTCGCGACGTGATTCTGGCGCGCGTCAGATCGCACCAGACAGGCGAAAATCTATCGAAGTAGAGACACATGCCGACCGGCCGCGATCTGTTGATGCCTGCTCGATTTCCCGCGGGCGATCTACGGCAGGACTATGAGAGCCTGGAACCGTATTGGCTCGATTTCCGCCGGCGCGCGCCAGGCGCCAGCGGCTATCGCGGCGGAGATGCCTATCGCGGCGATTCCGAGTGGGCATTGAATTTGCCACGCATCCGAGGGAGCCAATCCGAGCGTGATTTTTCCGTGAGTCCGTTACGGCCTGTGCCTGACATCAGATCGCGCACACCCCTGCTCGACCCTACGGAAGAATGGTGGTGGCTACGTCTGCGGCGCGATCTTGGCGCTGGCTACTGATTCAATCCAACCAAGGGTGACCTCATGAAACGACTGGTTTTGCTATCCGCCCTCGCGGCGGCCGTATCCGGCTGCACCACAGCCCTCAGCTACACTGCAGACGATTGCTGGCGTGACAAGGACTGCCGGCGTGCTTGGAAAGCCGAGGTGGCATCGGAGATGACGGAGCTTGAGCGTGTCGAACGCCGCGGGCGCCACATCAAGCACGTCCACAAGGTCAGATCGCGAGACGGCGATGTGGTGTTCGCCGGCAGAGCTGATCGCATCGGTCCTCTCTGCCAAAGCCTGGTTGTGGCCACCGGCGAACGCGCCCAAAGCGAGGAAGCCGCCTTGAACAAGGCGCTGTCCGCCTGGCAGCAGCAGGTGCAGTTCCGGTTCGGCGAGTCCTATACCGGCTTTCATCTCGCCAAGCGGCCGGAACGACTCTGCGCTCCTGCCGGACTTGCCGACACCCTGACCGGCAAGATCATGCAAAAAGGACTCGGCATTAATCACTGGCGCTGTGAGCTGCGAGGCTACCCGTGCCGTGAGCGGCCGGAGTCGATGCACAAGGACGACTGACCATGATGACCCTGCTTGCCCGTGGCTTGACGTGGGGCTTGGGCTCCAAGCTCCTGCTGCCGGCGCTACTGGCCGGGCTGCTGGTCTTCGGGCATCAGGCTTGGCTTGGCCGCGATCAGCGGTTGCGCATGGCCGGAAAGGAGCTGTGCGACAAGGACTGGCAGATCGCCATCGCGAAACGAGAACGAGACGCTACCCGTCGTGAGACCGAGGTGGTGCAGGAATTGCTGGAGGGCGAACGGAAATCAACCGAGAGATTGACCGATGACCTCAAGAAACTCGAAGGCCGCTTTGCAGCTCTCAAAGAAACTGCCTCTACTGATCCTCGCTGCCTCTCTGATGGCGTGCTCGACATTCTCAGACGCTAAGTTGTGGAATGAGGACCCAGAGCTGAAGGCCGCGATCGTGGCTGCAGTCGCGCCGGACGTGAAGCTGCCGGACATCCCGCCCCACATCGTCAAGTGTGTGCAGGGCACCGCTCTAGCCAAACAGAAGGTATCCCAGAAGCAGAAGGGTAAAGCCGACAAGCAGCAGAAGATCGAGGGCAAGGCGGCGCCGGTTGTCGGGAGTGATCAAAAGCAGGCTCCCTCTGCTGACGTGCTGGTGCTGGCCGCCGTCAAGGACAGGGCCGAACGGCGCAAGTGTGCGGAAGCTCTCATTGCTTGGTATCGAGGGGTGCAGCAGGCGAACAAGGGTCCGAAGGTGGCAGAGGCGAAGAAATAGGGCTTACATCGTGTAATTCAACGCGGCGCCATCCTGATCGCCTACTAGGTGTGCTGGTACGCCAGCATGCGGGTCCGCCTCTCCAATTGCAACCACGGCACACCCAATTTTGTTGTCTGGCGTCTGCTTGCGACCCCTCTAAATACATCCACCCGTTACCAGCTACTCCATTTGGATTGCATGCTGGGCAACGCATCGGTTGGGACCTCCACTCGCTAACCCATTGACCTATCTCAGATCGATCGTTGGGACCGAATTGCTGCAACCCGTTGATTCCACACGTTAGGACTGGTCCCCGCTCGGAACACACAGGCCTTTTGCATTATTGATTCCGCTTGCCATTCTTGCCGTATTTCCCAACGGATTTTTGAGTTGGGTTTATTCACACACCTGTCGCACCATGAGTGGCATTGCGTCTCCTGCCATCTTCTTGCGGTCAGCAGCCCTGGTATAACGCTCGGCTTCGCTGACCGTTTTCCACCCAAAGATCGACATGAGCTGCTGTGTGGTTGCTCCGTTCTCCGCTGCCGTCACAGCCCCAGCTTTCCGCAATCCATGTGCCCGGCCCGGCACGCCAGCTTCCTTGCAGCGGTCCCGAAACCAGTTGCCGAACGTGTGGGCTGTCAGCGGATGGCCCCGCGACCCCACAAAGAACGTCAGGTCTCCTGTGGGACTGGCGTCTATCGCTTGCTGCAGACACGGCAGTACCGGCATTTCGATGCGAGCCCTGTTTTTCTTTGCTGTGAATGCCAGCCACCCTCCCCGCACATGCTGCTTGCCCAGCAGCACCACGTCAGACCGTCTCACCCCGGTCCACAGCAGCAACGCCAGCGCCAGCCGCGCCTTGGTGCCTGTGGGGTGACGAGCCTCGAATTGGGCAACTTCCTCAACCGTCCAAGTGTGATGTCCTTCGGTCCGGCATGCGAGCCCAAGCAGGTCCTTGCTGGGGTTCACGTCCACGTACTCTTGCTCTGTGGCCCACTTGAATAGGTGCCGTAACGCCTTCACGCGCTCGTTCGCCATGTTGGGCATGGCGGTCTGGCGATCGCGGAGCACTTTGAGTGCTTTGTGGGTGATTTCCGCCAGTGGCATCTCTGTATAAAGCTCAACGGCCCCAGGCCGGATCGGTTCCCTCAGCATGTGCTGCAGCACGCCGCGGCGTATCCCCTGTGTGGTCTTCGCCAGCTGCAGATAAGGCGTTGTCTGCAGGTACTCCACAACCAGCCAGTGGAAGGTGCCGGCCGACAGTGCGGCTCTGCCGGCCAGCGCATGTGGTGCAGCATTCACCGGGGAACTGCCGCTCCGCACCTCATGATACCGAAACAGGAAATCCTCAGAGCTGTCATCGTCTGGCAGCCTGATCTTTTTCTCGCCCTTGCGACGGCGGAAGTAGAACCTCACCACCCCATAGCGGTCCACGTCCCGCAGGACGTGCTTCAAGCGGATTCTCATGGCCACTCCCCACATGATCAGACCGCGCACCGCCACCGCTCATCAGCGTCGTTGCTGCGGCCGTTTTTATCGGGGAATGAGTCGGCAGCTCTATCCAAGGCCATCCGGCACCACAAACGGCGGCTGCCCACAATTTTCGGCAGCGGCAGCTTGCCTTGCGCAACAAGGCAGTCAAAGCCGTAGGACGATAGCGACAAGTAGGCTGCCGCCATGCCGTGTGTGAGTAGACGCGGCGGCAAGCTGAGCGGCAGGATGTCTCGCCGGTCCTTCACGCCAGCAACTTCTGTGCAGCCACGCCAACGCCAAGCCCTGTCAGGAACAGAAATGGCACTGCGGCTCTGGCGCCGTTGCCGAGACGGTCCATCAACCCATTGTTGGGCCAGAGCTGTTCGCGGGCCACAACTGCCGGCATGTCCGGATCAGGCGCCTCTGCATATGAGGTCGCCTGCTTTGCTTGGATCGTTGGATACCAGGCGCGCTCTCCGAACATCTCCTGCTTTTTCTGGTGCTCGATTGCCTGTGTCTCGGCGAGCGTTGAGCAGTAGGCAACGACAACGGGATTGAGCTGTCCATCTTCTCCGCCAGCCAGCCTGGATAGCTTGTAGCCGCCCTCTGGCGCCTTCTCGATAACGAACCCGATGATTTGCGGTGTGGTAGTCATGTGGCTTCCTCTCTCTTTGTTGTTGCCCCCTTTCCCAAGGGAGAAATGGCAGCCGGGTTTTTAGACTGACCGGCCACGGCTGCCACACTTACAGTGGGGCTTGAGTTAGTTCCTTTGTCTCCGTTGTTTCCTGTCCTTTGCTTCGTGCTGCGAGAAATTGAAACAGGCTGGCACCATTACTAGCCTGTTATCCAAGGCAGGCTCATCCTGCTCTCGAATTCTGTTTTGACCGCCATAGGTCCATACCCAGCGCGACCGAGCGCGCGGCGGCCACGTCATCGGGATGCTGGAACTGGAAATCAGCAGACAGACTGGCCCAGCATCTCAGGATCATTGCGGCCAGCGGGTCGGACGCGCGAAGCACAAAAAAGGGCTCGTCCAATTCACGTTCGCCGAGCTGTTCCTCATCGGTCAGCTTGTTCGGAGGCTCACCAAACAAGCCGCGACCACTCGTGTCTTTCTTGGCAAATGGATAGCCGGCGCGCTCGTCTAAACGGTCTTCCGGCATCGGATAAGGATTACTCGGGTGATTGCCCTTTCGAATTTTCCTCATCGCATCACTCTCAAATTAGCCTGCTCCGATCGCCAAAGATCGACCTTGGCCGATGCCGCCTCCCGCAAAGCACGCATCTTCTCGTGTTCTCCCGCAGCTACCGCTTCGGCATAGATGGCCATCTTGTAGGCATCGCTCGCTTGCGCGTCGCGCTCTTGGGCTGAGATCGGAAGATCGCCAGCCTTTTTCATCTCAATGGCGCGTATGTGCTTGACCATTTTTTCAGTCAACACGGCTTGCTCTTTCGCCTTGCCGATCGCGGCTGCATTGTCCCGCAGCCAATTCATGGCGAGTTCAACCTCGCGATCGTCAACTAGGCGACGACGGGTTTCCTCAGTCATTGCTGCGCACTCGCGACATGTGGCGGCCGTTGTACCGCTTGATCAGACAGATGCCGTCCAGCTTCACCAGGGCGGGCGGGTCGCTGCTATCGGCATTAGGCATCGCGTTGCAGGGCCTTGCCCAGCTCTTCTAGGCCTTGAGCCAATCGGGAGTGTCGCTGCTGTTGCTGATGCAGGGCAATTGCTGCCCGTTTGCACAGATCGCGTAGTTGGCCGGACGTTTCGAGCGGTGGGCTCTCCCACACGTTGCCGGCCATCTCCAGTTCGGTCATGAGCTTGGGAATGTCGATGCTGTCGCTCATGCTGCAACCTTTGCATCGTCTTTGAGTGCAATCATGCGATGGACAAGCACAAGCGCTGACTGCTGTAGCTCGTCTTGGGTTTTTGAAATAGCGTCCCTGGCAGCGTCCCTGGCAGCGTCCCTGGCAGCGGCCCCGGCGGCGT
>Ga0208454_1001095_pt1 | contig 12005 bp, 18 predicted proteins | sample EasRivMeERMZT100_FD_187530 | JGI IMG/M metagenome (GOLD analysis project Ga0208454, IMG submission 187530) | Soil microbial communities from meander-bound floodplain in the East River, Colorado, USA - East River MetaG ERMZT100 (SPAdes) (version 2) | ecosystem: Environmental > Terrestrial > Soil...
GTCGTGATCGGCAAGGCCGGGGCGGTCTACGAGTTCAAGTCCGGAAAGCTGACCGTGGCCTTCGACACAGCGGTCATTCCCTCGACCTACACCGACATGCGGTTCTTCGTCGAGGTGCCATACCAGCTCCCCGTGAACATCGCCGGCGGCGATCAGATGGACTTCCGGCTTTTCTACAAAGTGGTCAGTGGCCCTGGAGAGGTCGCCGGCGATACCTGGATCGAGATGACGAAGACGCTGACTCCGGGGACAACCCCTCGAGCGTGGACCAAGTGAAGAAGATGGTCTTCGAGATCCCGCCCGTGCGCCTGCGCTCGAATGGCGGCGGCGGCCGGATCCACTACCGGTTCATGCGCCGGTCCGACGACTCGTCGGCCGAAACCTTCCGTGTCGTCGGAAACCTCCAGCACTCCTACGCGCCGGCGGCGAGCAGCCGCACGAAGTCCAGGAGGGTCGCCTAAGTGCTCGACCAGTACTTCTCGGGAGCGCGCGAGGGACATCGCGGCTTCGGCGCCCACTGGGAGCTGAACGACGAGCATCTGTCTCGCTCGGCCTCCGGGTGGGCGAGGTTGTACCCTCACGACGACGGATGGTTCGAGAAGCGTGGGGCGACCGTCCGGAAGTTCGCGCTGCAGGAGCAGGCGAACGTCTTCACGCTCCTCAACCGGTTCAAGGACGTCCAGCTCGACGACCAGGACGGGACCCCGGTCGCGGACAGAGTCCTGCGCACGATCGACGGCCTGATCCGCGCAACCTCGACGGGGCTGGTCGAGGGCCGCCACATCTCGAAGGCCTCGATCGAGCAGCTCGCCGTCGCGGACCTGAGCGACGGAGCCAGCGTGGCCACCACGTCGTACGTCGACGCCGTGGCCGCGGGGCTGGACCTCAAGGCCTCTGTGCGGGCCGCCACGACGGGGAACATCACGCTATCCGCACCCCAGACGATCGACGGCGTGTCTGTCATCGCCGGCGATCGCGTCCTGGTGAAGAATCAGTCGACACCGTCTGAGAACGGCATCTACGTGGCGGCCGCCGGGGCCTGGTCTCGGTCCACCGATGCCGATGTCTCGGCCGAGGTGACGGCGGGGATGTTCACGTTCGTGTCCGAGGGGACGGCCAACGGTGACACGGGCTGGGTGCTGATCACGAACGACGCGATCACGCTCGGCTCGACGGGGCTGACCTTCACGCAGTTCACGGCCGTGGCGAGCTACACCGACGAGCAGGCGCAGGACGCGGTCGGCAACATCCTCGACGACGACCCGGACGACGAGGTCCTGTTCGGCTACGACGACCCAACCCCGCGGATCACCGCCGCGCTCAAGCCCGACTCGGTGAAGCAGGCGAAGGTCTGGACGCACGCCGACGAGTGGGAGATCTCGGATCCGCTCGACGGCACGGCCGCGGGGCGATTCGTCCTCGACTGGGCGACCACCGTCTCCGGGGCAGGCGCCGGGGTGAACTTCCAGGTCGAGATGCCGGGACACTACGGCGTGGTGCAGCTCGTCACCGGCACCGACAGCACGGGGCGGGCGACGCTCCAGGGCGACTTCACGCCAGGGCTCTTCGGATCCGACCAGGAGTTCTGGTGCTCGTGGCTCGTCAACATTCCGACCCTGGCTGATGGGTCACAGGACTACGAGCTCTGGGCGGGGTTCATTGATCACGCTGGGGCGGGGGATCCGGTCGACGGCGTGTACCTCCACTACGACCGAGACGTGAGCGCGAACTGGATCCGCGGAGCGTCATCGAACAGCACGCACACCCAGAATGCGTCTTCCGTCCCGGTCGCGACCGGCTGGCACGTCTTGTCCGTCCGGTGCGACGGCACGACGGCCGAGTACTTCGTGGACGGCGTGTCGATTGGAACCGAGACGACCAACATCCCGACGGGCGCCGGCCGCGTCTTCGGTCGCGGCATCAAGATCGAGAAGGAAGCCGGCACGACCTCGAGGGACATCCGCGTGGACACGTTCCGGATGGGAGCGCGGGTTCCGTAGTAGGGCGAGGCCCTTTCGCCGCCGGAGGACGGGCATCCACACGACGGCTACTCGGGCCCCGCGTGAGCACAGGAATCATCGGCAAACGGGCAAGAAAGGCGGAAGGCGGGACTTGAAGATCATGTACGTCGAGGACGACGCCGACCAGCAGCGTCTCATGCAGCTCCGGTATCCGGAGTGGCGTGTCGACGTCTCAGCCACCCCCGACGGGGCCAAGGATCTGATGGACTCGAACGGCCACGAGGCGATTGTCGTCGACCTCGACCTCGGGCCGAAGCACCCGTGGGAGCGGACGATCCGCTACCTACAGGAGATGTTCGCGGCGCCGATCATTGCGTACTCGGGCTACGTCGACGACCGGATCCGGCAACGGTTGTTGGACCTGGGCGTTTTCGACGTGCTTACAAAGGGGGATGTCGACGACCACTGGAGCCTGAAGCGTGCCGTGGAAGGGGCCGCGGCCAGCTTCAAGGTGAAACGGCTGGAGACGGAGCGAACCCGCGGTCTGACCGAGGTGCGCGATCAGATCAGGCAGTTGAACCGGGAGCTCCGAGAGTTGAGGGGCAAACCGGAGGGCGCGGGTGGTTGAACACGAAGAAGTTGACCCCCTCCTCGCCGAAATCAAGGACGGGCTTCGCGATATCGGCCGTGAGCTCAGGCAGCAGGGGAGGGAGATTCGGAAGCGGCAGGACCACGCCTTCAAGGCGATCGGAGATCTCGGCCAGCGCGTGTCGAAGATGGAGGGCTACATCGATGGGTCGAAGACCCCGCCCCCCATGCAGGTCCGTGAAACGCCGCCGGTCCAGAGTGGAAGTAGAACCAACGTGAGGGTCGCGAAGATCCAGAGCCTGCCGCTTCTAATCACGGCCATCACCGGCCTGGTCCTCGGCCTCTTCGGCGTCATCCTTCAGATCATCCAAGCAGTTAGGGGGAATTGAAATGGGCCAGACTTGCACGCTTTGCACCTGGTGCACGATCCACACGGGGGATCACGCGCACGTGGTCGTCCGGCACCCTTCGTGCGTCATGACCGACGACCAGCACGTCCCGAAGCCGCCGCGATGCCTGTGCATCATGGTCGAGGCCCCGCCGCCCCCGACCCTGCTCCACAATCCGAACTGCCCAAGCCACCCGTGATGGGGTCCTAGCGATTGCCGGTTAGCGAGATCCTCGTTCGCGGTTCCCCTTCTCTTTCTCGATCTCATACCGCAGCTCTAGATCCCGCTTCATGTCTTGTTCGTACTTCCGGTCGGCTTCGGCCTTCTCTCGACGGTCATGATCACCCTTCCACATCCAGGCCCCAATACCTATCGCAAGAACGACAAAACAGGCGACGATGATGGCGCCAACAGGAGGCGGATGCTTCCTGTTGTGGAGCTGCACGGCTAGGCGTCGCCCACCGGGGATCCCGCTGTCCTGCTGCATCATTCCTCCAGCTTCAGGGCGCGCGCGTGTTCGCTCTGGACCTTTTTCAGTTTCTCAACGTGACTCTTAACGGCCGCTGCCTTGCGAGTGCGGACCTTCGTCGATGGCGGGTTATCCCGAACCTTCCCGATCTCCTCCCGCATCCACGCCTTCCACTCGCGCGTACGTGAGGCGGGGATCTCGTAGACCTCGTGGCCGATGGCGGCCTTGAGGGCCGCGCGCCCGAGGGCGACCAGCATCGACGACGCGTCGGCATCCGGCTTCATCGAGAGGGGCTCGGACAGGATCCAGCAAGACCAACGCTTGCCGCTGAACTGGAGCGTCACCTTCCGGCCTTGGCTTTGGAGCTCTCCGAAGAGCTGCATCCCGCCGCTTGGGGAGTCTGTAAAGCGGGGCAGGTCGCCTAACCCGCCGGCCATGTCCAGCGCGTGCTGGAGGGTCTCCGCCTGGCTGGAAGTGTCGATGGCGGGCTTCACCTTGTAGCTGAAGACGTGCTGCCTGATCAGGGCATTGAGCTTGTCCCCCGCCTTCAGGTCGTCGATGGGCTCTTGGAAGATCGAAAGGGCAGCCGGAACGTTGATCTTCGGCTTCTTCGTCTCGGACACGGGCCACCTCCCTGAACGGCAGCCCCCTCTCCAGTTCTCCTAATGTACAACCTCGGGCGAATCTCCGAAGAAATCGTCACCGGATTGCACGCGTCTGCAAAACCAGCCCCATACCCGGGGCCCGAAAAGTCGTCTGGTCTCCTTAGTCTTATGACAGCCCTGCCAGCGAATTGTTACAGATAAATCGCCGCCAGATTCCGATTCCAGCAACTCGTAATTATTCGGGATTATCCTGTAACAATCAGACATCCCCGCAGTCTCAAGTGCATGAGACACGACAAGCGCGAGATGTGGCGGATGGGAATGGGGACCACGTTCTTTCCCCAGCAGTACAGCGGACGGATCACGTCGCACCTGATGATCATCATCAGCGATCCCCAAAAGAACGCGGCGGAAATCGCTCTAGTCCACCTGACGTCGCTCCAGAAGGACGAGACGGCGGACCTGAGCTGCACGTTCAAGGGCGGGGAACACCCGGCGATCTACAAGCCCTGCTACGTGAAGTACGACGCGGCCCAGATCCGGTCGACGGTCGAGCTGACCATGCTCCTCGACTCCGGCTTTCTCCACGTTCGGGAGCTGATGCCCGACGAGCCCCTGAAGCGCATGCAGCACGGGGCGATCCTGAGCGACCGGACACCGATCCGAATCCGCGAAATCCTGAAGGAGCAGGGGCTCGCCTGAGCCCCTCGCCCCTTCGGGGGTCGACACGAGATCAAGGCAACCCAATAGGAGGCGAGACGGTGAACGATTACTCAATGGCGATTGTGGTGGGGCGGCTCCGGAGCAACCCCAAGCTGGTGTACACGAACCCGGGCGGGATCCCCTTCCTGAAGCTGCGGCTGGCGGTAAATCGGCAGGTGAAGGACACGGCCAAGCCGGAAGGGACGGTCACCCGGTCCGTCGTCACGGTCGAGGTCTGGCGTCGGCTGGCGGAACTCTGCGCCCAGTTCCTGAAGCGCGGCCGCTGCGTCCTCGTGGTGGGGTCGCTCAAGTCGACCAGCGCGGGGCTGACGGTCACGGCCGACCGTGTTCAGTTCCTCGGGGCCAAGGACACTCTCCCGACATCCATCTCGCCCGCCATCGCCGACGCGATCGCGCGCCTGGCGGCCGAGCGGAAGTGGAGCACGTCGCTCATGATCGCGCAGCTCCTCGAGGAAGTCCTCAAGTCGCGGGGGGAATTGAAATGAAGACGCCCAAGAAGACGACGAAGACCAGCCACCAGATCGGGAAGTGCCCCGCGTGCGGCCGCCGCGTCGTGCTCGGCCGCTGCAAGTTCAAGGGCGGGGGGGTCGACAAGATGGACCACTGCCGGCGCTGCTGCTGGGCGCCCGTGGTCAACGGGTGGAAGGCCCAGGCCCTCGGCGCGTAGGGCCGGGGACGCTCAAGAAACCCCGCGATTAGGCCGACGTTCCCATGGTGGGATGTTGACAACCGCCCCGGCACATTGTCAGAATCCGGGGCACACGACCAAGGAGGACCTTTGATCGCGGTCCCCCGAACCCTGCGACTACTCGTACACCACGACACCGACGCCGACTGCTGGGTTGCACGTTGCGTCGATTTCGACATGGTCACCCAGGCGAAGCGCTTTGAAGACCTCCCGACCGCCTTCGGCCACGTGTTCTACGGCACGGTCTTGGTGGCGCTGGAGCACAACGAGCGGCCGAGATTCGTGGACCCACCCCAGTACATCGTCAACGAATGGGAGCGGGTCAGCCGGAATCCCGAGGGGATCAAGGTGCGGAACTGGGATGACTACGTGCCGCACTGGGTGCCCGAGGCCTTCATGCGGCTGATCGAATCGAAGCGCCAGCCGCCGGACTGCGTCTCGCCTCGCCAGCTCAACATCGCGTGCGCGTGATTCCTACTCCACGGTCAACGCGAACACCGAGCGCGGAATCCCCAGGCGATCGCAAAGGAAGCGCACTTCCTCCCACGACAGGAGCGCCTCGGGGAGGAAACCGTCCGGCGGTAGCGTCACGCGGCTGATTGCGCCGTCTGGAAAGACGTGCTCGTAATACAGCACGGTCGGTTCGTGGGCCGAGCTCTTCAGTTTGACCGGAAATCCCTGCGCGGTCGCCCACTCACCGAACTCGAAGCCGTTCGGCTTGGGGCCCATCGGATACACCATGGTCTGTTTCCCTTTCGTCTCCAGGCTTGCGTCCCAATCTCACTCCCCCCTCGTACGTATATTTCAGGTCACCTGACCCATCGGAGTCAAGCGAGTCGTCCCCATATTATTCAGCCGTTTCCCCATGTGGCGGAATAGGCCCACCCCTCGGGTGCGTCCGGTCGTAAATCTCCTTCCGCTGCTCGACGGACAGGTGCAGGTACTTCTGGGTCGTGTTCAGGTTGTCGTGGCCGAGCTGCTCCTGGATCGTCTTGAGGTCGGCGCCGCCGTCATGCATGTGGGTCGCGCAGCTGTGCCGGAGCGAGTGGCAGTGGGCCCGCGGGATACCCGCGCGCTTCGCGACCACGTGGACGATGTCGAGGATCCGCTGGCCGCTGAGCTTCCCCTGGCGGCCGACAAAGAGCCAGCCCTCGTCCTTGGGGAAGTTCCGCGCGATGGCCGCGCGCTGCGGGAGCCACCGGAGGATCGCCAGCACCGCGTGGGGACCGATCACGACCAGCCGCTCCTTCCCACCCTTGTGGTGGATCCGGATCGTGCGGCCCCTCAGGTCGACGTCCTCGATCTTGATGTCGAGGAGGCCCTGACGGCGCGTGCCCGCCGCGTACAGCACCTCGAGGACGACCTTCTCACGGATGGTGATCGCCGCCTCGAGCAGCTGGTCGACGACCGACTTCGAGTGCACGAGTGGCAGCGACTTGGGGACCCGCACCGCCGGCAGGCCAGCAAGGGGGTTCTTGCCGATGTGGTCGTACGCCGCCAGCCAGGCGAAGTAGCAGCAGACGGTCGAGACGCGCGAGCGGATGGACTTGGGGTGGCGGCCGGCCGCCCGCATGTCGGAGATCCAGTTCTCGATCGTATCCTTGGTGACGGCCTCCCACGGGATCTCGCGCGCCACGAGCCACTCGCCGAACCACCTGAGGTTGTTCTCGTACGTCCACTTGGTGATCTCGGTGCGGCCGTGGTTCAGGAGGAAGGTGAACCACTCGTCCGTCCGATGATGGACGCTGGCAGGCGCAGGCGCTGGTGCAGAGTGCAATCGGGGCCCCTGATCCACGCCGCGCCTCCAAGGCGCGGGATGCTCTGGCCCCCTCTCACCGACGTCGCCCTACACGTCGCACCCCGCGGCTTCCGCTCAAAGAAGCGCGGGGCCCCGATTCAGCGGCCCCTAGTTCGACGCCTGGACTGTTCTGCGGCCGGAATTCGGAAAAAAACTCGCACCCTACATCGCACCTGGACCCCTTACTCTATATGGACGATTTGGAATGTTCGGAAGTCGGACGGTAATCGCGCCGTTCGAAAAATAATTCTCTTTGAAACGTTCTGATCGTGTGGTACGTCTTAACCCCAGTGAGCATCAGATTGAAACCTTCGAACCTCGCGACGCGCGCCGCTTCCCTTCCAGGTTCTGATGCTCACTACACCAGCGCCTCTAACGGGAACGGCACGCGACACGGGGTTCGTTTCTTCCAAGGTCGGCTGCTTCTCACTTCCGGACGCTTCCGAGTTTTGTAGAGCGTCTGCTCGACACGCAGAAGGTCGGGGGTTCAAGTCCCTCACGGCCCATATGCTGGAAGTGACGAGGTGGTCGGCCGGAAAGGCCGGCCGTGGCGGATCAGGGGCACGGTAGTCGTCCTCGTCCGGAAGTAGACCAGCCTTCCACACTCTCTCCAAGCGCGCTCAAAGACCGTCCGTCTGGGTCGGACCCGTGCGGGGCCCCGATCAGCACCCAGGCGGGCGGTCCCCATACCACTTCTCGGGCCCGCATCGACCGGTTCGTGCAGGCCCTGCCCACCCTTCGGGTCCAAAAGCTCCTCAGGCGGGGGTGTCCTCACCGACTCGAGGCTCAGGATCTGAAGGACGCAAACCGCCGCCTGGTCACGGCGATCCGGAGGATCATCGCCGCGCAGTCGAAGGTGTCCTTCTTCTCCTACCGGTTCCCCGGCGAAACCCTCGAGGAGTTCAGGCGGCACTGGGCGAAGGACGACCCGTGGGGTTTCAGGCTGGTCGGGACCGGCCTCGAGGCAATCAGGAATGCGGAGGTGCGCTCGTGAGCATGACCTCCCGCATTCTCGACATCGCCATCCTCTTCCTCTGGCCGGTGGCGGTCTTCGTCATCGCCCTCGTGATCGTCGTGACGCTGGTCTCGGAGTTCTTCGACGGCGCGGCCAAGGGGGTGCGGCGTGCGTGAACCAAGAACCTACCTCCTGAGCTATCGGGGCGCGTCGGCAGCGGCCGACCAGTCACCCGACACCTGCGACGCCTGCCAGGGCATCGGCTTCCACGGCTGCGACGCCGATTGCCAGCCCGGGTGTGGGGGCAACCACGCGTGCGTGATCTGCAGCGGCACGGGGCGGACGCCCACCGGCGCGACGCCGTCAGCCGACAACCAGCTTTCTCAGAGGCGAATCGGATAGTTCCGATGGAGGGGGGGTGCGAATGAAGTAGCCCAACCACGGATCGACAGAAAAGCGGGGCGGTTGACGACGCATGGCCGTCCCGCGGGGGACTTGGCGGCGAAATCCTCGCCGTGCGCACGGTGCTGGAGGCTGAGTTCCCCGCGTGACGGCCGGATGGCCTTGGAGGGATCGGGGGCCTTGGAGATCGGTCAGGGGGAAACGCGGGGCCGCGAGTAGGGCGCGGCTCCCGACTAATTGGAGGTAGAGGGGCGAACGTGGACCTGTTCAAAGACGGCGGCAGCCAGACGACGGAGCGGCGCAGGACCGGAACGTGTGTCCGGTGCGCCGATCCTGTCTTCGTCGGCGAGCTGCACGCCTGCCCTCCCAAGGCGGCCGCGCGCGCCACGGATCCCGCGACGAGCTTAAAGGCCGCTGGCGCCGTCGAGCGGTCGGGGCGCGCGTCCAGGCAGCGGCGCGCCTGTCTGGAGGAAGTGCAGAGGCACGGGGGGCAAACGGCAGCCGAGATCGCGGAATCCATCGGCTTCGAGCGCCACGTGCCGTCCCGTCGCCTGCCTGAGCTGAGGGCCGCCGGCCTGGTCCGGAACGGCGAGCAGCGGGAATGCACGGTCATGGGGTCGACGGCGATGACTTGGTGGCCGGGGCCGATCGAGTCCGAGAAGTAAAGGGCGTGTTCGGTTCTGGATCGACGCATCAGGGGGCAGCGTGGAGAGAGTGGCGGCGTACGCGGATTTTCTTGATCGCAAGTCACAGCTGAGGGGTGACAGCGGATTCGTCCCGCTGTGGACTCCAGGGTTCCTTTTCGACTTCCAGCGCACGCTTGTTGACTGGGCGATCCGTCGCGGCAAGGCCGCGATCTTCGCCGACTGCGGCATGGGGAAGACGCCCATGCAGTTGGTGTACGCCGAGAACGTTGTGCGGAAGACCGGCGGCCGCGTCCTCATCATTACCCCGCTGGCGGTGTCGGCTCAGACGCTCCGCGAGGCGGCGAAGTTCGGGATCCGCGCGGGGCGTGAGCTTTCGGAATCCGTCGTCGTCACGAACTACGAGAAGCTCCACCTCTTCAACCCCGACGACTTCGCGGGCGTCGTTCTCGACGAGTCGAGCGCCATCAAGCACTTCACCGGCAAGCGCCAGCGGGCGGTCACCCAGTTCATGCTCAAGATCCCGTACCGCCTGCTCTGCACCGCGACGGCGGCTCCAAACGACTACGTCGAGCTCGGCACGTCCTCCGAGGCCCTCGGTGAGATGGGCCGGATGGACATGCTCGGCACGTTCTTCAGGAGCCTCCAGGACACGCTCCACGCGGCCGACAAGTACGGCGACTTCTGGAACAGCCAGAAGTTCGCGCTCAAGCCGCACGCCGAGGAATCGTTCTGGCGGTGGGTCTGTTCGTGGGCGCGCGCGATCCGGCGCCCGTCCGACCTCGGGTTCGACGACGGGGCGTTCGTCCTTCCGCCGCTCGAGACGACGGAGCACATCGTGAAGGCGGGGCGCGAGTGCGGCGAGCTGTGGAATCGGCCGGCCACGACGCTTGCCGAGCAGCGCGACGAGCGCCGGGCCACGCTCGAGGAGCGGTGCAGGAAGGTCGCGGAGTTGGTGTCCGGCAAGGAACCGGCGGTCGTGTGGTGCCACCTCAACGACGAAGGCGATCGCCTCGAGGAGCTGATCAAGGGCGCGCGCCAAGTCCACGGGGGCGAGACGGACGACGACAAGGAAGCCGCCTTCCTTGGGTTCTCGAACGGCGACTTCAGGGTGCTCATCACAAAGCCGCGCATCGGGGCCTTCGGCCTCAACTGGCAGCACTGCTCGCGCATGACGTTCTTCCCGTCGCATTCATTCGAGCAGTTCTATCAGGGGGTCCGCCGCTGCTGGCGCTTTGGCCAGAAGAAGGCCGTGCACGTCGACGTCGTCACCACCGAGGGCGAGATGGGCGTCCTCAAGAACCTGCAACGCAAGGCGGCCGCGGCGGAACTCATGTTCGACCGCCTGGTCCAACACATGGGGTCGGCCCTCGAGATGCGCCGCCATCAGCACTCCGAAGCCCGCGTGGAGGTCCCGTCGTGGCTCTGATCCAGAACGAGATCACGGACCGCTACGCCATCTACAACGGCGACGCGGTGGAGGTCCTCTCCGGCCTCAAGCCGGAGTCGATCCACCTCTCCGTGTATTCGCCGCCGTTCGCGGACCTCTACAGCTACTCGTCCAACGACCGCGACCTGTCGAACTGCAGGAACTACGACGAGTTCCTCGCGCACTACGAGTTCGTCGTGCGGGAGATCGCGCGCGTGACGGTGCCCGGGCGCATCACGGTCGTCCACTGCATGGACCTCAAGCGCGAGATCGGGTGGATGCGCGACTTCCCGGGCGACATCATCCGCCTCCACGAGCGCCTCGGCTGGAAGTACCACGACCGCCACGCGATCTGGAAGGAACCGCTGCGGGTCGCACTCCGGACGCGCGCCCTGGGGCTCACCCACCGGCAGATCGTCAAGGACTCCAGCTTCTGCCACGGGGCGGGGGCGGACTACGTTCTGGCGTTCAGGCGCGAGGGGACGAACCCCACCCCAATCGCGCATCCCCAAGGCCTTTCGGCCTACGCGGGATCCCAGCAGGTGCCTCCGGAGCTCGAGAAGAAGTACCGCAACTGGTCTGAGCCCAAGACCAACAAGCTGTCCCACTGGATCTGGCAGCAGTACGCCTCGAGCTTCTGGGACGACGTCCGGTCCGGCCGCGTCCTTCCGTACCGCGCGGCGAAGGACAAGGACGAGGAGAAGCACGTCTGCCCGCTGCAGCTCGACGTCATCGAGCGCTGTGTGATCCTGTGGTCGAATCCTGGGGAGACAGTGCTCACGCCGTTCATGGGCGTAGGCAGCGAAGTGTACGGCGCGCTGCGCCTGGGCCGCCGCGGCGTCGGAGTCGAGCTCAAGCCCACCTACTTCCGTCAGGCCAAGCTCAACGTCCAGTCGGCGCTCCAGCACGCCGAGACGAACGAGATCGTTTTCGAAGAGACCGGATCATCGGAGGAGATCGCGTAATGGGTGCCGCCCGCAAGCTTCAAGTCGCCGACCTCTTCTGCGGGGCCGGAGGGACGTCCACCGGCGTGGCGCTTGCGTGCCGCGAGCTCGACGTCGCGGTCGAGCTTCTGGCCATCAACCACTGGCAGACCGCGATCGCGACGCACACCAAGAACCACCCGTGGGCGCGCCACATGTGCGCGAACGTCGAGGCCGTCGACCCGCGGCTGGTCGTGCCGGGGGGGAAGCTCGACCTCCTCGTCGCCTCACCCGAGTGCATCTGGCACTCGACCGCCCGCGGCGGCAAGCCCATCGACGATCAACGGCGCGCGTCCGCGTGGCACATCCTGCGCTGGTTGGAGATGTTGCACGTCGAGCAGGTCATCATCGAGAACGTCCCGGAGTTCCAG
>Ga0208454_1001096_pt1 | contig 12000 bp, 12 predicted proteins | sample EasRivMeERMZT100_FD_187530 | JGI IMG/M metagenome (GOLD analysis project Ga0208454, IMG submission 187530) | Soil microbial communities from meander-bound floodplain in the East River, Colorado, USA - East River MetaG ERMZT100 (SPAdes) (version 2) | ecosystem: Environmental > Terrestrial > Soil...
CGGACGGCGGCGGGGGCGGGGGCGGGGGCGGGGGCGGCGGCGGCACCGGGGGCGGCGGTGGCGGGGGCGGCGGGGGCGGCACCGTCTCACCGGGGCGCGAATGGCACGTGCCGCGCCCCGAATCGGTGAACGACTCGCCTGCCACGGGTACGAACTCCCACGTGTACGCGGCCGATTCGAGCGTCAGCTTGAGCACGCCATACGGACCGCTCGCGCGCACTTCGCTGTTGGCGACCTGAGTCCCGAACGTCTCGACGCCGTGCCCCCCCGTCCCCACCGTGAACTGGCGCATGCCGAGCTCGACGTCGGCCTCGCCCGCGGGGCTCTGGGGCGCGAAGCGCTCGTAGAGGCGATAGTGGCCGTTGAGGACGACCTCGGCCCCGGCGGCGTAGAGGTCGTCCCACAATGGCTTGACCGATGCGCGGACGGGCGTGCTGTACGAGCTGAAGCGGGGGTGGTGCCAGTACGCGAGGGTGCACTGCCGCGGATTGGCGACGAGGTCCTGCTTGAGCCACGTCTCCTGGGGCGAGCCGACGGCCATGCTGATGTTGCTGTTGAGCACGACGATGTGCCATTCGCCGAGGTCGTAGCTGTAGTAGCCCTGCCCTACCGTACCGGCGGCGGCGCCGAAGTAATCGAAGTACCCCTGGGCGGCGGCGGTCTGGTATTCGAGGTCACCGGGGGCGGGGCGGGTGCGGGCGCGATGGGGGGGGCGGCCCCAGCTCGGCCCATAGCAGTTCTGGTAGTCGCTGAGCGACCCGCTCGCCCGCACGTTGTCGCCCAGGGCGAAGACCGTTCCGGGGATGCTGTCGAGCAACAGCGCCGTGCGCTCGTCGTTGCCGTAGTCGCAGCGCGCGATCTGCCCCGCCCCAACGAGGACGGCGGCAGCAGCCTCCGAGGTCTCCGATTGGCTCGGCGGTATGACGGGCCGCGTTGGCGGCTCCGCGCAGGTGGCGGCGACGAGGATGAGGACAGCGCGCAGCGGCGTGAGGAATCGACGGCGTGGCATCGCGCTTTGCAGCGCAAGTTCTATGCTGCGCTCGTTACGACGGCGGCTCTTCGAGCAGTATCGGGGCGATCTTCATCAGGGCGATGGTGAGCGGCACCGCCAGCAGCGCGCCCATCGGACCCAGGATCACCGACCACAGCATCAATGACAGGATGATCACGAGGGGCGACAGCCCCAGTCCCGAACCCATGAACTTGGGTTTGAGGATGTTGTCCGCCACCAGGTTGACCACGACGAAGGTCCCAAACACCACGGCGGCGCGGCCCGCGCCGCCCTCGAGCAGCGTCAACAGGGTCGGCGGGATCGCGGCGATCAGGCCGCCGAACGGCACGAACGCCAGCAGGAACGTGAGCACGGTCCACACCGCCGGGGCGTCGGTCCCCACGAGCAGCATCGCCAGGAGGACGCCGACGCACTGAACGCCGCCCAGGATGCCCTGGATGCCGACGAAGCTTCGCACGCTCGTGGTCACGTCGTCGAGGCGCGCGTGGAGCGAACCCTTGGGGGCGTCGCCGGCGGCGTGCAGCGGCATGCTGAGGAGGAAAAACGTCACCAGGATGAGGGTGAACAGGCCGTAGCCGAGCGCTTGGAGCGCTCCCCCCACGAATCCCGCCGCCGCCGCGATGACGCGCTCGGGGTCGGGCGAGAGAGTGCCGCTCGCCTCGATGCCACGCGCGGCCAGTGCCGTGTTCACGCGGGTCACGAGGCTCGTGAACGCTTCTTGATACACGGGCATGTTGGCGGAGAGACGCCGTAGCGACGCGGCGAGCACAAGCAACAGAACGATTCCGCCGACCACGACGCCCAGCAAGGTCACCAGCACGGCGGTCGGTCTCGACCAGCCGCGCTTCGTGAGCGCAGACGGCATCGGGTAGATGGTGGCCGCGATGAGCATCGAGAGCAGCACGAGATTGACCGGGCTGGCGGCCGCCCGGAGGCCGGCGGCGATGAGCACGAAACCCGCCACGAGCAGCACGAGGCGGTGGAGCGGAGGAAGGCCATGGACCATGTCCAAACCTGCCCCCTGGCGCCGCCGGCCGCAACCGCTCCGTCACGATCCCGGCGGACAGTGCACGGTGGGATTCCAGTCGGCGAACATGCCCGACGGGTTCTCCTGCCAGATCCACACGTGCAAGTACCAGATCTGCAGACGGTCGGCGCGCTTGAGTGGTCGCCCCATGATCTTGGGCGGCGTCGCGTCGCGGGGGCGGGCGGAATAGGGCACGATGTACTCCACACCGTTCAGTCGATAGCGGCCGTCCGGCAAGCGCTCGTAGACCAGGATTTCCGGCCGCTCCACGTCGAGCCGGTCGTCGTAGAGGGCCCCGTTGGCGTGGTGGAAGCCCATGGTCCCGTGCGGCTCGTTGGCGAGGCATCCGTCCGCGTGTTGCTGATAGCCTGCGGCGACCGCGGCGTCGAGGTTCTTGAAGCGGGCCGTCGCCGTGCGCGCTTGCTCCAACGCCCGAGCCACGGCCGGGAGGGGGGGCACCGAATCGCCGGCAGCGGGCGCGGGCGATGCGGCCGCATTGGGATCGGGGTGGCCACCGCCGCACGCCGCGAGCAGCGTGGCGGCGATCACCGTAGGGGCCTTGAGCCGACGACGAACCTGTGTGAGCATGCTTCCAGATCTAACACGCCAGAGGCTCCTGGTCGCCGCCATCTACGTTAGAGTTGTGTTTGTAGAATCCTCGCCCGTTGTAGTCCGCCGTCTGATAGACGTGTTCCGCTGTCTTCCCGCCGCCAGCGGCCACCACGCTGATGCCTCCATCAAGGGTCGGTCGCTACCCTGACCTACGGTAGCGATAGATCCCCTTTCACGATGGAGCACAGCATGAAACCGACAGTCTACGCCCACTTCCTGGCCCTCGCGGTCGTGGTGGGGTGCAGCGATTACCAATCGCCCACGAGCGTTACGCCCCCGCCCCCGCCCCCGCCCCCGCCGCCACCCGCGTTCGTCACGTTCGAGACGCTGGGTGACAGCATCTCGATCGCCGACAAGCTGACTGAATTCCGGGCCGCGCTCGGCGGCGTGCTGAACGCCCCCAACACGCCCCCCGCCGACAACGGCCGGCGCGAAATCAATTGGGACGGCGTCCCCGCCGCGCTCACAAACGTGGACACGTTCCCGGCGACGTTCTTCAATGTCAATTCCAGGCGCGGCGCCGTGTACCAGAGCCTCGGCACCGGACTGCGCGTGGACAGCACCGCGTTCGCGTCGATCAACCCCGACTTCGCGGCGCAGTTCAGCACGTTTTCGCCCAAGAAGTTGTTCATGGCCGTCGGCTCGAACAAGGTCGAAGTCCGCTTCCAGCTGGCCGGCACCACGACCGCCGCTCTGGTCACCGGTTTCGGCGCCGTGTTCGCCGACGTCGATCGCGTGGGATCCACCACGATCGAGTTCTTCGACGTACATGACGTGCGGATCGCCTTACTGAGGGCGCCCAACCATGACGGCGTGCATCTGCTCTCGTTCACCGGCGCTGTGTTTGAGGCACCGATCGTCGCTCGCGTGCTGATCACCAGCGGCGACGCACCGTTGAGCGCGACCGTCGTCGACGTAACGGCGGGCGGCGCGCAGGACCTCGTGGTCATGGACGACTTTGTCTACGGCGAGCCGCGTCAGCCGTCCAACGCTCAGGTCAGCGTGGGGAACGACTTCTTCCGTAGCGTGAACGGGACTCAGAACCCGGCCGTGGACACGGTCGACGCAGGTGGCACGGTCACCTGGACCTGGAACACGGCGGGCTCGCACAGCATCCGGTCTACGGGCATTCCCCCGCTGGTCTTCCGGAACAGCGTCGTCATGAGTGCGGCGGGCAGCAGCTACGCGCTGTCGCTCCTCAAACCCGGCACGTATACCTACGACTGCGGGGTCCACGGCGCCGCCATGAGCGGGCGGATCGTAGTGCGGTAGATTTCGCGTTGGTTCTGGGGCTCCGGCACGTCCGGAGCCCCCAGCGTCAATGGTCAGGTCAGGAGACTCGATGCCGGCAGCCGTGTCAGATCCTTCGCAGCTCAGTACCCCTGCCCTCCTGGAGGCCTTCTTCGAACGGTCCCAGGACGGTTTTTTCTTCATGATGCTCGATCAACCGATCGAGTGGGGCGCCCCCCCGCAGGTGGACCAGGAAGCGGTGCTGGACTACGTCTTTGCCCATCAGCGCATGACCAAAGTCAATCCGGCGATGGCGACGCAATTCCGGACGACGCCGGAGGAGCTCATCGGTCTGACCCCCGGCGACTTCTTCCGGCACGACGTGGCGGCCGGCCGCCGGGGCTGGCGGGCGCTGTTCGACGCGGGTCACACCCACAGCATCACCAATGAGCGACGCCTCGACGGATCGACGATGTGGGTGGAAGGCGACTACATGTGTTTCTACGACGCCGCCGGCCGGATCACGGGGCACTTCGGGATTCAGCGCGACGTCACGGACCGGGTCCGCGCCGCGGAGGAATTGGAGCAATCCCGCGCGGAGTTGCGCGCGCTGGCGCTTCGGCTGCAGGCGATCCGCGAGGAGGAGCGGACCCGGATCGCACGCGAGATTCACGATGAATTGGGCCAGGCGCTCACCGCCCTGAAGCTCGACCTCGCCTGGATGGGTGCCAACCGGCCCCGGGGGGCGGGCGCGCGAACTTCCGGGCCGATCGGCGTGAGCGATTCGTCCATCGCGGCACGCATCGACGAGACGATGCAGATCGTGCGCCGGATCGCCAGCGAGCTGCGTCCCAGCGTGCTCGACCAGCTGGGCCTGGAGGCCGCCATCGAGTATCTCGTGCAGGAAACGACTCAACGGACCGGGATCGCGATCACCCTGCACGCCCAGGAATTTCCGCGGCTCCCCGACGATCTGGCGAGTCATGCGTACCGGATCATTCAGGAGGCGCTGACCAACGTGACCCGACATGCCAAGGCGACGCGGGTGGATGTGGCGGTGCGACGTGCCGGGGGAGCGCTCATCCTCGGCGTGTCGGACAATGGCGTGGGGTTTGCGCCTGATACACTGAGCGGGTTGCGCTCGCTCGGCCTGGTGGGGATGCGGGAACGGGCCTTGGCGTGCGGCGGCGTCTTGATGGTTCAGGGCAAGCCGGGAGAGGGCACGTCCATTGTGGTCACGATTCCCCTCAAGCCGGACGCCGGGGGGGCGGGGGGGGCATGAGCCGTTCGATGGCGATTCGCATCTTCATCGCGGATGATCATCCGATTGTGCGGCAGGGACTGCGGCGCATCGTGGAAGCCGATGCGGGCATGGCCATCTCGGGCGAGGCGGGCGACGCGCCATCCCTGCGGGGTGCGCTCGAACGAACGGCGACCGATGTCGTGCTGCTCGACGTGTCGATGCCGGGCGGTCTCTTTCTCGAGACGCTGCGCGAGCTGCGCGCGACCTACCCGACCGTCCGCATCCTGGTCTTGAGCGTGCACCCCGAAGATCAGTGGGCCGTGCGGGCGCTGCGGGCCGGTGCCTCGGGCTATCTCACAAAGGACCATTCGCCCGATCAGCTGTTGGAAGCCATCCGGCGTGTGTATCGGGGTGGCAAGTACGTCAGCCCAACGCTGGCGGAGCACCTGGCCGAGCATCTGGATGGCGGCGGCCAGAGCGCCCCGCATGAGCTGTTGTCCGATCGCGAGTTCGAAGTCATGCGCCGGCTGGGCAGCGGCCTCACCGTGTCGCAGATCGCGAGTGAGCTGGCCATTTCGGCGAAGACGGTCAGTACCTACCGGACGCGGATTCTCGAGAAGATGGCGGTCGCGACCAACGCCGAGCTCGTTCGTTACGCCTCCGAGCATGGGTTGATCGGGTGACGAGGCGAAGAAAAGCTTACTTCTACCTCGCAGACGGCAGATTGCGTATGTCTGAAGCGACCACCCAGATAAAAGGCTCTGCACGCCGCGCTGAACCTTGTAAACCCCTACCTCAGGTTGATTAACTATATTTGTGAAGTGCACTCTTCAAATGACAATGGTTACTTGACACACTTGGTACAACTACCGTACCTTGCAATCGTTAGAAGGCACGACAGTTCGTTGCAATCGACTCACAAGAGCAAAAGAGGACCGTATGGTCGGTATGATGACGAGGGACCCGATGGTGGATGTGTTGCATCAGCTGGAACACCGAATGGGCCGGACTTTCAACGGCGAGCTGTTACGCGCGTCCGAGTGGCCTGTACCCGAGGCCGCGACGACCGCCTGGCTGCCGCTGGTGGACATCTTGGAGGAGCCCGATGTCATCCGCCTGATGGCGGAGGTGCCCGGGGTGAGGCCCGAGGACGTGAAGATCTCGGTCGAGGGCAACCTGCTGACGATCAAGGGCACGAAGGAGCAGGTGGCGGAGGAAAAGGCCGAGAAGGTCCATCGCTATGAGCGGACCTATGGCGCCTTCGAGCGGACGTTCAGGCTGTCGGCCTCGATCGATCCCAAGAAGATCAAGGCGACCTACGACCTCGGCGTGCTGACGATCACGCTGCCGAAGGCGGAAACGGCCAAACCGCATTTGATCCAGGTGGAACTCACGCCGCAGAAGGCGTTGACCGCCTGACCGGGGTCGTTCGAGGAGGAGGGCGGCGCGTTGTTCGCGCCCCTCCTTCTCGCCCGGAGAGGCTGCGTACTGACCCAGCATACATTATGGAAGGCCTGCTCACGCAAGTCCCCACGGCCGACTGTCTCATCACTCCACCTCATCCGGCGCTGGATTGCGGGATCGTCACAGCATGGTGGCACTACCAGGTGAAGGAGACACGGGCACACCGTGGCAGCACGAGGACGAGCAACGGCAGCGGCAACCTCAGGGACGACCATACCATTGAGATCAAACCCGCAGAGGGCTAGACATGAGTCGGACCCCGAGGATTGACCGGGAATCGTAGCAGAATCACGACAAGACTCACAACGCGCGACCCCCTGAAGAAGCGTCAGGGGGTCGCCGTCTTTTCCGCTTGATCTCTTCCAAGTGACAGCCTCAGGACTTCAAGACACCTTGAAGCGCCGCGAATAGCGGTTCGGTCCCGTGGGCGCCATCGTAGCGCTCGCCATTAAGAAAGAAGGTGGGCGTGCCGTTGACGCCGCTCTTCAGGCCGCTGAGCACGTCGTCTTTGACTCGCGCGCGATAGGTCCCGGCATCCAGCGCATCACGAATCCGATCGGCATCGAGGCCGAGGTCGGTCGCATACTCGATCAGATTGTCGTCTTCGAGCGCGAACTGCCGCTCGAACAGGCGATCGTACATCTGCCAGAACGCGCCTTGCGCGCTCGCGGCCTCCGCCGCCTCAGCCGCGCGCTGTGCGTTGGGATGCAGCTTGGTCAGCGGGAAGTTGCGAAACACAAATCGCAGATTCTTGCCGAGCCGGCGCTGCAGCTCCTTCACCATCGGCCAGGCTTTGCGGCAGGAGGGGCATTCGAAGTCGCCGTACTCGACGAGCGTCACCGGCGCCGTTGCCGGGCCGGTGACGTGGTCTCGTTCTCCTACCGGTGGTGTGAGGGTCCCGCGCTCGGCGTCGCGCCGTTCGCTCATGCCTGCTGGTGCGCCTCGACGAACCACAGCCACTTGTCGACGCCGCGAGAGATCTCGGTGAGCATGTCGGCGCTACCCGAGTCCTCGAGCTCGTTCATCTCTTCGATCGTGATGCGGGCCGCTCGACCGAATGCGCCCAGTGCATCGGACAGTGCCGCGACGTGCTCGGGACCAGTCGAGATCCCGAATCGCTTCGGCGAGGCGCTGATTGAGCAGGCCAATCACCTCGACGCGCTTGTCTTCCGGCAGATCGTTCTTGGTGGGAAAGAGTTTGGTATCAGCCGTGCCGTCACCGCGCTGGGTGAGTGTGCGAGTCATCTGTGCATCTCCCTGGTCAGAGTCCTGAACCAAAACTAGTTCGCTTTCTGAGCGGCAGGAGCCTTGCGACCGGCGAGCTGCACCGCCCCGCCGATGAGCCCCGCGAGTAATGCTCCGAATCCCCAGACTGGGCCCGCATCCCGCAGGTGCAGTGCGGCATCGACCGAGACCGGTCCGGCACCCATGAGTGCCACGCTCAGCGCAACAGCTGCCAAGGTGAGGTTGAACTCATATCCCTGGTTGGAATTGAAGAAGCCGTGCTTGATGTGCACGGTGGCGATCGCGACGAACATCACGCTGATGATCAGCGTGGCGGCGAGCGGCGTCGCGAAGCCCAGGGCCAGGAGCAGACCACCGACCAGCTCCGCCAGGCCGGCGAACAGCGCGTGACGCCGTCCCGGGACGAAGCCCAGCTGCTCCAGGAACCCGCCCGTCCCGGTCAGGCCGTAGCCGCCGAACCAGCCAAACAGCTTCTGCGCACCATGCGCCGCGAACGTCAGCCCGACGACCAGGCGCAGGATCAAGAGACCGATAGCCATACCAGCCCTCAGACTTTCTATTGGAGTGATACTTTCTAACAGGAAGTATGGTCACCTTGTTCCTGCCGATTGTCAAGTAGCTTCCCTTTGGGAAGTGACTAGGCTATACTGGGGCCATGCGGAAACGGGTCGACTCCCAGTGCAAGACGTTCCAAACGGCCATCGACATCCTTGGCAGCCGGTGGAACGCGTTGATCCTCAACGTGCTGCAGGAGGGTCCGCTGCGGTTCAGCGAGCTGGCCGAGCGAGCTAGGGGACCGGGAGACAAGGTGTTGTCGGCCCGGCTCAAGGAGCTCGAAGCCCGTGGCCTGCTCGTGCGGCAGGTCGACCCCGGCCCGCCGGTGCGCGTGAGCTACGAGCTGACGCGCTCGGGCCGCGAGTTCGGGGAGCTGGCGCAGGCGATCGAGCGTTGGGGTCGCGAGCTGGTGCAAGCGAAATAGTCACCAAGTCCGGATGGTTTGAGGGTGGGAGCCAACGGGAGGGTCAATGACACAACCGGCCTGGTTACGCGGTCCCGTGCAGGGTATCCCGACGCTGCTTCAGCCCGTCGCCCACGCGTTGATCGACGCCGATGAGGACGTGCAGAAGTTCGTCCCATCCCTTTCGGTGGAGCAGCTCGCCCTGCGCCCGGCCGGCGTCGCTTCGGTCGCCTATCACGTGACGCACGCGATCGGAAGTCTGGACCGGCTCTTCACGTACGCACGTGGTGAAGCGCTCGATGAAGGGCAGCTCGCTGTTCTTGCCGCGGAGAAGAAGTTCGATGCGGGGGGAGCGACGGGACCGCAGCTCGCGGCGCAGTTCGCGGCGGCAGTCGCCCGCGCGCATACGCAGCTCCGCGCGACGCAGGAATCGGAACTGCAGCTGACGCGATCGGTCGGGCGGGCAAAGCTGCCGGCTAGTACGTTGGGACTGCTTGTCCACGCCGCGGAACACACCGCCCGCCACGTCGGCCAGATGGTAACCACGGCCAAGATGGTGTCGAAGGGGCCTTAAGGCGATCCGGGTTATAGGATTGCTGCAAGCTGGCAGCTGAATCCTGGTAGCACGTCCTCGCCCTGCAATGCGTCATGGCCCTCGAGCAACGATTCCGTTCCATCCTGCCGATAGACCCGGGCGAGACGGCGTTCAGGGTCGATGACCCAGATGAGGTGCGTGCCGGCCTCGAGCCAGTCCCCCACCTTGGCGAGGATTTCCCCGGGGCGGTCGTGGGGCGACAGCACTTCCACGACGAGCGTGGGGGCGAAGCTGGCATAGCCGGCGGGGCGCGGTTCCGGGACGCGCTCACGCGCGATGAAGGCGATGTCGGGCCCGCGCACCGTGTCGGGGTCCGTGGCGATCTTGAAACCGGCGTCCCCGACGAGGACTTGGCCGAGGTCATGCGTCCGGGCGTACTGCATCAGCTCGTACGCAAGCCGTGCCTCGATCGCACCGTGCAGGTATCCCGGCGGCTCTTTAACCACCAGGCGCCCGCGGACCAGTTCGACCTGTTTGCCGGGGATGTGCATGCGCAGCAGCTCTTCGGCGGTAATAAGCGCAGGGGCGGCAGGAGAGGCCGGCATGGCCGGAACGTAGGCGCGCTCGGCGGGCATGGCAAGCAATCTGCCGGCCGGGATCAACGGTGATTCAAACGGAGGCCTTCTAGTCGGGACGGCGGGATTTGAATTCAACGGCTCCCATGGGGAGCCGTTGTTTTTTGGCACTCATGTGCGCGAAACGACCGCATCGGGACGCATCGGCAAGTATGGACCGGCAAACAGTATGGCAAACGCGCCTGTCGAATGCTGGGATCTGTCTCCCCCCTTTTACCTTCCCGCGCTCCCGCGCAGATTCGGGCAATCACCCGGGAGCGAACGACATGCGAGTCAACCTCTCACGATCGGGGCGAGCCTCGCTGGTCGCCCTCTGTATCTGCACCGTTGCCGGCCCCGAGCTCCAGGCGCAGCGAGGGACCGAGCGCGCCAGGCCGATCGCCGCCGGCGAGTCCTGTCCTGCGGGTACCACCGAGATCCGTCCGCGGACCTGCATGGGTCCCGAGGGGCCGGTGCCGAACATTCTCGAGTACCGGCCGCGCTCGACGCTCGTCGTCCCCCGGCATCCCGTGGCGCGAGCGAAGTATCCCGTGATCGACTTTCACGGTCATCCGCGGGATCTGCTCGGATCCGCTGAGAGTCTCGCCAGGCTCGGCCGCGAGCTCGACGCTCTCAACGTGCGCCTAATGGTGTCGGCCGGCAACACGTCTGGTGAGGCGCTCCGGCGTACTGTCGCGACGATCGCCGCCTCGCCCGAGATGAAGGACCGCGTGCGCGCCCTGACCGGGATCGACTTCCGCGGCGTCGGCCCGGGCTGGGCTGAGCGTGCGATTGCACAGCTCGAGGCCGATGTGGCCGCCGGGGCGGTGGGGATCGGCGAGATCGGCAAGTCGTTCGGGCAGACTGTCCGCAAGGCGGACGGATCGCGGCTCGCGCTCGACGATCCCGATCTCGAGCCGATTTGGGCGGCGGCGGCCAGGCTCCGGCTGCCGGTGTTCATTCACACCGGCGATCCCCAGGAGTTCTACAACCCGCACGACTACCAGAACGAGCGCTGGCTGGAGCTAGCGCTCTTTCCGGACCGCCGGATCGGTCCGGACCAGCATCCGACCTTCGCGGAGCTGATGCGGGAGCGGGACAACTTGTTCCGCCGGAATCCGCGCACGACGTTCGTGGCGGCCCACATGGGGTGGCACGCGAACGATCTCCCTCGTCTGGGCCAGATGCTCGACGAGATGCCCAATCTGTATGTGGAAGTCGGCGCGATTCTCTACGACATCGGGCGTCAGCCTCGCACCGCGCACGACTTTTTCATCCGGTACGAGGACCGCATCCTCTTCGGCAAGGACTCGTATCAGCCGGAGGAGTATCCCTATTACTTCCGGGTGTTTGAGACACGAGACGACTACTTCGACTACTACCGCGACTACCACGCCTTTTGGAAGCTGTACGGTATCGATCTGCCGGACGCGGTGTTGAAGCGCGTGTACTACCAGAACGCGTTGAAGATCACGCCGAGATTACCACAAGCGGGGTGGCCGGAGTGACGGGCTAGCCGAGAACGAGAGAAGTGGCGATATGGTCTCTGCATGCTCGCGCTGATCCTGAATACGCTCGCTCCGCTGCACGCGCAGGACGTGCGCATTTTCGACAACGCGCCCGCTGCGCGGTGGATCGCGCCTCCCGGCATACCGGGCGACAGCTTCACCGTCTTCCACGCCCGGAAGACGTTTGAGCTGAGCGCCGGCCCCCCCCCAACGCCCTTCATCGTTCACGTCTCGGCCGACAATCGCTATCGACTGTACGTCAACGGCACACAGGTCTCCTCCGGGCCTCAACGCTCCGACGTCAACCACTGGCGCTACGAGACGCTCGACCTCGCGCCGCACCTCCGGAGCGGCCGCAACGTCGTCGCCGCCGTGGTCTGGAACTGGGGCGCTGCGCGACCGGTCGCGCAGCACAGCCATCGCACGGGTTTTTTGATGCAGGGGAACAGCCCGGCCGAAGCCGCGCACGTGAACACCGGCATCGGGTGGCGGCTGTATCTCGATTCTGCATACGCACCGATCGTGATCACGACCGCGAGCATGGGAAACTAC
>Ga0208454_1001098_pt1 | contig 11986 bp, 11 predicted proteins | sample EasRivMeERMZT100_FD_187530 | JGI IMG/M metagenome (GOLD analysis project Ga0208454, IMG submission 187530) | Soil microbial communities from meander-bound floodplain in the East River, Colorado, USA - East River MetaG ERMZT100 (SPAdes) (version 2) | ecosystem: Environmental > Terrestrial > Soil...
GGCGTGAAATCCGCAATTAATTGCGAGCATTCTTCAGGTGTGAACACCATCTGGACGGCTGCCAGACGAGTCTGATCTTTCGGCGGCTTAAGGGTTTTGTTCAGCTTCTGTTTCTTCATGAGGTTTTGTTACCTATCTCCCCGGCCGGTCAGTCGGCTTTCGTGGCGCAGCATCTTTGTCAGGGCGCACTGGGATTTCTCTATCCGTTGCGAGGGCAGCAAGAGTTGCGGCAGCGCCAACAAACGGGACTAGCCAGATGAATAGGGCCTGGCGCCGCTTCTGTGCTGGGGTAAACGCCTTGCTCCGCACGAGGCGAACCGTGACGTACACCTGATAAAACATCAATCCAACGAGGCCGTAGAGGACGAAGTCGGACATGCAATCTAACGTTCGCATTCACCGGCCGCGTGTGCGCGAGCGAAGCGGCGCACGTAAGAGGTCCGGTGCGATGCGCTGTTATGCGGCAAGTGGCAACCGAATGAACGGATAAGTTCGTGTGCCCGGATCATAGGAGAACAAGAGATAGGCGGCAGACACCTGCCGTAACGGGCCGAACGATTGTGACGCCAACTCTGTGGATGCAGCTTCGTAGGTAAGCGCCGGCTCGTCAGTGAACAGGCAGACCACGATGGAATCAAACGGGCCGCCGTGGAACGTTTTGCTGTCTTTCTCCGTGAGCCTGGCAGAGACAACCTCCGTTAATTCGCCAGGCCGCCACACTCGGTAGACCTTTTCACCGCGAGCGTTCCTACTCACTGCGGATTCGCAGACGACCTCCGACACTTCAATAGCAAGCGTCTTGCCATCTTCACCACTGCATACGCAGTCGGGTGGGTCTGGGCGGTGAGGCCGCAGATTGCTGAGATTCAGGCTGCCTCGAGTCGTTAGCCCGCTGATCAACTCCTCCACTACGCCGAGCTCCTTTTGCTCTTTGTCGGGCCGCTCGAAGAATGACGCATACGGCCGTGTCTTGGCCGCGATGTCGAGCAGGCGCTCAATGTCTTGCCGCATAACGTGAAATCATCAGAATCATTGCCGGATATCATGGGACTACTGATGATGAATCGCAAATGGCTCAGGTAGTTGGCGTTCGAGCCGCCAGATTAGCCAGAAGGAATTCGGCAAGTTTTTGATTTGCCGAGCTTGTACAAATGGCCGCACGAAAACCAAGCGGTGATGCTGCTCCGGAGCTGCCGGTAGTCGCGCCGATTGAGCCGATGCTCGCGAAGCTTGCCGACGAACTGCCGCCTGCGGGCAGCTATTTGTACGAGCCGAAGTGGGACGGGTTTCGCGCTCTCGTGTTTCGCGGAGCGGACGACGTGTACATCCAGAGCCGCGATTCGCGGCCGCTGGATCGATATTTCCCCGAGCTGCACGACGCGCTGCTCGAACGGCTGCCGAAGAACTGCGTGGTGGACGGCGAGATCGTGATCGTTACCGCGCACGGACTCGACTTCGACCTGCTGCAGCTGAGGCTTCATCCGGCGGAATCGCGTGTCGCGAAGCTGGCGAAAGAGACGCCGTCGTCGTTTGTCGCCTTCGATCTGCTCGCCGCCGGCGGGCGCAATCTCATGGCGGCGACGCAGGGCGAGCGGCGCGCGGCACTTGAGGAGCTGCTCCGGAAGGTGAAGCCGCCTGTCTATCTGACGCCGGTCACGAAGGATCGGGCCCTCGCGGTGGACTGGCTGACGCGCTTCGAGGGCGCCGGGCTGGACGGCGTGATCGCGAAGCCTGATTCGAGCCCCTATCTTCCGGGCAAGCGCGCCATGATCAAGGTGAAGCACGCGCGCACCGCCGACTGCGTGGTCGCCGGGTTCCGTTGGCACAAGAGCGGCAAGGATGCGGTGGGCTCCCTCCTCCTCGGCCTGTACGACGACCAAGGCGTGCTGCAGCACGTCGGCGTTACTTCCTCTTTCACCATGGCCATGCGAAAGCAGCTGGCCCGGGAGCTGGAACCGCTGCGCAGGGACGCGATGAAGGACCACCCCTGGAAGGACTGGGCCGGCGCTGCGGCGGAATCGAATCGCATGCCCGGCGCGCAGAGCCGCTGGAGCGCGGGGAAGGACCTGTCGTGGGAGCCGCTGCGCGTGGAGCGCGTGTGCGAGGTCAAGTACGATCACATGCAGGGCGATCGTTTCCGCCACGCGGCGATCTTCCTGCGCTGGCGGCCCGACAAGCGGCCGGCGGACTGCCGCTACGACCAGCTCGAAATCACCGCGCCCTACGAGCTCGACCGGATCTTTCGCCGCGACGGCTGAACGCGCGGCGGCTCGTGCGCCTGTTTGCGGTAGTGCGGCGGCCACGGCGCGTCGCCCAGGTTCTGCTTCTCGGACAATTCCAATAGCGGCTCGAGCGAGCCGGCGCGCTCGTCGATGCCGGCATGCCGGTCGCCGAGCTGCTTGAAGCGCGCGGGCATCGATGCGAGGGTGAAGTCGCCGGGATCGCAGTCGTCGACCTCGTCCCACGACAGCGGCGCCGACACGCGCGCATCGCCGGTCGGCCGCACCGAATAGGCCGAGGCGATGGTGCGGTCCTTGGCGTTCTGGTTGTAGTCGACGAATACGCCGTGGCGCTCCTCCTTCCACCATTTGCTGGTGGCAAGCTGCGGCGCGCGGCGCTCGACTTCGCGCGCGAGCGCGAGCGCTGCTCGGCGCACTTCGTCGAAGGTCCAGCGCGGAGCGATGCGCGCGTAGATGTGCATGCCCCGCTTGCCGGAGGTCTTCGGCCAGCCGGCGAGGCCGAAGTCCTTCAGCGCTGCTTCGGCCACGCGGGCGATTTTGCGAACCTGCGCCCACTTCACCCCGGGCACGGGGTCGAGGTCGACGCGCAGCTCGTCGGGATGCTCGAGGTCTTCGGCGCGCACCGGATGCGGGTGCAGCTCGAGGCAGGCCAGGTTCGCCATCCAGGCGAGCGCTGCTGCATCGCGCGGCACCACCTCCTCCGCCGCACGTCCCGAGGGAAAGCTCAATTCCGCGACCTCGATCCACTCCGGGCGTGCCTTCGGCGCGCGCTTCTGGTAGAAGAACTCGCCCTGGATGCCGTCGGGATAGCGCACCAGCATGTTGGGCCGGCCGCCCGCACCCCGAAGTGCTCCGTCTGATATTGAAACGTAATACTGCGCGAGGTCGAGCTTGGTGTGCTTCGGCTTCGGGAACAGGACCTTGGCCGGGTTCGAGATCACGACCTTGCGCCCGGCGGCGACCAGGACTTCAGTTTCGGCTTTTTTCGTCACTGCGGAGATCCGCGCGAGCGTTCCGCAACAAGGTCCTGACCAGGTTGATATGGGGGGCGGCGTCACGCGAAGCGAAGACGTCGGCGTACTCGCGCCTGAGGCGCTTCGCGCGGAAATCGAAGTCGGCGAGGCGTTTAACTGCGCTCGACAGCTTCGTCGCCTCGCAGTACAGCCGGTAGCTGCGGATGCGCAGCGATTCGGCCATGGTCTCCCAGGTGGAGCCGAACAGATTGCCCTGGAAGAACACCCCGACCGCGTAGAAGCTCCGGCGGTGGATTTCGCAGGGTCCGAGCCGCCCGACCGCCTCGAGGTGCTCGGCGGTGGCGTAGCCCTTGTGCTGGTCGAAGCCGTACTGCGGGAAGCGGTCGTGCAGCGCGCGCATCTCGGCGTCGCGCGCGGTCTTGGCCAGGATCGAGGCGGCCGAGATCGGCTTGTGCGTCGCATCGCCGTCGACGATGGCGCGGGCCGCGCAAGGCAGGTCCGGGCACATGTTGCCGTCGATCCACGCTTCCTGCGGGGGTATCGCGAGCAATTCGACGGCACGGCGCATGGCGAGGAGCGAAGCGCGCAGGATGTTGATGCGGTCGATCTCTTCCACGCTCGCGTGCGCCACGGCCCAGGCAATGGCGCGCTCCTTGATCCGGCCGGCGAGCACCTCGCGCCGCTCAGGGGTGAGCACCTTGGAATCGGCGAGGCCGTTCACGCGCCTGGCGGGGTCGAGGATGACCGCGGCGGCGTACACCGGCCCGGCGATCGGCCCGCGCCCGGCCTCGTCGACGCCGCAGACCAGCTTCATTTTTTCAGCACCTCGAGAATCGCGTCGGCGGCCTTCTCGGCCGCGTTCTGGCGCAGAAGGTGGTGAAACTCGTGGAAGCGCTCGATCTGCCGGCGCTGGGCCGCGGTATCGCGCAGCAGCGTCAGCAGCGCCCCGGCGAGCGCGGCCGGATTCGCTTCGTCCTGCAGCAGCTCCGGCACCAGCTTCTCGCCCGCCAGCACGTTCGGCATGCCGACGTAGGGCAGGTAAATCATGGTGCGCATCAGCGCCCATGTTAGCGGAGCCTGGCGGTACGCGATCACCATCGGCGTCTTGAAGAGCGCCGTCTCGAGGGTCGCGGTGCCGCTCGCCACCAGGGCGAGGTCGGCGGCGGCGAGCGCCTCGTGGGAATGGCCGAAAAGAAGCGTCAGGGGCAGGTCGGTGCGCTGGTGCTCGTGCACCGCGCGCTCGAACATGTCGCGCGTGTCGCGCGTGACGGTCGGGCAGACGAAGTGCACGTCGTGCACCTCCTGCCGGAAGCGGTGCGCCGCGAGCACGAACGAGCTCGCCATGTACTGGAGCTCCGAGCGCCGGCTGCCGGGCAGCAGCGCGACGATCAGCTTCCCCGCCGGAAGGCGCAGCGCCGCGCGCGCCTCGAGCTTGTTCGGCTCGAGCGGGATCAGGTCGGCGAGCGGGTGGCCGACGTAGGTGACCGGCACGCCGGCCTTCTCGTAGAGCGGCGCCTCGAACGGAAACATCACCAGGATGCGCGTGACCGAGCGCGCGATCCGGCGCACCCGCCAGGCGCGCCAGGCCCAGACCGACGGGCTCACGTAATGGATCGCGGGGATGCCGGCATCCTTCAGCTTGCGCTCCAGGTCCAGGTTGAAGTCCGAGGCGTCGACGCCGATGAAGACGTCGGGCCGCTCGGCGAGGAGCGACCGGGCGATGCGGCGCCGGATCCCCATGATCTCGCGGTAGTGCATGAGCGCCTCGGCGTAGCCGCGCACCGAGAGCTTCTCTATCGGGTAGTGCGACTCGAAGCCGAGCGCCTCCATGCGCGGCCCGCCGATGCCGGCGAACATGATCGGGTTGCGGCGCGCCTTCAACGCGGCCATAAGCGGCGCGGCGAGCTGGTCGCCGGACGCTTCACCGGCGACCATGGCGACGCGCAGGAGGTCCGCCACTACCGGATGATTCCGCGCTTGCTGCGGGAAATAAAGTCCAGGAGCAGCTGCACTTCGGGGCACGCCGACACTTGCTTTTCGAGTTCTTTCAGTGATTCTTCCAGCGCCAGGCCCTTGCGGTAGAGGGTCTTGTAGGCGCGCTTCAGCCCGGCGATCGTCTCCGGCGAAAAGCCCCGCCGTTTCAGGCCTTCCTTGTTGATGCCGTAGGGCGTGGCCATGTTGCCGGCGGCGGTGACGTAGGGCGGAAGGTCCTGCGCCAGGTAGGTGCACATGCCGGTGAAGGAATGCGCGCCGATGTGCACGTGCTGGTGCGCCAGCGTGTTGGCGCCGAAGATCGCCCAGTCGCCCACCGTGACGTGACCGGCGAGCTGGGTGAGATTCGCGAAGATGGTGTTGCTTCCGATCTGGCAGTCGTGCGCGAAGTGCACGTAAGCCATGATCCAGTTGTCGTTGCCGACCCGCGTGGCGCCGGCGTCCTGGCTCGTGCCGCGGTTGATGGTGACGTATTCGCGGATGGTGTTGCCGTCGCCGATCTCGACGGTGGTGGGCTCGCCCGCGTACTTCTTGTCCTGCGGCGGTGCGCCGATCGACGAGGAGTGCCAGATGTGGTTGCGCCGGCCGATGCGTGTATGGCCGTCGAGCACGACATGGGCGCCGATCCAGCTGCCCTCGCCCACCTCGACGTGCTCGCCGATCACCGAATAGGGGCCGACCTCGACGTCGGCGGCGAGGCGCGCGCCGCGGTGCACCAGTGCGGTCGGATGGATCATCGGGGACCCTACTTGTCGTTCACCGGCCGGATCGAGCACAGGATGGTGGCTTCGGCGACGACCGCGCCGGCGACCCGGGCCAGGCAGGTGAACTTGCCGATGCCGCGCAGCGTGCGCTCGATCGTCACGTCGATCTCGAGCTGGTCGCCGGGCACTACCGGCTTCTTGAAGCGGGCGTTGTCGATGCCGACGTAGTAATAGAGCAGCCGGTCGCGCTTCTCGGCCATGTCTTCGGCGCTGAACACGAGGACCCCGGCGGCCTGCGCCATCGCCTCGAGGATCAGCACCCCGGGCATGATCGGCCGGCCCGGAAAGTGGCCCTGGAAATGCGGCTCGTTCGCGGAGACGTTCTTCAGCGCGACGATGCGCCTGCCGGGCTCGATCTCCTTCACGCGATCGATCATCAAGACCGGGTAGCGCTGCGGCAGGAACTTGAAAATCTTCTGGATATCGATCTCAGCCATTCTTTTCCCCCCTGCTCTTGACCTTGCCCAGCCGGCGAAGCTGCACGGCGTTGCGCTTCCAGGCCTCGTGCTCGTCGAACGGATAGAAGCCGGTGTACGTGCCCGGCTTGAGAAGCGAGCGCGAGATCAGCGTCCCGGCAGAGACGTGCACGTGGTCGGCGATGGTGATGTGGCCGTGGATCATGGCGGCGCCGCCGAGGGTGCAGTGCCGGCCGATGTCGGCGCTGCCGGCGATGCCGACGCAGCCCGCGACCGCGCTGTGCGCGCCGATGCGCACGTTGTGGCCCACCTGCACCTGGTTGTCCAGCTTGACGCCCTCCTCGATCACCGTGTCGTCGAGCGCGCCGCGGTCGATCGTGGTGTTGGCGCCGATCTCGACGTCGTCGCCGATGCGCACGCCCCCGATCTGCGGGATCTTCACCCAGCGACCCGCCTCGCGTTCGCCCTCGCGTGCGATGCCGAAGCCGTCGGCGCCGATCACCACGCCGGCATGGATCACCACACGAGAGCCGATCTTGCATCCCCGGTAAACCACGACCCGCGGGTACAGGCAGCTCTCGTCGCCGATGCTGACCTCGTCGCCGATCACGCAGCCCGCGCCGATGGAGACGCCTTTGCCGAGCTTCGCGCTCGGAGAGACCACGGCGGAGGGATGCACGCCCGGCGCCTGGCTGACCACCGCGTTGAACAGCTGCGAGACGCGGGCGAAGTACGCGTAGGGATTCTCGGCGACGATGCGCGGCCGCCGGGTGAGCGCCTCGTTCTCGGGCGCCAGGATGACCGCGGCGGCGCGCGTCTCGCCCAGCTTGGTGTGCAGTTTTCTCGAGTTGAAAAAAGTGATCTGGTCCGCGGCCGCGCGCTCGAGCGAGCCGACCTGGCGCACCACGGTCTGCGGGTCGCCGGCGACGCGGCCGCCGAGCCGCGAAACGATCTGCCCGAGCGTGAACGGCCCCGGCATCGGGTCTATTTGGCGGGCGGCTTGCCTTCCAGCGCCTTGATCACCTTGTCGGTGATGTCGATGCGCGGGCTCACGTAGGCCGGCATCTCCTGGAAGATGATGTCGAACTTCTCCTGCTCCGCGATCATGCGGATGATGCGGTTCGCCTGCTCCACCACCTGCGCCAGCTCCTCGTTGCGGCGCTGGTTCAGGTCCTCGCGGAACTCGCGCTGCTTCCGCTGGAACTCGCGGTTCAGCTCGCCGAACTCGCGCTCCTTGGCGCGGCGCTGCGTCTCGCCCATCGTCATCGCGTCCTTGTCGAGCTCGGTCTGCATTTTCTTCAGCTGGTCGGCGATGCCGGCGAGCTCGCGGTCGCGCTTCTGGAACTCGGCCTCGATCTTCTTCTGCGCCCGCACCGCCGGGATCGAGTCGCGCAGGATGCGCTCGGTGTGCACGAAGCCGAACTTGCTGCCGCCGACGGAGGCTTGAGGGGCAGGCGCCTGCCCCGCCGCGGATACCGCCAGCGTCGCCAGGACTGCGGCCGCGAGGATGTTCTTCATTCAAAAGCCTGTTCCGAAGGTGAATTGTAACTGCTGCTTCCGGTCCCCGCTTTGGACGTTGATGGGATGCGCCCAGGAGAGGCGCAGCGGCCCGAGCGGCGAGGACCAGAACAGCGCGATCCCGGTCGCGTAGCGCAGCTCACCGAGCACGATGTTGCCGGCATAGACCTGGCCGGCGTCCAGGAACGCCGCCAGCCGCAGCGAGCGGTCCTGCTCCGCGCCCGGCATCGGAAACAGGAACTCCGCGACTCCCGTCAGCTTGCGGTTGCCGCCGGTGGCGTCGCCGTTCTCGTCCTTCGGGCCGAGCGAGAAAGAGCGAAAGCCGCGCACCGACCCGGTGCCGCCGGCGTAGTAGTTCTTGAAGAAAGGCAGCGGCTGGCCGGCGTAGCCGCCGGCGTAGCCGATTTCGCCGCCCAGGTGCAGCGTGAAGGTTCGCGTCATCGGGTAGTACCACTGCTGCTGGTAGCCGAGCCGGTAATACTGCAGGTCGCCGCCCGCGATCTCGCCGGAGGCGCGCAGGAAAGAGCCCGCCGTGGTGGTGATCAGGCTGTCGCGCGAGTCGCGCGTCCAGCCTGCGGTGCCCGACGCGTAGGTGTACTGGGTGCCGAAGTCGCGCACGAATCTGATGTACGCAAGCGGGCTGGTTTCGAAGATCTCGAGCTCGACCGACTCGATGGTGGCGCCGAAATCGACCGAGATCTGCTCGGAGACCGGGTAGCCGAACTTGATGCCGCCGCCGAGCGAGTCGGTCTTGTAGGCGCCGGTGTCGAGGCTGGACGCGTCGGTCACACGCCGGTAGATGTCGAAGCCGCGGCTCACTCCGTCCACGGTGTAGTACGGGTCCATATAGGACAACGAATAGACCTGGTTCACGCTGCCGCTGTTGATGTTGGCCGAGAGGAACTTTCCGGTGCCGAAGACGTTCGCCTGCGAGACCGAGGCCGACAGCGCGATGCGCTCCACGCTGGAGAACCCGACGCCGAGGAGCAGCGACCCGGTCGCCTTCTCCTTCACGGTGTAGAGCACGTCGACCTGGTCCGGGCTCGCTTCGACCGGCAGGGTCTCGACCGTGACCTCGCTGAAGAAGGCGGTGCGGTCGATGCGCCGGCGCGAGAGCTGGATCTTCGAGGCGTCGTAGTACGCGCCCTCGAGCTGGCGCATCTCGCGCCGCACCACCTCGTCGCGCGTCTTGGCGTTGCCGGCCACGTCGATGCGCCGCACGTACACGCGCCGGCCCGGGTCGATGACGATGCTGAAGGCGACGGTGCGTTTTTCCTTGTCGATGTTCGGGATCGCATTGGCGTTGGCGAAGGCGTAGCCCTCGTTGCCCAGGCGGTCCGAGATCGCCTTGGTGCTGGCGGCGAGCTTCTCGCGCGAGAACACGTCGCCGCGCTTGAGCTGGATCAGCGTTTCCAGCTCCTCGCGCGGCACCAGGAGCTGCCCGGCGAGGCTCACCTCCGACACCGTGTAGGTCTCGCCCTCGGAGATGTTGATCGTGATGTAGATGTCGCGCCGGTCCGGCGTGATCGCCACCTGGGTCGACTCCAGGGCGAAGTCGAGGTAGCCCCGGTTGAGGTAGAACGAGCGCAGCGTCTCGAGGTCGGCGCCGAGCCGCTCGCGCGAGTAGCGGTCGGCCTGCGTGTACCAGGTGAGCCAGCCGGGCGTGCGCAGCACGAACAATCCCAGCAGCTCGCTCTCGGTGAAGGCCTGCGCGCCGACGATGTTGATGCCGCGGATCTTGGCGACCGGGCCCTCGGTCACCGCGATGCTGATGCCCACGCGGTTGCGCTCGAGCGGCGTGACCGTGGTCTGCACCGCGGCGGCGTACATCCCTTTCGACAGGTACTGGCGCTTGAGCTCCTGCTCGGCGGAGTCGAGCAACGCGCGGTCGAAGATGCGCCCTTCCGCCATGCCGAGCTCGCGCAGCACCTTGCGCACGTTGTCGGGCTCGAACTCCTTCATGCCGGAGAAATCGATCTGCGCGATCGCCGGGCGCTCGCGCACGAACACCACCAGCACGTCGTTCTCGACGTCGAGGCGCACGTCGGCGAAGAAGCCGGTGGCATAGAGCGCGCGCAGAGCCGCGCGGGCCTTGTCGGCGTTCATCGTCTCGCCGACCTTGACCGGGAGGTAGCTGAACACCGTGCCGGGCTCGGTGCGCTGCAGGCCCTCGACGCGGATGTCCTTGACCACGAACGGCTGAAACTCCTGCGCGCCTGCGGCCCCCGCGAGCGCAAACACGGCGAGGGCCGTGGCGATACCTCTGAAGATCATTCAGCCGGTCAGCAGGCGATTCAGGTCGTTGTAGAAGGCGAAGGCCATCATGACCAGCAGCAGCGCGAGCCCGACGCGCTGCCCGAGCTCCATCGCGCGCTCGGAGACCGGCTTGCCCTTCACGATTTCGATGGCGTAGTACATGAGGTGGCCGCCGTCGAGCAGCGGGATCGGCAGCAGGTTCAGCACGCCGAGGCTGATGCTGATCAGCGCGAGGAAGGTGAGGTACGAAACCCAGCCCATCTGCGCCGACTGGCCGGCGAAATCGGCGATCGTCACCGGGCCCGACAGGTGCTTCCACGACACTTCGCCGACCAGCATCTTGCCGAGCATCTTCAGGCTGAACACCGCGATGTCGCCCGTCTTGACGATCGCCTTCCACAGGCTTTCGCCCAGGCCGTGCTGCACCCGGATCAGCATCTTCTCGGCGTGCGACGCCGGCACCTGCGGCGCGGCGCCGATGCGGCCGATGCGTTTGGGGCCGGCGGCGACCGCCGCGGGCACGACTTCCACGGCCTGGCGCGCGCCGGCGCGCTCGATCGTCAGCGCGAGCGGCATCTCGGGCCGCGCCTGCACCGCGGCGACCAGCGCCTCCCACGACTCCACCGGCCTGCCATCGGCGAGCAGCACGCGGTCGCCGGGCGCGAGCCCGGCCTTCTCCGCCGCGCCGCCGCGCTCGATCGTCAGCGCGAGCGGCATCTCGGGCCGCGCCTGCACCGCGGCGACCAGCGCCTCCCACGACTCCACCGGCCTGCCATCGGCGAGCAGCACGCGGTCGCCGGGCGCGAGGCCGGCCTTCTCCGCCGCGCCGCCGCGCACCACCTGGCCGATCACCGGCTCGAGCGGCGGGCGATAGAGGCGCAGGCCGATGCGCTCCAGGGCGTCGGACTCCACGTCGTCCGTCGGGAACGAGCGCAGATCGAGGGTCACGGCATTGAGATGGCCGCGGTCGTTCACGATCTCCAGCCGCAGCGGCGAGCGCTGCAGCGCCGATTGCAGCACCCGCCAGCGCAGCTCCTGCCAGGTCGTGATCGGCTCGCCTTCGACTGAGCGCACGGTGTCGCCCGAGCGCAGCCCCGCGGCGGCCGCGACCGTGCCTTCCGGCGGCGTGCCGAGCACCGGGCGCGCTTCCGGCAGCCCGTACATGAAGAGACCCGCATACGCCGCGATCGCGAACAGGAAGTTCGCTACCGGCCCGGCCACCACGATCCCGAAGCGGCGCCAGACGCTCTGGCGGTTGAACGCGCGGTGCACCTCGCGCGGCTCGACCGGGCCCTCGCGCTCGTCGAGCATCTTCACGTAGCCGCCGAAGGGGATCGCGGCGATCACCCACTCGGTCCGGTCCGTGCCGATCTCCCGGGTCAGCAACGGACGGCCAAAGCCGACCGAGAAGCGCAGCACCTTTACTCCACACAACCGCGCGATCAGGTAGTGCCCGTACTCGTGCACCACGATGAGCAGGCCGAGGGCCACGATAAAGGCGACGATGGTGTGCAGCAGGCTCATGCGGCGAGCGCCAGGACCCGCAGCCGCGCGGCCTGGCGCGCCTGCGCATCCGCTTCCATGACTTCGGCGAGATCGCCCGCCGCTCCCGCCGGCAGCGCCGCGAGCGTGTCGGCGATGACGCCGGCGATACCGGTGAACGCAAGCCGTCCGGCGAGGAAAGCCTCCACGGCGATCTCGTTCGCGGCGTTCAGGATCGCGGGCGCGGTGCCGCCGGCGCGCAGCGCGGCATAAGCGAGCCCGAGGCAGGGGAAGCGCACCAGGTCCGGCTTCTCGAAGGACAGGGTCTTGATGGAAGCCAGATC
>Ga0208454_1001099_pt1 | contig 11981 bp, 7 predicted proteins | sample EasRivMeERMZT100_FD_187530 | JGI IMG/M metagenome (GOLD analysis project Ga0208454, IMG submission 187530) | Soil microbial communities from meander-bound floodplain in the East River, Colorado, USA - East River MetaG ERMZT100 (SPAdes) (version 2) | ecosystem: Environmental > Terrestrial > Soil >...
GCCTGCGGCCCGGCTGCGCCCTGATAGGGGTCGTAGCCGTTGTAGATCACGGCGATCTTGTCGCCTGGCACGCGCTCGTGCTCCTGCACGTGCCGTCCGACGCCTCGGCTGTTCGCGACGTAGCGGTCGACGAAAGGCGCAACCCGCCGCAGGATGAAGAGCACGCCCGGCGAGTACCAGAGGCCCATGTCGCGGCGGGACACCAGCACGCGCAGGCCGGCGAGCTTCAGGAAGAACGGCGCCATGAGCGAGGCGTCGTTGAAGAAGCAGTGCACGAGCCGGTAGCCCTCGCGGCGCAGCCCGTAGGCGAAGCGCAGCATGCCGACGATTGCGCGCACGCTCGCCAACTTCGTGATGCCGAGCACCTTCGCGGGACAGGGAAACGTGTTGCGCAGTGCGTATTCCGACCCGCGCAGGAAGGTCATCGCGGGCTCATAGCGCGACCGGTCGAGGTGCCGGAGAAGCTGCAGGAGCTGTCCTTCCGTTCCCGCGCGCGGCCCGCGGTAGTCGTCCATGAGATACATGATCTTTACGGCCATGACCTTGCGTCAGCTCCCTCCGCGCGGCTTCCAGGTGACCATCTTCTGTCCGCTGAGGAACTTCCAGAACGCAGCGGCGCAGGCGAGGTTGAGAAGGACGAAGTAGTACGGGGCAAGCAGCCTCGGCGCCACCGAGCGCAGCCGGCTCAGCACGGGGCCCGCCGCCGCGAGCCCGTAGGCCAGGAGCTGCAGGACGAGGAATCCGGTATAGAACGGATGATGCCCCGCAACGAGCACGTTGATGCCGAGAAGACCGGCCAGCGGAATGAAGGCGGCGTAGCGCAGCACCTTGTGCGAGAACAGCTGCCAGGCGAACAGCGGATCGCGCACCGGACTGAGCAGGCCGCGCTTGTCGAACAGCGCCCATAGCGCCCGCAGCGAGACGCGTACGCGCATGCGGAACTCGTCGTGGGCGGCGCCCAGCGCCGCTTCGTACACCTTCGCCGCCGGCTCATAGACGGCGCGCCTGCCCTTCTCGATCACGTTCAGCGGAAGCACGAAGTCGGGAAGCTGGTCCGCGCGCATCGGCATGTAGAGCTCCCGGCGCACCGCATCGATGCCGCCGTCCACGCCGACCACGCTGTGCAGGCGGGTTTCCAGGACGCGGAGCATGTTCTCGTAGCGCATGTAGGCGCCCGAGCCTTCGCCGATCCCGGAGCCGGCCGGATTGGTGTACACCATCTGCCCGGTCACGTACCCCACAGAGGGGTCCGCGAAGCTGCGCACGAGCTGCCGGACCGCGTCCGGGCCATACATCGAGTTCGCGTCGGCAAACACGATGATCTCGCCGGTTGCCTGGGGCACTGCCCGGTTCAGCGCCATGGTCTTGCCCTGACGCGGCTCCTGGCGCAAAAGACGGAGCTTGCCGCCGGCGGACCTGGCCAGCCGCTCGACGATCGCATCGGTGCCGTCCGTGGAGCCGTCGGAGACCACGATGACCTCAAGCCGCTCCACAGGGTAGTCCTGCTGCAGCTTGTTCACCACCGTGTGCTCGATCTCGCGCGCTTCGTTGAACGCGGCGATGAGGACGGTCACGCGCGGCTCGATGTCCGCCTTCCGTATCCCGCGGCCGGCCAGGCGCGCCAAGCACCAGACCAGGACCGGGTAGCCTGCATAGACGTACGCCACCCAGCCCAAGCAGACCCAGAACGCCGTCTCCAGGCTCACCCGAGCGCCTCCCGGTAGACGCCGAGGTACCGGTCGGCCATGGCGTCCAGGGAATACGTTGCGCGCTGTACCGCCTGCGCCCGTGCCCCCAGCCGCGCACCCAGGGAGGCGTCGCTCTTCAGGCGCCGGAGGGCATGGGCGAGCTCAGCCGGCCGGTTTGGCTCGACCAAGATCGCGTCGGCACCGTGCTCCAGCACTTCCGCGAGCCCGCCGACGCGCGACGCAATGATGGGCACACCCAAGGCCATTGCCTCGAGCAGCGTGTACGACAGCCCCTCATGGAGCGATGGCATGAGCAACGCGTCGCAATGCGCGATGTAGTCGTAAACGTCGCGCCGGAAGCCGAGCAGGTGTACGCGCTCCGCAACGCCATGCCGCGCAGCTAGTTCCTGCAGCTCGTCTCGGCGCGGCCCGTCGCCCACGATGCACAGGTGCACATCGGGCGGCATGCCGCGATCCTGCAGCGCGGCGATGGCCACATGATGCCCTTTGATGAGGTCCAAGCGCCCGACGATCAGCGCATTGAAGCGATCCGCGCGCAGCTCGCCGGGCCTCGGGAATCGGGCCCGGTCCATGGATTCCACGCCGTTCGGGATCACCGTCGCGCGCAATCCCGCATGAGCGCGCTCGTGATATCCCTTCAGATCCTGGGTCACGTAGCAGACAGAGGCGCCGTCTACTCTCGTCACGAATCTCTCCAAAGCGCGGTAGAAGCGGTCCCGCCAGGCACGAGTGCGGCTTCCTGCCATGGGCTCGGGCAGGCCGTGCTCGGTCTTCACGATCGCGAATGGATAGCGGCGGCGCGCCAGCGCGCACAAGACGGCCGCCTTGTACCCGTGCAGATGGACCACCCGGATTGTGCGCTCTTCGAGCACGGTCGCGAGTCGCTTTGCCGTGTCAAAGAGTTTCAGATTGTTGCCCGACAGGACCACCGGCTCAGCGCCCAGGGCGCGCGCCTGGGCTGCAAGCTCGCCATCGTCAAACAGGATTAGCAGCACGTCCGTACCGCGCTTCGCGAGGCCGGCCAGCATTCCAAGCACGTGGCGCTCGACCCCTCCGAACAGCTCTCCCACCGTGCAGATGGCGACGCGCACCGGCGCGGTCCGGCGTTCCGAGGCTATATGATTGGCCTCGTGAGCAGCTACGGTCATGAGGCGGTTCCCACAACCGCCGTTTCCACTTCCAGCGGCGGCACGGCCGTGCTCGGCCGAAGCCTGTACCTGGTCTTCGTGGCGAGCTGGTTCCTGCATCTCGCGCAGCGCATCCCCGCTCTGGGCATCATCCGGTTCGATCTCCTTCTCTGCATCGTGCTGGCCGGTCTGGCGGTGGCCAGCAGGTCCCACGACCGCGCCCCCGCGACCGAGACGGACAAGCTTCTCCGCACGCTGATCCTCTATGTGCTCGTCACGCTGCCTTTCGTCGAGTGGCCGGGCAGCGTGATTCGCTCGGGCATACCGGAGTTCGTCAAGGCCGTGGTCTTCTACTATTTTACGGTCCTATTCGTACGCTCCGAGAAGGACCTGAAGCAGCTACTCCTCGTCTTTCTCGCCTGCCAGACTTTTCGCGTCCTCGAGCCGTTATACCTGCATCTGACGCAGGGCTACTGGGGATCCGCCGCCTCGATGAGCAACTGGGAATTCATGAACCGCCTGTCGGGCTCGCCGGACGACGTCATCAACCCGAATGGCCTGGCGGCCGTCGTCTGCACCGTCGTGCTGTTCCTCTACTTCCTGGCCAGGACGTCCAGGTTGGCCACATTCGCATTCTGGTGCCTGGCGCCTGCGTGTCTGTACGCATTGGCGCTCACCGGCTCCAGATCCGGATTCTTGACAATGGCGATGATCTTCGTGGGCATCCTGGTGAAGTCCGACAAGCGCGTGCTCGTCGGCACGGCGGGAGTACTCATCGCCATCGTCGGCTTTCGTTTCCTGAGCGCCGATCAGCAGGACCGATATCTTTCCACCTTTGGGCTCGGGGAGAGAAACCGGGCTACCGCCGAGCAGAGAGTCGACAGCATCGAAGCCGACTTCGAGGTTGCCCTGCGCAAACCGATTGTCGGGCATGGCTTGGGGACCTCGAAGGAGGCCAACGCGAACTACGGGACGAGCTATGCGCTTTCGCACAATCTTTACGTGGAGGTCCTGCAGGAGCTCGGCTTCGTCGGACTGGCGATATTCCTGCTGTTTCTCAAGTCCATCTTTGCCGCCTCGCTGGAAGTGAAGCGCGCCTACGCAGGCGCCGCGTCAGGACGCTTTCTACCGTGCCTGATCGATGCCTTGCAGGTGTGGTTATGGGCGAATCTTATCTTCAGCTTCGCAAGCTACGGATTGAGCATGTACGACTGGTACCTGCAGGGCGGCCTGCTGGTCGTCGTGCGTAGGCTGGCTGCAGCCCCGACCGCAAGCCCGGCGCTGCCTTCTCACCCCGGCGCGGCGCGCCAAACACCCTAGCAGCCCGCGAGCGCGCGAACCCTTGTGGGGCGCCGCCGGTCAATGCTTTAATGGCGAGCAGATCGCTATCGTGCTAGCGCGCACGTGGGTGGCGACCTCTCTCAGACACCTTTGCGAGAAGGCGCGTGCGGCGGCACAGGCGGTACCGTCCGGGGGAATCGTGAGCTACTCGTTTGAAACGATAGGAAATGCAATTTGCCTGTTGTATAAGAACGGCGCTCCGTTGTTGGTGACGGATCCGTGGCTCGAGGGGACTTGTTATTTCGGAAGTTGGGCGCTCGATCATCCGCTGTCACCGCAACAACGCACCAACGTTCTCGCTAGCCCGTATGTCTGGATTTCACACGGTCACCCAGACCACCTGCATCCAGAGTCTTTGAAACACTTTTCGCGCGACCGGATTGTTCTGCTCGGGGAGCACTACAACTCCGAGATCCGTGATTTTCTAAAGGCAGAAGGCTTCGTCGACGTACGAATCTGCCGGTCCAAAGAATGGATTTCGATCGAACCCGACCTGCGCATCATGTGCGTCTCCAATCTCAACCAGGACACCATTCTGCTGATTGATGCCGCGGGAGTCCTGCTCCTGAACCAAAACGACTCGCCCTTTTTCGGAGAGAATGCATTCTTTCGGCGCTTGTGCAGACAGTACGCCAGCAGCTATCTACTTGCGCTGTGCGCGGTCGATGCTGACATGATGAATTACGTGGACGATGCGGGCCGGCCAGCGATGGGCCCGCCGGACCCGCATAAGGCGGGCGCAATACGAGATGTGAGCTGGCGCTGCGACTATCTTGGGGTGAAGAATTTCTGCTGCTCCTCTTCGCAGCATCTCTATGTCCGGCGCGATTCTGTGTGGGCCAATCCGTACCGCGTCGGCTGGACTGACATGCAGAAGTATTGGTGCGCCCGCGAGACGAGGCTGATTGAGCCTTTCGTTACCGTCTCTCTGCCGACCGGAGAGTTCGTCCGCAATCACCCCAGCCAGACGTCAGATATGGCTCAGGTCACGGATGAAACTGGAGCCGATGACTGGGACGAACGGATGAGCGATGCCGATTGGATCCAGCTTGAGGCATTCATTCGCAAGCACGAGACTCTTATTCCGGTGGTCGACTTTGTCGAATTCGTCGTGGCCGGCGAAGGCAAGCGCTTCAGTGTGAAACCAAAGGCGAATCGGGGCACGCGGGGGGTCGTGTTCTATTGCCCGCGGAGGTCGTTGATGGAAGTGGTGTCCACCGGCTATTTCGACGACTTGTTGATCGGGAACTTTATGCGGACGCAGCTCGTGAACCTCCAGCTGTATCCACATTTCTCGCCGAGGATTGCGAAGTACGGAGGTAACGCGAAGGTCTACACTCGGAGGGCGTTGCGCCAGTTCTACTGGCACTACTTTCGCCGGTCGCCTCGTGCCATGATTCGCTTTTATGTCGAGCAGCGAATAAAGTTCTTGCTCTTGCCGTTCGTCAAGAAAGTGCTGGCAAGACTGGGTCTGCTTGAAGCGGTCAAGGAGGCGGTCACCGCCCGTCGCATGCGGAAGCGAGGGCGCAGGCGCGCGTGGATCATCGCCACGGCAGCGTGGATCGCTTCGATGATCGTGGAGCAGTGAGCACGAACCTCAAAATTCTCTACGTCGTTACTTGCCATAAGACATAGACCGCTTGCATGCCGTCCTTGGGCGGCCACAAGCATGAACCATTGTCGAGAAGGTTTTGCTGGCGGCGACCCGCGGCACCAGGAAATAGTCGGTTAACGGTCGGGGAAAGCATAGTGGACAAGGGGATACCGCCATTGCGCGAGTTCCGTTCCGGTACTTCGGTCCGGGCCAGGGTCCATTGCATGCCGAAGCCAGGGCGCGCTTCGCATAGGTAAGGGTCAGAGCGCCCCATGTGCGGCATCTGCGGATTCTTCGGCGAGCGCGGGGGGCTTTCCCGGGAGACTCTCGAGCGGATGAACCGGACGCTCGAGCGCCGCGGTCCGGACGACAGCGGCAGCCACTGGGAACCGGGGGCGGGCCTGGCGATGCGCCGATTGAGCATCATCGACCTGAGCGGCGGCCACCAGCCGATCCACAACGAGGACGGCAGCGTGCAGGTGGTGCTCAACGGCGAGATCTACAACTATCGCGAGCTGCGCGACGCCTTGCAGCGGCGCGGGCACCGGCTTGAGACGCACTCGGACACCGAAGTCATCGTCCACTTGTACGAGGAGTACGGCGACGATCTCGTCCACCACCTGCGCGGCATGTTCGCGTTTGCGCTCTGGGACGCGCGCCGCAAGCGCGGGCTGATCGCCCGCGACCGGCTCGGGATCAAACCGCTCTTCTACGCGGAAACCGGCGGCACGGTGCTGTTCGGCTCCGAGATCAAGGCGCTCCTCGCCTCCGGCCTCGTCGGGCGGGAGCTGGACTTCCAGGCGCTCGACGCCTTTCTGGCGTTCACGTACATCCCGGCGCCGCTTACCATCTACCGCGCCGTGCGCAAGCTCGAGCCCGGTCACTTGCTCGTGCACGAGGCGGGGCGTACGGTCAAGCGCAGCTACTGGGACCTCGACGTCGCCCGCCCGGACCACAGGCCTGGCGAGGATGAGTGGCTCGAGCGATTCGACCAGGCCATCGAGGATGCGGTGCGCTCGCACCTGGTGAGCGATGTGCCGGTCGGCGCGTTTCTTTCCGGCGGCATCGACAGCAGCCTGGTCGTGGGCCTGATGAGCCGGCACCTCGGAGAGTCCGTGCGCACCTTCACGATGGGATTCGGTGGTGCGCGCAGCGCGCTCATCGACGAGCGTCCGCTCGCGAAGCAGGTCGCGTCACGCTACGGCTGCACGTTCCACGACTACACCGTGCAGCCGGATTACCGCCAGATCGTCGGAAATATCGTTGCGGCCTTCGACGAACCCTTCGCCGACGATTCCGTGATCCCGAGCTACTACGTCTCGCAGTTCACGCGCCAACATGTCAAGGTGGCGCTCTCGGGTCTCGGCGGAGACGAGCTGTTCGCCGGATACGAACGCTATTCGGGCGTATTCCTGAGCCAGTACTATTCGCGACTGGTGCCCGATGCATTGCACCGCAGGATCATCCAGCCGGTCGTGCAGCGCCTGCCCGAGCCGGCACATGGCGGCGACCGCGTCAATCATGCCAAGCGGTTCTCCGCAGCCGCACTGCAGACTCCGGCCCAGCGGTACCTGAACTTCGTTTCGACGCTGCCGGCGGATGAGCGGCGGTGCCTGTATTCGCCGGAAGCCTCACCCAAGGTCGATGTCGAATCCACGGGCCGGCTGATTACGGAGCCGTACGAGCGCTGCGGCGCCCCGGACGACGTGGCGAGGGCGATGTACGTCGACCTGAAAACTTACTTGCCCGAAGACATCCTTGCCCTCTCGGACCGGCTCAGCATGTGGCACTCGCTTGAAGTGCGCGTACCGTTGGTCGACCATCTGCTGGTCGAGCTGAGCGCGCGCCTGCCCACGCGCTTCAAGCTCGACTGGCGACGGAAGAAGATTCTCTTAAGGCGCATTGCCGGGCGGCACCTGCCCGCCGAAGTGATGAACCACCGCAAGCAGGGGTTCGAGTCGCCCATGGCGGCGTGGTTGCGCTCCGACTTGGCCGATTACTCTCGCGACATCCTCGGGCCAAGACGACTGGGAAAGTCCGGACTTTTCGACTGCGGTTATGTGTCAGCCAGGCTCGACGACCATCTGGCGGGCCGGCACAAGAACAACAAGCTGATCTTCTCGCTCATGATGCTTCAGGAATGGTATGAACGTCACGTAGCGTGACATGAAGCACGTCCCTCATGCGCCGGGTCAGCCATCGGTTCATTGGCCTCACGCCAGGTTGCAGATGGAAAAGCGGTACTTCCCCGACTTCTCCTGCGGGATGCGCTCCCGGTATTCGATGCGCAGCTGCATCGCCTCGCCTAGATACCGCCGCGTTCGCGCGGTGAGCTCCTCCAGCGCCGAGGGCAACCACTGCGGACCCTTTACCAGTCGCACGGTCACGGCGCGCGGCTCGTCCTGCACGAACTGGATCTGCCGTATGCCCGGAATGCCGGTGATCACATAGGTCGCGATGACGATTCCGGACACCCTGCTGCCGTTGGCGGCGCGCAGGAAGTCGGTCACTCGTCCGCCCGAAAGCTCCATGAGGGGCAGGCCGCGCGAGCAACTGCACGCCGCCGAATTGATTCTGCCGACGTCGCGGATGCGATAGCGGATCATCGGCATCGCGAAGTTGCGCAGGTCGGTGATCACGATCTCTCCGTCCTCCCCGGTGCGCGAGCGCCCGTCTACGAGCACCTCGACCAGCAGGTTCTCGGCATTGATGTGCATGCCGTCGTGCGCTTCGCACTCGGAGGCAATCACGGCGAACTCGCGGCAGCCGTAGCGGTTGAAGACCCGGCAGCCGAACGTGTCCTCGATCAGTCGGCGGTTTTCCGTGGTGAGCACCTCGGCCGAGCACACGATGCCTCGCGGCCGGATGCCGTCGATCCCCTCGGCCTTGATGTACTGCGCGAACAGGCCAAGGGTGTTCGCATAGGCCTGCAGCACCGCGGGCCGGTAGGCGAGCAGGGCGGTGGCGAAGTTCCGCATCGACGCTTCGCTCAGCTCGGAGGCATCCAGTATGAGCCGCCGGTCCTGGATCCAGGTCCTGATGCGGTCCCTGAGCCTGCCGGCGATCATGTCCTGCGGCGCGCCCCACAGAACGGCCGCGCGGTCGCCGATGTTCCATCCCGCCCAGCGGTTATGGCGCAGCGCCGCGCCCACGCGGCTCTCGAACCTCTCCGGTTCGTAGTAGAACTGCATCGGGCTGCCGGTCGAGCCGCCCGTCATGTCCCTGACCAGGGTGCGGGTGGCGTACCTGGAGGAAACCATCTCGTCAGGGTGCTCCTGGATTTCCTCCTTGGTCAGCGTCGGCACAAGGTCGATGTCTTCCCGCGAGCGGAGATCTGCGGGCGTGATTCCGGCTGCCCGGAACTTGGCCCGGTAGTACGGACAGGTCTCGAAGGCATGCGCAAGCATGCGTCGAAATTGCTCCCACTGCCGCTCGGCGAGCATCTCCCGGGACCAGTACTGGCTCTTCTCCAGCTCGGCGAGGTAGCGCAGGCGCGTGCTGCCACTCTGCGCCGCCCAGAGCGGGTAGAGGACATGCCTGATCGCCAGGGCCGTGAGGTCCATCGGGGCTACCGGCGCGCCAGGGCGGTCTGCATCACGCCGTCCAGCACGCTCGCCAGTTTCTCTGCGAGCGCCGCGCGCTCGAAGCTGCGGATGTAGGAGTGGTTCGGCACTCGGGCGAGCCCGCCGGCTGCGTGCTCCGCAAGAATGCGGCGCAAGGCATCGACGAGGCTGTCGACCGATTGCGGCGGGACGACGATTCCCAGACCGCTCTGCTTGACCAGGCGTGCGAGCTCCCCTTCGCCGGCGATGGCGAGGATAGGCTTGCCGGAATGAAGATACTCGAAGGCTTTCGATGGAAGATGCGAGGGACGATACGTCGCCCCCCCCATCAGGATGACCACGACATCGCTGGACTGCACCATTCCAAGAGTCGTCGCATGAGGTTGCATCCCGTGAACCTTGACGATGCCCCGTTCTTCCAGCTCACGCACGGCGTCCGCATAACCGTGGGCGATTTCGCCCAGCAGGTGCACCTGCATGGCGCGCGCGAGCGCGCGATCCGCGTCCGCAAGGCGACGCAACGCCACAAAAAACTCGTCGGCCGCACCGGAGTAGATGGTCCCCGCATGAATCATGGTCAGCTGCGGCGAGGTCGCCGGGGCTGGGTCGACCGCCGGCAAATCTGCGGAGTCGTAACCATTCGTGATGCAGGCAAAGCGCTCCTCGCCGAGGTCGGGAAACTCGGTCCGCATTTCCTCCATCTCTCCCTGCGAAACGCAGATGATCCGGCTGGCTGCGCGCACGATCCTCCGCTTCGTGTACGTTTCGAGCTTCAGAAGGAGGGGAATCTTGCCTGCTGGTGTGCGTGCCGAGCCTTCGACGTACCACGGGTCGCGGAAGTCGAGCACGTAGGGCTTGCGCGCGCACTTCGCAAGAAGGTAAGCCACGAGATGGGAGGAGTGGGGCGGGGTCGAACAGTAGATCACGTCGACCTTGTGTCTCAGGAGAATCCAGATTCCCCTGAAGAAGGCGAACGGGACCCAGAAAATATGGGAATCTGGACTGTCCGTCAGCAGTGCCTTGATGAACGCCTTCAGGCGAGACAGCAGGCCGGGCGCCCGTGAAGCCGCCTCTCGGCCTGTGGCAGCTGCGCCTCGCAATGCATTGCGCTTCTTTCGGCGCATGTTCCACACCGCCAGCCGTTCCTCCCACTTTGCCGGATCAAGGTCGAATGTCCGGTGTACCTCGACATCGGGTGGCAGCTGGCGGAGGAGACCGGGGTCCTGAAACGAGACGCCGATCGGCTGCGGGGTCAACACGATCGGCTTCCAGGCATGGTTCACCAGGTACTTGCAGTACTTGAGCGTTCTATGGGCGCCTACCCAGGCGCTCGGCGGAAAGACGTAGGTGATCATGAGGACCCTGCGACAACGCTGCCGCTCTCCCGGGTTCATTTCGGTCGGTGCCGACGGCTACTCTTGACGAGCGTCATCCGTGCGCTTCCTGCGGCATGGCTGCGCCCTGCCGACTTACCTCGCAGATCACTTCCTGGATCTTTCCCGAACGCGGGTTCCTCTCGATGTCGTCGACGAGGCGGATGCGGACGGAAATCTCCTGCCCCATGATCCCGCGCACCTGACGCTCCACTTCGTCGCGCTCACGCTCGGTGAAGGAGTCGGTGACGACCAAACGCACGTCGATCGACTCGGCGCTATGCTGAACGTACTGGCACAGACGAATAGAGGGCATGTCCGAGAGCAAATCCGTCAGCATCAGGCCAGGGACCAGCGAGCCGTCGGGTCGGTAGACGATTTCAGAGGATCGCCCGTCCAAGCTGGTCAGCAGCGGGAGGGGAGATCCGCAGCCACAGGGTTCAGGCGAAAGCGCACCCAAATCACCCGTGCGACTGCGAATGAAGGGCATGCCGTAGTTGAGCAGATCGGTAATCACGATTTCACCCGACTGCCCCGGCTCGACGGGACCACCGCGGTCGATGATCTCAACAATGACGCTCCCAGCGTCGATGTGGAGACCTCCATGATTGCCGCATTCGAACGCAACGCAGCCGTACTCACGCGTCCCGTACAGACTGAATACTTCCCCACCAAACAACCGCGCAAGTTCTCTTCGCCTTACATCGCTGAGACGCTCTGCGGTCGTGATGATCCGTGGAGCACACACCGGTGGCAGTCCTCTTTGCTCCATGAATCGGCCTAGCTGGACCAGCGCACTAGGGTATCCATACATGATCTCGGGTCTAAATCGCAGTAGCCGCGCGTGGTAATCGAGCATGCTTGCCGCGCTCATTACCGTGCAGCAGAGCGTCTCGTCGCTCGTTGCGTACTTGCGTAACCGCCGCTTGATGGTGCGGCTCAGGCCAGGATCAAGAAGATCCGCGTGGACACCCCACACCAGCGCTCGGCGCATTCCTGGTCGGTAGCCGCAAAGTTGGTGAATACCCCACCGCCGGCCAAAGCGCGCTGTCCAGCAACCGTGGTTCAAGTAGAAGGAGGTCTGAGTACCGGTGGTCCCGCCTGTGTAGGACAAATCAAGCTCGGCGGGATCGAAGGCCCTGGACATTAGAGCGGCCTTATGGTTCTTGACGATCTCCTTGGTCAGGAACGGGATCCGCGAAAGGTCCTCAAATCGAAACGAATCCGTGGGACGGAAGCCTGCCTTGTCCCACGCCTCGGCATAGTACGGGGAT
>Ga0208454_1001102_pt1 | contig 11968 bp, 7 predicted proteins | sample EasRivMeERMZT100_FD_187530 | JGI IMG/M metagenome (GOLD analysis project Ga0208454, IMG submission 187530) | Soil microbial communities from meander-bound floodplain in the East River, Colorado, USA - East River MetaG ERMZT100 (SPAdes) (version 2) | ecosystem: Environmental > Terrestrial > Soil >...
GCGCGCGGCCGTCGAGCAGGAGCATGCCGAGCACGAGCTGCTGTCGTCGCGGCGCAAGCTCGCCGCGATGTGGGGCGAGCGCGAGCCGACCTTCGACCGGGCGGCCGCCGACCTTTACGCGTTGCCGTCGGTGGACACGTTCGAGACCTTGCTCGCCGGCCTCGCCAACAATCCCGACTTTCTGCGCTTCGCCTCCACCGAGCGTCTGCGCGATGCGGAGCTGCGCTTGGCCGAAGCCCGCACCCGCTCCAACCTCACGGTCAGCGCCGGTGTCCGCTTCCTCCAGGAGACGACCGACCGGGCCTTCGTCTTCGGCGTCACCATGCCGCTCTCGTCCGGCGCGCGCACGCGCAGCGCGGTCGCGGAAGCTGAGGCACTGCACGCACAAACGGCCGCTGAGCGCGACGCCCATCGCGTCCAGGCCGAGGCGCAGCTGTTCGAGATCTATCAGGAGCTACGCCACGCGCTCACCGAAGCCGAGACGTTGCGCGCCAGCGTCTTGCCCGAAATGGAAGCCGCGCTCGACGACACGCGTTACGCGTACGAGCGCGGCCGCTATAGCCATCTCGAATGGGTCGACGCACAGCGCGAGCTCGTCGACGTGCAGCGCGCGTTGATCGACGCCGCCGCGAACGCCCACCTGTACCGCGCCGAGCTCGAGCGTCTCACGGGCGACTCGTTGTCCGGCGTGAACTGAGGTTACACCGATGAACAAACTCCCTTGGTTGATCGTGTCCTTGATCCTGCTCGTCGCTTGCGACAACGACGTTGGCGCCCCTCCGGCGGAGATCGAGGCGGCGCGGGGCGTGAACGGCGGTAGATTGCTGCAAAACGGCCCGTTCACGCTTGAGCTCGCAATCTTCGAAGCGGGAGTGCCTCCGGAATTCCACGCCTGGGCCACGCTCGACGGACGGCCGTTGGCGCCGGCGGAGGTGATGCTCACGGTCGAGCTCGCGCGGCTCGGTGGCGAGATCGACCGCATCGATTTCGCGCCGCAGGACGACTTTCTGCGCGGCAACCAAACGGTGCATGAGCCGCACTCCTTCGACGTGACTGTGATCGCCCGGCACTCGGGCCGCGAGCATCGCTTCGCTTACGCTGCGTACGAAGGGCGCACGACGATCGCCGCCGACGTGGCACGCGCGGCGGGCATCGGGACGACGACGGCCGCCCCGGGCAGCATCCGCGATGACCTCGTGCTGTACGGCGCAATCGCCGTCGATGCCACGCGTGTTCGCGAGGTGGGCGCGCGTTTTCCTGGCGTCATCCGCAGCGTGAGCCGTCAAGTCGGCGACGTGGTGCGAGCGGGCGAGACACTCGCGACGATCGAGTCGAACGAGAGCCTGCAAACCTACACCGTCACGGCACCGATCGCCGGCACGATCACGCACCGCCACGCTGCCGCCGGCGAGCAAACCGACGCCGATACATTGTTCACGATCGCCGACTTCGGGACGGTCTGGGCCGAGCTCGACGTCTTCTCGCGCGATCGGCCGCGTCTGCGCGCAGGACTGGTCGTGACGGTAACGGCGGACAACGGCCTCGCCGCCGAGGGCACGATCGCCTACGTCGCGCCCACGGGTAACCGCGCATCGCAAAGCCTCACGGCGCGCGTGGTGCTCGACAACGCCGACGGCCGCTGGACGCCGGGACAGTTCGTCGAGGGCCGCGTGACGATCGGCACGACACCCGTCGCGCTCGCCGTGCCGCTGTCCGCGCTGCAGCGCTTCCGCGATTTCGAAGTCGCCTTCGCGCAGGTCGGCGACACCTACGAAGTGCGCATGCTCACGCTCGGCCGCCGCGACGGCACCAGCGTCGAGGTCCTCGGCGGCCTCGCCCCTGGGACGGTCATCGTCCGGGACAACAGCTACCTCATCAAAGCCGATATCGAAAAGGCCGGCGCAAGCCACGACCACTAGCGCACGCGGAGAACTCATATGCTCGATTCCATCGTCGAACGCTCCGTGCGGCATCGCTGGCTCGTGTTGCTGGCCGCAGCGGCCATGGCCGCGTGGGGCGCCTTCAACTACCTGCGACTACCGATCGACGCCGTGCCCGACATCACCAACGTGCAGGTGCAAATCAACACCGAGGCTCCGGGCTTCTCGCCGCTCGAAGCCGAGCAACGCATCACGTTCGCCGTCGAAACGGCGATGGCCGGGTTGCCACGACTCGAGTACACGCGCTCGATCTCGCGCTACGGCCTGTCGCAGGTGACGGTGGTGTTTGCTGATGGCACGGACATCTACTTCGCGCGGCAGCGAGTCGCCGAACGCCTGCAGGAAGCGCGCGCGAATCTGCCGCCCGGACTCGAGCCGGAGCTCGGCCCGATCGCCACCGGACTCGGTGAGATTTTCAGCTTCATCCTGAGCGTGGACCGCGGCACGCAGCGAGCCGACGGCCAACCCTACGACACGAGCGATCTGCACACCGTCATGGACTGGGTCGTGCGGCCGCAACTCGCCCGCGTACCGGGGGTCACGGAAGTGAACATGGTGGGCGGGCACGAACGGCAATATGTCGTCGCGCCGCGACCCATGACACTACTGTCCTTCGGTCTCACGCTCACCGATTTAGCCGCCGCCCTCGAGCGCAACAACGTCAATGTGGGCGCGGCCTACATCGAACGATTCGGCAGTCAATATCTCGTGCGCATCCCGGGTCAAGTCGCGACGCTCGACGAGCTGCGCGCCATCCGCGTCGCCACCCACGGCGGCACCCCAATCACGGTGGGCGACGTGGCCGACGTCGAGGTTGGCAAGGATCTTCGCACAGGCGCCGCCACGATGAACGGCGAGGAAGTCGTCCTCGGCACCGTGTTCATGCTGATGGGCGAGAACAGTCGCGTCGTGGCACGCGCGGCGGCGGCCAAGCTCGCCGAGATCAACGGCTCGCTGCCCAAGGGTCTACGACTCGAAGCGGTCTACGACCGCACGACGCTCGTCGACAAGACGATCGCCACCGTGAGCACGAACCTGTTCGAAGGCGCCCTCCTCGTCATTGCCGTGCTATTCGCGTTGCTCGGCAACCTGCGCGCCGCGCTCGTGACGACGCTCGTCATCCCGCTCGCGATGCTGTTCACGATCACGGGCATGGTGGAGACCAGGATCAGCGGCAACCTCATGAGCTTGGGCGCGCTCGATTTCGGCCTCATCGTCGACGGTGCCGTCATCATCGTCGAGAACTGCCTGCGTCGACTCGGCGCGGCGCAGACGCAGGGCAACGCCTTAGGCCTAAGCGAACGGCTCGAGGTCGTACGAGCGGCGACGACGGAGGTCATTCGACCAAGCCTGTTCGGTATGTTGATCATTCTCGTGGTGTACCTGCCGATCTTCGCGCTCTCAGGGGTCGAAGGAAAAATGTTCCACCCGATGGCGCTCACCGTGGCGCTGGCGCTCACCGCAGCGCTGATTCTCTCGGTCACGTTCGTGCCGGCCGCGGTGGCCGTGCTCGTCCGCGGCAAAGTGGTGGCGCACGACAACGCCGTCATGCGCGTGGCGCGGCACGTTTACGCGCCGCTACTCGCCATTGCGCTGCGTTGGCGACTCACCGTCGTGGGCGCCGCCGCGCTGCTCGTCGCGCTGGCGGGCTTGCTCGCGACACGCATGGGCAGCGAATTCATTCCGAGCCTCGACGAAGGCGACATCGCGATGCACGCGCTGCGCATCCCGGGCACGGGCATCGAACAAGCCATCGGCATGCAATTGCAGCTCGAGGCGCGCATCGCCGAGCTGCCCGAGGTGAGCCGCGTCTTCGCCAAGCTCGGCACGGCCGACATCGCCACGGACCCGATGCCGCCTTCCGTCGCCGACACCTTCGTCATGCTCAAGGAACGCGAGCGCTGGCCCGACCCCCGCAAACCGAAGGATGTGTTGGTCGCCGAGCTCGAGGCCGTGGCCGCGCGCGTGCCCGGCAACAACTACGAGTTCACACAACCGATCGAGATGCGCTTCAACGAGCTGATCTCCGGTGTGCGTTCCGATGTCGCCGTGAAGGTCTACGGCGACGACCTCGACACGTTGCGCAGGCTCGGGGAGGAAATCGAACGGGTGCTCGCCACCGTGGACGGTGGCGGCGACGTGGCGCTCGAGCAGATGTCGGGATTGCCCATGCTCACGGTGTCGCCCCGACGCATGGTGCTGGCTCGCTACGGTCTCGACGTGGCCGATGTGCAGAGCGTGGTCGCCACCGCGATCGGCGGCAGCACGGTGGGACAGATCTTCGAGGGTGATCAGCGCTTCGATCTCGTGATTCGGCTGAAGGAGCAGCTGCGCAACGACCCCGCGACGCTCGCCGGGCTGCCCGTGCCGCTGCCCGACGGCGGCTACGTGCCGCTGCGCGAAGTCGCAACCGTGGAAGTGGTCGAAGGCCCGAACGCCATCAACCGCGAGAACGGCAAACGCCGAGCCGTGGTGACGGCCAACGTCCGCGGCCGCGACTTGGGCTCGTTCGTGGCCGAGGCGCGCGAGCGCATCGCCGCCGAGGTGCCGTTGCCCGCGGGATATTGGCTCGACTTCGGCGGCACGTTCGAGCAGCTGATCTCGGCTACGCAGCGGCTACAGATCGTGGTGCCGCTCACGCTACTGTTGATCTTGGGCCTGCTCTATCTGGCATTCCGCTCGCTCGGCGATTCGTTGCTGATCTTCAGCGGTGTGCCGCTCGCACTCACGGGCGGCGTGCTCGCACTGTGGCTGCGCGATATTCCGCTGTCGATCTCGGCCGGCATCGGCTTCATCGCACTCTCCGGTGTGGCGGTGTTGAACGGCATCGTCCTCGTGTCGTTCATTCGCAATCTGCGTTTCGAAGGACGTGGGCTCGACGACGCGATCGTCACCGGCGCGCTCACGCGCCTGCGGCCCGTGCTCATGACGGCGCTCGTGGCCTCGCTCGGCTTCGTGCCAATGGCGTTCAACACGGGCGTCGGGGCCGAGGTGCAACGGCCGCTCGCCACCGTCGTCATCGGCGGCATCGTCTCCTCGACGCTGCTCACGTTGCTAGTGTTGCCGGCCCTGTACCGGCTTGCGCACGGACGCCGCGAGCGCCTCGAGCTCGCCCCGCACCGCGGCTGACGCGCTCAGACGTGCTCGCTGAACCGGCCGCGCTCGGCTTGCCGCATCAACGCACGGAAGTCCCGCCCGGCGAGATGCAGCAACTCGGCGTGATCGCCCGATTCGCAATACACGTCATCTTCGTTGAGCAACGACTCGTCGACGACCACGCGCAGGCCAAACACCTGGCCGAAAGGCGGGATCGCTCCCACCTCGCACTCGTGGAACAGGGCCGCGATGTCGCGCTCCGTGGCGAGATCGAAATGATGACCGAACTGCTCGCGCAACGCGCCGAACAGGAGACGATGGGTCGATGGAATCACGACCAGCACGTAGCCCTCCTCATCTGCCACGAGGACGGTCTTCGCCAAGCGATGCCCGGGAACGTGCGCCGCCTCGGCGGTTTCCATGCTAGTCAGCGTACGTGGGTGATGCATGAGCTCGTAGGACTGACCCGAGTCTTCCAGATAGGAACGCAAAGTCGTGGACATCGTCATTGGCGCCTCCTGTTGCTTACTCCGTTAGCGTTTCAGGTAGGAACGTGAGAACCACCAGCACCACGCGGGCAACGCAAAACAGAGCGTCACGAGGAAGACAGGCGCAAGGATGAAGAGACGAAGCGCCCGCAACACGAGCAAGCAACTACGGTCGTAGCGCTTCGCCGCGGCGGATACTTCGTCGGCCTGCTTCGGACTCGACGAGCTGATGCGTTCGTCTTGCACGTGTGCAGTCACCTGTGATTCTCGCGGGATTATGCGCTCGATGCCCGCGCATTGCTCGCCCCACCCAGCGCACCGAACCCACTCGCGATCAGTTGCCGAGGAGCAACAGAAATCCATGACGGTCGCACGAGCAGGCGGCACGTGTTGGCGCCGGACCAGCCACGCAGTAACATCAATTTCATGCCTACGACGCGCGGCACGACATGGTTCGCGATGCTCCGCAAGCGGCGGCGCGGGGTCGCGCTAACGCTGCTGCCGGCGCTCGCCTTCTGGGCAGCATCGGGCTCGGCGTGTCTCACGATGCTGCTCGCATCGACGCCGGCTCACGCGCATGCCGGCCACTCCGCCAGCGAGCACACCGGGCATCACGCGGGGGCGCACCCCGCCGCCCACGACCCGGCACCCGCGCCTGCCGACTGCCCGCACTGCCCGCCCGGGCACTCTGCGGGTAATGTCGCGCACTCGAGTTGTGCGCAGGCAGACGTTGCCGCGGATGGCAAGGCGCTGCACAAGAGCTGCTCGGCCGGAGCACCGCTCCTCGCCGCTGCGCGCTGGGCAGTACCGGCCGCGGCCGCGGCGCCGCCGCTGATCCACGGCACTGCGTCGAACACTACACGACCGTTGGCCGCGGTCCCCATCCACATTCGCCACTGCGTCTTCCTCGTTTGAGGGACACCCGCGGCGGCCGGGATCGCTCGATCCCGGCCGCCGGCACACGCTCGCGGCGCATTGCACTGCGTCGGCGAGCCGTTGCGAAGCGGCTGCCCTGCGACTCGTCGCGCTCACCGCTTCGCCGATGGACGACGGAGGAGCACTGGCATGAACTCACGAATTCTTCTCGACCCCCGCGGCCGCGGCACGACCGGCTTGTCACGCCGGCGGTTTGTCGAGGGTCTTGGCGCTAGCGCCGCAACCGGCTTGCTCTGCAAGCGCTTGGCGGCGTCCCAACCTGGCGCGGGCAGCGCGGCTGACGAGCTGCGCGGCAACGAAGTGGAGCTGCGCGTCGGCGCCGCGAGCGTGAGCTTCACGGGCCGCGAGCGACTCGCGACGCTCGTCAACGGCTCATTACCGGCGCCGCTGCTGCGCTGGCGCGAAGGCGACACAGTGACGATTCGCGTGCGCAACGATCTCGACGAGGACACGTCGATTCATTGGCATGGCCTCGTGCTGCCGGCCAACATGGACGGCGTGCCGGGACTGAGCTTTCACGGCATCGCGCCCGGCGAAACGTTCGTCTATCGCTTTTCGCTGCACCAAAGCGGCACGTACTGGTATCACGCGCATTCGGGGTTCCAGGAGCAAACCGGCCTGTACGGCCCGATCATCATCGAGCCGCGCGAGCCTGCGCCGTTCGGCTACGACCGCGAGCACGTCGTGCTGCTGTCCGATTGGACCGATCGCGACCCGCTCGCCCTCTATCTATTACTCAAACGGCACTCGGATTACTTCAACTTCAACAAGCGCACGCTCGGCGACTTCGTGCGCGACAGCCCGACCGCCACGCGCGCCGAGTACCGCGAGTGGGCGCGCATGCGCATGCAACCGAGCGATCTCGCCGACGTGAGCGGCAGCGCTTACACCTACCTCACCAATGGTCAAACGCCAAGCGGCAACTGGACCGGCCTCTTTCGGCCCGGCGAGCGCGTGCGTTTGCGTTTCATCAACGGCTCGTCGATGTCGACCTTCGATGTGCGAATTCCGGGACTCACGATGACCGTAGTGGCGGCCGATGGGCAGAACGTGCACCCCGTGACAGTCGAGGAGTTTCGCATCGCGGCCGCCGAGACATTCGACGTGCTCGTGTCGCCGAACGCGGATGCCTACACCATCTTCGCCCAATCGCTCGACCGTACGGGTTACGCCCGCGGCACGCTCGCCGTGCGCGACGGGCTCGCGGCCGAGGTGCCGGCGCTCGACCGAATCGTGTATCTCAGCATGGCCGACATGGGCCACGCGCATGCCGCCACTGCAACGGATCACGGCGCCCACTCGGCCACCACAGAACCAGCGGCGGCCGGCGCCGAGCATGCCGGCCACGCGCTGCCGGGGCCGAGCACCGTGTCGACACCGACCCATCCGCCGAGCGAGCACCGCAACCCCGGGCTCGACATGCAGGCGGCAGCCCCGACACCGCGCCTCGCGGACCCCGGCGTGGGTCTGCGCGACAACGGGCGGCGCGTGCTGACTTACGCCGACCTGTCTTCGCTCTTCGCCGATCCCGACGGCCGCGACCCCGCGCGAACCATCGAGCTGCACCTAACCGGCCACATGGACAAATTCATGTGGTCGTTCGACGGTGTGCCGTTCGCGGATGCCGAGCCGCTGCGCTTGCGTTACGGCGAGCGTGTGCGCCTGCGCCTCGTCAACGACACGATGATGGCGCACCCGATTCACCTGCATGGCATGTGGAGCGATCTCGAGGACGAAGCGGGCGCCTATCTTGTGCGCAAGCACACCGTGAACATGCCGCCCGGAACGCAGCGCTCGTATCGCGTGACGGCCGATGCGCTCGGCCGCTGGGCGTATCACTGTCACCTGCTCTACCACATGGCCGGCATGTTTCGTGAGGTGCGCGTCGATGAGTAATGCGACCATGCGAATTCGACACGCCGGTTTGGCGGCTCTGTGCTCGATCTCCTTGTCCGCTTGGCCGACGACCGGCGCGGCGCAACAAGACCAGCATACTGAGCACACTGAGCACGCCACGCAGGACGCTCCTGTTGTGCACGTGGATCACGCCGAGCACGGCGCAGTGCAGCCAGCAATCCCCGGCGGCACGATTGCGCCCCTCACCGACGCTGACAGGGCGGCCGCGTTCCCCGACCTCGGTGAGGCGGTGATGCACCATGGGATGCTCGAGGACCCGCTCAACAAGCTCGTGCTCCTCGATCGCTTCGAGACGCAAGACGCTGCGGGCGGCGATGTGCTGCGCTGGGACCTCGACACCTGGATCGGCCACGACCTCCGCAAGCTCTGGATACGCACCGAAGGTGAGCAGCTCTCCGGCGACACGGAGCGCGCCGAGCTCGAGCTGCTCTGGGGTAAGGGCTTCGCGCGCTGGTGGGACTTCCTCGTCGGCGCCCGTCGCGACTTCGCGCCGGGTGACGACCAGACCTGGGCCGCCGCCGGCGTTCGCGGCGTTACGCCGTATCGCTTCGAGCTCGAGGCGACGACCTACCTCGCCGACGGCGGCCGCGCCGCGCTGCGCTTCGAGACGCAGTACGACGTCCTCGTCACCAACCGCCTCGTGCTGCAACCGCTGCTCGAGCTCAACTGGCATGCAGAGGACGATGCCGCGCGCGCAGTCGGATCGGGCTTGTCCGACGGCGAGCTCGGCCTGCGGTTGCGCTACGAGTTTCGCCGCGAGGTGGCGCCCTACGTAGGCCTCGTGCACGAGCGCAAGTTCGGCGGCACGGCGGATTTCGCCCGCGCCGCCGGCGACGAGCCGAGCGACACGCGGCTTGTGGCCGGCATTCGCGTGTGGTTCTAGCTCAAAGCTTGACGGTGCGCAGGCGCAACGCGTTGCTGATGACGGACACCGACGACAAGCTCATCGCCAGGCTCGCGATGAGCGGCGAGAGCAACCAGCCAAACATCGGGTACAGCACCCCGGCGGCGAGCGGCACACCGAGCGCGTTGTAGCCGAACGCGAACAGCAGGTTCTGCCGGATGTTGCGCATCGTGCGCCGCGAGAGCGTGAGCGCCCGCGCGATGCCGCGCAAGTCGCCTTTCACGAGCGTGACGCCGGCCGACTCCATCGCCACGTCTGTCCCCGTGCCCATCGCGATGCCGACGTCCGCTTGCGCTAGTGCCGGCGCGTCGTTGACGCCATCGCCCGCCATGGCCACCACGCGCCCCTCGCGCTGCAGGCGCTGCACGATGGCGGCCTTGTCCTGCGGCAGCACGTCGGCGACGACGTCGTCCACGCCAAGCTCGGCCGCCACGGCTTTGGCCGTGCCCGCGTCATCGCCGGTCAGCATCACGATCTTGACCCCCGCCGCGCGGAGCAAAGCGATCGCTTCCGCTGTCGTCGCCTTGAGCGCATCGGCCACCACGAGCAAGCCGGCCGCCTGCCCATCCACGGCGACGAAAATGGCCGTCGCACCGTCTTGGCGCCGCGCTTCTGCGGGAGCCAGCAATGTGCCCAGGTCGACGCCGAAGCGCTGCATGAGGCGCGCGTTGCCGACCGCAACACGGCGTGCGCCGACGCGGCCCCAAACGCCCAAGCCCGGATCGGACTCGAAGTCCGTCACGGCGGCCGGGGCGTCCGCGCCACGAGCACTGGCACCGGTCACGATCGCTCGGGCGAGCGGATGCTCGCTCGGCTGCTCGACAGCGGCCGCCAACGCCAGTGTCTCGTGCTCGTGGAAGCCGTTAGCCGGCAACACGCTGCGCAAGCTCGGTTTGCCTTCGGTCAGCGTGCCGGTTTTGTCCACCACCACCGTCGTCACGCGCTCGAGACGCTCGAGGGCCGCGGCATCCTTGATGAGCACACCGGCCATTGCCCCGCGACCCACGCCGACCATGATCGACATCGGCGTTGCGAGGCCGAGTGCACACGGGCAGGCGATGATGAGCACGGACACGGCCACGAGCAGCGCGTGCGCGAGCTGCGGCGGCGGGCCGAGCACGGCCCACGCCGCGGCCGCCAGCACAGCTACGGCAATCACGGCCGGCACAAACCACGCCGAGATGCGATCGGCGAGCCGCTGCACGGGCGCGCGTGAGCGCTGCGCTTGCGCCACGAGATGGACGATCTGCGACAGCAACGTATCGCCACCGACGCGCTGCGCGCGCAGCACGAAGCTGCCGCTACCGTTGGTCGTGCCCGCGGACACCTTGGCACCCGCCTGCTTGCGCACGGGGTCGGGCTCGCCGGTGAGCATCGATTCGTCAACGTGGCTCGCGCCTTCGAGCACGACGCCGTCGACGGGAATGCTCTCGCCCGGCCGCACACGCAATCGATCATCGACCTGCACGGCCTCTAGGCCGACATCGCTTTCGGCGTCGCTCGCATCGAGCCGATGCGCCACCTTCGGCGCAAGCTTCAGCAGCGCACGAATCGCGCCCGAGGTTTGGGCGCGCGCGCGCAGCTCGAGGATCTGCCCGAGCAGCACGAGCGTCACGATCACGGCCGCGGCCTCGAAATACAGCGGCGGCGCACCGCTCGCCGTGTTGAACGATGCCGGCAGCAAATGCGGCATCACCGTGGCCAGCACGGAGAAGCTCCACGCCGCCAGCGTGCCGAGCGCGATGAGCGAGAACATGTTGAGACTGCGATTCCGCACCGATTGCCAACCGCGCACGAGGAACGGCCAGCCCGCCCACAACACGACGGGTGTCGCGAGCACGAGTTCCGCCCAAGCGACGCGTTCGTGCCCGAAGAGGCGCATCGGATCGATCGAGGTCAATATCTCGCCGAGCATGGGCCAGAGGAGCGGCACGCTGAGCGCGGTAGCCACGATGAACCGACGCGTCATGTCGGCGAGCTCGGGGTTCGGCTCGTCCAGGGCGGTGGGTGCCAACGGCTCGAGCGCCATGCCGCAGATCGGACAATCCCCGGGCGCGTCGCGCCTGATCTCGGGGTGCATGGGGCAGGTCCAGATGGTTGCACCGGTCGCGGCAGCGACTGCTGCAGCCACAGGCGCCGCGGGCGCGAGATATTTCGCCGGCTCCGCAGCGAAGCGCGTCCGGCACCCGGCGGAGCAGAAGTAGTAGGAGTCGCCCGCGTGCGCGTGCGTGATGGCAGTGCGCATGTCGACGGTCATGCCGCAGACAGGATCGAGCGCCGCGAACTCCGCCGGCGTCTCTTTGAGACCGTGACCATGGTGATTCGACGCTTGTCCTTCGTGGGCATGACCTTTGCGCGGTGAGTCACTCATGACTCGTCTTCCCACTCAGCGCGGCCATGATGGGACATGCGTCGAGCTCACCGTGGCCCGGACAGGCGGCGATCAGGACCTTGAGCCCGCGCCGCACGCGTTGGAGCTCTCTGATCTTGAACTCGACCTGCTCGAGGCGCTGGTCGGCTTTGCGCTTGATGCCGCGCATGTCCGTGCTCCGTTCGACGGTCAGCGACAAGAGTTCCCCAATCTCGGCCAACGTGAACCCGAGCGCCTTCGATCGGCGAATGAAGCGCAACCGCTCGATGTCGGCCAGCGCGTATTCGCGATAACCCGACGCCCGGCGCTGCGGCGC
>Ga0208454_1001103_pt1 | contig 11967 bp, 8 predicted proteins | sample EasRivMeERMZT100_FD_187530 | JGI IMG/M metagenome (GOLD analysis project Ga0208454, IMG submission 187530) | Soil microbial communities from meander-bound floodplain in the East River, Colorado, USA - East River MetaG ERMZT100 (SPAdes) (version 2) | ecosystem: Environmental > Terrestrial > Soil >...
CTTCGGGTTGTCCGGCGCGTCGCTCTGGTTCGGCCGCAACGAGGAAGGCGGCTTGCGCTGCGCCTATCACGGCTGGAAATACGATGCCGGCGGCCAGTGCGTCGAAATCCCGTCGGAGCCGGACAACCCGAAGCTCTGTCGCCGCATGAAGCTGCGGTCGTATCCGCTCATCGAGCGCGGCGGCGTGCTCTGGACCTATATGGGGCCGCGCGAGCGGCAGCCGCCGCCGCCGGAGCACGAATGGGCCATGGTCCCGGACGCTCATCGTTTCGTCTCGAAGCGCTTGCAGGAGTGCAACTACCTGCAGGCCATGGAGGGCGGCATCGACTCGAGCCACGTCTCGTTCCTGCACCGTCACACGATCACGACCGATCCGCTGTTCAGGGGATCGAAGGGCAACGAGTACAACCTGCAGGACCTGCGGCCGCACTTCGAGGTCGTCGAGTCGCCCGGCGGGCTCTACATCGGCGCCCGCCGCGGCGCGGGCGATGGCCAGTGGTACTGGCGCATCACGCAATGGGTGATGCCTTCTTTCACGCTGATTCCGCCGCGCGGCGACCATCCGATCGGCGGACACTGCTGGGTGCCGATGGATGACGTCCATTGCTGGGTCTGGAGCAGCAACCACCACGCTACGCGCGCGCTCACCCGCGATGAGCGAGCCGCGCTCGAGGCCGGCAAAGGCATCCACGCCCCGCTGATTCCCGGCACCTTCCGCCCCGTCGCGAACAAGGACAACGACTACCTCATCGACCGCCGGGCGCAAGCGGAAGGACGCAGCTTCTCCGGTGTCGAGGGCTTCGCCATGCAGGACGCCTCGGTGCAGGAAAGCATGGGACGGGTGCAGGACCGCACCCGCGAGAACCTCGTGCCCACCGACCTGGGCATCGTGATGGCGCGGCGCCGCCTGATTGCCGCGTCAAAGCTCGTGCAGAAGGGGAAGAGTCCCCCTGGAGCCGATCCGCGCCACCAGCGCGTGCGCTCGGTGGCAATCGTCTTGCCGCAGGGAGTGGCGTTCAGCGAAGCGGCCGGCGCAGCCCTCGCGCCGGCCCCGGGCTCGGCTCACACGACAGTGTGACGTCTGGCCTGGCGATAGCCGCGCAATAGCGGCAGCACCAGCGAAAGCACCAGGAAACCCCACAGCACGTTGCCGAGCGTCGACGAGAACAGGATCGTCAGGTCGCCCTGCGAAATGCGCAAGGCGCGCGCGAGATACTGCTCGAACAGCGGGCCGAGGATGATGCCGATCAGCATCGCGGTGACGTGGTAGTTCGTCTTGTGCGCGATGTACCCGATGACGCCGAAGACCAGCGCGAGGCCCATATCGAACAGGTACTGGCGCTCGACGAACGCCGCGACCACGGTGACCAGGATGATGATCGGCGCGAGGTAGGTGGTCTCGATGAGCACGATGCGCGCCATGTAGCGCGCAAGCGGCAGGATGGTGAAGATCATGAAGATGTAGGCGACCGCCATGGCGACGAACACACCGTAGGCGAGCTCCGGGTTGGTGCTGAAGAGCCGCGGCCCCATCACCATGCCGTGGTACTGCAGCACGATCATCATCACCGCGGAGGTGGTGCCGCCCGGGACGCCGAGCGCCATCATGGGCACCAGAGTTCCGGAGGTGACGCCGTTGTTCGCCGCCTCGGGCGCGATCACGCCCTCGGGAACGCCAGTGCCGTAGAGCTCCGGATGTTTCGACCACATCCGCGACTGCTGGTAGGCGACGAAGGCCGCGATGCTCGCGCCGGCGCCGGGCACGATGCCGATGAACAGGCCCACGAACGACGTCCAGACGATGTGCCACCAGTGCACGACCGTGAGGCGGAGTCCGTCGAGCGTGTCGGCCCAGCTCGCGCGCATCGCGCGCTCGCGCCCTTCGGAGCTGACGATCAGCTTTTCCTCCAGCATGACCAGCGCTTCCGACACCGCGAACAGACCGATCAGCGCGGCGACCAGCGGCACGCCGTCGTAGAGCTCGAGGAAGCCGAAGGTTGCGCGCGGCGCGTTGTAGATGTGGTCGGTGCCGATGACGCCGATCAGCAGGCCGAACAGGCCCGCGATCAGGCCCTTCAGGGTGTCCTTGGCGGCGATCACTGCGATCAGCGTGATGCCGAACAGCATGACCACCACCATCTCGACCGAGCGCAGGTAGAGCCCGATCTGCGACAACCAGGGCAGCAGCGCGAGCGTAGCCAGCGTTGTGATCAGCCCGCCGAACACCGAGGCGGTAAAGGACAGCACGATCGCCTGCTGCGCCTGGCCTTTCTGCGTCATCGGATAGCCGTCGAGCGTGGTGGCCGCTGCGCCCCCGGAGCCGGGAATCTTGATCAGGATGGCGGGCACACCGCCGGCCAGGTGGTTCGCGCAGTACAGCGAGACCATGAAGGCGAACGCCTGCTCGACTGGAATGCCGAGCGTCAGAGGCAGCAGCATGATCAACGTGTTCTGCGGACTGAACCCGGGCAGGATGCCGACCACGATGCCGAGCAGGATGCCGAGCCAGATGATCCACCACAGCGCGAACTGCGCCGCGAACTGCCCAGCGATGAACTCCCAGCTCAAGAAAAGATTTTCTCGATGAAACCGTGTGGGAAGCCGGCGTCGAGCACGGCAATAAACAGCAGGTAAGCCGCCGCGGCCACCCCAAAGGAGATGCCGAAGATGAGCGACGGCCTGCGCACGTCCATGAGCCAGAGCGCCACCGCCATCGACGCGAACAGCGACAGCGTCAGGCCAAGGACCTGGAGCAACAAGATGAACGCAACGGTGACCGCCACCATGCCGATGCGCTTAAGGAGAACGTCGCGCGGCTGCCAGAGCGGATCGGTGCGCAGGTCGCCCCGCCCCTGCGCCACCTCGAGCGCGATGCGCGCGACCTGGACCACCACCAGCGCGATGAGCGCCGTGCCGATGACCACGCCGTTCGCCTTCGCCTCCCAGGCGAGATCGGTGATCGACCAGAAGAAGTAGCTCGCGAACCCGAGCGCCAGGAGAGGGATCACGAGATCGGCGCCGAGCGGCGCCTTCCGCGACACGCTCAGCCTTTCTTCTTGGCGGTCAGCAGCGAGCGGTATTCGTTCGCGAGCTCGACCATCCCCTTGGCGTAGCGCGTGCAGGCGGCTCGGTCGCCGTACTGAATGGCCTCCACCGGCGCTCCGGCCTTCGCGAAGGCCTCCCTGAACGCAGGGTCGCCAACGACCTGCTTCGAGGTCTTCTCGAGCAGCGCGAACCGGTCGGGATGCTTTTGGATCACCTCGGAGTGGATCGCCCAGGAGCGCGACGACGAAAGCTCGGGCAGCTTGGTGCCGAAGACCTTGTTGATCGGCGGCGCGTTGTCGCTCTGCGCGGCGAGCGGGTTCTCGTCGTTGAACACTGCGAGCACCTTCAGCTGCTCGCGCTGGGCGATGATGCCGGCGATCGGCAGCGCCCCGCAGTCGGCCTCGCCGTTCAGCACCGCCACCGTGGTGGGGTTGCCGCCGCCGTAAGGGATCAGGTTGAACCTAGCGCCGAGCGCCGCGCCAAGCGCCAGCATGCCGATGGACGCCGGGTGCGGCAGGCGGCTCACGGCCACGTTGACCGGGCGCTTCTTCGCCTCGGCCACCAGATCCTCAACGCGCTGGAACTTGCCCTTGCGCAGCGAGAACACCCCGCTGTCGTCGATGTCAGTGCGGCAGAAGTACTGGAAGTCCTCGGGGAAGCGATAGTTCGGCTTCTGCAGCGCGTACATGATCATCTCCGGCCCCATGTTGCCGAAGAGCAGGTTGTAGCCGTCCTTCTCGCGTTTGTGAACGAAGGTTTCGTAACCGACCTGGCCGGCTGCGCCGGCGTAGAAGCTGTACTCGAAGTTGGTCTTCAGGAGCTTGCTCCAGACTTCGTCGAAGGAGCGGGCGAGCCGCTCGGCGCCGCCCCCCTGGCCGGTCGGGATGACGACGCGGATGTTCTTCGACGGGAAGCCCTGCGCCCGAGCGCCCAGCGGGCCCAGCGCGAGTGCAGCGCTAGCCCCTGCGAGAAGACGTCGCCTGCTCTGGTTGGCCTGTTTCATCGATGCATCCTCCTAGGAATGCGGATATTAGAATGCCGCGCGGCTAGGAAGGAATAGAACTTTGAAACGATGGCTCGCGGTCGCTCTGCTCGCCTGGGGTCCCGCGGCCCTGGCGCAATGGAACGAGCTCTCCTTCGTCGATCCCTCGCTGCGCTGGCGCACCCTCGAAACCGCGAATTTCGCGGTGCACTTCGCGGAGCAGCATCGCGCGCAGGCGCGCACGGTTGCCGGTATGGCGGAAAGGATCCTCCCCGGCATGACCGCCCTGCTGCGATGGAGGCCGGAATCGCGCATCCACGTGGTGGTGCTGGATTCCGCCGATTTCGCCAACGGGCTGGCTTCGCCCCTGCCGTTCAACTACACGATGGTGTTTCTCTCGCCCCCGGACGAGGGCGAGCTCGTGCAGAACCGTGAATGGCTCGAGCTGGTGCTGACGCACGAGCTTTTCCACCTCGTGCATCTCGACATGGCGCGCGCCGCGCCGCTCGGCCTGCGGCGCGTCTTCGGGCGCCTGCCGTTTCTCTTCCCTAACGTGCTGCAACCGCGCTGGGTCGTAGAGGGGATGGCGGTGCATGCGGAGTCCGACCCGGGCCGCGGTTACGGGCGCCTTGGCCAGGCGCACTTCGAAGGCATGATGCGCGCCGAGGCGGCGCGGGGCTTGCGCTCGCTCGAGGAGATCAACGCCGGCGGCCGCGGCTTTCCACTCAACCGCGACTACCTGTACGGCGGGTACTTCTTCGCCTTTTTGCAGGAGCGCTACGGCCGCGAGGGGCTCACCGCGTTCATCGAGAACTACAGCGACAACATCATTCCTTTCAGGGTGCACAGCAACCCGGCCGCGGCAACCGGGAAGAACATGGACGAGCTTTGGGCCGAGTATCGCAACTGGCTGACCGCGCGCTTTTCCCCAAAAGTGGCTTCGGCAAGGCAAGGCGAGGTCATTGCCCAAGGCTGGTCCATTACGAGCCCCGCGCTCACCCCCGAGGGCACGCGCTGGTACATCCGCGGGAGCGGCTACACGTTGCCGACGCTCGTTCGCCAGGCGCCCGGCGGCAAGCCGCAAGCGCTGCGCGACGTGGAGCTCGACGCGCGCCTGTCGGCTTCCCCGCGCGGCAGCCTGCTCCTTGCTCAACCGGAGATCTGCGGGAACTACAACTACTACTACGACCTCAACCGGGTCGGTCCCGACGGCAGCCTGAAGCGCCTCACCGAATGCGGCCGATACCGTCTCGCCGCGCCGCTCGACGACGGGCGCGCCGTGGGGGTGCGCACGGAGAACGGGCTGGCGCAGGTCGCGACGCTCGAAGGCGAAGTTCTCTACCGCGCCGCCGCGGGCGAATCGATCACTGGGGTGGCTGCCAGCGGCGCGTCGGTCTTCGTGACCCGCCTTCGCGATGGGACGTGGTCCTTGATCCGCATCTCCGGGCAGAACATGGAAGTCCTGCTTTCGGATAGCGCGATCAAGCATTCGCCCCGCCTCGACGCCGCCGGGGAGGTGTTCTTCATCGCCGACTACGGCAACGTGTTCAACGTATGGTCGCTGCGCGGCGGCCGGCTTGCGCGCTGGACCGAGGCGGCGCACGGCGTGCGCGAGATGAGCGCGCCGCACGGCGGCGAGCTGCTGCTGACGACGATCGAAGCCGATGGCGATGCGCTTCGCTCGTACCGACTTCCCGACATCCCTTTGGAAGAGAGGGCGGCCTTGGGGGCGACGGAGCCGTCCCCGCCGGCCACCATGCCTTCCACAGACGCACCCGAGCGTGCTTATGCGCCGTGGAGCTCGCTCCTGCCGCGCTCCTGGCTGCCGCTGATCGAGGTCGCCGACGGGGCGGTCAAGCTGGGCGTCGTGACCTTCGGCCAGGACGCGCTCGGGCTGCACCAGTACACCGTGGCGCCGGTAATCGAGCTGACCCAGCAGGAACTACTCGGCGACGCGACCTACGTGTACGACAGCCGCCACCAGCTGCTCGTCGGGCGAAGCATGACGGTGCGGGAGACCGTGGACGACGAGGTCGAGACCTACACCATCGAAGAGGGCGCGCAGTGGGTCTCCACCTGGCGGCACCTCGCCCTCAACCGCCGCTTCTACTGGGGACTGGGCGGCGCGCTCGAGCGCGAGCGGCTGCACCGGTCGGGAGGTCCGACGCTTTCCGAGCAGGACGAGCGCGTGCTGGGGCTCGTGGCAGGGCTGGACACGCGGCGCGCGCAGTGGCTGTCGGAGGGGCCGAGCCAGGGCCTGCAGGTGCGCCTTTTCGCCGAGACCTCGCGCGGCTTGCATGCGTTCTATTCCGGCGACGTCTACCGGGTGGATTCGCGGCTGCACTTCCCGCTCGGCCGCACGGTCGTGTCGCTGCGCTGGAACGAGGGCTGGGGCGAGCCCGACGCGGAGCCGTTCCAGCTCGGCGGCAGCGATTCCGACCCGCCGACGCTGCTGCCGATCCTTAACCAGCGAGAGTTTGCGCTACGCGGCTACAGCAGCGGCGAGCCGTCGCTCACGGGGCACCGCGTGCGCCTCGGCACGCTCGAGTGGCGCGTACCCCTGAAGGACATCGATCGCCACGGCATGGTGCCGCCGGTCGGCTTCAATCGCCTCGCGATGAATCTGTTCTTCGACGTCGGCGATGCTTGGCCGCGCGGCGCCGAGCCCGACTACCGCCGCGGCTTCGGCGTCGAGCTGATGTCGGAGATCCGGATCGGCTACCTGTACGCCGGCGACTTCCGCCTCGGCATCGCGAAAGGCCGCGACGAGGGCGGCGAGACCACCGCCTACTTCAGGCTCGGGCGATCGTTCTAGCTTCTGGAGAAGATCGCGTCCAGGCGCTCGAGGTCGTTGATCACGCGCCACTCCGACGCGCCCGCGGCCACGACGCGCTTCTGCCAGGCCTCGAGCCGGCCGAAATAGCGCCGCGGGTCGATGTTGTCGGTCTTGAGCTTCACGACATTCACCGCCACCACGCGGATGCGCTTGAGATTCATCGGGATATCGCGCACGGTGATCTTGTCGAGCTCTTCTTGCATGTCGGAGAACACGACAATGGTCTTGGTGCCGGCGCCGGTCTCGTTGAGGAACTCTGCGCCCTGCAGCAGGCCGCCGGTGATATCGGTATAGCGGCTCCCTTTCACGTTCTTGAGGAAGCCGTCGGTCTTCTCGCGAAACGCGCGCTTTTGCGCGTTGGCCTGCGAGGGACGCGCGTCGAAGGTCGCCTTGGCGATGATGTCCTTCTCGGTGAAGCTGCGGGTTTCGACCCGCGCCACCGCGAGCGAATCGCCCGGCTGCAGCGTGCCGAGCAGGTAGTTGACGATCACTTGGGCCCTGCCGGCTTCCTGGGAGTAGGTCCCGGAAGTGTCGATCAGCACATAGACGGCCTGCGCATGGCTGCGCGAATCGCCGCAGCCCGCCGAGAAGCTGCCGGCCAGCAGCGCCAATGACAGCAGCAATAGTCGCTTGAACATGCTTACCTCGCTTGGTGCGCCGAATCGTCGGCATCGACCGCAGAGTGTCGCATCGCCATGCCGGCTTTCGTCATGCGCTCGACCAACAGCGGCAGCACGATGACGACGTCGTAGAGCGTGATCAGCACCCGGGACATGCGACGCGAAACGTTCGCAAGCACGCGCAGGGTGAGCGCCAGCGTCGACACCAGCACGGCGAGCAGCACGCCGCCGACGGTGCGCGACGAGTGGATCAGCGACTCGAGCGGGATGGCGATGAACGCGAGCGCGAACGGCAGGATGAAGCCGAGCAGCATCTGCCCGGCGGTCGGGATCCGCCCGACCCAGCCGTCGGTGGTCGCCGCCTGCTGCACCGTGGCGAGCGACTGGATCAGCGCCTGCTTGTCGGCGATCAGCATGTCGCGCATCAGCGCGAGCGCCGCTTCGACGCCCGCCAGCGTCACCAGCAGGATAAGCGCGATCCACATCATGCGCCGGCGCATATGATCGTTGAGCGTGGCGATGCGCGGGAAGAGATGAGTGATGCGCAGCGCTTCCATCAGGAACAGGCCCATCGACGCCTCGACGAAGATGATCACCAGCGCGGCGACTTCCGAGGTGCGCAGGGTGGCGGTGAGGTAGTCGCCGGCGCCGACCATTTCGGACATCGGCAGCGCGATCAGCTTGAAGTTGATGAATGCGCCACCCGCGGCCACTGCCATGACCAGCATCGCGATCGCGAACTGGGTGAACGCGGACACCGTCAGCGCATGCTCGGCCTTGTCGGTTTTTGCATTGATGGCCTCGTACTTCGCCATCAGGCCATCGACGCCCTTGGCGCTCTCCTGCAGGTCGCCGAGCTTCTTGTTGACCTCGCTCATGTTGCGGTCGACCGAGCGCCAGAACGGCATGAAGCTTTCGAGGATCTTGTGCCGCGACTCGTAGGAGCGGCGGTATTCGCCGATCGCCTTGTCGTGAATCTTGGCGATCGAGGCCTTGATCTCCTCGAGGATACGCTGGACCATCTCGCTGCCACCGGTCTTGACGTTGGCCATCGCGGTGACGGCGTCGACCCAGTCGGGCGGCGGCGGCGGCACTTCACCGCACTTCTTGTAGTCCTCCTCGATGCGGGTGATCTCGTCGAGCAGCTTCCTCTGCAGCGTCGGATAGCCCTGCAAGTCGCGCCTGACCACCGCGCCAAGGCGCTCGAACTCGCGCTCGATGCGTTGCCCGACCTCAAGACGCCCGTGCGCCAGCAGCACGGCCCGGTTGCGCTCCTTCATCTGCTCCGCGGTGGCGATGAGCCAACGCGCCCCCAGCCTGAGCGGGCCGCCGATCAAGTGGCCGACGGCGCGCAGCAACTCGTGCACCGGCTTGCGCGCAGCGTAGAGAAAAACGAGCGCCACGACCGCAACGACGAAGATCGAGAGCGCGGGGCTGTCGGGCCAGAGCATCCAGAATGACGTTTCGGTCATGACGTTCTCCTTGTCCGCCAGAGCCTAGAGCAGGAACGCCGCACGCTGGAGACTAACTCGCGCCCTTCAGGCATTAAGTCTCGAATGCTGCGGGCGCGTCGTGAATTTTGAGCGTTACTTTTCCGCCACGAGTTTTCGGTAGCGCGCCATGTGACGGATTGCTTCCTGCGGCCGGCTGAGCTGCTCGCAAACGAGCGCGAGGTTGTAGTGGCAATCGGCCATCAGGGGATCGTCGCGCAGCGCCGCCTGGTACGACTCCATCGCCTCGGTCTTGCGGTCGAGGTCTTCCAGCAGGACGCCCAGGTTGTAGAGCAGAAGCGCATCGGCGCCCCAGGCCTTGAGCGCGCTGCGGTACACTGTCTCGGCCTCCGTCAGCCGCCCCGCCTCGTGCAGGAAATAGCCGCGCCCGATCAGCGCCTCGAGGCTCTCGGTCTTCTCCATGACCTTCAGGTCGCCCGCGACCGGATCGCCCTCGAACGCGAGCAGGTATTGTCCGGACTCGGCCTGCCAGCGGCTTGCGCCCTCCTTGACCACCACGCGCTCGCCCACGGCCCCGATGGAGAGGCCCGAGAGCGGCATCGAATCCGGCAGGTGCCGGCGCAGCTCCTTCAGGGAGCGGGTGATGCGCTTGGCGGGCACGTTGGCCGCGGCCAGGGCCTGCGCGGTGCGCAGGACGATCAGGTCCTGGAACGAAAAGAGATACGCCCGGCGCGGGCCGCGCGACGGGGACACGAAACCCGCCTTGATCAGGCCATGGATGGTCCTGCGCGGCAGGCGCAGGAGCTTCTCCACCTCCCGCACCCCGAACTTTTTCACGTTCTACGTCTTCAGTTCTACTTCTTCGCGGCCTTACGCGTTGCGGGCTTGGCGGCCTCGACCTTCTTCGCGGGCTTCTTCTCCAGGCTCGCCTTCAGCGCTTCCATGAGATCGATCACCTGCGCGCCCTGCTGCGGCGCCTCCGCCAGGGTGATCTCCTGGCCCTCGACCTTCTTCTGCACCGCGGCCTCGACGCGCGCGCGCACCTCGTCGGTGTAGGCGGCGGGATCGAACTTGTCGGAGGACTGCTGCTCGATCAGCTGCTGCGCGAGCTTGAGCTCGGCCGGCTTGACCTCGGTCTTCGGAATGTCGACGTCGTTGATCGAGCGCACTTCGGCGGCGTAGAGCAGTTGCTGCATCACCAACCCCTCGACCAGCCCCGTGTCGATCGGGCGGATCAGCACGATGTACTGCTTGCCGCGCGCCGCCCAGCGGCCGAGCGCGCAGCGGCCCGATTCGTTCAGCGCGCGGGCAAGCAGCGCGTACGGCTTGGCGCCGCCCTTGTCCGGTCCGAGGTAGTACGCCTTGTCGAAGAACACCGGGTCGATCGCCTTGACCGGAACGAACTCCGTAATCTCTGCCGTGTGCGTCCCCGCCTCCTCGAGCGCCTTCAGCTCTTCGGGCGTGAACATCACATACTGGTCCTTGGCGAACTCGTAGCCCTTGGCCATGTCCTCGCGCGCAACCGGAACCTCCTCCTTGATGCAGAAGTACTGCTGCTTCAGCCGCGAGCCGCAGGCCTTGTGCAGGAGATTGAACGACATGGCGCGGCTCGCTTCGGTCGCCGAGTAGAGCTTGACCGGGATGGAAACCATCCCGAAGGAGATGGTCAACGTGGCAATCGATCGTGCGGCCATGCATTCACCTCGTTCAATCAATAGGTTGCGACACTTACTTCGAGCGAAGGGTTCGAAGCATACTCCATTATGCCTTTGCGCGTCCCAGGGCTTGCTCGAGGCTTTGCTTGCGCTGTAGCGCATCGCGCCAGCGGTCCTCGGACCCGGCGAGAAATTCGGCCGCATTCGTGAGCCTGAAGTCGAGCGGATGCGCCTTGGCGAGCTCGTCCCACGTCAGGGGCATCGACACCGGCGCGCCGGGCGCCCCGCGCGGCGAGTAGGCCACATTCAGGGTCTTGCCGCGCACGTTCATGTTGTAGTCCATGAAGATCTTTCCGGTGCGCTTCGGCACGCTCCACTCCAGGGTGATGTCCTTGGGATGCAGGCGCATCAGGTGGCGGCCGACCTTCTCGCTCACCTCCCGGGCGGCATCGAAGTCGATGGTGCGCCGGATCGGCAGGAACACGTGCAATCCGGTCTTGCCGGAGGTCTTGACGATCGGATCGAGCGACATGCCGTTCAGGAGCTCGCGGAGGCGAAAGGCGACCTCCTTGCCCTTCTCGAATGCCACCGTATTCAGCTCGGGCTCGTCGCCGGGCGCCTCCTTTCCCGAGTAGATGTACGGATCGATGTCGAACACCACGTAATCCGGATAGTTCAAGACCGAGCTTTCCAGCGCGTCCAGGGACGAGGAATAGTCCGTGCTCTTGACCGCGCAATCCGGCGCCGGCCTGGCGCGCGAGTGCCAGACGTGGAATTCGAGCGTGCCGGACTGGGCGAGCCACAGCAGCGTCGGCAGGTTGTTGCACAGCAGATACTCGTGGCTCTCGTCCTTGTGCCCGGAAAACACCGTGATGGTGTCGACGAACGCGGGCCGCTCCTGGGTCCAGTGCTTCTGGTAGAAGCGCTGGCCGTTGATACCGTCGGGCATGCGGATCATGGTGAGCGGCCGATCCGCGAGGTGCGGCAGCATGAACGGCGATACCTGCGCGAGGTAGCGCAGCAGGTCGCGCTTGGTCAGCGCCGGCTGCTTGAGCGCCGGATCGGCCGGCCAGTAGACCCGATCGAGGTTGCTCAGCTTGATCGCATCAGCGCCGAGCGAGATCGTGCCGCCCACCTTGCACCTCTCGAGCTGACTCAGCACCTCGTCGATTTCTGATCCCGACTTCGGTCCGGGATCGGCGGCCTCCGGATCGGTACGCCGCACGCTCTTCGCATCGACGTCGTCGCGCAGCCGCAGGAACACCGGGGCGCGCAGCGAACCGTCGCCCGTCCAGCCCTGGAACTTCACCTCGACGACGGCCTCCGGCTCGACCCAGGTCGTCGGCGCGTTCAGCTCGGGCTTGTCGGCGAAGGGGCA
>Ga0208454_1001105_pt1 | contig 11956 bp, 8 predicted proteins | sample EasRivMeERMZT100_FD_187530 | JGI IMG/M metagenome (GOLD analysis project Ga0208454, IMG submission 187530) | Soil microbial communities from meander-bound floodplain in the East River, Colorado, USA - East River MetaG ERMZT100 (SPAdes) (version 2) | ecosystem: Environmental > Terrestrial > Soil >...
GAAGAACACCATCAACACGATGGTGGACCAGCTCTCGTCGTTCGCCGCGGAGGTGACGCGGGTGGCGCGCGAGGTGGGAACCGAAGGCAAGCTCGGCGGCCAGGCCGACGTGCAGGGCGTGGCCGGTACCTGGAAGGACCTGACCGACAACGTGAACTCGATGGCCGGCAACCTGACCTCTCAGGTGCGCAACATCGCCGACGTGACCAAAGCGGTGGCCGCGGGCGACCTCTCCAAGAAGATCACGGTGGATGTGAAGGGCGAGATTCTGGAACTGAAGAACACCGTGAACACGATGGTGGACACGCTGCGTTCGTTCGCCTCCGAGGTCACGCGGGTGGCGCGCGAGGTGGGAACCGAAGGAAAGCTGGGCGGCCAGGCGGACGTGCAGGGCGTCGCGGGCACATGGAAGGACCTGACCGAGAACGTGAACTTCATGGCCGGCAACCTCACCTCCCAGGTGCGCAACATCGCCGACGTGACCAAAGCGGTGGCGGCGGGCGACCTGTCGCGCAAGATCACGGTGGACGTGAAGGGCGAGGTGCTCGAGCTGAAATCCACCATCAACACGATGGTGGACACGCTGCGTTCATTCGCAGCCGAGGTGACGCGAGTCGCTCGTGAGGTGGGAACGGAAGGAAAGCTGGGCGGACAGGCCGACGTGCAGGGCGTGGCCGGAACGTGGAAGGACCTGACCGAGTCGGTGAACTTCATGGCCGGCAACCTCACCTCACAGGTGCGCAACATCGCCGACGTGACCAAGGCGGTGGCCGCCGGCGACCTCTCGCGCAAGATCACGGTGGACGTGAAGGGCGAGGTGCTCGAGCTCAAGAACACCATCAACACGATGGTGGACCAGCTCCGGTCGTTCGCGGCCGAGGTGACGCGCGTGGCGCGGGAAGTGGGAACCGAAGGACGGCTTGGCGGCCAGGCGGACGTGCAGGGCGTGTCGGGCACCTGGAAGGACCTGACCGAGTCGGTGAACTTCATGGCCGGCAACCTCACCTCGCAGGTGCGCAACATTGCCGAGGTGACGACCGCGGTGGCGGCCGGCGACCTCTCGAAGAAGATCACGGTGGACGTGAAGGGCGAGATCCTCGAGCTCAAGAACACCGTCAACACGATGGTGGACCAGCTCCGCTCCTTTGCAGCTGAAGTTACTCGAGTAGCCAGAGAAGTCGGCACGGAGGGCCGCCTCGGCGGCCAGGCCGACGTCCCGGGCGTGTCGGGCGTATGGAAGGACCTCACCGACAACGTGAACTCGATGGCCGGCAACCTGACTTCTCAGGTGCGCGGCATCGCGAAAGTCGTGACCGCGGTCGCGAACGGCGACCTCGAGCAGAAGCTGACGGTGAAGGCGCGCGGCGAGATCGCCGCGCTCGCCGACACCATCAACAACATGACCGACACGCTGGCGACCTTCGCCGAGCAGGTGACGACGGTGGCTCGCGAGGTGGGCGTCGAAGGCAAGCTCGGCGGCCAGGCGAAGGTGCCGGGCGCGGCGGGCACGTGGAAGGACCTGACCGAGAACGTGAACGAGCTCGCGGCGAACCTGACGACCCAGGTGCGCGCGATTGCGGATGTGGCGGTGGCGGTGACGCAGGGCGACCTGACGCGCTCGATCACGGTCGAGACGCAGGGCGAGGTGGCGGCTCTCAAGGACACCATCAACGAGATGATCCGCAACCTCAAGGACACCACGCAGAAGAACACCGAGCAGGACTGGCTGAAGACCAACCTCGCCAAGTTCAGCCGGATGCTGCAGGGCCAGCGCAACCTCGAGGCGGTCGGCCAGATGATCCTGGGCGAGCTCGCGCCGGTGGTGGGCGCGCAGCAGGCCGAGTTCTACGTGCTGTCCGGGGAAAACGACCAGAGCCTGAAGCTGGTGGCGAGCTTTGCCTCGGGCGGGCAGGGCGCGCACGGCAAGCAGGTCGACCTCGGCGAAGGCCTGGTCGGCCAGTGCGCGATCGAGAAGCGCAAGCTGATGCTCACCGGCGTGCCGGCGGGCTCCTTCAAGGTCGCGACTGGCCTGTCGGAGCAGTCGGCGGCCGAGGTGCTGGTGCTGCCGGTCGTCTTCGAAGGCCAGGTGCGCGGCGTGATCGAGCTCGCGTCGCTCGAGCACTTCAACCCCTCGCACCAGGCGTTCCTCGACCAGCTCACCGAATCGATCGGCATCGTGATCAACACGATCGAGGCCAACACCCGCACGGAGAACCTGCTCAAGCAGTCGCAGTCCCTCGCGGTCGAGCTGCAGCAGACCAACGAGGAGCTGCAGGAAAAGGCGCGCCTGCTCGCCCACCAGAACGAGGAGGTGGAGAGAAAGAACCGCGAAGTCGAACTTGCCAGACAAGCTTTGGAGGAAAAAGCGTCACAGCTGGCCCTCACGTCCAAGTACAAGTCCGAGTTCCTGGCGAACATGTCGCACGAGCTGCGCACCCCGCTCAACAACCTGCTGATCCTCTCCGACCAGCTCTCGCGCAACCCCGAGGGCAACCTCAACCCGAAGCAGATCGAGTTCGCCAAGACCATCCACTCGTCGGGCAACGAGCTGCTTGCGCTGATCGCCGACATCCTGGACCTCTCGAAGATCGAGTCCGGCACGGTGGCGGTCGAGGCGAGCGAGCTGCGCTTCGAGGACCTGCAGCGCTACGTCGAGCGCACGTTCCGGCACCTGGCCGAGTCGAAGCAGGTGGAGTTCAAGGTGAGCCTCGACGCGGCGCTGCCGAAGACCATGTTCACCGACATCAAGCGCCTGCAGCAGATCATCAAGAACCTGCTGTCGAACGCGTTCAAGTTCACCCACGTCGGCAACGTCTCGATCAGCGTCGCGCCGGCGATCGAGGGCTGGTCGGAGGACGCCGACGAGCTCGACCGCAGCGACCGGGTGGTCGCGTTCAAGGTGAGCGACACCGGGATCGGCATTTCGGCCGAGAAGCAGCAGATCATCTTCGAGGCGTTCCAGCAGGCCGACGGCTCGACCAGCCGCAAGTACGGCGGCACCGGCCTCGGCCTCGCGATCTCGAGGGAGCTCTCCAAGCTGCTCGGCGGCGAGATCAAGCTGGTGAGCGCCCCCGGCGCCGGCAGCGTGTTCACGCTGTACCTTCCGCAGACGTACGCGCCGTCGCGTCAGGCAAGACCTCGAGTACAGGTCGAAAAATCGGCGGTAGTCGTCCCTCCCCAGGTCGAGACCCTGCAGCCCGAGGAACCCACCGGGCTGCAGTTCGCCAACGAGGCGAACGACGACCGCGACGACATCCAGGCGGGCGACCACGTGATCCTCATCGTCGAGAACGACCTGGGGTTCGCAAAGATCCTGCTCGAGGCGTCGCGCGACAAGCGCTTCAAGGGCGTGGTGGCTTCGAGCGGTGCGGCGGCGCTCGCCATGGTGCGCGAATATCACCCTGCGGTGATGACGCTCGACATCTTCCTGCCCGACATGCAGGGCTGGCGCGTGCTCGAGCGCCTGAAGGCCGACCTCTCCACGCGGCACATCCCGGTGTGCGTGGTGTCGACCGAGGAGGCGCGCGACCGCGCGCTCGACTCCGGCGCGATCGGGTTCATCTCCAAGCCGCTGGTCTCCAGAGATCTCGTCGACCGCGCGATCGAGCGCCTGAAGGGGTTCGTGTCGCGGCAGGCGAAGCAGGTCCTGCTCCTGATGCCCGACGGCGAGACGCGCAGCGAGATCGTCGAGCGCCTCGGCGCCGCCGACGTCCCGATGCTCGTCGCCTGGTCGGGCGAGGAGGCGCTGCGCCTGCTCAAGACCAACCAGGTCGACTGCCTGGTGGTGGACGAGAAGGTGGCGGACCTGGAGCCGCAGGACGTGCTCGACGTGCTCGCTGAGCATCCGGTCACGCAGGTGCTGCCAGTGGTCTTCTTCGGCGGAAACCAGCTCCTCGCGCGCTGGAAGAACACCGAGGGCGCCTTCGCCCTGCGCGAGGCGCAGTCGACCGAGCGCCTGCTCGACTACATCTACTTCTTCCTGCACCGCAGCACCGCGAGCATGCCGCTGACCGAGCGCGAGTTCCTCGAGAACCTGCATTCCACGCACCGCATCCTGGAGGGCAAGCGCGCGTTGATCGTCGACGACGACATGCGCAACATCTTCGCGCTGGCGACGGTGCTCGACGAGCAGGGCATGGAGATCCTGTCGGCGAACAACGGCCGCGACGCCATCAAGAAGGTGCAGAGCGACGCCGAGATCGACGTCGTGCTGATGGACATCATGATGCCGGAGATGGATGGAATTCAGACCATCCAGGAAATCCGCAAGCTGCCGAAGGGCGGCGAGCTGCCGATCATCGCGGTGACCGCGAAGGCGATGAAGGGCGACCGCGAGAAGTGCATCGAGGCGGGCGCCTGGGACTATCTCTCCAAGCCGGTTGACCGGCTGCATCTGCTCGCGGTGCTGAGAGGCTGGTTACACCGCTGATGGACGAAAAAAGCAACATCCTGATCGTCGATGACCTGCCGGAAAAGCTGCTGGTCTTCAGGACGATCCTGGAGGAGCTCGACCAGAACCTGGTGATGGTGCGCTCGGGCTCCGAGGCGCTGCGCGAGGTGCTGGCGCGCGAGTTCGCCGTGATCCTGCTCGACGTCAACATGCCCGACATCGACGGCCTGGAGACCGCGCGCCTGATCCGGCAGTACAAGAAGTCGGCGCATACCCCGATCATCTTCATCACCGCCTACGCCGACGAAATGCAGACCGCGCAGGGCTATTCGCTCGGCGCGGTGGACTACATCCTGTCGCCGGTGATCCCCGACGTGCTGCGCCAGAAGGTGAGGGTGTTCGTCGACCTCTTCCAGATGCAGCAGCGCACGCGCGCCATGGCCGGGGAGCAGGTGGCGCGGGCGCGCGCCGAGGCCGCCCGGATCGCGGCGGAAGAGACCACGCGCCGCTCCAACTTCCTCGCGCGCGCGAGCCACGAGCTCGGCGCCACGCTCGACCTCGAGCACGGCATGCGCCGCCTGCTCGAGCTGGTGGTGCCGCAGCTCGCCGAAGCCGGCGCGCTGGTGGTCGACGCGGACGCCGAGGCGCCGCTGGTTTTTCTGCGAACGGAAGCGCAGGGGCGGCTTGCCACCCACCGGGTGCCCAGCTACGCCGGGCTGCCCGAGAACCTGCGCGCCGCGCTGCAGCGGGTAGTTAGGGAAGGCCTGCCGCTCGAGGGCGAGACCGTGTGCTACCCGCTGCGCATCGGCGAGCGCACGCTCGGCGCGCTCGCCCTTTCGGTGGGCGCGGCGTCGCCCGAGCTCATGCCGCGGGACCTGGTGACGCTGCAGGAGCTGGTGAGCCGCGCGGCGATCGCGCTGGACAATGCACGCCTCTACTCGAGCTTGCAGCGCGAGATCGTGCGCTCGCGCGAGGCCGAGGAGAGCCTGCAGGACGCCAACCGGCGCAAGGACGAGTTCCTCGCCATGCTGTCGCACGAGCTGCGCAACCCGCTCGCGCCGATCCGCAACGCGGTCGAAGTGATCCGGCGGCTCGCGCCGCCCGACCCGAAGCTCACCATGGCGCGCGACGTAGTCGACCGACAGGTAACGCTGCTCGCGCGCCTGGTTGAGGAGCTGCTCGACGTGTCGCGCATCAGCCAGGGCAAGATCGCGCTCAAGAAGGAGCCGGTGGACCTCGCCCGCGTCGTCGCGCACAGCGTCGAGACGGCGCGGCCGCTGATCGACACCCGCAACCAGACGCTCACGGTCTCGGTGCCGGCCGCCCCGGTGTGGCTGTCGGCCGACTTCGCGCGCCTGTCGCAGGTGGTGGCGAACCTCCTCAACAACGCCTCCAAGTACACCGGCGAGCGCGGCCGCATCGAGCTCACGGCGAGCGCGGACGAGGGCGAGGCGAGGATCGTGGTGCGCGACAACGGCGCCGGCATCGAGCCGCAGCTCCTCGACCGGGTGTTCGATCTCTTCGTGCAGGGCGATCGCGCGCTCGACCGCGGCCAGGGCGGCCTCGGCATCGGCCTCACGCTGGTGAAGCGGCTGGTCGAGCTGCACCAGGGGAGCGTCGAGGCGGCGAGCGACGGCCCGGGCCGCGGCGCGACCTTCACCGTGACCCTGCCGTGCATCAGCGTGGTCGAGCCCCAGCAGCGTCCGGCGCCGGCGATCAACTCCAAATCCTCCTCCGAGGTCTACGGCAGGCGCGTTCTCGTCGTCGACGACAACATCGACGCCGCGGAGAGTACCGCGGCATTCCTGCGCCTCGAGGGTCATGAGGTCAAGGCGGTGCACGACGGCCTGCAGGCGCTCTCTTCGCTCAAGGTGTTCGACCCGCACGTAGTCGTGCTCGACATCGGCTTGCCCGGGCTCGACGGCTACGCGGTCGCGCGCCAGCTCCGCGAGCGCGGCGATACCAGCCATGTGCTGCTGATCGCGCTCACCGGCTACGGCCAGAAGGAAGACCGCCAGCGCGCCGCCGACGCCGGCTTCGACTACCACTACGTCAAGCCGGCCGACCCGCGCGAAATCCAGGCCGCGATCGAGCGCGGCCGCAACACCGGCGGCGAGCCGGCGCTCGAAGCGCACCGCATCGGGAGCGGTTCCGACTAGATCAAAAGCCCGAAATCAGGGACAGACCACGTTTTCCCGTGCCCGGGCGGTGTGTATAATCTGAGCCTTTCATACACATCAGGAAGGCTGGCGTGCGCACCAACATCGAGATCGACGACCGGCTCCTCGCCGAGGCGATGAAGGTCGGGGGCTTCAAGACCAAGAAAGCGGCGGTCGAAGAAGCGTTGCGGTTGCTCGCCCGCAAGAAGGCGTACCGCGACGTGCTCGCGCTGCGCGGCAAAGTTCATTGGGCGGGAGATCCCGGCGCGTTGCGCCGTGCGAAAGGGCGTTGACCGCAGGCGTGGTCATCGCCGACACCAGCGTCTGGGTGGACTTCCTGCGTGGGTCGGAAGCGTCGCATTGTGAGACGCTTGCGGCTCTGCTCGAGGAGCAGGAGATCGCGCTCTGCGACCGCGTGCTGCAGGAAGTGCTCCAGGGCGTGCGCGGCGATGCGGAATTCCGCCGCGTCCGCGCGCGGCTGCTCGCATTGCCCTGCTACAACCTGGGTGGCCAGGGACTCGCGGTCGCGGCAGCGAGCAACTACCGGCGCCTGCGGCGGCTCGGCGTGACCCCCCGCAGCGCAACCGATGTCCTGATCGCGACGTTTTGCCTCGAGGAGGGGCACGAGCTGCTCCACAACGACCGCGACTTCGAGCCCTTCGCAAGGCACCTCGGCCTGAAGGTCCGGCCGTAGGCTGAGATCTATGCGTCGCCCGGCGGCGGTTCTTGCGGAGGTACCGGCGGAGGCGCGTGCGGATCGGGCGGCTCCTTGATCGGCTCGTGTCCCGGCGTCGGAGGCCTGTCGCGCTCCTCGGTCACAGGCTGCGGCCGAGAATCGTGTCCATGTTGCCGCCGCTCGACATGCAGGCGGTAAACAGCTCTTCGGCGAACGGCTTTCCCTGCGACACGTTTCGGGTATAGGCCGTACCGAGGATGGAGCGCATCAGCTCCTGGCCGCGCTCGGACTCCGCCACGTCGTAGATGCGCGCCATGATCGCGCTCGCCTTCGCCGGCTGGATTTCCTCGCGCGCAAGCGACTGCGCCACCAGCGCCATGTCGGCCGCAATGCCGCATTCCTCGGCGCTCTGCGCGCGCGGCGCGGCATGGCTCGACGATGCGAAGAAGGCGGCCGCGAAGGCCGCCCCCACCAGCTTGTAGATGAGGGGATCCATCTAGTTGCAGCCGCGCAGAAGGAAAATCACGAACAGCACGGGAATGGGCACGCCGAGCGCCCACAAGAGGATATAGCCGAGCTTGCCTTCCTGTTTCCGACGCCACTGCTGCAGCCGTTCCATGGAACCTCCTGGTCGATGATCGATCAGCGTACGCAGCAAGCGTGATGCCGGTGCGCTCGCGCGCGGCGCTGCGAACGGTGCAAGGACAAGTCCGACAAGGGTTTTTCGCGTGAAGGGAAACGCCCGTCATCGAACGGCGCGGGAAATTTCAGGAGAGTTCGACGGCCCGGCGCCGGACCCGGCGGCATCCAGGCGCTGCCTGCGCGTCCACCATGGGCCCATGAAAACCGCACTGCAAGCGCAGATCGAAGACCTGTTCTCGCGCCATCCCGCGCTCTGCGGCTTCTCGGTCCGCGGGGTCGACGAGCTGCCCGACCATTGCCCGCGAGGCGAGGAACACGACGGCGAGCTTTTCGTCGACGATATCGGCGTCTCGCCGGTGCTCGGCCGCGAGCAGCTCGGCGAGATCCTGCAGGAGATCGTGGCCGTGCTTGCCGAGTTCATCGCGGACGAGCCTGGAGCCGGCGAGGCGCTGCGTGGCCGCACCTTCGCCCGCGTGCTGCACTGATTCGCTAGGTTTCGAGAGCCCGCGCGAGCTGGTCGTAGACGACCGGCTTGGTGACGTGGAGGTCGAAGCCGGCCTCGAGGGCGAGTCGCCGGTCCTTCTCCTGCCCATAGCCGGTAATGGCCACGAGCTTGAAGCGGCTGCCCCCCGGAAGCGAGCGCGCCTGTCGCGCCAGCTCGTAGCCGTCCATCCCCGGCAGCCCGATATCCACCAGCGCGACATCCGGCCGGAACGAGCCGAACTTGGCGAGGCCTTCGGTGCCGCTGTCCGCGATCGACACTTCGTGGCCTTCGCTCTCGAGAAGGACGCGCAGCATCTCGCGCACGTCCTTTTCGTCCTCGACCACCAGGACCCGCCGCTTGAGCGCCGCGGAGATCGGCCCCGCCTTGCCCTTTGCTGCCGCCGGGGCTGCGGCGGGCAGCGAGAGGGTAAAGGTGCTGCCCTGGCCGACCCCGGGGCTTTGCGCCTCGACGCTGCCGCCGTGGAGGGCAGCGAGCCGGTCCACGAGCGCAAGCCCGAGGCCCAGCCCGCCCTGCGCGCGATCGAGGGATTGCTCGCCCTGCACGAACGGCTTGAACAGGTCCGGCAGCAGCTCGGGCGCAATACCCTGCCCGTCGTCCTGCACCGATAGCCGGCTCCAGGCTTCCTCGCGACGCACGCGCACCTTGATCTTCGTGCCGCCGTATTTCACCGCGTTCTCGATCAGGTTGCCGATCATCTGCTGCACGCGCACGGCGTCGCCGTCGACCCACGCGGGCTCGCCGGCGACCTCGAGCTTCGGGCTCTTCCCGGTCCTTGCGTGCAGCGCGGCGACCGCCTTCGCCATCTCCAGCAGATGGATGCGCTCGATCTTGAGCGTGAGCTTGCCGTAGGTGGCCCGCGCCATGTCCAGCATGTCGTCGGCGAGGCGCTGCAGCTGCTTCGCCTGCCGCTCGATGGCGGGCACGGCGAACTGCGCCTTGGGGTCGTCGAGCCTGGCGCGCTTCAGAAGATCGGCGCCGAGCGCGATCGCCGACAGCGGGTTGCGCAGCTCGTGCGCGAGCATCGCCATGAACTCGTCCTTGCGCCGGTCGGCTTCCCGCAGCGCATTCTCCGAGGCGTTGCGGATGCGCGCGATCTCGAGCTGCGCGGCGATGCGCGCGAGCAGCTCGCGGGCGCTGAACGGCTTGGTGATGTAGTCGTCGGCCCCCGCCTCGAGTCCTTCGATGCGTCCTTCCTCCCCGGCGCGCGCGGAGAGAATGATGATGGGAACGGTCCGAGTCCGCGGATCGGCGCGCAACGCCCGCGCCAGTGCCAGGCCGTCGAGCTTCGGCATCATGCCGTCGACGAGCACCAGGTCGGGAAGGCGCGCGCGCACCGCGGCGAGCGCCGCCTCGCCGTCGGGCACTGCCTCCACCTCGTAGCGCGGGCCGAGGAGGCGCCGGACGTATTCGCGCAGGTCGGCGTTGTCGTCCGCCCAGACGATGCGCGTGCGCCTGCCGTCCACGAAAAGCTCTTCCCTTGAAGGCAAAGTCTCTTCGCCCGGCAGCCAGCGCATCGCCTCCTCGACGAAAGCCTCGGCGCCGAGCGCCGTCTGGGCCAGCGTGCGCTCGGCGCCGATGCGCTCCGCCGGCAGGTGCGCCTTCCCCGCGGGGATCGAAACCGTGAACGTGCTGCCCTCGTTCGGCACGCTGTCGACGGCCACCGTGCCCCCGTGCAGCTTGATCAGCTCCTGCACCAGCGCGAGGCCGATGCCGGTTCCTTCGTGCGTGCGGCTGCGCGCGCCGGCGACGCGGCGGAAGCGCTCGAAGACATGCGGTAGCTCGGCAGCGGGGATTCCGGTGCCGGTGTCGCGCACCGCGAGCTCGAACGAGCCTTCCTTCTGCCGCAACGCGATAGCGATTTCGCCCTCGAACGTGAACTTGAACGCGTTCGACAGCAGGTTGAGGACGATCTTTTCCCACATCTCGCGATCGATGTAGGCCGGCGCGGCGAGCGGCGGGCAGTCGACGACGAGCCTGAGGCCGGCCTTCTCTATCGCGGAGCGGAAGGTCGAGGCGAGATCGGCGGTGAGGACGGCGAGATCGGTCGGCACATAGCTCGCCTGCGCGCGTCCCGCCTCGATGCGCGAAAAATCGAGCAGCGTGTTGACCAGCTTCTGCAGCCGCAGGCCGCTGCGGCGCGCGAGCTCCAGGCGCTCGCGTTGCGCCGGCGCGAGCGGGGCCTCGGCGTCGTTCAGGCCGTCCTCGAGCGGGCCGAGCATCAGCGTGAGGGGCGTGCGGAACTCATGGCTCACGTTCGAGAAGAACGCGGTCTTAGCGCGGTCGATCTCGGCCAGAGCCTCGGAGCGCTTTTTCTCTTCCTCGTACGCGCGCGCATTGGCGATGGCGGTGGCGATCTGGTCGGCGACGAGAGACAGGAATCCGCGGTACTCGTCGTCCAGTGGCCGTGTCGGGCTCAGACCCGCGACGAGGCACCCATACGCCGGCACGCCGGGCCGCGAGACCGGCAGCACCAGCGCACCGCTCGCGTGTTCCGCTTTCCCGCTGGCGATCGCCCGCTCGATCGGCCAGGCCGTCGATTCCATGCCTGGCTCCTTTCCCGTGCCGGCGACGCGAATCGAATTGCCCCCGCCGTCGGTTCGGTAAAGAACGGCGAAGGGCAGGTCGTGCGTGTTGTCGGCGAGACCTTCGCCGGCGCTTTGCCATGCCTCGCTTTCGCTCTTGGCAGCGGCGGCGCGTGCCGCCAGGTTACGCAGCGTTCGCAGACGGCGCTCGCCGAGCACCCGCCGCGTATTTTCGATGACGGCGGTGAAGATGCCCTCGACCCCACCGGTCGCGCCGCGGACCGGGCTGAACGAGAAGGAGAAGTAGCATTCCTCCGGGTAGCCTTTGCGCTCGAGGATCAGGAGCTGTTCGTCGGACCACGTCGCTTCGCCCGTCGCCGTTACACCTTCCAGCATCGGCGCGATCACATTCCAGATCTCCGACCACACCTCCTTGCAGCGCCGGCCGAGCGCCCATGGGTGCTTCCTGCCGAGGATCTCGGCGTAGGCGTCGTTGTACAGCACGACATAGTCCGCACCCCAGTAAAGGACGATCGGGAAACGCGAGCCCAGGCAGATGCTGACCGCGGACCGGAGGCTCTGCGGCCAACTCTCGAGCGGGCCGAGCACGGTCTTCGACCAGTCGAGGGCGCGCATGCGCTCGCCCATCTCGCCGCCGCCCGCGAGGAAGTTCCGGGTGTTCTTCATGGAGTCAGACCCCGGGATTCTAGGAGCACCGGCAGCGCGCGTAACGTCGGTAATTCCACTACACGCGGCTATTGAGTCCGCGTCACGACGAGCGTAAGTTACCGCGTGATGATCCAGCCCTCCTTCGGCGCGCGCGAGGACCGCTCGGTCGTTGTCGGGACGCAGGCCCTCGACGCGGCGCGCGAGTTCCAGCCGCACATCGTGATCCTCGACGTGTGGACGCCCACCATGACGCCGACTCCGTTGAGCTGCTCGAGCTGCTGAGGATGATCCGCCCGTGAGCGAGCCCGGCAGGCGCGTTCTCATCGCGGACGACAACCGCGACTGGACCGACGGCCTCGCGCTGCTGCTGAAGGACCAGGGCTACAACGTGCG
>Ga0208454_1001108_pt1 | contig 11935 bp, 10 predicted proteins | sample EasRivMeERMZT100_FD_187530 | JGI IMG/M metagenome (GOLD analysis project Ga0208454, IMG submission 187530) | Soil microbial communities from meander-bound floodplain in the East River, Colorado, USA - East River MetaG ERMZT100 (SPAdes) (version 2) | ecosystem: Environmental > Terrestrial > Soil...
AATCCAGATGCGCCCGTGCGGATCGAACGCCACGTTGTCGGGCGCGGCAACCCAGCCGTTCGCCGTGACCGGCGCCGCGTAGCGCGCACCGTGCTCCGGCTTCGCGGGATCGCCGCCGAGCAGGAAGAATCCCCACGCGCACTCGGTCGCGGCGTGATCGGGCGCGCCGTCTGCGAGCGGGGGCACGATTTCGATGATGTGTCCGTAACGGTTGGGCCCGCGCGGATTCGCGGCGTTGACCTGTTCGGGCTTGCGTTGCTCGTTGTAGGTCAGAACCACGTAGACGCGCCCCGTCGCCGGATGCGCCTCGACGTCCTCGGGACGGTCCATCGGCGTCGCACCGAGCAGGTCCGCGGCACGGCGCGCCTCGATCGCGACGTCGGCCTGGGAGTTGAAACCGTTGGCGGCGGTGAGCGGTCCCTCGCCGAAGACGAGCGGCAGCCAGCGCATCCTGCCGTTCGCCTCGAATCTGGCGACGTAGAGCGTTCCGGCGTCCAGGAGGTCGCGGTTCGCCTCGGGGCGCGCGGGATCGTAGCGCTCGCGCGTCACGAATTTGTAGACGTACTCCATGCGCTCATCGTCCCCGGAGTAGACCGCGACGCGACCGTCGTGCGAGAGGGCCGTGGTCGCGCACTCGTGCTTGCAACGGCCGAGCGCGGTGCGCTTGACCGGCGTGGACTTCGGGTCGTAAGGATCGATCTCGACCACCCAGCCGAAGCGATTCGGCTCGTTCGGCTCGCGGTCGAGGTTGAAACGATCGAAATAAAGGCCCCAGTTGTAGCGGCCGCGGCCGGTAATGCCGTAGCGCTTCCTTGCCGCCGCTTCCGGTCCCTTGGCGGCGTCGCCCGCGAAATAGAAGTTGAAGTTTTCCTCGGCGGTGAGAACGGTGCCCCAAGGCGTGACGCCGCCCGCGCAGTTGTTGTACGTGCCGATGATCTGCAAGCCGGCTGGATCGGCGCTCGTGCGCATCCTCGCGTGCCCCGCGGCGGGGCCGGCGACGCGCATTTGCGTGCTGCGCGCGCTGATGCGGCGGTTGAAAGAACTGTCGTCCACCAGGGCCCATTTGTTGCCGGTTCTCGCGATCTCGACGATCGTGTGGCCCTGCGCGGCCATCTGGACCTCGCAGCGCTCGCGCGTCATCTTCGACGCGTAGTCCTTGGCGGTCATGCCGGGCCAGGCGAGATGCGCCCTGTGGTTCTCGTGGTTGACGCACAGCAACCCGCGGGTCGAGGACTTCGAACCACGCGGCAGAGGCATGAACGCGAGGAAATCATTTTCCGCGCCGAACTGCTGCTCCTGCTCGTCCGGCCACTGGGCGCCGGGACGAAACGCCGGGCCGGAGCGGCGTATCGGATCGCCCCAGCGGATCAGTACCTGCACCTCATAGCCCGGCGCAACGTGCGTGGTCTGGTCGAGAAAGCGGCCAATCTCGGTGAAGGTAAGCGGCGTATCGCCGCTCGCGCCGCGCCGCGCCGCGAGCGATTCGCAGCCGAACAGGCCGATCGCCCCGACCGCTGCGAGGCATTTGAGCGCAGTGCGCCGGCTTATGCGCGCTTCGATCAGCTCGGCGATGCCGGGCTGGCGCGAGGGATTGACGGCGATATCGTCCTCTTCGAACGGGTCGTGGCTCATCGTTCCTCCGGTGTGCTGATAACATTTGGTGCGGCGCGAATAGTCTGAAGGAATATTCCGCTGGAGAAGACAGCATACTCCAGCCATCTAGAGCTCCCATGGATAGCCGATGAAGATCGCGGTGTTGATGCCCTCCTTGCCGTACGCGATGTCGCCCCGGAAGACCACGCCGGATGCGGTCACGATCCTCAAGCCGGCGCCATAGGAATCGCGCATGTTCCCCCGTTCGTAGAGGTCGCTGCGCGTGTCGGAGGTGACGCCGGTCTCGTAAAAGAAGGCCACCTGTATCGAGGTGCGCACGCCCTTCATGACGAAGATGTCGAAGGGCGTTCTCTCGTCGGTCAGGTTCCAGCGGTATTCGGCGCCGAAGAAAAGCGTGTGCGCGCCCTTGAAGCGGCCCTGGGGGTAGGAGCGCAGCCGGCTGAATCCGCCGAGCGACGTGGCCGTTCCGGATGTGTTGTGCGCGATCGTCGTGGCGATCACCTCGTTGCAGAACTGCTGCTCCGTAGGAGTCAGAGTGGGAGCGGCGCAATCCAGGCCCAGCTGCTGCTGGAGCGCTACCGGGTCCGTTTCGCCCTGGCGCTTGACGAAGGCATCCGAGCGCAACAGGTTGAGCACGAGCGTGTCGCGCCGTCTGAAGGGAATGTAGCCCGTCGTGTTGTAGTCCATCACGAAATAATCGGGCCCCGAGCCGCGCGGCGGCGACTGCGTGCGCGTCACGTCGAACCTGAAGCCGCGCCGCGGATCGGGGTAGTCGTCGGTCAGGTCGAAGCGAGCTCCGAACAAGGTGGTGTGGCCGCTTTCGCTGGGCGGGTCCTGCGCCTCGACGATGACACTGCCGTCCTTGTCCCGGATGCTCTTCAGCCGCGATGCGCCCTGGTACCAGGCCCCGTAGAGCTCGAAACGGCGATCGAAAAACGTGGCGGTCATGCGCGCGCCGTAGAACTCCGAGTCTGCCACCTCGACCAGGCTGAAGTCGTCCTTTCCGGTGTTCATGCCGCGCTGACTGTAGCTCTGGAACGCGGCCTTGCTGACCGAGCTCTGGCCCAGATCGAGGACGAGGGTTCGCGGGACGAGGTGGATCTCCCCGACGCCGACCGCGGCGCCTTTGACGTCTCCCGTGAATACGATGCCGTAGGCGTCTGTATACGTGTCGGCGATGTTCATCGCCCCGGCCACCAAGCTCAGGCCCGAGCCGAGGCCCGGCAGCCGGTACGGATAGGGAAAGGCCGCGTAGGCGAAATCCTTCGGGAACTGGTCCCTGCGCCGGTCGGGCGCGGTGAGACCCTCGAAAGACGGTTCCTCGGCGAGGGCCGCGGAGGCAAACGCACAGAGCGCGCACGCGGCAAGCGCGAGCCGCGGCAGGAGGCGCCGCACCCGACGGATTCCCTGGATGCCGGATGGACAACCGATTTCTTTCATTCGAGGGTTTCCTGGCGCCTTGCCCTAGCGCTTTGAATTCGAGCGGATTTTCGAGGTGCGCCGCAGCATGGGCAAGCTGTGGTTGCGGCGGCCACGGCCCGAGTACTATAGTAACGCCGGAAAATCCGCAGCACCAAAGACCACGAGGAGGAAACACAGAATGATCCGCTTATCCATCAACGGCAAGAGTCATCAGGTCGACGTCGAGCCGAACACGCCTTTGCTCTGGGTGATCCGGGAACAGGTGGGCCTCACCGGCACCAAGTACGGCTGCGGTGTCGCCCAGTGCGGCGCCTGCACGGTCCACATGGACGGCGCCGCCGTGCGCTCCTGCAGCATTCCCGTCAGCGCGGCCGTCGGCAAGAAGATCACCACGATCGAAGGCCTCGCGTCGGGCAAGACCTTGCACAGGGTGCAAAAGGCCTGGCTCGATCACGAAGTGCCGCAGTGCGGCTATTGCCAGTCCGGGATGATCATGGCGGCTGTGGCATTGCTCAGCGCGAAACCCAAGCCCACCGACGCCGACATCGACGCCAACATCACCAATATCTGCCGCTGCGGCACCTTCCAGCAGGTGCGCCAAGCGATCCACGCCGCCGCCAGGCCGCAAGGGAGCAAGTCATGATATCCGCACCCAAAATCAATCGCCGCACTTTCCTCGTCAGCAGCGCCGCAGTCGGCGGCGGACTCGCGCTCGGGCTGAGGCTTCCGTTCGGCCCCGAGGTCGTGCGTGCCGCGGACGGCTCACCCGAGGTCAATGCCTGGGTCGTGATCCGGCCCGACGACACCGTCGTCATCCGCATCGCGCGCTCCGAAATGGGGCAGGGCACGATTACCGGTTTGGCCCAGCTGGTCGCCGAGGAGCTCGAGTGCAACTGGGCGAAGGTGACGACTGAATATCCGACCCCCGGGCAGAACCTCGCCCGCAAGCGCGTCTGGGGCAGCTACTCGACCGGTGGCAGCCGCGGCATCCGCGAATCGCACGAATATGTGCGCCAGGGCGGCGCGGCCGCGCGCGAGATGCTCATCCAGGCCGCCGCCAACCAGTGGAAGGTTCCGGCCTCCGAGTGCAGCGCATCGAACAGCGTCATCACGCACAAGTCCTCGGGACGCAAGACGACCTACGGCAAAGTCGCCGAAGCCGCCGCCAAGCTCCAGCCCCCGAAGGACGTGAAACTGAAGGACCCGAAGACCTGGAAGATCGCCGGCAAGTCCGTGAAGCGCCTGGACACCATGGACAAGCTGAACGGCAAGCAGGTGTACGGGTTCGACCTCAAGCTGCCCGGAATGCTCAACGCTGCCATCAAGGAATGCCCGGTGTTCGGCGGCAAGGTGAAAAGCTTCGACGCTGCCCAGGTCGCGGGCTTCAATGGCGTGAAGAAAGTGTTGCAGGTCGGCGATTCAGGCGTCGCGGTCGTGGCCGACACCTGGTGGCACGCGAAGACCGCGCTCGATGCCCTGTCCATCGCGTGGGACGAGGGCGAGAACGCCAAAGTGTCGAGCGCGTCGATCGCCGAAATACTGAAGGCGGGCCTCGATGCGCCGCAGGCCTTCGTCGGAAATCAGAACGGCGATGCAAAGGGCGCGCTTGCCGGTGCGGTGAAGAAAGTCGAGGCGGTGTATTCGTATCCGTACCAGAACCACGCGCCGATGGAGCCGATGAACGCGACGGCCCGCTACACGGCGGACAGGTGCGAGGTGTGGGTGCCGACCCAGGACGGCGAGGCCTCCTTTGCGGCGCTGCTGGCGGCCTCCGGCCTCCCGGCCGACAAGTGCGACGTGCACAAGATCAACCTCGGCGGCGGCTTTGGCCGGCGCGGCGCCTTCCAGGACTACGTCACGCAGGCGGTGCTGATCGCCAAGCAGATGCCCGGCACCCCGATCAAGCTGCTCTGGTCGCGCGAAGAGGACATGGTGCAGGGCAGGTACCACCCGATCATGCAGTGCAAGCTGGTCGGCGGGCTCGACGCCAACAACAACCTGACCGGGCTGCACGTGCGGCTCTCTGGCCAGTCGATCCTCGCCCACGTGCGCCCGCAGATCGTGGAGCAGCAGAAGGGGCGCGACCCGCTCAGCTTCCAGGGCCTGGCCGATGCCGGCGAGCACGCCTTTGGCTACAGCGTCCCGAACCTGCTGATCGACCACGCCATGCGCAACACGCACGTGCCGCCGGGTTTCTGGCGCGGGGTGAACATCAACCAGAACGCCGTGTTCATGGAGTGCTTCATGGACGAGCTGGCGCACGCGGCCGGCCAGGACCCGCTCGAGTTCAGGCGCAAGCTGATGGCCAAGCACCCGAGGAACCTCGGCGTGCTGAATGCGGTGGCCGAGCGCATCGGTTGGAGCAAGCCCGCCCCGCGCGGCCTTCATCGCGGGCTCGCGCAGATGAAGGCATTCAACAGCTTCGTCGCGGCGGCTGCGGAAATCTCGGTCGAAGGCGGAAACAGGATCAAGGTCCACCGCATCGTCGCCGCCACCGACTCGGGCTACGCGGTCAATCCGGCCCAGATCGAGCGGCAGATCGCGGGCTCCTTCGTCTACGGCCTTTCGGCGCTCTTCTACCAGGAGTGCACCGTCAAGAACGGACGCATCGAGCAGGACAACTTCCACACCTACAACTCGATGCGTATCCGCGAGATGCCGAAGGTCGAGTCGATCATCATGCCCACCGGCGGCGACATCTGGGGCGGCATCGGCGAGCCGACGATCTGCGTGGCCGCGCCCGCGGTGCTCAATGCGTTCTTCCGCGCAACGGGCAAGCGCGTCCGCTCGGTGCCGCTGAAGAACCAGGACATCCACTTCGCGTAGGCGATTCGGGAATGGCGAGTCCCGCGGTAGCGGCCGCAGTCATGGCCTCGGCCGCCGGGCTCGCCGTGGTGGCAGTCGTGCCCGGCGTCGCGCGCGGACAAGCCGCAGTGGGTGCTTACGCGGTCGTCGGAGATGCAATACCGGCGTCGCTCACGGGTGTAAAGGGTGACGCCGCGCGCGGCCGGAATATCACCGCCAGCCGGCAACTCGGCCTGTGCCTGCTTTGCCACAGCGGACCCTTTCCCGAGGAGCGGCTTCAGGGCACGATCGCCCCCGACCTGCGGGGAACCGCCGCGAGGCTCTCGGAAGGGCAGATCCGGCTGAGGATCGTCGACCCGAGTCGGGTCAATCCGGCGACCGTCATGCCCGCCTACTACAAGACCGAGGGACTTACTCGGGTCGCGCCCGCTTTTCGCGGCAAGACGGTGCTGACGGCCGGGCAAGTTGAAGACATCGTGGCCTACCTCACTACGCTCAAATGACCACGCGCAGGCAGTTCCTGCTTGCGACGGGCGGCGCCGGACTCTCGATCGGGACCGCAGGCGTTCAAGCCCAGCTTGCCCCCAATCAGGAAGCACTGCGCAGGGCCGCCTACGGGGAAGCGCTGCGCAAGGTGATCGGCGGCGCGCCGGTACGCCCCGGCAAGGTGAAGCTCGATGTGCCGCCGCTGATCGATAACGGCAATTCCGTGCCCCTCTCGGTTGCGGTCGAAAGCCCGATGACCAGGGCCGACCACGTCAAGGCGATCCACGTCTTCGCGGAGAAGAACCCCCAGCCGAACGTGGTGAGCGTCTATCTTGGCCCACGCGCCGGGCGCGCGAGCATTTCGACGCGCGTGCGCCTCGCGGATACGCAGACCGTGGTCGCGATCGCCCAGCTGAGCGACGGCTCCTTCTGGTCCGACAGCGCGGAAGTGGTGGTCACGCTCGGGGCCTGCCTCGAGGATGGACTGATATAAATGGCGCGCACGCTGATCAATGTGCCGGCGACGGCCAAGCGCGGCGAGATCATCGAGATCAAGACGCTGATCCAGCACGCGATGGAGACGGGCTTTCGTCGCACCCAGCTCGGCGAACTCGTCCCGCGCAACATCATCAACCTGTTCGTGTGCACCTACAACGGCGAGGAGGTCTTCCGCGCCGAGCTCCACCCCGCAATCGCCGCGAATCCCCTGCTTGCGTTTAGCTTGGTCGCGACGGAGTCGGGCACGATCGCATTCAAGTGGCTCGGCGACAGCGGCAGTTCCGTGATCGAGTCCGCCAAGATCACAGTCGTGTGAGCGGGAGAATCTGCGAACGGCCGCTTCGCGTATCGGCGGCCGCCGGCGTCGTCATCCTCGGTTTCGCTTCGGCTCTCGGTGCGGCGGACATTCCGCCCGCCGAGCGCCGCTCCGGCTACGAATTCATGGGCCGGGAGACGCGCGCGATGCAGGACGACGACGCCACCAATCCGGGCATGCTGTGGGTGCTCGACGGCGAGGCCCTGTGGAACGGCAAGGCCGGCGCCAGCGGCCTTGCGTGCGCCGGGTGCCACGGCGACGCGCGCGTGAGCATGAAAGGCGTCGCCGCGCGCTACCCGGCCTTCGACGCCGCGCGCGGGCGGCCGGTCAATCTCGAGCAGCGCATCAACGCCTGCCGCACCGACCGGCAGAAAGCCGCGCCGCTCGCCTTCGAAGGCAAGGACCTGCTCGCATTGACCGCTTTCGTCGCGCGTCAGTCGCGCGGCCTGCCCGTCGAAATCGCGATCGACGCGCGGACGAAACCCTTCCTCGACGCGGGACGCAGCACGTTCAACCTCCGCCAGGGCCAACTCAACCTGGCCTGCGCGCAGTGCCACGATGACCTCTGGGGCAGAAAGCTCGCCGGCAACACCATCCCGCAGGCGCATCCCACTGGATATCCCCTCTACCGGCTCGAGTGGCAAGGACTCGGCTCGTTGCAGCGCCGGCTGCGCAATTGCCTCATCGGCATGCGCGCCGAGCCGTACGCCTACGGTTCGCCCGAGTTTGTCGATCTCGAGCTCTATCTGATGTGGCGCGCGCGAGGAATGAAAATCGAGGCTCCTGCCGTCCGTCCCTGAAAATTCAGGGAAACAGCAGCTTGGCGTGTTAAAATCGCGCCCTTTTCCCCGGCCTTAGCCTTCATGCCGCGCGCAATCCGCAACATCGCGATCATCGCCCACGTCGACCACGGCAAGACCACGCTGGTCGACAAGCTGCTGCGCCAGTCCGGCACGTTCGCCGCGCACGAGCACCTGGTCGAGCGCGTGATGGACTCGAACGACATCGAGCGCGAGCGCGGCATCACCATCCTCGCCAAGAACTGCGCGGTCGACTACGCCGGCACGCACATCAACATCGTCGATACTCCGGGCCATGCCGACTTCGGCGGCGAGGTCGAACGCGTGCTCTCGATGGTGGACGGCGTGCTGCTGCTGGTCGACGCGGTCGAAGGTCCGATGCCGCAGACGCGCTTCGTCACGCGCAAGGCCCTCGCCCTGGGGCTGAAGCCGGTCGTGGTCATCAACAAGGTGGACCGCGCGAGCGCGCGCGTCCAGTGGGCGCTGAACCAGACTTTCGAGCTTTTCGACAAGCTCGGCGCGACCGAAGCGCAGCTCGACTTCCCCGTCGTATACGCTTCCGCCCTGCAGGGCTGGGCGGCGTCGGGGGCCGGAGAAACGGGCACGGACATGAAGCCGCTGTTCGAGGCGATCCTCGCTCACGTTCCGGTTCGCGCCGACGATCCGGACGGTCCGCTGCAACTCCAGATCTGCTCGCTCGACTACTCGAGCTACGTCGGACGCATCGGCATCGGACGCATCGATCGCGGTCGCATCCGCTCCGGCGAGAACGTGTTCGTGATGAGAGGCCCGGGCGCCGCACCCCTTCCGGTCAAGGTCAACCAGGTGCTGATGTTCAAGGGCCTGCAGCGGGTCGTGGTCGATGAGGCGCAGGCCGGCGATATCGTTGCGGTCAACGGCGTGGAGGAAGTCGGCATCGGCGTGACGATCACCGACACGGAGGAGGCGCAGGCGCTGCCCCTGCTCAAGGTGGACGAGCCCACGCTGGTTATGAACTTCCAGGTCAACACCTCGCCTCTCGCCGGGCGCGAAGGCAAGTTCGTCACCAGCCGGCAGCTGCGCGAACGCCTGACGCGCGAAACCATGAGCAACGTCGCGCTGCGCGTCGAGGACACCGCGGATCCGGACGTCTTCCGGGTCTCGGGTCGGGGCGAGCTGCATCTCACGATCCTGCTCGAGAACATGCGCCGCGAAGGCTACGAACTCGCGGTTTCCCGCCCGCGCGCGCTCATCAAGGAGATCGCCGGCGCGAGGCACGAGCCCTTCGAGCTGCTCGCGATGGACGTCGAGGAGGTGCACCAGGGCGCAGTGATGGAAGCGCTCGGGGCGCGACGCGGCGACCTGATGGACATGCAGCCCGACGGCAAGGGCCGCGTGCGGCTCGACTACCGCGTGCCCGCGCGCGGGCTGATCGGTTTCCAGTCCGATTTCATGACGATGACGCGCGGCACCGGCGTCATGAGCCACGTGTTCGACGATTACGGTCCGATGAAGCCCGAGATTGCCGAAAGCAGGAACGGCGCACTGGTCTCATCCGAAGACGGCGAGGCGGTCGCCTATGCGCTGTGGAAGCTGCAGGAGCGCGGCCGCATGCTGGTCGATCCCGGCGATCCGGTCTACGAGGGCATGATCGTGGGCCTGCACAGCCGCGACAACGATCTCGTCGTCAACCCGGTCAGGACCAAGCAGCTCACCAACATTCGCGCAGCGGGGAAGGACGAGGCGATCCTGCTCACCCCGCCGATCAGGCATACGCTGGAATCGGCGGTCGAGTTCATCGCCGACGACGAGCTCGTGGAGATCACGCCGAAGTCGATCCGCGTCCGCAAGCGGCTCCTGCACGAGCACGAAAGAAGGCGTGCCGCCCGGGCCGTCGCCTGAAGCGCGGTCCGCCTGAGGCACCCTCGGCATTCCGGCCTGGCGAGTTCGCGAGCGTAAGCTAGAAGTTGAATCGCGCGAAGAAGTACCCGACGCTGCCCCCCTGCGTGAAGCCCGGAATGTAGGTTCCCATCAGCTCGAACCCCCGGTAGCGCAGCGAAGCCGCCGGCAGCGCGCCCGGCAGCGGGTAGCGATCCCCCAAGTCGTCGCGCGAGAAGACGAATACGCTGTAGCCGAGGCCCCCTTGCAGCGGGCCGGCGAGGGGCCAGTAGGTCATCCACATATAGCCAACGTTGTACTGAGGCTCGTAGTGCGAATCCCGAAAGGCGATCGCGTATAGCGAGTGAGTGTTGCCGTTGCCATCGACGACCGAGCGGCCGAAGCCGCCGCCCCAGGCGGCTTCGTTAAACTCGTCGTGCCGGCGATCGCCGCTGTAGGCCCAGGGCGCGTGCCAGATGAAGCCGCTCAAGTAGTAGTCGTTGCGCCCGTGGAAAAACGCGTCTTTCGACCGCTCGTATTTGTACGCGAGCATGTCCTTGGTGTCCTGCCACCAATCGGCCCGGGCTGCGCCCGCCAGGGATAGCGCGACGAACGCGAAGATGCGCGCTGCTGTCAAGTCGTTCCCCGCAAACGATTCACGCCGGATGCTCAATGTAGAATTCGCGGCGTTCGCTTCGTCCGGCCGAAACTTGCGTACGATACTACAGTGAGCATGAATACGATCTCCTGTGCCGACATCCTCGCGGGACGGGCGCCAAAGGACGCGCCGGTCACGGTGAGGGGCTGGGTGCGCACGCGGCGCGATTCGAAGGCGGGCATTTCCTTCGTCAACGTCTCCGACGGCTCCTCCTTTCACCCCGTCCAGGTGGTCGCGCCGAGCGCGCTGCCGAATTATTCCGGCGAGGTGCTGCGACTGACTGCCGGCTGTGCGGTGGAGGCCACCGGCGCGATCGTGCCTTCGCCCGCGAAGGGGCAGCCCTACGAGATGCAGGCGAGCGCGATCAGGGTGGTTGGCTGGGTGGAGGACCCGGACGCCTATCCGATTCAGCCCAAGCCGCATACGCTCGAGTTCCTCCGCGAGGTGGCGCATCTGCGCCCGCGCACGAACGTGATCGGCGCGGCAACGCGCGTGCGCCACACGATCGCGCAGGCCATCCATGGCTTCTTTCACGAAAACGGCTTCTTGTGGATCGCCACGCCCATCATCACCGCGTCGGATGCCGAGGGTGCGGGGTCGCTCTTCCGGGTGTCCACGCTCGATCTCGCCAACCTGCCGCGCACGCCAGGTGGCAAGATCGATTTCGCGCAGGATTTTTTCGGGCGCGAGACCTTCCTCACCGTGTCGGGCCAGCTCAACGTCGAGAGCTACTGCCTCGCGCTCTCCAAGGTGTATACCTTCGGCCCGACCTTTCGCGCCGAGAACTCGAACACCAGCCGGCATCTCGCCGAATTCTGGATGGTCGAGCCGGAGATCGCCTTCGCCGGCATTGATGAAGACGCAAACCTCGCCGAGGCGCTGCTCAAGCACATCTTCAAGGCGGTGCTCGCCGAACGGCCGGACGACATGGCGTTCTTCGATGAGCGCATCGAGCGCGGCGTGATCGCCAAGCTGCAGGGGATCGTCGATTCCGAGTTCGTGCGCATGGACTACACCGAGGCGATCGCGACCCTCGAGCGCTCAAAAGAGAAGTTCGAGTTTCCGGTGAAATGGGGCATCGACCTGCAATCGGAGCACGAGCGCTATCTGACCGAGCGGCACGCGAGGAAACCGGTCATCGTGATGAACTACCCCAAGGGCATCAAGGCTTTCTACATGCGAGCGAACGACGACGGCAGGACCGTCGCCGCCATGGACGTGCTCGCCCCCGGAATCGGCGAGATCATCGGCGGCAGCCAGCGCGAGGAGCGGCTCGAGGTTCTCGATCGCCGCATGGCCGAGGCCGGGCTCGACCGCGAGCACTACGGCTGGTACCGCGACCTGCGCCGCTACGGAACCGTTCCGCACGCCGGCTTCGGGCTGGGGTTCGAGCGCACCGTCGCCTACGTCACCGGCTTGACGAACGTGCGCGACGCGATCCCGTTCCCGAGGACGCCGGGGAATGCGAAGTATTAGAAG
>Ga0208454_1001109_pt1 | contig 11914 bp, 10 predicted proteins | sample EasRivMeERMZT100_FD_187530 | JGI IMG/M metagenome (GOLD analysis project Ga0208454, IMG submission 187530) | Soil microbial communities from meander-bound floodplain in the East River, Colorado, USA - East River MetaG ERMZT100 (SPAdes) (version 2) | ecosystem: Environmental > Terrestrial > Soil...
CATGCCGGCTGAGGGCAAGCTAGTCGCGACGATCGTCGATCTCACCCACGACGGCCAAGGCGTCGCGGACATCGACGGGCGGCGCGTGTTCGTCCCCGATGCGCTGCCGGGCGAGCGCGTTGAAATCAGGCTGCGCAAGCGACGGCGCAAGCTCGTCGAGGCCGAGCTCGTTGCCGTGCTCGAGCCCTCGCCATCGCGAGTGGTCCCGGAGTGTGAGTACTTCGGCCGTTGCGGCGGTTGCGCGCTGCAGCATCTGGCGCATCCCACGCAAGTCGAGTTCAAGCAGAACGTCGTGGCGCAAGCATTGGCGCGCATCGCGCAGACCGAGCCCGAGGAGTGGCTGCCGCCCGTGGTCGGCAAACCTTGGCAGTACCGGCGCAGGGCGCGGCTCGGCGTGAAGTACGTGCCCGGCAAGGACCGCGTGCTCGTCGGCTTCCGCGAGCGCGCCGCTCCGTACATCACCGACATGCAGCGTTGCCCGGTATTGATGCCGCCGCTGGATGGCCTGCTCGGCGAGCTCGCGGAGCTCATCGCGCAGAGCAGCGTTCGGGATCGCTTGCCGCAGATCGAGGCCGCAGTGGCGGATGACGCGACGGCCCTCGTGCTGCGAGTGCTCGAAGCGCCTAGCGCTGCCGACCAGGAGGCGTTTCGTGCTTTCGGCGCCCGACACGGCATCGACATCTATTTGCAGCGCGGCGGACCCGGCACGGTGACGCCGCTCGGCGCGGCGCGCACGCTCCGCTACAGGCTCGAAGCCTTCGGCCTCACTCTGGAGTTCCTGCCCATGGACTTCGTGCAGGTGAACCCCGCGGTCAATGCGGAGCTCGTGGCCACTGCGCTGCGGCTCGCGGCCGTCGAGAGCACCGATCGCGTGCTCGATCTGTACTGCGGCCTCGGCAATTTCAGCCTGCCGTTGGCGCAGCGCGCCGCCGAGCTGCTCGGTGTGGAGGGCGAGGCCGGGCTCGTCGCGCGCGCCGTGCGCAACGCCGCGGCGAATGGCATCGGCAATGCTCGATTCCTAACGGCCGATCTCATGGCGTCGGACTGGAGCTTCTTCCGCCAGCCGTGGGACGTGGTCGTGCTCGATCCGCCGCGCACAGGTGCCGAGGCGCCGGTCGCCGAGATGCACCGCAGCATGCCGCGGCGCATCGTCTACGTCTCGTGCCACCCGGCAACACTCGCCCGCGATGCGCGCGTGCTCGTGACCGATCTCGGCTACCGGTTGCGCACGGCGGGTGTGTTCGACATGTTTCCGCACACCCACCACATCGAAGCGCTCGCTTTGTTCGAGCGCGGGTAGCAGCCGCGACTCTGGTGGCGGCATGCTCGGAGCTAGTCAGGCCCGCATTTGTTCGATGGCCTCTAGGACCTTGCTCTCATCGGTAATCGTGTTGGCGCCCGCTCCTTGGTCGAGGAACACTGTATGGATTTTGATTGCCAGCACCGCGAGCTGCGTTGCATTGGCCGCGCCACTGCGCGCAAACAGTTCTGGATGTGCGTGCAAGAAACGCGCAGCAGCTCTGACCGCTAAATGCTGTCGACGATCGTCTTCCGTGGGATACTCGAATTTCCACCGCTGTGCCTGCTCAGCGATTTTGGGGTTCTCCCCCGCGGATACGCCGGCCGCCGGAAAGACGCGGCAATCGTAGCTCCTGCACGTCGTAGGACGATTGGCGTAGATAGAGCACTTGTTGTCGATCAGCATGGGACAACGACCTGCTTTGTCGTAGCCCATGACCATGCTGCCCGTTTGTCCCCCGGGTGCCGGAAAGAGCAGCTCTTTCGGGATCACGGACAAAGACTTTGTTTCGTCACGATTCACATGGATGAACTGGCTTGATCGACAGCAAGCCGTGCAGTCGCCGCAAGGAACCTCGGCCTCACGACGCCCTTCGATGGCATCGATAGCCCCCGCCAGCCAAACTCCAAACGGGCCAGCGTTGAGATCGGGTTTTGCGGGCGTGCTCATGCGGCACCCAGCGTAGCGTATTCTGTCATGCAGCCGCTCCTGGCCTCCCTCACAAGGTCCGGCCGTGCGGTAACCTAGTCGGAGCGACGAGACCGAGGGCCCTGGCCGATGCAGTACCGTTTCAAACAGATCGACGTGTTCACAGCCGAGCCGTTCAAAGGCAACCCATTGGCGGTCGTGCTCGACAGCGCCGGTCTCGATACCCGGACGATGCAACGCTTCACCGACTGGACCAATCTGTCCGAAGCCACGTTCCTCGCCGCACCGACGCACGCCGAGGCCGACTATGCCGTGCGAATCTTCTGCCCGGGGCGCGAGCTGCCGTTCGCGGGGCATCCGACGCTCGGGTCCTGTCATGCATGGCTAGAGGCGGGCGGCCGACCGAAGGGCGAGGTCATCGTGCAGGAATGCGCTGTCGGCTTGGTGCGAATTCGCCGCGATGCCCAGCGACTTGCGTTCGCGGCGCCGCCCCTGAAAAAGGGCGGCCCGCTGCCCGAAGAAGACGTGCGCCTGATCGCGCGCGGCCTCGGCGTGGCGGGCGACGACATCGTCGCTCATGCGTGGTGCGACAACGGCCCGAATTGGCGCGGCGTGATGCTGAAGTCAGCCGAGCAGGTGCTGGCTCTTACGCCGGATGCCGGTGTGCTAGCCGGACTCGACGTAGGCGTCGTCGGTCCGCGTGGCAAGGTCGGCGTCGTGGCCGCGCGAGGACGGGCGGACGACACTCAGTTCGAGGTGCGGGCCTTCTTTCCCGGCAACCACGGTATGACCGAGGATCCGGTCACGGGTAGCCTGAACGCCGCGCTCGCACAGTGGCTGATCGGCGCCGGCTACGCGCCGCCACGCTATGTGGCCGCACAGGGTACGGCGTTGAACCGCGCCGGCCGTGTCTTCGTCGAGCAGCTCGGGGCCGATATCTGGATTGGCGGCAGCAGCGTGACCGTGATCGAAGGCGCGGTCATGCTCTGACCCTGGCGCGCGAGTCGTTCGAGTGGCGTGGCGCTATGATCTCAAACAGCATGAGCGATCGACCCAAAACGACCCTGAGCGGCTACGCCACGCCCCGTTTGAAGCACATGGCGCTGAAGATCTATGACGCTGCTGGCAACGTGTTGCGCGGCGCCGCGTAGAGCTGCGCGCCGGTCGAGTCGTCGGCGTGTGGGCGCCGGCCGCGGATTGTTCGTATGTCGCTAGCCACGAGAATCGCCATCGCCGGGGGCGTCTGTGTCGCGAGCGCGGTCACCGGCCAAACCGCCTTCTATCGGGAGGTTACGGCCACGCACTTGCCGAGCGATCTCGCGGGTGCCTGCATGGACGCGGCCGCGGGCGACGCCGACGGTGACGGCGATCTCGATCTCGCGTTGGCGATGGAGTTTCAGCCGAAGATCCTGCTGTTGAATGACGGAGCAGGCAGGTTCGCCGACGGTTCGGACCGGTTGCCGCGCGCCGTTCACGACAGCGAGGACGTTGCGTTCGCCGACTTCGACCGTGACGGGGATCTCGATCTCGTGTTCGTCAGTGAGGACGATCGTACGGACGAGCTCTACATCAACGACGGAGCCGGGCGGTTCGCGGATGCGAGTCGGCGGTTTGCGACCGATGATGTTTCGAACGCGCTCGTCGTGCTCGATCTCAACGGCGACGGCGCGATGGACCTGTTGACGGGTAACATCGGCACGGACCGCGCGCTCATCAACGATGGCCGAGGCCGTTTCCGCGACGAAACGGCGCAGCGCTGGCCGCAGGACGGCGCGTCGCGCACTCAGGATCTCGAGCTGGCCGATGTGGATGCCGATGGCGACCTCGACGTCGTCGTCGCCAACGAAGGCCAGAATCAGCTGTTCTTGAACGACGACGGCGTGCTCGTGGATGTCACGGCGCGCAACTTGCCGCTCCGCGTCGATGAGACGCGCGAGATCAGGGCCGTCGACGTCGATGGCGACGGCGACCTCGACCTCGTCGTCGCAAACGTGAGTTTCGTGCTGCGGGAGACGCCGCAGGACTACCTGTTGTTGAACGACGGCTCGGGAGTCTTCACGACGGCGGATACGGCTCGGTTTCCGGAGGACGCCCGGAGTAATTTCACGGTCCAAGCCGTCGATCTCGACCGCGACGGCGACATGGACACGTTGGCGCCGTCTACCGAGTTCGCGGCGCGTGCCGGCGACTATCTCGTACTGTTGAACGACGGCTCGGGCCGCTTCTCGGTGGCGGCCGCGGAAACGATCTTGCCGGCGGCGGCCGACGGTAACGGCTTTGATATCGAAGTGGCCGATTTCGATGCCGATGCAATCACGGACTTGTTCTTCTGCAACCGTGCCTCGAGCACGGCCCCGGGGGCGGCTGCGGCGTCCGGAGGTCTGCAGCGTCTGCTGTTGGGCATGCGGATTCGGGGCTGACGCATCGATGGCGCGACATCGCCTTGCTATGATCCGCACATGCCGCGAGAGATCGAGCGCAAATTCCTGCTCAATGGCGACGCATGGCGCTCGTCGGCGAATCATACGCAAGCGATGAGTCAGGGTTACATCGCGGCGAACGAGCGTGCCTCCGTGCGCGTGCGCCTCGCCGGCAACGATGCTTGGCTCAACATCAAATCAGGCGGCCTCGTCGCTTCGCGCGCCGAGTACGAGTACTCGATTCCCACCGCGCATGCGCGCGAGTTGCTCGCGCTGTGTGCCGGGCCGCTCATCGACAAGACGCGGCACGTCGTCGCGTACGGCGGCTTCGAGTGGGAGATCGATGAGTTCCATGGCGACAACCACGGGCTCATCGTCGCGGAGCTCGAGCTCGACCGCGAGGATCAGGAGTTCCCGAAACCCAACTGGCTCGGCGCCGAGGTCACGCACCTGCGCCGCTACTACAACGTGTGTCTCGTCGAGCATCCCTATCGCGCATGGACCCCGGCGGAACGGAATCCTTGAGTCTGCGCGTGTCGCTGGCCGCGCAAGAGCTCACGCTGCTCCGTGGCGAGTGGCCGTGGCGGCGCTTTGCGGTGTCGACGTCGAAGCACGGTGCCGGCGAGGTCGGCGGCAGTCACCAGACGCCACGCGGGCGCCACGTCGTCCGCGCCAAGATCGGCGCCGGTGCGCCGCCGGGCACGGTGTTTCGGGGCCGGCGTCCAACGGGAGAGATCTACTCCGCCGCGCTGGCGAGTGCGTTTCCGGAACGCGACTGGATCCTGACGCGAATTCTCTGGCTGTCGGGCACGGAAGTCGGCAGGAACCGGCTCGGCAATGTGGATACAATGCGCCGCTACATCTACATCCACGGTACGCCGGACACGGAAGATCTCGGTGTGCCGGGCTCGATCGGGTGCATTCGTATGGTGAATCGCGACATCGTCGAATTGTTCGATCTCGTTCCGGCCGGAACGATCGTCGACATCTCTTAGCTCGGGCGGGTTAGGTCATGTCGCTCGGCCCCCTGATGATCGATTTGCGCGGCACCGCCGTCGCTCCCGACGAGCGCGAATGGTTGCGCTCGCCACTCGTCGGCGGCGTGATCCTGTTCACGCGCAACTTCGCGAGCCTCGAGCAGCTCGAAGCCCTGGTGGAAGAGATCCACGCCGTTCGCCAGCCGCCGCTGCTCGTCACTGTCGATCACGAAGGCGGCCGCGTGCAGCGGTTCCGCGAGCCGTTTTTCCGCCTGCCGCCGCTGCGCCTGCTCGGGCATTTGTACGACGAGAATCCGTCCGCGGCCTTGCAGACTGCGGCAGCTTTCGGCTGGCTCATGGCGGCGGAGCTGCGTGCGGTGGGCGTGGACATGAGTTTCACGCCGTGCGTCGATCTCGACCTCGGCTTGGCCGAGGTGATCGGTGACCGCGCGTTGCACGTCGACGCGAAGGCCGTCGCGACGCTGGCGCGACGGTTCGCCGCGGGCGCGAAGCGCGCCGGCATGGCCGTCACGGCCAAGCACTTTCCGACGCATGCCGGTGCGCGCAGCGACTCGCATACGGAGTTTGCCGTGGACCGACGCAGCTACGACGAGCTCGTCGACGACCTGCTGCCATACCGCGAGCTCATCGCCAACGGTTTGCCAGCCGTGATGATCGCTCACGTTAGCTTCCCCGCGGTGGATTCCACGCCCGCCAGCTTGTCACGCTGGTGGATTCAAGAACAGCTGCGCGGCGAGCTCGGTTTCGCGGGCGCCGTGATCACCGACGATGTCAGCATGGTCGGAGCCGCCGTAGTCGGTCCCGTGGAGGAGCGTGTGCGGCTCGCGCTCGATGCCGGCTGCGACCTCGTCTTGCTTTGTAACGCTCCCGAGCAAGTGCCCATCGTGCTCGAGTCGCTGCACGGCTATGTGAATCCTTCGGCCCAATTGCGGCTCACGCGTCTGCACGGCCGGGGCAGCGTCCCTTGGGAGAGTTTGCATGCCTCCGCCGAGTGGCAGAAAGCGCGCGCGCTCGTTGCGCCGCTCTGCGCGCGACCCAAGCTCGAGCTTGAAGGCTAGCGCCTCGGCCGACGCGGCCGCAGCCGTCGCAGCGCGCCGGCACGCGCGGCGTTTGCACAGCGGCCGCGACGTGGCGCGCGCCTTGAAACGAATGGCGGCGCAGCTCGCGCCGCGTATCGCGGACCGGAACCCAGTCGTGCTCGCCGTCATGGACGGCGGCGTATTCACCGCTATCGAGCTTTGTCGGCATTTCTCGTTCCCCCACGAGTTCGACTATGTCGACGTGACGCGTTACGGCCGCGGCGTCACAGGGGGTGCGCTCGAGTGGCGTGTGCGTCCGAGTACGACGCTCGCGGGCCGCACCGTGCTCGTGGTCGACGACATTCTCGATCGCGGCCTGACGCTGCGCTCGCTCATGACGGAGTTGCGCCGTGTTGGCGTGGCCCGCGCCTACGCGGCCGTACTCGTCGTCAAGCGTGTTGCGGGTGGCCGGCGACGGCCGCGCGTCGATGCAGCGGGCCTCCGCGTCGAGGACGTCTACGTGTTCGGTTCCGGCATGGACTATCGGGGTTACTGGCGCGAGCTACGCGGCATCTACGCGCTCGCTGCCGGCGCCGATGAGTGACGCCTTCGCAATGATGCTCGGCAGCGGCTTCGAGCAGCTCGGTCTCAAAGTGCTGACTCGCAGCCCGATGAAGACGCCGTATGGCGAGCCGAGTAGCGCGATTCTCACGGTGGGCGTCGGCGCGTTGCACTGTGCTTGCATCGTTCGGCACGGCGAGGCGCACACGCTGGCGCCGCACGAGATCAACTATCGAGCCAATCTGTGGGCTCTGCACCAGCGCGGAGTGCGTACCTGTGTCGCGGTGAATACAGTGGGAGCGATCGCAGCCGGTTTCTCACCGGGAGATTTGGCAGTGCCCGACCAGCTCATCGACTACACCTCGGGACGTGCCGCTACGTTCGGCGGCAACGGGGCACCGGTCGTGCACATCGATTTTACGGAGCCGTTCGCGCCGCTCCTACGTGGCCATGTTGCCGCGGCAATCGCCGACTGCGGCCTGCGCGTCCGTGCCGGTACCTACGGTGTGACGCAAGGCCCAAGACTCGAGACGGCAGCGGAAATCGACCGGCTGGCCCGCGACGGCTGCGCGATGGTTGGCATGACGGCCATGCCCGAAGCCGCTCTCGCGCGCGAGCTCGGTATCGATTACGCCATTTGTGCCGTCGTAGTGAATTATGCTGCCGGACGCGCCCCGGACGGGGCGCTGATCCTCGAGCAGATCGAGCGGTTTCAAGGGCTTGGTATGCAGAGAGTCGCGGCCGTTCTCGCCCACCTCGCAAAATACATCGGCCAAAGCGCAATGTGATGTGCTTCATAGACCCCCGGTACGGCTCTGGTCGAGCATGGCCCAATGGATATCGGCAGGGACGCGCACGGCATCGAATCCCTGAACCGCTACGCCTTAGAGCAAGTGGTTGCTCTCTGCTCCGACGGCATCCTGATTGTGGATGCCAAGGACCCGAGTCTCGCGGTCGTGTATGTCAACGCGGCCTACGAAGGGCTGACGGGTTACTCGGTCGACGAGCTCGCGGGCCAAGGTTGGTCCATGGTGCGGCGCGATGGGGAAGGGGAGCCTGAGCTGCAGCGGCTCAAGGCTGCGATCGGCCGCGCTGAGCCCTGCCGCGTAATCGTCCCTGACCTGCGCAAGGATGGCACCTCATGGGTTGCTCAGGTGAGCGTCGAGCCACTGCACACCGCTAACGGTGATCTCGAGTATTTCCTCTGCACGCAGAAACCGGCGGTGACGCTCGATGTCGCGCTTAATGGTGAAGCTGCGATCGGGCCAACCGAACTGGTGGAGTCGTGCAGCGAGCTTTCGCTGCTACGGCGCGAGCTCGGTCGCGCGCGGCAGAAAATCGCCACTCTCGATCGTATCGACCCCGCCACTGGATTGTTGCGCCTCAGCCATTTCCACGAAACGCTGCATCGCGATCTGGCCATTGCACGCCGCGACCGACTCTTCGTGACGGTGTTCGTATTTACGATCGTCGAGTTCGACGTCTATCGGCAGACCTTTGGTTCCAAAGCGGCCGACTCCTGCCAACGGATGATCGGCGCGCAGATCATGCGTACGCTGCGCCGGGCGGGCGATCTTTGTGCCCGCTACGACGAATCGACCTTGATCGCGGCCGTTGTCGGTCAAGCTCCGGAAGAGGTGCGGCATCTCACCCAGCAGATCGCCGACAACGTGCGCAAGCTTGGTTTGCACAATCCGCATGCGAAGCTGGGTCGGCACATCGCGATTCGTTCCGCCGTTGTCGGGTGCCCGCCGGCGACGCAAGACGATGTGGAAATGCTGATCGCGCGGGCCCTGGCCGAGCTGCAGGGTGAGACGGGCGCCACTCGCGCCGCCTTGGTGTCCTAGCTCAGGCTGCGGGTCTGCGGCTCGTCGACGTAGTCGCATCAGCCGGCAACGGCGTGATCTTCACGAGTACGCCAAAGGCCGGGTGATCGAAGTAGTGCAACTCGCCGCTGCGGACGTTGCGCTCGGTCACGAGCTTGAAACGCGGCGCAAACGTGAGCTCGCCGAGCTCGCTGCTTGCCGGTGCTGCGGCACCTCCCGAACCTTGGTACGTGAGGTCGAGATTCACGTGCAAGAAACGGCTCAGGTACACGCGCACGCTGCCACGCGGGTTCAACGCGCCGAGCAAAGCCAGGTCGAAAGGCTGCGTCTCTCCTTCAGGCAGCCCGGCCTGCACCCAGCCGCCATGCACGAGCGGCGTGTAAGCCGCGACGCGCTTGAGCGTCTGGTATTCGGTTTTGAGTTGCAGCTCTTCGGGAGCCAACAGGCGGAAGCCGAGCGCCGTGGCTGCTGCGGCAGCGCTCTCGTCCGCCGGCGCGAACGTCGACTCGTCGAACACGGGTATCTGTTGGAGCGTCGCCGTCGCGTCGAGCCCGTTGGCTATCGGCTCGTGAGAAAACCGCTCCTCGCTCGCATCGAACTCGCGGTTGGTGAAAACCAGGATCTCGACTTGGTACCGCGGCGCGGCGGGTGGGGCAGCCGGGTCGGTTGGCACGGCGGCCGGGGGCTGTCCCGCAGCGAAGAAACTCACGGCGATGGTCGCGAGCAAGGCAGGGGCCAGCGCCAGTGCGGGGGCTTTCATGCGCTAAGTATACCGCGTGGCCTGTCGCTCATGCCGCTGCTGCCGAGCGATCCGCGGGCGCCAGCCGGCGCAGCAGGCGCTCGATGGCACCGAGACGCTGCTCGGGCGCCGCAAGCCGCCAGCCGAAGCGCAACTTGTATGGCCCGTCGAGTCGATAGTGCGCGGCGTCGCTCTCGATGAGCTTGAGCAAACGCAACGGATCCACTTTCGAGCGCTCGGCGAAGCGGATATTGCCGCCTTCCCCTGCAGCCTGGATTTTGGCAATGCCGAGCTGCTGGGCCAGCAACTTGAGGGCCGTGATCGAAAACAGCGTTTTTAGCGGCGGCGGCAGCAAGCCGAATCGATCGATGAGCTCGATCTGCAGCTCGTCGAGCTCGGCATTCGATCCAGCGTTGGCGATCCGCTTGTAGTGTACTAGACGCATGTGCACGTCCGGCATGTAGTCCTCGGGGATTAGCGCCGGCAGGCCGATCTCGATCTCGGGGCCGTGCGCGAACGGGTCCTCGAGGTCCGGCTCGCGGCCCTCGCGCAGCGCCTTGACCGCGCGACTGAGTAGCTCGTTGTAGAGCGTGAAGCCGATGGCCTGGATCTGGCCGCTTTGGCCTTCGCCGAGTAGCTCGCCGGCGCCGCGAATCTCGAGGTCGTGAGTGGCGAGCGTGAACCCCGAGCCGAGCTCCTCGAGCGACTCGATCGCCTCGAGCCGCTTGACCGCGTCGGCACTGAGCGCGCGCAACGGCGGGGCGAGCATGTAGGCATACGCTTGGTGATGCGACCGGCCGACGCGACCGCGCAGCTGATGCAGCTGAGCCAGCCCCAACCGATCGGCGCGATCGATGATGATCGTGTTGGCGGTCGGAATGTCGATGCCGCTTTCGATGATCGTCGTGCAGACCAGCACGTTGAATTGGCGATGGTAGAAATCGAGCATCACTATCTCGAGCTCGCGTTCCGACATCTGGCCGTGGCCGACCCGCACCTCGGCCTCGGGCAGCAACTTCCGCAGGTCGTTCGCCACCGCTTCGATGTTCTCGACGCGATTGTGCACGAAGTAGATCTGGCCGCCGCGGCGAATTTCGCGCAGCACGGCCTCGCGGATCTGCCGATCGTTCCATTCGCCGACGAAGGTCCTCACGGCGAGGCGATCGGCCGGCGGCGTGGCGATGATCGACAGATCGCGCAACCCGCCGAGCGTCATGTTGAGCGTGCGCGGGATCGGCGTCGCCGTGAGCGTCAGCATGTCAACCTCGGCGCGCAGGCGTTTGAGCCGTTCCTTGTCTTTGACGCCGAAGCGATGCTCCTCATCGACGATGGTGAGGCCTAGCCGTTTGAAGCGAGCGTCGTTCTGCAACAGCTTGTGCGTGCCGATGACGATGTCGACGGTGCCGTCCGCGAGCCCTTTGAGCGTGCTCGCCGCGCCGCTCGCGCTGCGAAATCGCGACAGCAGCTCGACGCGCACGGGCCAATCGGCGAATCGATCCTGAAATGTCCGATGATGTTGCTCCGCGAGCAAGGTGGTCGGCACGAGTACGGCCACTTGAAAGCCGGCCTGGACGGCGACGAACGCGGCGCGCAGTGCGACCTCGGTCTTGCCGAAGCCCACGTCGCCGCACACGACGCGGTCCATGGGCCGTTCGCTGGCGAGATCGGCGACCACGCGATCGATCGCGGTCTGCTGATCTTCCGTTTCTTCGAACGGAAACTGCAGCGCGAAGCGCTGATAGCTCGCGTCGTCGAGCGTCATCTGCGAGCCCGTGCGCGCCGCGCGTTGCGCGTAGAGGTTGAGCAGCTCCGCGGCTGTATCGCGTGCCTGCACGGCGGCTTTGCGTTTCGCCTTGGCCCACTGGTCGGTGCCGAGCCGGTGCAGCGGCGCCTCTTCGGGTGATGCGCCGCTGTAGCGTGTCACGAGGTGCAGGCTGTGCACCGGAACGTACAGCTTGTCGCCGCCGGCGTACTCGAGCAGCAGGAACTCCGTCAGCATCCCGTCGACGTCGAGCGTGGTGAGGCCGTGGTAGCGGCCGACGCCGTAGTCTTCGTGGACTACGGGGGCGCCCACTTGCAGGTCGGTGAGCTCGCGAATGATGGCTTCGGGATCGGCCGCACGGCGCTTGCGTTGCCGTTGCCGCGGTCGTTCCATGCCGAGATCCGTGGCCGTGATGACGCGCAGCTGGCGTGTCGCAATGCGCAGGCCGTCGGTGAGCTCGGCCACCGTGATGCCGAGCGGCGCGTCGCCCGCGAGAAACTCATGCCAGCCGTCATAGGTGTGGGGCTCGTAGCCGCGGCCGCGCAACAGCTCGAGCAGCATTTCCCGGTGGCCTGGCGAGGAGGTTGCGAGCAGCGTTCGTTCGCCGTCGCAGCCAGCGAGCCAGCGCGTGATGCGATCCT
>Ga0208454_1001110_pt1 | contig 11911 bp, 2 predicted proteins | sample EasRivMeERMZT100_FD_187530 | JGI IMG/M metagenome (GOLD analysis project Ga0208454, IMG submission 187530) | Soil microbial communities from meander-bound floodplain in the East River, Colorado, USA - East River MetaG ERMZT100 (SPAdes) (version 2) | ecosystem: Environmental > Terrestrial > Soil >...
AGATAATTACTTGTGTAAATTTTAAGTATCTAACTCTGAATCGAATTCGTGTGCGTCCTCTGGGCTTGAGTTATTAGTGTCATGATCTTCATCTGAGGTGTTATTTTCTGATTCATTCATTGGATCATGGACAAGATCATTGTCAGGTGATTGCAGCATCTTCTGGAATTGCGGATCTGTTCGTGAAAAATAAGGGATAATGCGAAACGCAGCATATCTTTCTGAATGTATCGCTCCATCCAACTCTTTTAGGGTATATGTACCTCTGTTTGACCTATCCACAACTTCATAAGGTCCAAGATATCTAGGCTCAGTTTTGAACTTGGTAACTGTGGCCTCTAAACGACTGTTTCGGACTAACACAAGTTGACCAGGCTTATATTCTTCTTTCTGGAGACGATGTTTATAGCGTTTCTCAAACTGTTGCTTTGATTTGAATCTTGCTTGCTTTAGAACATCAGCAGCATGCTGTAAATCTTGAGGATGTCGATGTAATTGGCGAATTCGTAATGCTAAAAGATCTGATGTTGACATTCCAGATCGGAATCCTTCTACTAATAAAGTTGCTTCTGAGAGATCAAAAGGTAATAAGGGATGGGTACCATGTAAAAGGTAGTAGGGAGAGTATCCTGTTACACTACTAACTGTGATGCGGTCTGCAAATGCGGCTAACTCTACATATTTGTGCCAGTTTTTGATTTGACCATTTGCATTCTTTTCTGAGGCTTTGACAATTGCTTCTCTTAGAATAAAATGTCCTCTCTCAACTGCTCCATTAGCATGCTTGTTGTATGGTGTAATATGCACCTGAGGAATATTCATTCTTTTCAGCAGAAGCTTGAATGCACCTTTTACTTCAGGACCATTATCTGTCACAACATAACCAATTGCACCATATCGGCAATAAATTTGCTCCCAAAAGAACTTTGCAATATTTTGAGCATTGTTAACTCGTAATGCACGTACTTCAGTTGCACCAGATAGATCGTCTCTAGCTGCAACAATAAAGTGATACCCAGCTGATGGAGGCATATACATCACATCAAGATATATTTTCTCAAAAATGGCAATTGGTGTGGAGATGGTAGGAACCACTTCCATTCTTTTGATAGTGCGGATTTGGCATTCATGACAAGATGACACATGATGATGGACATCATTTCGTAAATGGGGCCAGAAAAATCGTAGGCGGACTAAATCAAAGACTGCATGTTCTCCTTTATGTCCAAGATTTTCATGAGCTTGTGTAAGGATGGCAACACGTTTCCTGGGGTTCAAGACGACTACTAAAGGGTTTTTGCTTCCATTTCTCTTTAGCAATCTTCCTTCATTTATGAAGAACTGTCCTGTTCTTTTGGCAAAGCGTTTTCTTTCTTGTATTGATAAAAAGGTGGGCATTTCTAAAGTATTGAGAAATTGCTGAATCTTGAGAAGCATCTGATCCTGTCTTGATTGTCTCATGCTCCATGAAGGTAAGTTTTCTGGTTTGTAAGGGAGTTTAGTGGGAATAGCAAAACAGAAGTTTGGTATAGAATGAGGATCAGGTAGATGGTTGAGTAGTAGAATTTCATCTAACCAAGAGTCGTCTTCTTCAATCATTCTTTCTTCATCTGTTGGTTCCCTTCTGGAAAGAGCATCTGGTCCTCGAAATTGAGTTGCTGGTACATGTATGAGGGTGAAGTCAAACATTAGAATTCCTTGAATCCATCGATTGATTGCAGCATTAGGTTGTAGGTCAGGCTCATTGAGCATTCCTTTGATGTATTTGGCATCAACCTCAACATAAAGTGTCTTTGCTCCAATAAGAAATATTCTCCAATGTCGTAGGGCTCGATATAAGCCATATAGTTCTAGCTTTGGTTGAGAGTATCTTGCTTCTCGCTCATTCATTGGCAGAGAACCATATCTTGCTGGTCGCCTACGACCTTCCCTATCAAGTTGAGATAAAATAAATCCTACAGCAATCTGACTGGAATCTACTGATAGGATGACAGGATTGTCAGAAGAATAATCAATTGGTCTGAGTGCTGGGGCAGAGGTTACAAGTACTTTAAGAATATCAAAGGCTTCTTGTTGAGCAGGTCCCCAATGAAATTCTGATTCTTTCCTAGTTAAAGCTGTCAATGGCCGTACAAGTTGAGAATAATTGGGAATCCAGATTCGAACTGTCCCACAAAGCCCTGTAAAACCTCTGACTGCTGTGACATTTTTTGGTTGAGGCCAATCAAGAATTTTCTTTACTCTATCTTCATCAGGTAGTCGTCCATTAGGAGTACATTTTTGTCCTACAATAACAACTTCAGGAAGACATATCTGTGCTTTTGCTCCTGCAAAGGTTCCACCAGCTTCTTTGATTTGATGCATAATTCTATGAACATCATTAGCATGTTCCCAGATAAATCTTCTGATTCCTGGATTTTCTGGTAATGTCTCAGGATTACCATTTTTATCCAAGTACTGTGTCTTAGGTCCTTTGATGGGTAAATCATCAATAAATATATTAGCAATGTCAGGCATCTCAGGTTCAAGAATGAATGTCATACACTTCTGGAATTCAGCAGGTGAATTAGTGAATCCCATAGGTAATGATGTGAGGCGTAACAATCCTAATGGGCTGAAAAATGCGGTCATATCCCTGGACTTGGGATGAACTTTTCTTCCATCATATCCCCAGAACAGATCAAATACTGTATAACATTGATGCCCAGCAAATGGCTCAACAAATTCATCAAGGATAGGAGGAAGTCCTGCATCTCTAATAGTGACTTTATTTAGAGGCTGGAGATCATGCACAATGCGTAGTTTTCCATTCTTCTTAGGAACACAGAACCATTTTGATCTGTAAGATGACTGACTAGGTTCATACACTCCTGCAGCTATCTTTTCTTTGAGGAGTTCTATCACATTATTTCGAAGTCCTGGTGGAATGGGAATGTTCTTGAATGACCAAGGAACGTGAGGAACTGTAGGAATTATATAATCTGTGAAGTATGACTCCTTGAAAGTTCCTCGATCAGTCTGAACAAAGGCTAAAGCATCTTCATTGAGAAGCATAATATGTTTAAAGAGTTTTTCTTCTTCAGGCCAAAGAAAACCTTTTGAGTTCACATTGATGATATCCATGCGTTCTTGAGAGATTTTTTCAGATGGAATAAATTCAGGTGGATTTTTGAGTAGAAGGGGAAGATTGGCTAATGGATCATTAGGGAATCGACGATAAACAGTAGCTTCCTGGGGAAATACACCAGGGACAGGTTTGACACGAACATCTACCTTCTTATATGCTCCTAGAACATCAGAGGTATCTATGTTGTGATCATCTTCATTAATGGTAGCATATGATACAAGGATAGGTTCTGTTTTAGTTGGATTCCACTCCTTTATTGGTGGATCTATTATTTTACATGTACATGACAAAGGAAGTATATCAGAGTCCTTATGATTACAAGACATAAAGGAAGAGGGAGAAGAATAGAGCATAGGATAGGATAGAAAACTTGAGTCCAAACTGGGATTCCTAATTTTGGAGAAATAAATTCTTCTTTTGAATTCTAGGGGCATGAGCTCTTTGGCTTGGTGGACAGTCTTTATCATAAGAGAAGATAAATTCAAGGCATCTGGGACTAAAATTTTGTAAGGAAAGTAGTTGTGCAACAGCAACTGATAGTGCTGTGGATAACCGATTGTAGGTGAATACTTCATGAGCTCTTTCAAGAAAGGATATGTGATCCTCCATGAAAACAGCTCTGTACCATGTAGGCCAAGGTTCTGGTAACCATTTGTCATCATCAGATTCAAACCATCCTTGTAAGAATCTATAAGTAAACGAGTCTTTTGGAATCTCTTCATCAATGACTGTCTTCCATTCTGGACTCAATAATATTTGTTCAATTTGCTTAAGTGCAAAAAGCATGACTTCACGGAATTCATCAATGTTAATAACATCTTTTGGATTCCTTCCTGAGGATGTGAGGATATTTTCTGTGGAAAGTCTGGCTGTACTTTGGCTGGGTGCATCAAATGTCTTTATGCTCATATTAATTGGCATTCTTTTGGGTGGATTTAATTTTCCTTGGTGGAGCAGGTCCAGGACTAGCTGTGGGTGGCGAAAACGTAGATTTAAAATGTCTTGAATTGTTTCTGCAAGCAGAGTGTCTCCAGTATCATTAAATATACTGCTAGAGAACTCAAGTAGTTTTCTTTCTCCTGGATATAACAGTTGATTGAAGGTGTTAAGATCATCAACATCAGTGGTTATAGGTGAGACTGGCTGGAAAATTGGGTGGTTATGTGAAAAGTCTGGGTTAGTCTTACTGAACCAGTGTTGGTCAAAGAATTTGCGAATTTCATCTGTGCTAGCTAGGTTATCGATTCTGTCCCTCCATTTATAACTTGTGACTGTGCAAAGAATGTGGTACAACCCTTCTTTAAGACAAGACCTGATGACTGTAAGCAATGTTACGTAGATGTCATGGTCTGTTGGACAGTAATTGCCAGAGAGAATCATCTTCATGACATTCTCCCTTGTGACAAATTGTGTATCAGGCTGATTGGTTGATTCAGAAGCTGTAATACTGAATACTTGAATTGGATATTGATGGAGAGCTGTATCACAGTGACTGCTTATATCTTGTAGTTGATTGAGGAGTCGTACTTCAGGATAATATGAGGAATGTGGTGAGGTTTGTGAGATGCTTGTGTATGCTTCCTTAAATGTTTTGCCAGAGGAACCTTCATCACATGACCCTCTTGAACTCATAGAGCTGTCTGAATGTCTAGGATAAAATTCAATTATATCACTACCTCTGTTTGTGTACCCAGACCAGAGTTCTTCTTCATCACTAGAGTCTTCACTTTCAGAAATATCATGAAGCATAGGAATTTCATCATTATCCCAAGATTCAATTTTATCCCAAGAACTAGCAGATTTGGATGTGGCAGTATCCAAGTCTTTTGGAGTTAGGTTTGAGCCAAATGCAATCTGGGGTTCCTGAGGTAGATTCTTGTAGATAGTCTGAACTAAATTTTCAAGAGACTGTGTGACTTGTGCAGAGTCTTGGATGCTATATTTGAGGTCTTCCTCTCTGTCATCAACTTCTACCAGATTACTTAGTGTACTACTAGAGCTAATGGGTTGGGTACCATCTGCAATATGGAATAATTTCACAAAGCTATCATAGGGTATAGAGGTAAAGATAGAAGAGGGAAGCGAACAATATCGATGTGGAACCTCAATCTGATGATCCTTCCACAACTGCGAAGCTGATAGTGGCTGTTTAAGAACATAGAGACTGAGGATTGGGTATCCAAACTTTGACTCTTTTATTCCAGCATCAAAGTCTTCATTGCCAAGTCCTGATGGGTCTTGAACTTCTCCTGGGTAGCGAACTTCACCTATTTCAGCAACATATGTCAATGCATCAATAGGGCTAATTTCATAAAACCAAATCCTGCGGGTAGTTGATGGTAATTGATATTTCCTGTACTCATAATTCTTGATGCGAGCACATATGTTGACCATGTGTTCTGGCTTGATCTTAAGTATGATGTCTGTGACAATAGCATTATCACAGATCTCATCCAAGAGTGTCTTGTGATATTCTGGGTCTTTTGCTCTGGGAAATGGGGGTGGTAGGAGTGTAGGAAAGGGTGAAGTCGATTTATATGAGTGGTTATTTGTGCTAGAACCACCAGGGGAATAGAGACTGATAGGTGACTTATAGTCAATTGAGGAGGATGCTAAGGTCTTAAGTCTGCATGAGGACTGATCATTGTTATCTTCTGAACTCCTATCTTCCATTTCTTCATTTCTAGACTCATTTTCTCTTAACTTTTCGCACTTTTCATACAGGGAATCAAAATAGGTATTGGGTCCAGCCTCAAGAGTACATACATCACAATTACAAGAAGTAATAGGGCTCAAATCACCTGAAGATGATTCAAACGAGCTGAGGCGAAAAGGAGACCAGGAGACAAGTTGAGACGATCCCAGGGAGGTGTCAGAATCAGTAGTAGAAAGGGAAGGAGAGAGGATAGGGGTTAAAGCTTGGGGATCATGTAACATAGGGGATAAAGAGTAGGAGGCAAAACTCGATGTAGAAGAGTTAGAAGACGCAATAGAGGTATACTGGGAACCATATGACGCATTGTAATAGGTCCTGAGACGAGAGGAAGAAGATGTATTCATATGAGCAGGGGTATGGGGTGAGGAGGTATTAAATAATGCATACCCATCGGAAATTGGCCTATAAATATTCTGAGACATGTCTACATCATTCTGCTGACCATTTTCGATGCCCTGCATCGATGGAACTGAGTGGGGGAAGCTGGAAATGTGGTTTTGTATTAATAAGGGATGAGGAGGAGGGGTGAGTTCTATGACGTCTCCTGCGCCGTTTTCGCCGTTCTGGTGCGGTGGAAATATTACCCCATTGCTTCTGATCACGTCCCTGTCGTCGAAATCGGGGGGGAACACGAGGCCAAGCTGATTGGTAGTGAGAGGGGGGTAAAGTGGTATATGCAGGTCCTGAGGATCTACACTCTGCAGAGTCGTCCCACTGCCTGATGGTTCGTCAAGGACTATTTCAGGAGTGATATGGAACACGTACAGCTGATCAGTATCGTCCTCAGAGTCTGCAGTGAATATAGAAGCCACTAGGGGCACAGAAGTGTTCTGGGATAGATTTTGAGGGGGTAAGTCATCAAATAAATTATTTCGTGATGACTGGCCACTCACTCTATCGTCTTTAAGGTTGCCTGCGTCGGTTTCCTGAATTCTGTAACGTCTCTCCAGGCCAGGGATATTATTCTGACCAAAAAAGGCATTAGCAGGGGAAGTAATATTAGAGGGCAGCTCAGGACGATTTACCAGGTGTGGAACCGTGTCAGGGAGCGGTGGGGCAATGCCCTGAGTCGTACTGAATGTGTACTGGGGCAAGAGAGGCTCAGCAGATTCCCCAGACAGCCTAACATCTGAAGAAGAGGGGAGCTGAACTTGGTTTATTATTTCAGGAATATGAGATACCACATTACCTTGATTGGGCAATGTGAATGGATAGAACTTAATGATCGCATGGCCAGTCCGAAGGGCTGCAGGGAGGCCATTTGTCCCCTGAGCAATTAAATTAGTGTTCAACATCATTAAATGCTCATACTCATTCCCCTGATCATCTAGCTTGGGCTCAAGCCTGTAGCATTGAAGAGACGTCATAGTGAACCTGTCTGTTCGAAGCTGATGAGTGAAGGGGTGGTGTATGGCTGAGTCAAAGAGAGTGATGTCATCAGGAGCAGATATCTCAGGATGAGCAGGAGGGAGGGGAACAGAGTTGGATAAAAACAGCTGGTGAGCAGGAGGCGGTGGGAGAGACTGAAAAGCCATGGTTGATGTCGATTGAGGCCTCTGGAGGGCAAGGATCCCTTCCTTAAATATTATTTCTAGCTCATTGTCTGTCAATGTGATTTTCTGGGATTTATTGTCTGTTTTAATGGGTCTACAGGATGGGCATTTCGCCTCAGTCAGCTTACATCTCATCTCAGTAGAGTCTATCTCATCTGAGATGTCAAGGGTCTCAACTGAGGTGAGAGGTTTTATCTCATCTGAGCTTTCCTGCACCTCATCTGAGCTGAGATTTATTCCTGTGGCCTCAGATCCGATTCCCTGCTTGATCTCATTGTTCCCTGGGCCTATAAATTGAGTCTGGCTCACCCCATGCATCGGTAGAGCAAGGGGGAATTCCCCAGGAATATTATTCATGCATTTTCTACCCAAATTTTCGATTTTATCACTATCTATTGACATACTCTTGCCTGAGGGGCACCTAGGATTAATGATCTGAGTGTCTGGGCATGCCATTTCGATTGCATTAGAATTTGTAGGCATCATAGTATGCTCAGGAATATTATCTTGATTTTTCATGGCATTGGGTTTGCCTCTCTTCATGCCCATAGGCCATAGATCATGCTTGGGACTCCTGGAAATATTATTCTGAGTATATGATGCGGTGAGATTTATTTGTTTCATGCTTGTGGACTGCAGATGGCCTTCAGGAATATTCCTCTGAGTTGCTATATTATTTTCTTGAGATGTTTCTGCAGTGAGCATGGCACATACATATGAGCAGTCAACTGAACACATGGATCCATCTGCAGGATACAAAACCCCTCTAGTTTGGGTAGCCCAATTTGAATAGTCAATATTGGACTTATCTGCAGATACCATCAGCTCATACTTCTTCTCTTTATTTGTTGGGTTCCTAAATATCAAGTATGTACCATCATCTCTTTCATCTATTGATACATAGTTGCTACGTTGCCAAGGGCGCCCTAATAGAAGGTCAAAGGGTGGTTTTTCTGCTACAAAAAGGTTGGCGTAAGTTGTAAGTCCTCCACATGTTAAGGGCACTCCAGATACAAGGCCCTTTAGCAAGCCCTTGCCTCCATTGGCATCATTCATTGTTAAAGTCTTCTCAACATCCATAGGTCGCCTGATAATATTCTTCCAGGCTTCTTTACTGACTACATTCAGTTGTGATCCAGTATCAATAATGGCAGTAATAGGTCTTTGATCACATTCCATCTGTAATTCAATTAACTGTCCTCGAGTCATAGCGACATTATGGACTGCATTAACTGAATTGTCTGATGTGTTTGGGGTTTCTCCTATGTATGCATTAGATACCTTAGGATTTTTTCGCTTCAACATTTCTGTTAGTTGATCTGAAAGTTCCTTGGATGATGCTAATACCTCACGGACACTTAAGGTTACTGGGGTGTTGAGAATTTGGGTGACTACTTGAGTTTCTCCTATCTTTGCGGATACTTCAGATTGGCGCAAGGGGCCTTTGGTCTTTGCTTGGGCAGGTGTAGTGTCCTGCTCAGGGGTAGTCTTGGATATAGAAGGCTTTTGTGGTCTTTTGGTACCATCCTTCATTTGTATGTCCGTATCCATAGGAGGGATATTGCGCTTTGTTCTAGCATCAAAGGGATATGGGACTGGCAATTGACGAATCACATCAGATGGTGAGGTAGCTTTCATTGGAAATTGAGATTTCTGTGCTGAAGCAGGTCCAAACTTGACTGGACCTGTGGGTACTGGTAGTGTGGTCTTTGTTGTCTGAACATTTTCTTTGCCCTTGGCCCTGGTTAAGGGTGGAGGATATACACCATCTAACACTGCCTTTCGTGCTGTGGTAGAAACCTTTTGGTGACTACGTTCAACAGGCATAACAAAGTATTCTTCATCACCATGATTAAAAAAATGTTGGGCAGCTGGTAAGGCATATACTCCTGTCTCTTGATCTGCATCAGACATATAGTAGTCAGATAAATCAGAGTTCAAGGCAAAGTAATGGGACTTGGGAGCTGAACTTTCAGCTTTCTGTCGCTCTAATGCTTGCAAAAAGTTTTCTTTACTTATGCGTCGAATTACTTGACCATTTTGGTCCACTAAGCGTCCATTGGCATCCTTAGCAATTTTTCCTGATTGGATGAGGTTCTCGATTTTGTAACATGCTTGCATATTGTGTCCTTTCAGACCACATCCATAGCAGGTTGTCCCATCACGCGCAGAAACAGCTGATGTGTTTGATGAATTGCTTTGCTTATTTTGTGGTTTGAACTGACTTGATGTATTAAATTTGATACGTGGGGGTTGAATACAAAGAGCTACATCAGGATCAAGTTTAATGGCTCGATAGTAGAGTAAGCCATATTTCTGATCATCCAATGAGAGTTGACCCATTTGTTTGATGAGGGATTCTACTTCATCATGTCCAATAGATGCTGCCTTGTCTGCTGTAGTCTTCTTTGTGACACTTTTCTTGCTGTTAGCCCTTTTTGAAGGTCTCTGCACACCTTCATTATCTGAGTCTGGCAGATATTTTTGAAGTGATTTACGAAGAGCTTTCTTGTCTAAGTTCTTTACCTTCTTCTTTAGCTGGGTGAGGAACTCTTCATCACTATCAGCTTCTCCTTCTGAAGAATCACTTGAATTATCTGAATCAGATTCTCTTGATTGTCTAGGGATCTCTGTATCAGAGTCAGTGAAATCGGCATCAAATCTGTCTCTTTCAAACAGATTTTCTGCTACCTTGCGAACTTTGTCAATACTAAATGGAGATGTAAGTGAGAGTGGGCTTGTTCCACTACTAGTAATTAGTCGTAGTTCAATAATTGATCGAAGAGGCTTGTTTATTCCTAGCCAGAAATATCTTGCCTTTTCATCAGAAGTAATCTTGGATTTGGCTTCTAGCCATCCTGCAATGGTTGTGAACTTGCGCTCATATCGCTTCCATCTTGTGAGAGTCTTGATTTGCTTTGTCTTCCAGACCTTAGTAAGAGCAATCAAATCTTTAACAGTGTACCGAGTTCCTTCGAAGTCAGCATCATAATATTGAAGCAAATCTTTCTCAAGCTGTGACCAATTATTAGACTGATAACTTGTAAGAGCTTCAATCAACTTGTTGACCTTAGACGAGCAATAGTCAACAATGCGACTACACTTGCCTGCATCATCTGTTATGCCATACGCTTGGCATATCTGCTTGTAGTGGCGGATAAACTTCTTGACATGATCATGGTGTCCAGTAAATTTCACAGGAGCACCTTTCTGTCCAAGAAGAGGCATAGTGTCAGGATTGGGGGTTGTCATAGTATCTGAGAATGCAGATAATGTGAATAACTAAAAGAAAATGGATGACTTGGTATCACAGGTAATCAATGATATGAATGTTGAGAATGTATCTTCTGGTACAATCCCCTCGCGGTGGGCTCCAAAATTTATGTCAAGTGAGGGGTGTTTTTCACTTCTCAGTGGTACCGAAATCGTTCTTTCGACAAGGGTAGTACACTGGTTGTTCTTGAGGAATTGTAAGTTATATCCCAAAATCAACAAAATATTACCTGCGAGATTCAAATGTGTTGGCTGAGGTCTCCTTCTCAATAGAATGAGACTTTGAGTAAATGAGGATAGGGCTGATGAGCAAAACTAAGACTATAGTTTAGTTCTGATAAAAGAGAATCTACTTGACTAGAGAAAACAGACTCAAATCTGACGCTTCAAACTCCAATTGGATACTAGGACAGATTGTGAAGCTAGAGATCTCTTATTGCAAAGCAATAATCTTTAAACAAAACAAGGCTAACAGTCAGATAGGTTGTTTGAAGAGGGATCTATTCACTTAAGTATCTACTACACTATACTAGTGTACTTAATAGCTACTAAGAGACCAAAGAGTCAGCTGGACTCTCTGAAAAACTGGAAAGGGGGGAGTAAACTACGGTGTGTGTATTTGGTGGGGAAAAATGGGGGGCTTATATAGGTTTTTTATAATTTCAAATTCCAAATTCCCAAAGGAGAGAACAATAAGATAGAACAATGGGAAATCTGAATTAAGGAAAAATACAAATATGAGTCATAGGAGAACAATGAAGATGTTCCCAAAATAAATAGAACACTGGAACTGGAGATCTCATTGTTATCCCAAATTAGAGAACAATGACTACTTCTTATCAGCAGATCAAGTCTGCTATTTTATCTACTATCTTATCTTATCCATTCTCTTATCTTATCTCTGATGCTTTCTCAGAATAAATGAATAGCATGAAAGATATGGGGATTATACCAGAGGGGATAGGCTACATCTTAAGTCACTTGGGGACTGATTAGAGGGTATAATAGAGCATTTTATAACCAAAGAAAATTTGGGGGGGGTTGATAGATAAATATTTTAAAGGAGTGTATCAAGTATGTTATGTTGTACAAGAAAGCACAGGGGCTATAGGCAACTAGCAAGAAAGAAAATAAAGCTGATTAAGTATAAATCAGCTCCATGCTACCTGAAAGAATTTCAGGGCATGACATTCGCTCAGGACAGAAGGTTTCAACTGTCCCCAGTTGTCATGCTATAAAGGA
>Ga0208454_1001113_pt1 | contig 11886 bp, 20 predicted proteins | sample EasRivMeERMZT100_FD_187530 | JGI IMG/M metagenome (GOLD analysis project Ga0208454, IMG submission 187530) | Soil microbial communities from meander-bound floodplain in the East River, Colorado, USA - East River MetaG ERMZT100 (SPAdes) (version 2) | ecosystem: Environmental > Terrestrial > Soil...
GATATTCATACGAACCAAAACCAGGCTTAGAACCTATCATCGAAACTACACGACCTTTTTGTAAAAGGCTTATAGAATTGGACAGACTTTATACAAGGTCAGAAATAGAAAGTATTTCACAAAGGGTTGGGTTTTCGGTTTGGGATCGTAAAGGCGGATTCTGGGGCGAAAAAGAAGAATGTCGTCACAGGTGGGTTAGCAACATAGTAATCAAGAAAGGAAAGTTTGCATCACAACCAAATGGAGTTCATGTGACGAAACCCGAATTAGAATTAGCTGATTTAAATAATAGTGATTTTGAAAAAGCGGATTCATTTGCAATAGAAGAGGCTTTATATAGCAGGGAACAGGTTTTAGATGATCTTAATAGTTTAAAAGAATTAAGTGATTTAATATGGAAACAAGCGTAGCAATGAACGTCGTACTTCAATCAAAAAGGCACAAAGAATTATTAGAGGCATTTAATAAAATAAAGCCTATAGATGGCACTCCTGAGACTATTAAAGCTATTGCAGAATTAGGTAAGAAGATTGAAGGATTCGTTTCTGCTGTGAAAAGTATTCCAGCTCCAAGTGTAAGAGTTGAACCTCCTAATATAAAAGTAGAACCAGCTAAGTTATTTTTTAGTCAGGAGAAACTAGAACGATTAGCACAAGAGATTTTGGATACATTAAATGAGATTAAAAAACCAGTAGAATGGGTGCATCAGGTAACAAGAGACAGGGACGGGATGATAAGTAAAATAACTTCAAAAGCAAAAAATAATGGCAGATAATGTTACGCTAAACATACCAGATACTTCAGGAGCCGTTATAGCAACCGATGAAGTAGGTGCAGCTCAACACCAATTAATAAAAATTGAATTTGGCGTTGATGGAGTAGCTACTATGGTAAGTGCATCAGATCCGCTACCTGTTACCGCAGCTTCATTACCGTTACCTTCCGGAGCAGCAACAGCAGCAAATCAACAAACAGACGCTTTAACTGATACCGAATTAAGGGCAACTCCCGTTCCGGTTTCTGCTACAAACTTAGACATAAGGGATTTAACTAGTGCCTCTGATTCAATTTTAATGTATGGTTCAGACGATGGAGGGACTACAAAAAGAGTAATAAAAACGGATTCTGCTGGTGTTATTACGGTACTTCCTATCGTCGCAGGGACTACAACAGGAACTATTGATGCCGACGAGGAAGCAATTACTATCACTTTAACCGCTAATGTTGCCACAGTAGGGGTTTATGTTTCTGGCACTTATACGGGGCAATTAGAATTTGAATCTACAATAGACAATACAAATTGGTTTGCACATGATGTACAAAGCGGGGTAGGAAATTTTGTAAATGCTACTACGGGTACTGGTAATTTCATTGCGCAAATAGGTGGCTTTTTAAAATTCAGGGTAAGAGCTTCGTTTTTTTCATCAGGAGCAGCAATAGTCACATTAATTGATTCATTGGGGGCGCATATAGTAAACATTGCTCCTGGAGATGCTGTAATAGGTCACGTTATTGTAGATAGCATATCAGCAACAGATTTAGACGTAAGGAATCTTGTTTTTGCAACTGATAAAGTTGACGCAAGCGGGACAACACTTGGCGCAAATTCAGGCGTTGATATTGGAGATGTTACAATCAATAACGCTACGATTGCGGTTACTCAATCAGGCACATGGGATGAAGTTGGTATAAACGATTCCGGCAATTCAATAACTGTTGACGCTCCAATAGGAACACCGGTAAACGTTCAGGTAGGTAACGGTACATTAGCAGCAGGTGTAATTGATGAAACGGGCGCAAGTGCTGTAGATGCTTTAGCAGTTGGTGGTGGTACAGCCCACGATGCAGTAGATAGCGGCAATCCGGTAAAAGTAGGCGGTAAGGCTCTTGATTTAGGGGCAACACCAACAGCAGTAGCGGCCAATGACAGAACAAATGCGGCCTTTATGAGAAATGGGGTGCAATTTGTTTTAGGTGGTCATCCAAATATTCTTAGTCAGAATGTACAAATAACAGATGCCGATGGAGCGCAAACAGATTTATCATTAGTAGGAACAATAGCCGCAGGTACTTCTGTTGTCGTTACAAAATGTTCAGTAATGGCAGATAAGGCCAATACAGTAGATGTATCAGTAAGAATAGGATTTGGCACAGCAAATACTCCCGCCGCAGATGCAGCAGGGATTATATTGTTTCATCCTGGCATAGCTGCTGGTTCAGGTGTTGTAGAAGGTAGCGGTGGGGGCATTATTGGTATCGGAGCATCTGACCAAGAATTACGTATGACTTGCGAAGACCCAGTAACCGGAAGTATTTCTGTAATCATAACTTATTTCACAATAGCAATAGGATAATAATTGGCAACAGTAAATACGATAGCAAGAGTAATAGGTGCAGGTGGTGAAGGCTCGTCAACTACTTCGGCAGGTGGCGGAGCTAGTGGCGGGGATTTAAGGCAAGATTCTGTAATGGTTGTTACCGTTGGTGAAACCCTTACTGTTACAGTTGGGACGGCAGGGCAAGGTGGTGGGGCAACAGGCGGTAGCGGGGGGTTTTCGAGTATTGACAGAGGTGGTAGTCCGATATTAAGAGCAGCAGGTGGTGGTGGCGGAACGGTGGGCGCACCAAATGCACAAAATGGGACGAGTACAACGATTGCAGGAACGATAACAGGTGGTACTGGTGGTGCAGGTGCAACGGGTACGGGTTCTACAACATCGGGTGGAGGCGGTGGCGCAGGGGGATATTCAGCAGCAGGTGGCGCAGGTAGTCAGGGTGCAGTAAACGGTATTTCATCTACAGGTGGAGGTGGCGGCGGCGGTAGAGGTGCAGGTGCGGGAACTACGGCAGGTGGTGGTGGTGGAACTGGTTTAACGGGAGCAGGTGCAAATGGGGCAGGTGCGACAGTAAATAGTACAAGAGGTGGTGGTGGTTCTGGTGGGACAGGGGATACGGTAACACCTGTAGGCGGAACGTATGGAGGTGGCGGGGGTGGTGACGATACAGGAACAACAGCAGGTAATGGTGGCCCCGGTGGCGTAGAGATAAGATACCTAACCGCAGATTTATCAGGGGCAACAGGCGGGGCAATAACAACAGATGGCTCGTTTACCGTACATACGTTTACGACAAGCGGGGATTTTGTGGCAGGGGTAGCGGCTGAAGTATTGCAAGACGTAATAGGAATGGGGGTTGTCCCATTCCCAAGATAAATAACTATGCTACTTAGTCTTATAATGAATTTGGGAATGGCTGCGGGGGTTACAGCAACACCGCCCGCTCCAATTCCAGCGGGAGGAAGTGGTTGGTTTAAACATGAGATTAGGGATGAAAAAACAAGAATAAGTAAGGATGACGATGAATGTTTAATGATAGTAAAATCATTTTTAGTATGCGAATCAGGGAACATATAAAAGACGAAAACTTATTGAAGGAATTTGATAAGAAGGTAAATGATGGCAAAAACGAATATGAGGCGGCTAAGGAAGTTATCATTTCTAAGCATCAAATTTTGCATAATAAGATGAACGAAATAAGGAAAAAATTACAGGTTAAAGAGGTAAAATATGAGTCTTAATATACTTCTTATCAGCGATACGATGATCAAAGAAAGGACGGCTATACATGGTAATATAGATCCTAAACTTTTATACCCTGAAATTAAGACTTCGCAGGATATGTATATACACCCAATTTTGGGAACAGCCCTTTATAACAGATTACTGGCAGATGTAAACGTAAGCGGAATTACAGGTGATTACAAAACACTTTTAGATTCTTATATCGTAGATCCGTTGATGTACTACACACTTGCTTCTCTTCCTATACCAATTTCTTATCAGTTCTGGAACAAAGGAGTCATAAGAAAACAAGGGACCGAAACCGAGCTCCCTTCAATGAGTGAATTAATTGATTTGGCTAATCATTATAGAATAAGAGCCGAATGGTATGGCGAAAGACTAACTAAGTATTTGAAACAATATGCCAGCGAATCTTTTTTACCTGAGTACTTAGACCCCGGAAGTGGGATAGATACCATCATCCCTGAAAATTCAGCGTTTACGATGCCTATTTATTTAGGAGATCACGACTATTGTCCACACCCTGATAAAAATAATTGTAATTGTAACGACAAATATGGCGAAAAATATTACTAAAAAAAATTTAGAAAAGCTAAAGATATATTTAAAAGAGCAATCAAAACTAAATGACCCTAAACACAATACAAAGCAGATTAAGAAGCCTAGCACTAAGCCACAGGCAAATTAATCATTTCTACTTTGGGGATGAACCTGAGTTCGACACTCAGACAGATATTACTTTCCCGGGGTGCTTTTGTGTGCTTTTGCCGGGAAGTATAGACAGGATTAACCATATTCAGAACTATACTTTTCGTCTCTACTTCTTAGACCTGGTTCATGTAGCTGAAAGGACAGAAGAGAACGAAACAGAAGTTTTGAGTGACATGGACTTGGTCGCAAGTGATTTCGTTTCGATGCTTTTAAATCCTCTTTATCAGGACGACTGGATTGTGGGTGATGTAACTCCGACCAATCCGGTCACAGAAAGTTTAGGGGACATGGTTGCAGGGGTTTTTATTGACATAACACTTTCTACTGAATTTAACGGGGATTCATGTTTGGTCCCTGCTGATGATGTAGAATTTCCTCAAACTATAGACATGGCACGAACTAAAATTTATAAATACACAGCAACGGGGGCAGAAGGGAATACCATTTCTATTCCTTCTCTTTCTGGAAAATATATTCTGGCTCTCTGGAGGGCAATGGCTTATAAAAGAGCAATAGCAGTTGCACCTACTGACAGCGAAAAGATCCAGGTGGGGACGGTAGATGCCGGAAGCGGACAGGGGATTGTAGGTGATGGGAGCTTTATTTTACAAACAGGGGATGCTTTGATTACTGACGAACAATTAGACATTTTATATTACGGAACATGAAGAAAATATTTTTATTATTATTTCTTTTAATTGGGTTTTTGGGGTATGGCCAGACGTTACAGTATGTAAATACCTATGGCTATGATTTTAATAAACTTAAAGTAAGGGACTTGATGGGGTTACCTACTGATACATTTACGGTTCCTTCCAATTTACAGACTGTACCGTTTATAGCACGTAAAGGGAATGTTACATACTTCTGGCACACGGTTAATCTTGTTTGGGAGCAGGATGCAGGCGGCTCAGGAACGGCAGGTGAAGGAATAACCATAACAGGGGGGGCGGTTAATTTAGGCGGTTTAATTGCATCCCCTGCCACTGGATTTACTTCAGATAGAACGGTAAATACAAACCGGAAAGGAATGATTTGGGTTAATGGTACTATTTCTGATTTGGTTGACCCTGGTGGGGCTTCATGGGATTTCGGGCAGGAAACGTTTTCACCTAATCAATTTTTAAGTGCAGATACTTTAACGGCAAATGATGTTGACCCACCAACGGCAGCAATGCCCTGGAGTGGGATATTCGCACGAAGGGAGATTTATTTGAATAGTGGAATTCTAAGAACTCAAAAAGTTTTTGGACATAGCTTTTGGTTAAGATGGAATTGGTTAGATACAATGTCTTTTAGAACGGAAAGCGGGGATTATAATAATTCGTTTCAAATAGTAAATGAACTAGCTCCCAGAGGAGCAGGCCGACAAGGTGCAAGGGCTTCTCACGGAACGGGTCAGAATCTTTCCAGGGCTTACGGAGAATATGCAACACTATCAACAACATATTTAAATAACACAGGAAGCAATTATGTTTATATTAATGGGCACTTAGGAGGGTTTAATTCTTATCTGGCAATGGGTGCCGATAGTATCATGGGCGGTTTTGTTTATTACGGCACAGGAAGTGTAACAAGTGCCTCCAGCTATATTGCTAAAAGTTACGTATTGGCTCCATCTAATCAGAGTTTCACCCCACGCATCGATTCAGCTTACTTTTTGTTTGATACCACAAGGGTAGAACGAAGCTATCACGGGGGGAATATGGTTATCGGTCCTTCTGTTGGTTCTGCAAATACCTGGTCGTCGTCAGATGTATTAAAAGTTTTAGGAAACTTAGTTACTACTGACACGGTTAATATCGGTGCTGCTAACTCAATGACTGATACATTAGGTGTAGATATTTTATTAAGAAGACGGGCTAATGGTGGGGTAGAGACAATACGTGCAGATGAATTATCTTCTTTTATGGGTGCCCCTAGCCTTACTAAGGGATTTATGACTGATGCCTTAACCGTTGCAGGTTCGACGACAATTATACCACGTTATTTCTGGTATGATGAATTTCAAGGTTCCCAAACAAATACTACAGGTTCGACGTTTATGTTTGAATTGGCTTCGGGAACAGGTGCTAATGCTTCCGCAACTACAAATGCTTCGACGATTTCAGGGGCTACTGGTTACGGTTATGCAGAATTAACTACAGGAACAACATCTACGGGTAAAGCGGTTTTAAGCGGAGGTTATGGTGCAACCAACCAGAATCAAATGGGCAAGGTTGATAACGATTATTATTATAGATGCGAATTTAAAAACGTAATTATTAACGACCTTAGCGATGGTTCAGAAACGTATAAAATATTCATAGGGTTTCAGATAGATAACTCAGTATCAAATGCTATCTATTTTACTTACACTGACACAGAGAATAGTGGTGTATGGAATTGCACTTCTCATAATAACGTAACCCCGCAAACAACTTCAACGGTAACAACTGTAGCAGCAGATACAGAATACGACTTAGCGATTGAACTTTATAACCAGGTTGCAAAGTTTTATTTAAATGGCACATTGGTAGCAACGCACAGCACACAAGTGCCTCCGGCTGCCTCTATAATGTATGCACCATCAGCTAAGATATTAAAGAGTTTAGGGTCACTTGCACGGATAATTTATATTGATGCAGCAGGTTTAAGAATTACTCACGAAAACGATTTATAATGGCATTAAGAGCAATCCAAAGCGCAAACACATTTGTAACATACGACGATACAGTATATACACTTATTGATACATACGGCACACCTTCGGGACATTTTACAATAAGGAAAATCAGCGATGAAGTGGAGTATTGTACTGTATATTCAGAAGGAATAATCAGGTGGAATTTAATACAAATTGCCTGGATTACAGCACAGGGGCAACATTTAAGAGTAGCATTACCATAGTGAATTTTATGAATTATATTCTATTCATAGCTTTTTTTTTATTATTCCATACCTTATCCATAGGGCAAACAGACACCGTTAGATTTGGAGTAGATAGTGCAGTGATTATAAAACACCAATACACGTTTACCCAAACAAGGGTTAAACTTCCACCCAAATCTTCTGCGGGAACGTCATTTTTTATCCCTAAAAGCTTTTCGTACAGGCAAAGGAATTTCGCCGGATTTGAAGCGTGGAATTATCAGAATTATACAAATTTCGGCGGTGGCTTTAAAGACGCTTATTTTCGTTTTGTGTGGCTGGATATTGAAAAAAGTAAAGGCGTTTATGATTGGACCAGGTTTGACCAGGAGGCGTTAAAAGCTTTTTCTGCAGGGGCTAAGTTCTCATTTGGGATAATGATTCTTTGTGATTCTGACAACTTCCTTTCTGAAGAGTTTATAAATGGGTCTTCGTCCCGTTATCCTAAATATCTTCATGATTCAATGCAGCGGTCAAGTGTCAAAGATTTTTCGACAAATGGCCAGTGGGTTCCTAATTGGAATTCTACTTACTTGCTGGACAGGTTTGACAGTTTACTGTTTACTGTAAACAGACACTTAAATGAAAAAGGATGGGGTGATAGAATTAATTATATTGATATTAGGGGGTATGGTCAATGGGGTGAATGGCACATGGCTAATATTACAGATGATATTAGCTTCCTTCCTGTTAAGCCAACTGTTTATACTTATAAACGATTTATTGATTCCCATATTAAAGCTTTCCCAGATATTCAATTAGTAATGCTTTTAGGGGCTTTGGATGCTGACTGGCTTCAAAACACACGTACACCTTCTGAAGTTACTTATTATGCTTTAACTGCAAGAAACAACAAAGGATTTTTAGGAATACGAAGGGACCAATGGGGTGCGACTGATGGATATATTAAGGACTATTTAGAGAATAACAATAGATCATGGGGGGCTTCAGGCCCGTTCAAAAGTATCATTATGGAGAGGTGGAAGTTTGCTCCCTGGGTCGGGGAACCAATGGGACCGGGGTCTAATCTTTCTGACCTGACAAGGCAAATAACTTTTTATCACGCCGCTTCAATAGGTAATGGTAATTACACCCCGGATGCCACTTCAATGAGTTATTTACGTCAGGCGGAAGCATTAGCGGGATATAAGATTTCTATTGATTCAGGGAAAGTAAAATTTAATACAGACGGGATAAGCATTTCTCTTTCCTTGACGAATTTCGGCAATGCTCCGTGTTATGAGGCTTATCAACTTATATACTCTTTAAAAGGGACTCAGGTGTTCACGTTTACGTCAAATTGGAATCCTTATTTGAAACTTCCCGGGGTACATAATGTCTCAGAAACATGGCTAAAAACTATCCCTGGTGGGACATACACACTAACCGCAACGATAAAAAACAACTACAGAACAATGCCAATTTACAACAGCTCTAATGAAGTAACATTAACAACTTTAACGAAATGATAGATTTAGTGAGTTTTAAAATAAACGGGATTGCGGTATTCTTATCTGCTATAACTGGCAATGAGATTCTAATGATATTAGCCGGGATGGCTACAGCAACAACATTTATTTATAACGGAATAAAAATATATAAAGAACTAAAAAACAAAAAAAATGCCCAAAAGTAAATTACGAAGTAAGTTTCTTGGTTTAAACGTAAATGATGCAGTTAAAGGGATTATTACTGCTTTTTTGAGCGCAGCTCTATTGACAATTTATAACATTATTGTAAGTGGGTGGCCTACACCTACCGAGCTATTAGATGCTGCAAGAGTAGGCTTGGCTGCAGCGGCAGGGTATATACTGAAAAATCTACTCACTAACAGTGATGGTGAATTTAAAAAAGAAAACTAAAAATATATGTCAGATATAATTGCTCAAATATTTATGAGCGCAGCAAAAGAAGCGGGTAAGACTAAGATCACAGAACTATTAGTTAAGATCAAATCTAACAACCCCCCAGAAGTTTACGAACAGTTTTTAAAAGCAGGTAGTTCGTTTTTTCTATTGATTAGCGATTTAGCCAAAAGGACTAAAACAAAATTGGATGATTATTCAATAGGAATCTTTTTGGAGCCAATTCAGGAGGCAGCAGAAGCGGACGGAATTGAATTATGATGACTGATTCGCAAATATTATCCAAATACGGTGAGCCGGGGGAGAATTTAAAAGTTATCGTTCTGCCTTACCATATGCGGATTGCATGGGACTTGTCAAAGTCAGTAACAAAAATGCAATGCCATAAGCTTGTAGCTGCGAATTTCATAAATGTCTTTAATGACCTTTTAGATATTTACGGGCTTGACGAAATCCAACGGTTAGGTATTGACCTTTTCGGGGGGTGTTACAATTTTAGAAAAATGCGAGGCGGGACAAGATGGTCCCGTCACTCCTGGGGGATTGCTATTGACCTGGACCCTGAACGAAACGGCTTAAAAGTAAAAAAACCAACTGCTCAATTTAGCAAACCCGAGTACAAGAAAATGGTTAGTATTTTTTATAAGCATGGATTTATAGGTTATGGACCGGAGAAAGATTACGACTGGATGCACTTTGAAATTTCTGTTTAAAATCATATATGCCAAAAAATTCTATTGACGAATTATTCAGGCTGAAGATATTAATTATTGACATTGAAACTGCCCCCATTTTAGGGTTTGTTTGGGACGTATGGAACCAGAATATAAACCCGGCTCAGGTTGTTTCTGAATGGTTTTGCTTAACGTGGTCAGCGAAATGGCTCTTTGAAAACAAGGTTTATTCCGGGCGGCTCACGGGTAAGGAGGCGTTAAGGCAAGACGACAAAAGGATAATGAAAGGCATCTGGGCTTTATTAAATGAAGCCGATGTAGTCATTGCTCACAATGGGGACAAATTCGACCTTCCCCGCCTTAACACAAGGTTTATAGTTCACAAGTTAGACCCTCCCCTCCCGTATCAATCCATAGACACTTTAAAGACCATCAGGAAGCAGTTTGCCTTCTCGCATAACAAACTGGACTTCGTAAATCAGATCCTCAATTTGCCCCGTAAACAGCCTAATGACGGTCAGGAAATGTGGAACAAATGTTATCAAGGGGATGAGAAAGCTCTTAAAGAAATGGAGAAATATAACATCCAGGATGTTCGAATATTAGAAGACACTTATTTAAGGCTCCGACCCTGGATCAAGCCACACCCAAATATTGGGCTTTTTATACTTGACGAACACAACCATCGGTGTCCATCTTGCGGGTCTAAAGAATTAAAGGATGAGGGGAAACTTTACTATACCACAGTAAACGCTTATGAGCAATTCAGGTGCAAATGCGGGGCTGTGGGGAGGAAGAGAAAGCCAGCTTTGACAGTAAACCAACGAAAGTTCATATTATCTAGTTCGCCAAAATAATTTTATGAATAAAATGAGTAAGAAAGCAAGTGAATTTATTAGTAAAAACTTTGTGATCTACCAGGAAAAGCCGGAAAATGCTTTTACGGTTGAGGATGTGGCTAAACAAACCGGGCTTTCGCTGAGCCAGGCAAGCAGTAGGCTTAATGAAATGGCAAGGGTAGGTAAAGTAAAATCAGGGAAATTCAAACGAAATGGGAAAGTACTTAATTATTATATTCCTTCTTAGTTGCTTACGCAGTTGTGCTATTGAAAGATCAATCCAGGTTGATATGGTTATTGCAGAAATAATTGCAATGGAGCCGTATTATAGAAACAGCGAGGAAGCTGGGTGTAAAATAACATGGAGAGATACTTATAATAACGTAAAGTACACTTCATTTAGTCATGCCCCTGAATATTGTGATAATTATATAGTCGGAGTTAGATATAGACTTTTAATTCATAAATAATGCCTATAAGTATAAAAACAGATTTGGAGTGGGGTGAGATATTTTACATCAAAACCGATCCTGAACAAATCCCGGGAATGTTGGTAGGGATTGTTTATTTACCAGGGAAGGTTTTAAAGTTCAGATTAAGCTACGAGGGTGAGGTATTTGAGGTTTACGATTTTGAGGTTTCTAAAGAAAAAGACAATAGCAATATATGAAACGACTTTTATTCCTAATTATTTTACTTCCACTCGGGTTAAGCTCCCAAAGGGTCCCCGACGGCAATGTCGTAGAAATTAAAATATCTATTCAATTATCTAAATCCGTAACCTGTGGCGAATATATTGAAATTCCTTATTCTGTGTTTAGTCCTACTAAGCTGCAGTAAGGCTCCGTGTATAATTAAAGTCCCTGTTACTTTCACTTGTGAAAACCCGAAGGATTTGAAGTCTATTAATGTTAATTTTTACCAGGGGGATAGACCGGTAATGGCTGATATTATTCACGGCTATGACTTCACTAATGGTAAATTTTCCCTTACTTATTACTTTTCAGATACAAACCCCGACCGTTTGGTCTGGATCGTGTATGACCAGGGGTGGAATCCGAAAGTTTTTGAGACTGCGATAAGGTAAGCTTTTCAATTATCCGGCACGTGTGTGCGGATCTGGGTGGGCCTATTAGCCAATCCTCATGCTCCCATTCCTGGAAGAATTCACCTTTCATAATTTCGGTTTTTGGGGCTGAAACTACTTTGGAGTTAAAACACTTAAGACCCATTCGTAACGCTTTATGTTGGACGAACGCATAAGATACCCCGGCTAGTTTAGCTATCTCGTATATGGGCTTTTGTT
>Ga0208454_1001114_pt1 | contig 11885 bp, 10 predicted proteins | sample EasRivMeERMZT100_FD_187530 | JGI IMG/M metagenome (GOLD analysis project Ga0208454, IMG submission 187530) | Soil microbial communities from meander-bound floodplain in the East River, Colorado, USA - East River MetaG ERMZT100 (SPAdes) (version 2) | ecosystem: Environmental > Terrestrial > Soil...
GGTGGGGGACTTCGAGGCGAAGGCGGTGGCGAACATCAAGGCGCAGGGCGGCACGTTCAAGCCTTTCCCGGCCGACGAGCTGAAGAAATGGAAGTCCTCCGCGCCCGACTTCCTGGCGGCCTGGGAGCAGGATACCGCCAAGGCGACGGGCGACGCCGAAACGCCGAAGAAGGTGGCGGCGCGCTGGAGGCAGCTCCTCGCTCAATAGCGCGGCAAGGGGTGTAGCGCATGCGGTGGGCTAGCGCGTGGCTGTCGCGCCTCGCGCTGGGCCTGCTGCTGCTCGGCACGTTCGGCATGATTTCTTCCATGCTGGTCGGCGTGGCCGACGTCGTCGGTACCGAGTTTTTCGGCGCCCCGGTGCTGGGCACGCTGGAGTTCACCGAGAGCACCATGGTGCTGATCGTCTTCGGCGCGCTCGCGTATGCGCAGGAGCGGCGTGCGCACATCCGGGTGGAGCTGCTCTACGGCCATGCCGGGGCGCGCGGCAAGTCGCTCATGGAGGCGGTCACGCACATCGTCGCGTTCATCTTCTTCGCGCTGGTCGCGTGGCAGGGCCTGGGCGAGCTGCTCTATAGCTGGGAGATGAAGGAAGCGACCATGGGATCGGTGCGCTTTCCGCTCTATCCGGCGCGCTTTTTCCTGCTTCTGGGCGCTGTGCTGCTCCTGCTGCGTCTCGCCATCGACATCGTGCAGGACATCGGGCGCTTGCAGCGCGGCGAGCCGCCGCCGCAAACCGGCCCCGCGCCGACGGAATAAGGCATGGAGCTCCTGTCGCCGCAGGTCGCGGGCTGGATCGTGGTGGGCCTGCTGCTCCTCTGGCTCACGCTCGGCGTGCATATCGGCGTGGCGCTCGGGCTCGCCGGCTTCGTCGGCATCTACCTCACCGTCGGCCCCGACGCAGCGCTCGCGCAGATCTCCACGATTCCGTTCAGCACCACCAATTCATTTACGCTGGCGGTGATCCCCCTCTTCATCCTGATGGGCTCGTTCGCCACCGTGGCGGCGATCACGACCGATCTCTTCCGCGCCGCGTACGTGTGGCTCGGCAACCTGCGCGGCGGCCTCGCCATGGCCACCGTCATGTCCTCCGCCGCCTTCGGCGCCGCGTCGGGCTCCACCATCGTCAACGCCGCGGTGTTCACCCGCATGGCGATGCCGGAGATGACGCGCTTCGGCTACGACGTGCGCCTCAGCGCCGGCTGCATCGCCGCCGCCGGAACGCTGGCGGCGCTCATCCCGCCGAGCATCCTGATGGTGGTCTACGCGGTGATCACCGAGCAGTCGATCGGCAAGCTGCTCATCGCCGGCATCGTGCCCGGCATCCTTACGGCGCTAATCTACTGTGGGGGCATCTACGTCATCGCCCGCGTCCGGCCGGATATCGCGCCGCTCGCCAACATCGCGTTCACCTGGAAGGAGCGGTTCCAGTCGCTCTACAGCGTGTACGGCATCATCATTCTCTTCGCTCTCGTGGTGGGCGGAATCTACGGCGGATACTTCCCCGCCACCTACGCGGGTGCGGTGGGGGCGTTCGGCGCGTTCGTGATCGCGCTGATCAAGGGTCGCATGGGCATGAAGTCCCTGGTCGAGGTGCTGAAGGAAGCGGCGCTGACCACTTCCGTGATCTTCATCATCGTGATCGGCGGTATCCTCTTCGCGCGCTTTCTCACCTATTCCGGGCTGGTGGAGATCATCTCCCAGGGGCTGCTCGGCCTCGGCACCGGCAAGTACGTCTACCTCTGCGGGTTTGCGTTGCTCTTCCTCGTGCTCGGCTGCTTCATCGAGCCGATCGCCATCATGGTGATGACCCTGCCGATCATGTTCCCGGTGATGGTGAAGGCGGGCTTCGACCCGATCTGGCTCGGGGTGGTCTCCGTCAAGCTGGCCGAGATCAGCGTGCTCACGCCGCCGGTCGGCCTCAACGTGTTCGTCGTCAAAAGCGCGTCGCCCGTGCCGGTAACGCTCGGCCAGGCGTTCGCGGGCGTCACGCCGTTCATTCTCCTGGACCTGCTCTCGCTCGTCCTCTACGTGCTGTTCCCGGGAATGCTGCTCTGGCTTCCCAACCTGATGAAGTCCTAGCCGGAGCTCGACCATGCCGGTGCTGAAGGCCCAAGGAAAGACTTTTCCCACCGAGACCGAGGTGCTGATCATCGGCGCCGGCGCGTGCGGCACCATCGCCGCGCTCGCGGCGAAGGAGCGCGGCGCGGAGGTGGTGATCCTCGAGCGCGACGCGAAGCCCTCGGGCAGCACCTCGCTGTCGAGCGGGCAGATCCCGGCGGCGGGAACGAAGCTGCAGCGCGCCGCGGGGCTGCTCGACGACACGCCGGAGCTCCTCTACAAAGACATCCTGGCCAAGGCGCACGGCGAATGCGACCACGCGATCGCGCGCCTCATCGCCGAGGAGTCGAGGAACACGGTCGAGTGGCTGGCCGAGCGGCACCAGGTGCCGCTTTCCTGCGTCCTCAACTTCCAGTATCCCGGCCACAGCCGCCCACACATGCACGCGGCGAAGTCGCTCGACGGCGCGGAGCTGCACGCGGCGCTCCTCGCGGCCGTGGAGCGCCACGAGATCGCGCTCGCGACCGCGGCGCACGCCACCGACCTCTATGCCGACGCCGACGGCCGCGTGCGCGGCGTGCGCGTCACGCGCCCCGACGGCAAGACCGAGGACATCGGTTGCGAGGCACTGATCCTCGCGTGCAGCGGCTACGGCGGCAACAAGGAAATGCTGAAGAAATATATCCCCGACGCGGCCGATCTCTTCTATGAAGGGCACGTCGGTAACCAGGGCGACGCAGTGCGGTGGGGCGAGGCGCTGGGCGCCTCGATCAAGGACATGGGCTCGTTTCAGGGTCACGGCGCGATGGCCACGCCCCACGGCGTGCACCTCAACTGGGCAACGGTCACCGAGGGCGGCTTCCACGTGAACGTGAACGGCAGGCGCTTCTCGAACGAGAACGCCGGCTACTCGGAGCAGGCGCTGAAGGTCCATCACCAGCCGGGCGCCGTGGCCTGGGCGATCTGGGACGAGCGCTCCGACGCCATCGCCATCCAGCAGGCGAGCCACAAGGAGGCGAAAGACGCGGGGGCCATCAAGCGCTGCGACTCCGTCGAGGCCATCGCGCGTGTCGTCGGCTGCGATCCGCCGGCGCTGGCGCAGACCTTCGCCGACGTCGCGGCCCTCGTCCGTGGCGAAAAGCGGGACGAGTTCGGCCGCGACTTCAAGGGCAAGCCGCCGCTCAAGCCGCCGTACTGCGTGTCGAAGATCGCGGGTGCGCTCACGCACACGCAGGGCGGTCTCGAAGTGAACACGCAGATGCGCGTCCTGCGCAAGGACGGCACGCCGTTACCGAACCTCTTCGCCGGCGGCGGCGCCGCGCGCGGATTGTCCGGGCCGTCGGACTGGGGCTATCTTTCCGGTTCCGGCCTGATGACCGCGACCAGCATGGGCCGCCTCGCCGGCATTGCAGCAGCCAACCTCGTCAAAGGATAACGATGATCAAGTTTTACTACAGCACCGCGCCCAACCCGATGAAAGTCGCCCTCTGCCTGGAGGAGATGGGGCTCGCCTACGAACCGATACCCGTGGACACACGCAAGGGTGCGCAACATGAGCCCGGCTACTTGGCGATCAACCCCAACGCCAAGGTCCCCTCGATCGTGGATGGCGACGTGACGATGTTCGACAGCAACGCCATCGTGCTCTATCTCGCCGAGAAGACCGGCAGGTTCCTGCCCAAGAAGGCGCAGGAGCGCGGGCCCATGCTGTCGTGGCTGATGTTCGTCGCCTCGGGCATCGGGCCGTTCACCGGCCAGTACGTGCACTTCAAGAACTACGCGCCGGAGAAGATCGCCTACGCTCTCAACCGCTACGAGTTCGAGGCGCTGCGCCATTGGCGCATCGTGGATGCGCACCTGGCGAAGAGCAAATATATGGTCGGCGATATCTACACCGTCGTCGACATGGCGCTTTGGGGCTGGGCGCGGCTGTTGCCCAATATTCTGGGCGAGCAGGCGGCGAAGTTTGCCAACGTGAAGCGCCTGGTGGACGAGATCAGCGCCCGCCCGGCAGCGCAGAAGGCGGTGGCCCTCAAGGACCGCTACACCTTCAAGACCGAGATGGACGACGAGGCCAAGCGCGCCATGTTCCCGGGTAACTACCGGGCGCAGGCTGGCGCGTGAAGCGCGTTTAATCGGAGCTTCTAATGCCACGCATGATCACGTTGGGGGCGGCACAAACCGGCCCGGTCAACGAAGACGACTGGCGTCCAAACGTGGCGGGCGCCTGCGCCATGATCGAGGAGGCGGGGCGCCGCAAGGTCGACATCCTGTCCTTCTCGGAGCTCTTCCTCACGCCCTTCTTTCCCAACCGGCTCACCCGGGACTACGACAAGTTCTTCGTCACGCTGGACGAGCCGGAGCTGGCGCCGATTTTCAAGGCCGCGGTCGACAGCCGCGTGGCGCTCGTGTTTCCGTTCGGCGAAAAGAACGGCCGCCACTACCACAACTCGTGCCTCGTCACGGACAAGAACGGCAAGCGGCTGGGCATCTACCGCAAGACGCACATCCCGGCGATCTTGCCCTCGAACCTGCCCGGCGGAACGGGAAGCTACGAGAAGTTCTATTTCTCGCCGGGCACCGAGTTTCCGGTGTTCGACCTTTGCGGCACCAAGATCGGCATCCAGATCTGCTACGACCGCAAATACCCGGAAGGCTCGCGCCTGCTCGCGCTGAAGGGCGCGGAGATCCTGTTCATGCCGATCTGCGCCGCAACCTATGGCGAGACCAAGCTGCGCGGCAACACCTGGGAGCTCCCGCTGCAGGCGCGCGCCTACGAAAACGGGGTGTACGTGGTGGCGGTGAACCGTTGCGGGATGGAGCAAGGCCGCAACCATATCGGCCGCAGCATGATCGTGGACCCGATAGGCGCCGACATGCTTGCGGTCGCGTCCTCGGACACGCCCGAGGTTCTAGTGGCGACGGTTGACCTGGACAACGTCGCCGCCGCGCAAACCAGCCTGCCCTGGTGGCGCGCCCGCCGGCCGGAGCTCTACGCAGCGCTCTCCACCGCCTGACCGGTTTAACGTCGGGCCCCAAGGTTCGTAGCGCGGCGCTCAATCGGACTCGAGGAGCGTCCTAAGTCCGACGGTCAATATTTCCCGACAGACTTGCGTCCAGTGGGTAGCTATTCTCGGCTGCTATGGTCATAGATAGCACAGTGCTTATTGCAGCTGTCCTGATTGGTGTGCTTGCAATAATGGCTTTCTTCCCGTTCGAGAAGCTCTAGCCGGCTGAAGTGCCGGAAGTATCGAGCTCGGGACTACGGTGAGCGATCGAATCGGACAGAAGAGGCGTTGAAGCAGCGGACGGAAAAAGCGCGAGCGAGAGTTCGTTAGGCATAGCCTCAGTTTCGCTCTCGTTACTTGATCTGGCGTAGCGCCGTGGACAGCGCCTTCAGGTCGCGGGCACCGCCAAGCTCTTGCGTCGCACGCTCGAGCGCTCCGACCGAATCCTCCTTAAGCGACCGGGCGGCGTTGGCGCGGAACTTAGCCAAGACCGCCTCGGCGCCTGGCGGGCGCGTGTGGTTGCCGAACACGTCGTCGATGCGCACAGTCTTGCTCGCCCCGCGTTTCGTCTCGCAGACCATCTCGGCTTCGAAGCGCTCCGGGAAGCGGGCTTGCGGCAGCGGCTCCCAGGCGATGCGCTGCGCGAGCTGGCGCACCGCGGCGCCCGCCGGCGCCTCGAAGGTGGCGAGGTCGATCTTTCCTTCCACGAGCTGCGCCGCCACCGCAATCGGCAGGCTCCAGCGCGCGGCGTGACCGGTATCGGGCGCTTGCTTGCGCTCCCACGGCTCGCAGATGACCGCCGCTTCGCCTTGCGGCACACGGCAAACGATGCGCTCGACGTCGCCCGGGCGCACGCCGCGCTCAGCCAGTTTGCCGGCAGCCTCGATGAACGGATGCAGGTAGTGGCAGCAGGGGTAGAACTTATACGCCGCTTTCGGCAGGTGCCATTCGCGCCCGATGCCGCCGATCAATGCGCGGAAGCGCCCGGCGGCGGCTTCGTCGCCGGTGAACTGGCGGAACAGGCCGTGTCTTCCGTCAAGCGAGGTCTCCGGTCCGGTCATGCCCGAGCGCGCGAACATCGCCGCCACCACGCCGCCGTGCGCCGCCCACCCCGGATGGAGCGACTTTACCGACGAGCCGTTGGTGAGAAATTCCATCACGCCCGAGGCCTGGCTGAGCGCGATGCCGACGGCCGCCACCGAGCGCTCTTCGTCCAAGCCCATCAGCTCCGCGGCGAGCAGCGCCACCGCAAGCGTGCCGGTGACCGAGGTGCTCATGAATCCCTTCGCGTGGAAGCCGTTCGGCGCCGCGAGGCCGAAGCGGATCAGCACCTCCCAGCCTCTCGCGTAGGCGCCGAGCAGCGCGGCGCCGCTCGCGTTTTGCGCCTCCGCAACGGCGAGGGCGCCGGCCGCAAGCACCGCGCTGCCGTGCGCGATCGAGCCGGTGTGCGTGTCGTCGAACTCCAGGCTGTGGATCAGGCCGCCATTGATGAGCGCCGCGTCGGCAGCGCTGGCGCCGGTGGGCTGGCCGAACACCGTGGCCGGCCCGCCTTTGACGGTCTCGGCGGCGAAGCCGCGGTACGCCGCGCCGATCGGCGAGCCGGCGGCGGCGAGTCCGACGCCGATTGCGTCGATGAAGTGCAGCCGCGCCGCGGTCGCGACGTCTTCAGGCAAAGATTTCGAGGAAACAGCGCGTGCTGCACGCACCAGCTCGCGGGCGAGGGTCACGCCTTCACCATTGCCGCGAGCGTTTCCTTCCATCCTTGCGAGAGAAGATCTTTGTCGCCGGCGATGACCTTCCTCATCGTTTCCGGCACCGCGGGGAAGACCGCGCCGGCGTTCTCGGCCAGCTTGGAGAGCAGCGTCGACTCGTCGAAGGGGTTGTCGGCGCCGCCGCGCGCGCTCTCGCAGACGGCCGACATCTCGGCGCCGTCGCCGAAGCGCAGCGTGACGCGCGCGGGCCGGTCGTTCGGCCAGGGCTTGAGGTCGCGGTAGGGCGTGAGCCGCACGCGCTCGCGCAGCTTCGAGATGCCTTCGTCGTGCAGCTTGTCGTCGGTGAAGGCGCGTGCGCCGGCGGTGCCGAGCTGCACCGTCGCGGCGATGGCGTGGGGAAGCGAAAACTTGGCCGCGAGCACGGTCTCGGGCTCGACCGTGCGCAGCGCCTGGCCGCCCGGCGCGGTCTCCACCACGATCTCGCTGATCTCTTCCTTTTTTTTCTTCATGCGGCCGAGGAGGTCGAGCGTGGCCTCGATGGCGGAATGCGCGTAGCCGCAGCAGGCGAACACCTTGTGATAGCCGTTGGTCACCGACCACACGGTGCCGAGTCCCTCGACCAGCGCCTCGGGGATCGCCCGCGTCTGGTAGGCGCCGACGAAGACGTCGTACGGCGTCACCGTGCCGCCGCCGATTCCCGCCTCGGCCCAGTCCGCGGCGCGCAGGCCTAGCCACGCGCCGGCGGCCGTCCAGGCGTTGCGGACGAGCGCGCCCTCGACCGCGGTGTCGAACGGCCCGGCGAAGGACATGCTCGCGCCGCCGGTCACCGCGTCGAGCATGGTGCTCGCATCCTGCCGGCGCGCGAGCGAGGCCGCCGCCGCGCCGCCGATCGCGGCGAAAGCGGCGTGCGGATGCACGTTGAACACCGGGAAAGGAAACGCGAGCGCGAAGCGCGTGGTGACTTCGTACGCCACGGCGAGCGCGCGCAGCACTTCCTCGACCGTGCGCCCTTGCGCCTCCGCTTCGGCCAGGAGCGCAGGAATTGTGTACGCGCCACCATGGCAGGAGGCGTTGCGGAAGCCTTCGTCGAGCTCGCACCAGGTAATCGCCATGCCGTTCGCGCTTGCGGCGGCGTAGCGGTCGGCGCGCGGCGCGCCTTTGGCGAGCACTGTCGCCTCGGCCTTGCCGGAGGAGGTGCGCAGCAGGCCTTCGCGCGCACGCGCCACCTGCGTCTCGAGCGATCCGGCGACCATGGCGCCGATGTCGTCGGAGAGGATGATCGCGGCGCGCCGGCGCACCGCGTCCGGCAGCGGCTTTGAGACGGCCTCGGCCGCCCACTCGATGAGCTTGCGGGTGTTCGCGGCCGCCTGGGCGCGTGCCGGGTTCTCGCTTTTCATTTCGATGCTCCTATCTCGTCTTGCCGGAAGACGGCGCCTGCCCGATGCGGCGCCAGAGATACTTGCCGTGTCCGCCCTTGCCGACGATCTTGTGGTTGTCCATCACGGTCTCGCCGCGCGAGATGCTGCGCACGGGCCAGCCCTTCAGGTTCCAGCCTTCGTGCAGGTTGTAGTCGGCGTAGGAGGCGAAGTCGGCTGCGTGCAGCACGCGCTCCTTGTTCAGGTCGACGAGCGTGAAGTCGGCGTCCGCGCCCGGGTTCAGCGAGCCCTTGAGCGGGGCGAGGTCGAAGACCCGCGCCGGGGCCGAGCCGAGCAGCTGGCAGATGCGCTGCAGCGGGAGCTTGCGCTTGTGATAGCCCTCCGAGAGCATCACCGGCAGCATGCTTGCGGTCGCGGGGAAGCCCTGCGACGCCAGCCAGAGCGGCTTGTCCTTGTTCACCTTCTTGCGCGCGTTGTGGTCGGAGGCGACAAGATCGACGGTGCCGTCGAAGATCGCTTCCCAGAGTGCCTCGCGGTCGTCCTTGGAGCGGAACGGCGGGTTGGCCTTGCCCATGCCGCCGAGCTCGGAGTCCTCGGTGTGCGTGAGGTAGTGCGGGCAGGTCTCGACGATCACGTTCTTGAAGCGGCTCCGCCAGAAGCGGATCACGTCGAGCGCCTTGCGCGAGGAGATGTGCGGAAAGTAGACGCGCGCGCCGAGCTCCTCGGCCAGGTACATCGCGCGCAGCGCCGGCTCGGACTCGGTGATAGCGGGCTTGCAAGCCGACCAGTCCTTGAGTGTGCTGCCGCCCGCCGCCTGGATCTTCCGCCTCTCGCGGTTGACGATCTCGATGTTCTCGGTGTGGCAGACGACGATCGGACGCCCGACGCGCGCGGATTCCTTGAGCAAGTCGTAGAGGTAGCCGTCGTCGGTGCCGTCCAGGCCGAGGTAGCGTCCTTCCTCCCCCTTGAAATTCATGAAGTACTTGAACGAGGTGACGCCGTAGTCGCGGACGTACTCGCCGAGCTCCTTGATATGCAGCTCGTTGGCGGTGCTGAAATGAAAGCCGAAGTCCACATGGGCGCGCGCGACAGCGTGCTCGAGCTCGCGCCGGAAGACGTCGCCATAGGCCTCGTTGTTGAGGAAGTAGCCGAGCACCGTGGTGAAGCCGCCCTGCGCGGCGTTGGCGGTCTCGGTCGAATACTCCGTGATCTTCTCGCCCATGCCGAAGTGCACATGGCAGTCGATGAGGCCCGGGAACACATGCAGGCCCGCTGCCGATTGCTCGGCGACCCCGGGCGAAGAATTGGAAACAGAGGCGCCCGGCGCGAGCAGCTTCTCGATTTTCCCGCCCTTCACGAGCACGTCCTTCTTCTCGGGTGCCTTGTCCGGAAATACCAGCGTGCCGCCGCGTAGTACGAAGTCGCTCATTGCCTGGCGTGCCTTTCCCTCAGGTCCTGCATGGAATAGATGGCCTGCGTGCCGGCCGGCGTGTTGAGCGCCGGCAGGGTAAGCGCGATGTCTTTTTCCGGGATGTCGCGCGCGATACAGACCAGTCGGTTGCCGTGATCGGCATCCGGCCAGTCACGGAAGCGCTGCGGCGGGTGGAACACGCCCTGCACGCCCTGCACGAACGCGATGGTTTCTTCGATCTGAAGGAGGCCTTTGACGCGGATGAGCCGCGCGCCGAATTCCTCGCGGGCGAGCCGCGACCACGCCGACCACCCGGCCCAGGTCACCGGGGGAGGAGGGCGAAAAGCGTGCGCGCGGATGCCCGAGAAATGCGCCCGCGAGCGGATCGGTCCCTGGAGCGAAACCTTGAATTTCCTGGCGCCGTCATAGGACGAGAACAGCTCAGCCGGTGACGCCAGGATTTCTGCCTCGGGGTTCAGTTCTCTCAGAAAATCCAAAACAGCCTGAGGATCGGCAAGGTCGCGTTTGGTGACGTAGAGGCGCTCGGCGATCGCGGCTTGCTTGTCGAGCTCGGGATATTCGCTGCGCGAGGCGAGGAAGTGCTGCGCGTCGATGGCACAGACGGTGGCCTCGAAGGCGTAGGCCCCGGTGACCAGCGGGTGGCCGAGCAGCACGTTGAGGAGCGGCGCCGGGTCGGCGGCGCCGCTGGTTTCGATGATGACGCGCTCGAAGGGCGGGATCTCGCCGCGCGCGCGGCGGCCGTCCAGGTCCGCGAGCGTCTCGTGCAGCGCGCCGGTGTTCGCGCAGCACAGGCATCCGGCGTCGAGCAGCACGACATTGTCGGTCGCCTGCGCGATCACCACCTGGTCGAGCCCGATCTCGCCCAGCTCGTTCACCACCACGGCGGTGTTGGCGAGCGCGGGCTCCTTCAGCGCCCGGTTGAGGAGCGTGGTCTTGCCGCTGCCCAGGAAACCGGTGAGCAGGAAGACCGGCGTGCGCGCGCTGCTCATTGGTCTCCAAACAGCTCGAGCAGCGCGCCGCGCAGCCACCGGTTGGCCGCGTCGTTCTCCACGCGCGGATGCCAGTAGAGCGACACGTCGAAGCGCGGAATGCGGATCGGAAACGGATGCACCTTCATCTTGACGAGATGCGTCCACGCCTTTGCGACCTGGCTCGGCAGGCTGACGATGAGGTCGGTGCCGGCGACGATGAGCGGGACCACCATGAAATGCGGAACGCGCAGCGCCACGTTCTCTTCCACGCCGTGCTCCGCGAGCGCACGCTCGAGCTGCTGGTGGCCCGAGCCCATCGAGGAGATGAGCACGTGGCGCGCCGAGAGGAATTCTTTCAGCGTCAGTGCGCTGCGGCGCCCGAGCGGATGGTCGGGGCGCGTCATGCAGACGTAATGCTCCTCGAACAGGCGCGCGCGCCGGATCTTGTCGCGCAGCTGCGGCACGTAGCCGACCGCGAGGTCGATGTCGCCGGTTTCCATGCGCACCGCGAGCTCCGCCGCGGGGAGCTGCGCCGTCTCGAGCCGCATCGCCGGGCCATGCTGGTGCAGGTGGCGCATGAGCGTGGGCAGCAGCACGGTCTCGCCGACATCGGTCATGTACACCCGCAGGCTGCGCGTCGTGCGGCGCGGGTCGAACGCCTCGCGCACGCCGAGCGCGCCGCGCACCATGGCAAGCGCATCGGTGAGCGAAGGCGCGAGCTCGAGAGCGCGCGGCGTGGGCAGCATGCCGCCGCGCGTGTTCACGAACAGGGGATCGCCGAGCTGGCGGCGCAGCCGGCCGAGCGCGCTGCTCATGGCAGATTGCGTGAGGCCCATGTGCGCCGCCGCGCGCGTGACGTTGCCATGGCGCAGCAGCGCCTCGAACACCGGCAGCAGGTTTAAATCCGGTGTGCCGCTCACTATCTACACCATGGATGAAAGGAATTAACGCGATCGATTTGACTCATAATTATAGGTCTGCCTAGACTGAAACGAGGAAGGAGCGCGGCATGAAACCCTGGGACGGAATCATCAGCGAGGAGGATCAGAAGGCGACGTACGCCGCCGGATTCGGCCGGCCCTCGAGCGTCGGCAGGCGGCCCGCGCTGCTCATCATCGACGTGCAGTACCGCACCGTCGGCACCTCGCCGAAACCGATCCTGGAGGCGATCAAGGAGTTCCCGACGTCCTGCGGCGACGTCGGCTGGAACGCGATGCGCAACATCGTCCTGCTGCTCGCCGAGTTCCGCCGCAACGAGTGGCCGGTGCTCTATCCGCACGTCGCGCCCAAGAACAAGGCCACCGACGGCGGCCGCCTGGCGGAGAAGG
>Ga0208454_1001115_pt1 | contig 11876 bp, 15 predicted proteins | sample EasRivMeERMZT100_FD_187530 | JGI IMG/M metagenome (GOLD analysis project Ga0208454, IMG submission 187530) | Soil microbial communities from meander-bound floodplain in the East River, Colorado, USA - East River MetaG ERMZT100 (SPAdes) (version 2) | ecosystem: Environmental > Terrestrial > Soil...
TTGGTTGGGCTATCGTCTGCAAAGAGGACGGTGCTGACTACTTTGACAGTCAGGACGACCACATCACTGAGAAGGCTATGCTTGGTGCAGCAGTGGACTTTATGGAGAACAGCCGCGTGCTGAAGGAAATGCACGCGGGGGAGGAGCAGGGCTCCGTAGTCTTTGCCTGGCCGCTGACTGAAGACATCGCAAAAGCCATGGGTATCGAGACTAAAAAGACCGGATTAATGATTGCGGTTAAGCCTGGAAATCCCGAGATCCTCGAGAAATTCAAGACCGGAGAGTATTCCGGCTTCTCGATTGGCGGTACCCGTCTTACCGACGAGGTTGTGAAGGCAGGCTGGGATGAGTCTAAGCATCCCCGTCACCCGAAGGGTAAAGAGGACGGCGGCAAATTTGCGCCCAAGGATGGTGCGCACGAAAGCGACGGTCGGACCGATGAAGAGCGTCAGAACTCAGAGATGGAGATGGACTCGGACGTAGCCGATGAAATGGAAGCCGTCATAGGAGAAACTATTGAGGACTTCCACGGTGGCATCGACTCTTCCGAATTGGCGTTGACGCCGAAGATGCAGCGTGAAGCTGTCAAGGAGCTCACCACCATGATCTTTGACACGCTCATGGAAAACATTGAGCCCACGGTGGCTGACGCTACAGACGAGAGCGAAGCCGAGTGGGAGGACAAGTTTAAGCGCCTCGCGGCCCGTCGTGCCAAGGAATACGTCCGAGGGCTTGTCGAGACGGTAAAGGATGACAAATAAACGCACTGTATGTTGATGCGTTGACGTTCAACGTACAGGAGTGCACGAATGAGATATCTCGTACTACCCGCTCTGCTGCTCAGCCTCCCGGTGATGGCAGCAGAGGTTGACCTTAAGAAGCTACCGGCGAATGACTTGGCAAGGGCTGGCGCGCTCGCACAGTCCCAGGCTGAAGCGGAAGACGCAGCGAAGCTGATGGACTCCGCCGACGTTGTTGGGTTTATCATCCAGCAAACCTTGCCTGACGGTAAGTCCAAGCAGACGAAGGTGGTTGTGTCTCGTGTGGACCCGCAATGGGCCGAGGTTGTGAAGCTTGTGAAGGCTGTCGCCGACCACCGTGTCAAGACGGCCAAGGATGACCTGGGTAAGCTGGGCTTAGAGGCCACGGCTCCTGTCCCGGCTCCTACCGCTACGGTGCCGCCAACTACGGCTCCCGCGCAATAGTTCAATTAACGGTCTGACGTAGTACCCCTGCTGTCCTCTGGGCAGCGGGGGCTTTCTTACATCTAGGAGTTGACGATGCCGAAGCGAATCATGCACGAATTCAAGTTGGAGGAAATCTCCGCCGTGGATTTCCCGGCTCAGAAGGGCGCACGCATGACGATCATGAAGCGTGCTTGCCCCGAGTGTGGGAAGGCCAAGTGTGAGTGTAAGACCTGTGAGAAGGGGTGGGATGAGTCAAAACACCCTCGCCACGACAAGGGCAAGGAAGAGGGTGGACAGTTCCGCTCCCGCTCCGGCCACGGTTCCCACGGCACCGTGCGTGCTGCTGGCCCCGATGGCAACGCCAAAGAGGTTCGCGTCTACGTGCCTACCAAAGAAGAGGCCGAAGAGTCGGCTGGTGGTGAGACCTTAGCTGCCGGTCTTGACCGTATCAAATCACGGTTCAAGGGTGAAGGTAAGTTCATAGACACTGGGTCCAAATTCAAGTTTGAGCCCAACTGGGATTCTGAGCTTCCGTACGTGGAAGCCAGTACGCTTGGCGAATTCGAAGCCAAGTTAAAGGCCAAGAAGTCGGCTGGCGACTCTGGCAAGAGTGCAGGTAAGAGTACGGCATTTACCGAAGGAGGTAACCCAATGCCCAATGAAATGACGGTCGAGGATCTGCAGAAGCAGGTCACAGACCTGACCCAAAAGTTGGAGGCAGCGACTGTGGCCTCCAGCGAACTCGAGGCACGTGCCTCGATGTCCGACGTTGAGAAGGCTCACTTTGACTCGCTCGAGGGCGAGGCCAAGGCTTCCTTCGGTAAGCTGTCGGCTACGGAGCGTAAGGCTGTCATCGTCAAGGCTGCGGAAAAGGACGAGACCATCGAGATCGACGGTCGCACCATTTCCAAGTCCAAGGTTGGTGACGACAACTTCGCTGTCTTCAAGGCTCTCCAGGCGGAGACCGAGAAGAACCGCAAGGAAGCCGCTGATGAGCGCGCCCGTCGTGAGATGGCCGAGTTCTCCAAGCGCGCTGAGGACGAGCTTAAGGATCTGCCCGGCGAGACCCTTGCCAAGGCGAAGGTCCTGAAGGCGATGTCCGGCATGGAAGACGCGGACCGTGAGGTTCTCGAGACCATGCTCAAGTCCGGTTCGAAGGCCATCAAGATGGCGTTCGAGAAGCTGGGCCATGCGGCTCGCAAGGATGTCAACGGTGACCCGATGGCATTCGAGAAGCGCGTCAGCGAGATCGCTTCTCGCGACAAGATCGGCAAGAGCGAAGCAATGGCTGTTGCCAGGAGAGAGTATCCGGAAGAGTTCGCAGCCTACCAAGGCCAGAACTAATCCAGTCGTAGACAGAGAGGAGATTTAATCAATGTCTACTGTCAAAGACCTGGGAATGACAATTTCCCGGAATGCCGCGTCTGACCTGTCGGCCAAGGTTCACTACCTTGCCAAGGTTGACACGACCGGCAAGTTCGACCTTGCTGCAGCTAGCACGGACTCGATCCTTGGTGTCATCACCGAGGGTGCCGTTGCAAACAAGCCTGCTACCGTCCAGTACGGTGGGCAGAGCAAGGCCATCGCTGGCGGCACGATTGTCGCTGGTGACAAAGTGACCGCTGACTCGAATGGCAAGATGATCGCTACCACGACCGCTAGCCACCGTGTCATCGGCATCGCCCTTGAGGGTGGTGCGGCCAACGAGATCGTGCCGTTCGTGTTCGTGCGTATGCACGTGGCTACTTCGTAGTCGATCTGCGTACAAAGTAATCTCAAGAGGAGAAAACAGCAATGCCTGCTGCTAACGTCGAAGGCACATTGCACGTTGATCGCTACTTGACCACGTTCTCGGTCAACTACGTGCAAGACGCCCGGAACTTTGTGGCCCAGAGGGCCAGTTCCGTTATCCCCGTCATGAAGCAGACCGACAAGTACGTTGTGTACGAGCGCGGTTACTTCTGGCGTGACGAAGTGAAATCCCGTCCCCTTGGCGGTCGTCCGGAACAGACGGCTTACAAGGTCAGCGAGGGCACCTACTCGGCAATCGAGTACGGTCTTGAGCACGTTGTCGACGATCGGCAGCGCGCCAACACCGACGAGCCCATTCGTCTGGACGAGAACGCCGCAACCCTGCTGACTCAGAAGCACATGATCAAGCAGGACCGTACTTGGGCGACGAACTTCTTCACCACTGGCATCTGGACCAACGATGTCACCGGTGTCATTTCGTCTCCGGGTGCGAACCAGTTCCTCCAGTTTGCGGACGCAGCGTCCGACCCGATTGGAGTCATCGATCAGTACAAAGACGCCATTCATGAGCGGACCGGCTTCATGCCGAACACCCTCATTCTTGGTGCTGCTGTGAAGCGCCAGCTGCGTTCCCATCCGGATATCGCAGACCGCATCAAGTACACCATGGTTGGCATCGCCGACGAGGACCTCCTCGCCCGGCTGTTTGAGGTCCAGAACGTCGTTGTGGCGCGCTCGATCTACAACGCTGCCAACGAAGGCGCAACGGACAGCTTCAACTACATCGTCGATGAGAACGCGATGCTGTTGTGCTACATCGACCCCAATCCGGGTCTTGATAGCCCGACCGCAGTCGGCCTCTTCGCTTGGACCGGCCTGTTCCCAGGCGCGACCAATGCGATCGGTGGTGTGATGGAGCGTGGCCGCGACGACCGTGCCCACAGCGATTACTTCCAGTATCGCATGGCATGGGACCTGAAGGTGGTTGCCGCCGACTTGGGCGTCTTCTTCGCCGCCGCCACTGTCTAAACCAATCAGGGGATAATCTAAGCAATGGCAACACTGCCCCGATTTGAACAGTTCGACCGGGACCGGAATTTTCTTGTTACCCGCTCCGTAGTAGTGAGTGGCAAAAAGTTCGGTCCCGGCGACCCGTTTGACAAGACGCTGGTCACTACTCGCCGCTTACGACAACTATACGACCACCGGTTTCTCAAGATGGGCCCTGCTGAGCGCAACTTGGAACCGCAAGGTCGTCCCAATTTTGCCGTCCTTCCCGAGGCTGCAATACGTGAATGGTTATCTGCCCATAAGGTGCTTGCTCCACCATTCACCACGGCAAAAGCTCTCGCGAGACTGGCAGTATCTGAATGGGAGAAACGGTTTGGGGATCCCGAACCAACCCCAGTGCCGGACGCTCCCAAGCTAAACGGTGCTCCCGTCCTTTCATCCACGGACACAGTGGTAATCTCCAAGGACTGGGAGAAGCTACCGTGGTTTGCCTTCCAGAAGAAGGTCTTTGAACTGACTGGTACCAAGCCAAGCACGAAGAAGGAAGCAATGGAGCTCATGCACTCTCTAGGATAGGTTATGGAGGGAACATGTGGAGCAGAGGACGTGGAGTTACGGCCCAGCCGTGATCCTGTGCTTACGACATCCTACGTTATGTCGTTTCTGTCTGTACGTTCGAGCCATCGTTCACTGGCTGACCGGTGGCAGTTGCTACCTCAAATATAGCAGAGGAACTAGGTTCTGGTCTTACGTTTGGAGGCGGCACCTAAAGCCCTGGCTAGTCTAACGCTAGACCGCTGGAGGATGCTTCAGCGGTCAAGCTCCACCGGAGAACCTGCATGGTCTCGCCACTTCTAACCCTAGTTGCGCAGCAAATCGCAGCTGGTTTCAACGGCGTATTGTTGCCGGGCACTTTGCGCCGCACGACGCCTGGGACTACAGTGGATTCATACGGCGATCCTACCTCCACCACGGTTACGACCTATGAGTGTCAGGGGATCGTCGACACCTACGATAAGAAGTACCGTGTACAAGCGGGCATCCCGGATACGGACGTAAAGTTGCTGTTGATCGCTGGCCTGGTTGAGGTCGCGCCCATCATCGGTGACCAGGTCAAGTTCCGGGATCAGTGGTATCGCACGGTCTCCGTGAGGTTAGATCCTGCGCATGCTAGCTATGAGATGCAGGCTTCCGCTATTCCGGACCCATCCTAATGGCTAACACCGACCCAATTCGCGCGGCAGTGTGGGCTGCTATTATTGAGGTCACTGAGAACCTGCGCACAGACATGATCGAGTTGATGGTAAACAGTAAACCCTACGGGCGGATCTACCGTCGTGGGGACGTGGAGCACCAAGCCTCCGCTCCGGGCCAGCCTCCTGCTCCGGACACCGGCAACCTGCTCAGTAAAATCAACACGGACTACGACGAGACGACCCTAACGGGTAGGGTTCTTATCGAAGCTGGCTATGGCGCGCACCTGGAGTACGGCACCGTGAATATGGAGCCGCGTCCGTTTGTGCGCCCGACCATAAACTACAGCGCTGATACGATTGACGAGCGCGTTCGCGTGTCGATCGCAGAGGCGATCAAGGCCAATCAACCATGATTAACCTTGCCAGCGCCTTCTACGACGCGTTAGCTGTCGACAGCGCGATCACCACGCTGCTAGGCACGTGGAACAGTAACCCATCCGTGCACACGCGCCGTCCCATCCCAGCGGATGCTGGCTACCCTCTTATTGTCGTCTCGCCGGATATATCTGTCCGTGACATGGATGCCCTTAACACGTTCCGGTCTGTGATCGTTAAGGATGTCGCGGTCTACGGTATTCAGCCTGATCACTACCGTATTGTCGAGACGCTAGGTTTACTGATCAGGAACAAGTTCCACCGTCTTAGGTGGTCAATAACGCCCCCAGCCGGGTACAAGATAATCGATATCGTTGCTCTCGGCCCTAGTATTGCCCCTACTGACGACGACAAGAAATTAGGGCGCGTCGTCTCGTTGACTGTACGGGTGCAACCCACTTCGTAAAAACCTTCTAGAAGGAGGACTAAACTATGACTGTAGCAACAGCTGCTCAGTCGCGCGTGTATATTGGCACGACCGCGAATGCGCAAACTCTGGCTAACTTCCAAGCTGACACCTACACCGAAGTTGGTGAGGTCGAGGACTTGGGCGAGTTCGGCGACGAGGCCGAGGAGATTACGTTTACGGCACTGGCCGACCGCCGCGTCCGTAAATTCAAGGGCTCGTTCAACGCCGGTACCGTCTCAGTGCAGTGCGGCTCGGATCCTCGTGATCTTGGTCAAATTGCTATGATCAGTGCATTGGCGTCCGATCTTGACTTTAATTTCAAGATCGAGCTCAACGATGCTATCACGCTCTCCGGTACGCCGACCACGCTGTTCTTCCGTGGCAAGGTGATGTCGAAGCGTCGTAACGTCGGCAACGTCTCTAACGTCGTTCGCCAGACCTACAACGTCGGCATCAACAGCGCAATCTTAGAGCAACCTTCCACGTAGTACTAACCCCAGAAGGAGAAGCAAGATGAAACTCTTGGTTCTAGGTTTCCTGGCGGTCATGTCGACCGGTTTCATGGCCGACAAGTGTGAGGTCAACATGCCTGACACGGACCAGTCCACGTCCCCACCCCAATAGCGAAACGAGGTACCCAAGCAATGGCAAATAAAGACCTTGGCGAACTCGAGCTTGACCTAGATGGTGAGCTCGTCGTCCTGACCCCCAGCCTCGATGCGTGTATGACAATCTCACGGATGTATGGCGGTGTGACCAACGTAATCCCCCGCCTTACTTCCTTGGACTTTGACACCATCGTGCAAATCATTGCGGCTGGAACTGGTCGCAATCCCAGTAAGCTCCTCCAGGAGAAGGTGTACAAGACCGGTGTCGTCAACGTCGTCAGCACCCTGATTGACTTTGTCGCTATCGTTAACAACGGTGGCAAGCCCACCGACCGCATGAAGAAGGAGGAGAAGGAGGATAAGGACAAGGCAAACCCTCCCCTGTAATCTCGGTAGAGCAGTACTACGAAGAGCTCTTCGAGGTTGCAACTGGTTGGCTCGGCTGGCTTCCTAGCCAAGCTCTCAAAGAGAACGTCAACCATATCCCCACCGCGCATAAGGGTCGTGTCGATATGCTTAAGAGCATCTTCGGCACTGGGCGTAAGCCACAGAAGACCAAGCCCTCCCGCGACGACCTGCTGAACTTTGCCCGCACGAATAATGCCCTCCTTGCGGCGGGCAAGATTAAACCTTTGAACAAAGGTGACGTAGGACATGGCTGAAGGTCTGATCCCCGATATTGAAGTTAAAGTTACCGCTGACACCTCAGCCTTCGACTCTGCGTTAAACCGCGCAGAGGCGAACGGAGTTGGGTTTCAGAAGGATCTCGAACAGAAGATTGCCGAGGCAATCAATGGGGTAAGATCTCAGTTCGGTGACCTGGGTGGGGAGATCGACAACGCTATGGCGGAGCTCCAGGCTCGCCTTAGCCAGCGGTGGACCGAGATCTTCCAAGACGCGCTGAAGAAATCGCAGGATGCTGCTAAGAGCTTTCCTGCGGCTATGGGTGACGGCTCCAACCTGATGGCTTCTGTTGAGAAGCAGATCACGGAGTCCGGTGCCTCTATCACGGAGGAGGTCAAGACTAAGTACGACGAAATTGCTAAGGCTGCAGAAGAGGCGGCTAAGTCAGCAGAAGGATCTGTTCAAGGTTTCTTTGCGCTCACAGCGGCGTTCGGCTTAGGCAGCTCCGCCGCTGATATACTCGGAAAAGCTCTTGAGTACGTCATTCGTACCGTGGCAGAGAGCATTGCTGCCTACGCTGCATTCGAGCAAGAGACCATCGCGATCTCGCACGCGATGAAGAACGCTGGCGTGGATATCACCGCGACCAACGACATGCTCAGCGAACTGGGCGAGCAGTTAGGTGACTCCGTTGGTGTGGGCAAAGCCTACGCCACCCTGCTCCAGTTCCGCACCATCTCCAAAGACACATTCCCTGAGCTTATCCGTGTGTCGTCAGACTTGGCGACGCAAGCTAAAGTCACAGGCACTGGCCTAGGGAACCTGTCATCGGTGGCTCGGTTGGTTGGCCGGGCGATGGAAGATCCAGCATCGGCTATGGGACGGTTGTCCCAGTCGAGCTTGACACTGGACCCGCTCACGCAGGCGCTAGTCAAGCACTACATTCAGATGGGCGACACTGCCAAGGCGTCCACCACGTTCATCAATGCTCTGAAGAAGAGCGTGTCGGGGATGACCGACGCTGTCAACTCTAGCACTCTCGGTGCGCTGCGTAGGTACCAGGAGCAGGTCGAACTCAACAAGGCTGCGACGGGCAGTTGGTTTGTCGAGATCCTTAATGGCTTTGGCATTTTAGAAGCCTACACAGAACATCTTAAGCAGATTAATGAACTACGCGGTGTGCTTGGAACCCAGCCCCAAATCGCGGCGCTGAAGGAAGAGCTCGACCTCATGCTGAAGCGCCGTCATACCGGCGCTGAAGAAGCAATGATCCGGCAGAAGATCGCCACCTTAGAGAAGCAGGTGGCAGATAGTGCCAAGGAGTCGGAGGCGAGGGCAGAGAGCATTGCGTCGCTGGCTCTAAAACGTCAGGAGGCGATCAAGCTTACCCTCTCCGATCAGTTCGACTTAGCTCATATGACGGAGCGGGAGCGGGAGCTCACCGAGGCAGTAAACAAGGCTCGCGCCGAAGGACTAATCCTCACGCAGGCGGACGTTACTCTGTTCCGGACGCGGATGGATATGCAGAACCAGTTCTTGGAAGGCATTAAGCGCGCCCAAGAATACCACCGAATAGACGCGGCAATTACGGCTAACAATTTCCGCATACAAGGGAGCATGTTAGAAGCTCGGAAAGCCGCGTTCCAGGGGCAGATGACTGTCTATAGGGACAGCCAGCTTAGGATCAAGGGTACTGATCCTACTAAGGTTGACGATGAGGTAGCCGCGAAGTGGCGGGAGTTCTACTCCGGCCTTGACGCCGAAGCAGCGGCTGCTGAGCGGGCCATATCCAACTCCACCGCCGCTCTTAACGACCAGATTACTGCCCTTGCAAAGGGCTCTGCAGCCTCTGCAGCCTATACGCTTGAGCAGAACGCGATCCGGGCTGCGGTGGAGGCAGGACACCCATATGACCCCACAGAGATCCAACGGCTGGCCGAAGCCTACGGTGCGGCTACTCTCAAGCTACAGCAGTGGAAGATCCAGCTTGACCTGACGTTCGAAACGCAGACCATGTTCCTGGATGACGCGGAGAAGCGTATCGCTACCATGATGCGCGACCTCTACGGACAGGACTGGCAAAAGCATATGGACGATGCCGTTGCCAACCAGATCCGCTTCAACGACTACCTGAAGCAAGCTGAAGGTTACACCCAAAGCTTCATGTCTAGCTTTGTTAGCGGCGTGATGGACGGTGTTGATGCCGTCGAGTCATTGCAGAACGCCTTCAAAGACCTCGCCAAGCAACTCATTCAGATGGCGATGAACCGCTTCATCATGATGCTCTTCCAGGGCATCGCCTCATCGTTCGGCGCTGGCGCGTTGCAGATGGGTACGGGTGCTACTCCGGCAACCCAGCCCGGTAGCACATTCGAGAACGGCTTCTTCTACGATCAGCCGGTTATGCACACCGGTGGTATCGTGGGCGAGGAGCCTACCGAGACCCGGAAGGTGCCTATGTCAATCTTTGACACGGCTCCCCGCTTCCATACGGGTGGTATTGCAGACGAAGATGCTAAACGCGAAGGGTTGAAGCCCAACGAGGTGCCTGCCGTCCTTAAGAAGGGCGAAGGTGTCTTCACTCCTGAGCAGATGGCTGAGTTAGCTCCCGCTCCCAAGAAGGAGCAGAAGGAAGAGGTGCTTCCGCGCTTCCACGAGGGTGGCATCGTAGGGGATCCCATCGTTCTCAAGCCCAAGCAGAAGGAAGAGCTGGAGCCCATCCTCAAGCCCAAGCAGAAGAAGGAGTTAGAGCCCAGCATCACGGTGACCCCTCGTATCATGCACACTGGTGGTATTGTGGGTAAGGGGCAACCAAAGACCCGCACCGTGCAAAGCATCCTCTTTGAGGACGCGCCACGCTTCCACGAGGGAGGCATGCTGCCCGGTGAGATGCCAGCCATCCTTAAGAAGGGTGAGGGTGTCTTCACTCCTGAGCAGATGGCCGCACTTGGTGGTGGTGAGGCCACGATCATCAACAACGTCAAGGTCATCAACAACGCACCCAACACCAAAACCTCCCAGAACGAAAACAAGAACGACTCGGGCGGCATCGACCTAGAGGTCATGATCGACCAGATCAACACCAAGCTAATCTCTCAACCGGGTAGTGGCACGTCACGTGCCCTTGGTGGCATGGGCGTCACGCCGACACGCACTAGGAGGTAGTCATGGCAATTTGGCCGTCGGCTCTTCCACAGACGTTCATCCGGGACGGCTACAACGAGACCATGCGTGATAACCTCACGCGTGACACGCTCGGATATGAGCCCTACGGTGTTAAACGACGCACCACGTCAACACCATTTCCGGTGGAGGGTGCGATCGTTTTCAACAGCTCACAGTGGTTCGGGCTGCAGGATTTCTTCTACAACGACATCGCTCACGGTGCGTTGGCGTTCTTCTTTCCTAAGCAGCCACTTGCGAGTGATGAAGCACCGCAGTCGGTCAGCCCATCTATCCTGTTTTGGAAGGTGCGGTTCCGTAATCCGCCGAAGCGAGTGCACATTGTCGGAACAGACTACTGGCGCGTTACCATGGAGCTCGAGGTCTTCTTCGAGACCATCGATACGTCGCTTTCCCTTGGTGGTGGGGCCTCCTCCGGCACGGCGCTGGAGACTGAAGCTAACGTCGAGTTGGAGACTGAGGCTAACCAACCAATCGAAATAGACCCGTAAGGAAGACGATAATGAAATCCTTTCTGAGATACGCTATCGCTGCGCTCTTCTTAGTCGCAACCCCAGCGCACGCCGTCAAGATCTCTGCTTTGTCAGCTGGCTCGGCCCTTACGGGGACTGAGGTTGCAGCGTTCGTACAGTCAGGCACCACGGTCAAGATCACAGCCGACCAAATCAAGACGTTTGTGCTGACGCCTTGGACGAGCGACATCGACGCCAACGACTTCGATCTGCGAGAGGTCAACGTGCTGTTCGTCAGCGACGGCTCGACTGAGCAGGTCTTAGACGTAGGCAACGACTCCGCGATCACCCCAGCCTTTCAAGTATCGCACACCACCGCCGCTGGGAGTGCGGTTGGTGTCACCCGGTTCTCCACGGCTGGCGAGGCGCGGATTATGTGCGGACGCTCACGTGGTGCCACCGTGGGCAGCTTCACCATCATCAATAACGGCGACAACCTATGCGAGATTTCCGCTCAGGGTGCCGACGGCTCCGACATGGCGATGGGTGCAAAGATTAAGTTCATAGTAGATAACGTCCCCGGCAATGGTGATATGCCGGTCTCTATTGTGTTCGCTACTACAGCGAACAACGCGAACGATACGACTGATCGCGTTATCATCAACTCAGCTGGGCAAATGACGCCAGCTGCCAACGACGGGATTGCACTAGGCACTGGCACGCTTGCTTTCGCTGACCTATTCCTTGCCAACGGCGGCGTTATTAACATCAACAACAACGAACTGTCCCTCACCCACCTGGGCTCGGACTTGGTTTCCGTTCAGGGAGGCAGCTTCGGTGTTCATTTTCAGACCGGTAGCGCAATTGCTGCTGGTGTTGGTCCTTTTTCTAGGCAGCATTACAACCTAGGCACGGAGTCCAGCGCTGCCAGCGACGACCTGGATACCATAACTGCCCCTCCCGCTGGAGGTGTTCCCTACTGGCTTCAGGCGGAGAACGACAGCGAGAGGGGCAGTTAT
>Ga0208454_1001117_pt1 | contig 11840 bp, 23 predicted proteins | sample EasRivMeERMZT100_FD_187530 | JGI IMG/M metagenome (GOLD analysis project Ga0208454, IMG submission 187530) | Soil microbial communities from meander-bound floodplain in the East River, Colorado, USA - East River MetaG ERMZT100 (SPAdes) (version 2) | ecosystem: Environmental > Terrestrial > Soil...
AGCTTCCACCCGTCCGAGCCGTCGAGCACGCGCCAGCGTTTCATCGTGAAAAAGGAAGTCCCCCGGTTCCCCGCCGGCCTGGGCGATCGGCGAGAAGCGGAGGACCGCCAAAACAAAAAGGAGCCTGGGCGACAACAAGGAAAAGCCGCCCAGGCCCCTTAATGTGAAACGCGGGGGATTCTACACGATGGACCTGAATTGTCACCCACGAAAGCTACCGTGCTGAGCTACGAGACAGTCTCGGTCTTCCCCGCCCCCTCTCCCTTTCGGAGGTTCATTTGGCAAACAACGTCATCGACTGGGCTTTCCAGTTCGACATTCACTATGTAGACAAGCTTCTCTTAGTGGCGATCGCCGATGATGCGGACAAAGCCGGCGTTAGCAAGTACCTCGGTGGGCTGAAAACGATCGGCAAGCAGTGCAGTTTGAGCCCGCGGCAAATTCGTCGGTCACTCCGCCGGCTGGAAGTCTGGGGACTGATAGCGACCTACCCCCAGGCCAGGTCAAACGGGAGCGACGCGCAGCACGTTTTCCAGTGTCGCATTCTGGTAGATCCGAAGGAATGGACATCGCCTCAAGGTGCGCCGCCGGCCAAACGGAAGGGCAAGAATTTGGAGCCCAGTAGAAGACCCATTATGTCAACTTTCCCGGCCGACTTCCGAAAGGCCCTGAAAGCCACATTCGACGAACATCTCTTTCACACGTGGCTTAGCCCCTGTGAAGTCGTCAGCTTGGCCCACGGCCGGCTCACCATGCGATTGCCCAAAGTCATATGGGCTGAAACGCTACGCGAGCACACGGCCGCAATCCTCGAAGTCGCCCAGCAAATCGCCCCCGAAACCAAAAAACTCCATTTTCTGATCCCCGGCGAACGCGAAGAAAAGTTCTAAAAAACGAAACCGGCGGGACCCTGACTGGGGACCCGCCGGTCCGCCCCCATAGGAGGACTCGCCGGTCCGCCCCATAGGAGGACTCGCCGGTCCGCCCCATAGGAGGACTCGCCGGTCCGCCCCATAGGAGGACTCGCCGGTCCGTAGGCTCCGGACTGTACGGTCCGCCCTTAGGGGGGACTCGCCGGTCCGCCCGCTTCGGACTGGCCGGTCCGTAGCCTCCGGACATGCGGGTCCCCCCTCTTCCCCTTTTTCTCTCCCACCTCCATCCCCCCGTTGTCATCCCGTGTTCTTTCCCAGGTGGGTACAGATCGGAGCGCCGCTGCGCGATGCGCGACGTTGAAAGGTTGCGGAGGCCGGCTGCGCCGGCAATTCGGGGGACGTTTTCTTGATGCTGTGAAGGAAGGGGGAATGCAGGTCAGGGGCCAACGTCGCGCTTTGAAATCTCCTCACGAATGAAACGAAGAAGGGATTTCAGATCCTGATTCTCTCTCCACACCTTCCGATACGAACGTTCCAAACGCTCTTCTTTCAAATCGGCTGTCGACCAGGACATTTCCCGTTCCTGTTCGGCTTCCCCGCGCCATCCCATCCAGCGCGAAAAACCTTCTTGTTCGATTGTCGTGGTGTCCTGGACGTTGTACCGCGGCCCGGCATTCGTGGGAGCTGCCCTCGCCGATCGCAGCGAGGACACCTGGTCGGTGACAAACATCAACCATTGGATGAATTGTTCGTCGTTCATTGGCGAGCGTTTCGACGCGCCAGCCCAAAGGCGTTAGCTAAAAAGAGTGAAATTGATGGTGTGAAAATTCCCGAAGTTTCCCCCGTCGATCGACAAAATGTCGGTTGACTTTGGCCCACGTCGGACAAAATAATGTCGATCGATGAAAAACTCCAAATGGCGTGAGTACTCGGGCGGAAAGCTTTACGCGAAGATCCTGGAATCCCAACCGAAGAACCGGCGGAAGATGGGAATCGATGCCCTTCTCGAGGCCGGCCGCTGGCTGTGCCGATGGTGCAAAGAGTTCAATGCAATCGGCGAGGCCAACTGTCATTCGTGCCGGATGCCGCGGAGTGATTTCGAGTGAGCTCGCGACAGGATGTCCAACCGAGCCAGGCTCAAAATGTCGCGAAGGTCCTGAGACAGGTTGTCGCCAGCTCACAACCTATCGCTTTAGATTTCTTCTGTGGCCGCGGGGGATGGACGCGCGGTTTGATTGCTGCAGGATGGCGCGTGATCGGTATCGACCTCGTTCATTACCCTGATTATCCCGGCGAATTTGTGCAGGCCGATGTCCGACAGATTGACGCCGGCCGTTTGCGGGAAATCGGTGCCCGTCTGTTTGTCGCAAGCCCGCCGTGCCGCGATTTCAGCGACCTCAAACGGTTGTTCGGGATTCGCGCCGCACAACCGGATGTGGAGCTGATCCGGAAGACAATTTGTCTCGCGCGGGAAAGTGGAATCCCGTTCGTGATGGAAAACGTTCGCGGGCTTGAAGAACATTTTTCGCCAGCCGTTGGGCATTATGGACCGTTTTATTTATGGGGAGACATCCGGCCGGATCAGATCCCGCGATTCCTCGGGCGATCGCAGAAGATGCGCGGCAAAGACCCTTCCGAGCGGGCTATGATTCCCTTTAACCTTGCGTTTGCGATTGGAAAAGCGTTTTGGCCGGCGGACATCGTGTCGCCTAGTCAAGCCCTGCAACCGGCCGCGACCAGGCGACAGGTTGTCGTTCCGATCGGACGGTGGACGCTGGCCGAAATCGAAAGCGCCGTTTTCGAAGCGACCCTTCAGGAAACGCGCGGCGACAAATTTCTGGCCGCGAAAATGTTGGGCATTTCGAGCCGAACCTTGCAGCGGTGGTTTCGCGCTCGAGCGACAAGTTGTCCGCAGCGGAGCGAGCGTGGCGCGGAAAATTTGGCGTTTGCCGGGGACTAGATGTTGTGGTGGTTTTCGAAGTCGTCGGAGTGCGAGTCTTATGTAAACTTCCCCGCTTCCTACCTATTGTGGTCGCGAAGTCGTCGGTGGTTTGATCAGGGGCAAAACGTTCACTTCCGTCACAGGCAAAAGGAAAAGTTGAGAATCCCGTAACGCTTGATCCCAGGCAACGCCGGCCATAATCCGAAGGAATGCGAAAATGAAACGATCCTTCGCATCCTCCGCGATCGCCGCGGCCCGTTGCGATTCACATGCCAACCCGCTTGCGGCCGTTTGCATGCATTGGTCGAAAGCTTCCTGCCCTTTGTCCCGATTCGCGATCGCGAGAAACTGCGGAGCAACCAGGACCATATCGAGCTGCACGAGCGCCGGCGAGTCGCCGAGCTTCAACAAGACGGTATACGTCCGCGGAGTAAAGCCAGGCATCGCGCCCTGGAGCTGTAGCAGAAGCAAAAGGATCTTAAACATGGTGAACGGATCGTACCTCGATTTTTCCGAGTTCCTCATCCCGGAAAAAGTCGCCGCCCCGCCGCATGAATTTGTGAATGCACTTCTCGCACGCCCCGTAGAACCGATGCAACGCGCGTGCCGTGATTCGCTGAATCGCGTTCCACGTCGGATCGTATCCAAACTTGTCATGCTCGAAAGGCCGGCCGCATCGCGGACAGATGTGGGAGTGCATTTACTTTTTCCTGCGGAAGCGGCCGTTCTTGCGCCGCGGTGGAAGTCGTTTGCGTCGTCGTGCCAATGTGGTCCCCCCCCTTTCTAAACCGGCGGCCAGGCCGGGATGGTTTCACCCTCGAAGCCGGGCTCCGTGATCGTGAATCGCACGTCGGTCTCGGCTGCCGGCCGGCGAGCGAACGCCAGCCACAGCAGCAGACCGAGCACGAGAATTTCTTTCGTCTTCATTTCCCGCGAACCTTCGTCGGGATTTGAGTTTTCGGTTTTCCAAACTGAACGTGGAACTTCCTCACGGCAATCACCTCCTTCAATCGGGATAACAAAAATTTTCGGTCATCGGCAGTTCCATGTAACGGTACGTCGCGGAGTACGGAACGCCGGCCGGAAACGCGTTTAGCAAACTCAGCATGATCGCCTGCGGATACACCAGGTGTTCCCGCCGGCGCGACGGTTGGAGAATCGCCGCCTGCGGATCGGCGAGCGTGTATTGCTGGAAGATGCCGCCCCCGATGAGCGGCAGCATGAGGCCGAAATTCGCGGGCACACGCACATCCGCGAGAACTCCGATCACTTGATTGGCGGGATTTTGTTGTCTCACGTCGTCGACGATATAGACCAGGCAGTTGAAATTCCCAGCACCTGGACTCGATACCGACAGGGAAAAGAGATCGATCAACAAGTGTCGGCCCACTTCCGGAGCCACGAGAACGACTCCCGCCGCCGGCGATGTGCCGGTAATTCGCGCGAGCCGTTGCGGTGTGTACTGCATGGCGCTAGAACCACCCCAGGAGCTTCGCGCCGACTGCGACAGCCCCGGCAACCAAAAGCCCGCTGTCAGGCCCGCCAGCGCGTTCTGGAGCCAATTGCGACGGGTCCCCGGGGTTTCCGCCGTTGGCGACGTTTCCAGGAGCGTATCCGCCCTTTGCCACGATGAGCCGTTCAATGTTTCCAAGCGTGCCTCCGTCATCGCGCACGATGTTCCCGTTTTCGTCTTTTCCATCGACCAACGGCCGGATGGTGTTTCGCGCCTGGTGCGATGCGCGGCCATCGGTGAACCGCGGCTCCCTGGTGAAAGCGTCGAATTGCCGGTACGCCTCCACAACCAGGCGATAATCGTCGGCGAGCGTTGCGATCGACACGTTAGGGTCCCGCATATCGGTGTTGACAGCTTCGAGCATTCCGCCCACCTGGTTTTGAATCGGCACGATGATGTCCGCTTCACGCCGGCCGCGGCCGATCAGATTGAACGCGGTTTCAAAACCCGATTGCAGCGCCCGAGCTGCGCCGCCGACAATTCCGCCGGTTGCAAAACCCTGCGCAATTTCGACGATGGAGCCAGGCGTTTGCGGCAGATTCCCCGGCGATTCAAAACTGTTGACGAAATCTTTCCAGTCCGACATGGGTTAAAACTTCGGGAGTTGATCGAGCGGTTTTCCTTCGACGTCATCGACGGGAGCGCCGAGCGATTTTTTCCGAGCATCAACGTCTGCCTGAATCGCCGCGAAGAATTCTTTTTCATTGTCGGCCGCAGACACGCCCGCTTTTGGTGGTGGCCAGGCTTTATCGAATGTCTCGACGATGGTTTTTTCAAGAGCAACCAGAGCCTGCAACGAGCCATCCGGATAACGGAAAAACTTCAGAATTTTGTCAGCCATTTAAAAACCCTCCCTTAGATCGTGCTGTAGCCCGACATGGAAACTTGTTGAAAGGTGTTCGCGGCGCCAGCCGCGGCGAATTCTAAAGTCATCGCCGTATTGGCCGTTCCAAAAATGTTCAGGCCCGCGAGGTCGACATGATCCACGATATTTGCGGCAGACGTGCCGAGATACCAGGAACGCTTAATAGTGCCCGCGCCTGTTGCGCCATCCCGCAAATGCACGAGAGTCGGCCCGGCTGCTCCGCCAGAGCCGTAATAGGACATCGACACCGAGCGGCAAACGTGACGGACGCCCGCGCCCCCGGCTGCAATGCTGCAGGTCGCTTGCGTCGCCGCGGCCGGCGTGTGAAGCGCGGTCCATTCGCCGGGATTCGCAACCATGAGCGCGTTTGGCTGCGTCGCGTCGTCAATGTTCGCCGCCGCATTGACCAGCAATCTCGAAAAACTGGTGCCGTTAAACGCGTAGGCAAGACCGAGAACTTGCAGTCCCTCCCAATTCGCGGTTACCGTCGCCCCGCTTACTGTCGCGTAGATGCGATAGAAGTTGGTCCCGTTGTGGCCCATCACGCCGGTGCCGAGCACCCCCGTTCCCGTTGTTCCATGTGCCGCGTTCGCACTGCGCGTGCGATCCCAGGTTGCTCCGTTGTACAGGTAATTGCCAGATCCCATTAGGCCGGTGCTCGCCGCGTCCCCCGCTCCGACACTTCGCACCCTATCGAAGGTCGCGCCGTTGTACACGTGAAGCGACGTTGTTCCAAATTCATCTCCAATTTCTGCGTCCACACTCGAGCGCGTGGTGTGATTCCGGATATACAAGCCACTGACCGAATCCAACTGAAGGGGCGCAACTGCCGCAACCCCGATGCCGTCGCCGATCGATGCGTTGATACCCCGCCCTCGTTCCCAGGTTGTGCCGTCGAAGACGTAACCGAAGGCCCGCGCGTCCTGGCCGCGAAAATCGCCGGCAATCAGACCGTCGGAATTGATCAGGCCAGACGTGATCCCGCTCCCGGTTCCCGGTGCGTATGCGTAGCCGCTCATATTTCAGCTTCCTCCGGCATTCTCCAACGCGCGTCGACGTTCACCTGCGCATCGGCAACCGTCGAAATCAGAATCAGAACCGCATCCTTCGGCGGTGCGTCGTCGGTGTAACTGTCGCCGGCCGCCAAAACGATTCCGGCGTCGTTTGCAGAAACCGACGGATTCGTTTGTGCCGTCGGTGCCCACTTCCCATAGATGACCGCGGACGCGTGGTTGTTGCGAATCGTCAGTTTCGCTGGAGCTTCCGCCGTCGCCGGGATGCGGACAACGATCGAGCCAGGGACGGTGGCTGTAATGCGAAAGGTCCCGCTCACCTGGGAGCGGCCGAGTTCACCATTCACGAGGAACCGCCTTTTTTAGAAGTACTGCGCCGTGGATGGATAGTTCGCGATGATCAGCCGGACCGCGATCGATGCGGCCGCGACAATCAAAACGGTTTTCATCTCAGTGCTCATTGGAAATTTCCTTTCGTTTTTGTCGATCGATACTCGATAGCCCATGCAATCGTCAGAACGACCAGGGCAAAAAGAATCACTTTCATCCAGGTCTGCCTACGCGATGTTGACGCCGGCATTCCGGAGAACGTTCGCGAGCGCCTTACCGACCAACAGGCCGGCGATCGCGAGCCCGACTTTCATCAAAGTTTCTTTCGTATTCATGGACCTCCCCTTTCGGAATTTCTTTGAACTGTGAATTGAACCGATCCTCGAGCCGCCGCAATCGATCCCACACGAAGGCGTGCGACACGATCAGGCCGAACGTTCCAACGTCCTGGAACGTCGGCAGCAACGAATTAATCTGAGACAGAACCGCGAGCAGCATGACCGTTCCTCTTCCTGAAGAAACCGACCGTGTTGTAGACCGCAACGGCCGCGTCGGTCAGCTCGCCCGCGGTTTTCTTCAACCCGTCGCTGAGTTCTTCCGGCAAATAGCCGCGGCGGGATAATTCCTGAATCGTCGCCGTCGTGGCATCGATAACGAGTTCCCTTTTCTGCGGCCCTGGCATCTTCACACCCGTTTGCTCAAAAGTGTCGTTGCCGAGTTGTTCCGCGATTTCGATGTAACGAAGGATCAGCGGAATCAGACCGACGTAGGAAAGGAACCGTTTCAGCAGCGCGGCATTGGCCAACAAAGAAATCATTTCGAGCCCCCTAAAGCGAAAACCAGCGCGAGCCCTACACCAATCGGAATGGCGATTCCTGCGCTTCCGGTGTCGGCGAGCTGCGAGAGGTTTTCAATAAATCGATTCACGTTCGAGCGGACTTGTTCAGATGTTCTGAACCGGTCGGGATTCCCGGAGTTGTACGCCGAATAAACCCGGCGACGGTCCGGCCCGAAATTCCGCATGAGCTGCGCCCACAGTTTTGTCCCGAGCATCACGTTCGTGTCGGGGTCCAGCAACCCTTCATCCGGCCCCGCGTATCCGAGCCCTCGCGCGGTTTCCGGCAACAATTGCATGAGGCCGTATGCGGCCGAGCGCACGCGCGGTTCCGGTGTGATGATGTCCGCGCGGCCGCTGGATTCTGTTTGGATCACGGCCTGGATGTCGGCCGCCCGGACGCCGAATTGACGCGCGTACTTTTCGACGATCGCTTCAAACACGGCGGCCCTCCATGACGAGGTGATACACGACGGCCGTGATGACCACGCCGGCGACGATCGAGCCGAACGCGTTTTTCAAATCCGCGAGCATTTGCCCAAACGTGTTGCCGGAAGGCGATTCGTACGGCGGCTTGTTGACATCGGAGTCCAGGAACGCCGGCGAGCCCTCGCCGGAAAAATACAGTTCGCCTTTTGCATCGGGAAACACGACAACCACGCCGAACTTGTCATCCTGGAACGCCAGCCCCTTTGTCGGAATCGGCAATCTTTCAAAAACAGATTCGTTCATGCCGATCTGGTCCCATTGCCCGGACTCGACAATGCGACCGTGCGCCAGAACCTTCGCCTGAAGATCGAAATTCCGCTTGAGTAAGTCCGACACTTCGCCGGCCGTCAGCTTACGTTGCATCGATCACCAGGACGATGAGGCCCACAACCAGCAGCAGCCCGATCAGAGAATTTCCCCCGCCGGCAACGCCGACAACGGGCTCCTGGTTCGCGCGTATCGGTTGCGCCCTGCCGCCGCCGATCAGCTTGCCCGCGCCCTGGATGACATCGCGCAAGAAATCCTGCCAGCCGCCCCCGTTGTCTTCGATAGGAACAAGTGCGTTTTCCATCGCGTTACCCTCGCTTGAGCAACCACAAAACGGCGATTCCAAGCGCAACCCCTTTCCAGCCGATCCTGGACAGAACGCCGCCGCCATTCCTGGGTACGGCGTTCGTTTCCGCCCCTGTCGGCATATTGAAAAGGGGCCGCGCCTGAATCGTTTCTTGAATTGGAATTTCAGAGCCGGGAATGTTCGACGGTGGAAGGCCGAAACTCTCCGGCGTCGGTACGGGGCCGCGTGCGTCGAGCGGCGTGACCACCGGCCCGCGGTACGGGTTCAGGTGAGGATGACCAGGGTTCACCCGGTCCCAAATATCCGCCTGCCTCATGGTTTCCGGATTTTGATACGGATTTTTTTGATACGGGTTTCCCACCGACATTCAGCCGTCCCCCTTAATTGAAATTCTTTGCCGGCTTGAACGTGACCAGCGTGAATTGCAGGAACGCATTCGCGACGGATGCGGTGTCGACAAGAGCTTCGAGCACGTTCACGCCGGTTGCGCGGGTGTCGAATGCCGACTTGTAGAGGCCCCCGTTATCCGGATCCATAAAGTCGATGAACGCGTAGCCGGTCGGAAGTGCGATCCCGTAATCCGCCTGGTTCTTCTGGATCAATTCCGTCCAGGTTGTTTCGTACTTTCGATAAGAACCGTTCGCACGGATGACGATGTTGTTGTTTGCTGCAACGAGCGTCGAGATCGGCGTGCGCGGGCTGTTGTTGTATTGCGAGATCAGAATGCCGCGGATGACCTCACCAACGGGGAGCTGGAACGCCGCGGCCGTTTGAGCCGTCGCGTTCACGCTGAAAATCTTTTGCTGATACTTCTGAATCCAGTACTGCGCCTGGCGCTGTACCGGATCGAGGATTTCCTTCGCAACGATTTGCAGCGTGGGAGCCGTTGGAAACGACATGCCGGTATAGCTTCCGCCGCTCACGAGTGAAGGTGTGGACGTCGCGGCGCTGGCGCCCCAGTCCGCTTCAACCGAAATCTGACCGTAACGGTCCGCGGGGAAAAAGGTGGCATCGGGCTTTTCACTGCGCAACGTCCGCCAATCGAGGATCACGCGGCCGGAAAATGCTTCCGCAACGTCGGTACCGAGCGTAATGTTCGTGAGGTTCGTATCGATGCCGCGGCCGATGTGATGCGAGAGAACACGCAGATGCGTCAGGTCGATTTCCTTGAACACTTCCCCATCTGCCAGGACTCGCAGCCCCGAAACGAGCGGGAGCGGCCCTTCGGTCAATAGCGAGCCCGCGCAAACTTCCGTTTTCGAAAAGGTCCCCGACAAACGGAGTACCCAATATGGGAACAACGAACGCGGGATGTCGGGCGAATAGACGCGCGACGTCCCGCCGTTCACATACGGCAGCGTGTACATCACGCGATCCTGCGGTGTGTCCAGAATCGGTGACGGTACGCCGAGAACGTTTTTGAAGGCCGCCATGCGAGCCGCGCGAGTCAAGCCGCGATCGAAAAACGACGGCGCATTCTTGTTTACGAAATCTTCGAAATCCCTTTGGAGCTTCGGCCTCCGCATGCGGAGTGCGCCGGAACCAACCACGGCGAAAGCCAGGGATGGAGCCAGGGATGGACCGCCGTGGTCGCGCGCTTCCGGCGTTGTGATGAGAAAACCGAAGAGGAAAACCAACAAGGCAAGAAACGTGACGCAGAAAAGAGAATTGAAACGACGCATAAGGCCGGCCTCCAATGAATGAATGGGTTTTTGCTGCACAGGCCGCAGTTGTACACTCGGTAACGTTCGCGAAATCAAGTAGGCGAGCGAAGAGATTTCCCGATGGGGAAATTTTCGGAAGGGGGGCCACTGTGCCGATAACTTGGATGTTTCGAATCAAACGAGACGGAAAAACGCTGGAGTACGGCGAGGATGAGGCCGGAACCTATCTTGCAATTTTCGTTGGTGACGGTGACGAAGACCGATTCCCGATCGCTAAGTTTCAGACTTCTTTTGCCGAGCTGACCGGGCTTTTGGAATTGTCGAAGGCCAGGTAAGAAACTCTCCCACCTTCAAACCCACGGCCGTGTGGAGCGCCTTGTATCGCTTCAACCAACCTAAGTCCTCCGGTTCGGTCCGGAACACATAGACGCGATGCGTCGCCGCCTGGGAAAGAAAATCGTTGTGAACGTTCGCCGATCGTTGAGAGGCCGCGATGATCGCTATTTTGTGATGCCGGCCGCGCAAGCAACATTTGCGAAACCAGAACGGGATGCCGGCGTGCGTCTTCGGAACAAACTCCTGAACTTCATCGATCGCGATAACGCAGTTTTGACGATGGTTGTAAGCGAGCCAGCAAATCGACTCGAAAGCCTTCTGACTCTCGGTGACGATACGAACACGGAACGTTGGCTCCATCGATCGCCGGCCGGCCTCTTCCAACGTTGTACATACGTCGGCCCAATCGTTAAATTTCGGGTCCCGCGTCGGATCAATGAGGAACACCCGGCGATACTGGTTCAGCAACGTTCGCATCATCGTTGTTTTTCCCGTCCCCGTCGCGCCGAGTATCGCGATCACTCGCGGCTGTCTTTCCATCGTTGCCATCGTTGCTCCCATCGTTCGCGGGCTTCTTCTTAAACATCAACTGGAACGCTACCGGAACGGCCCACAGCGCCCACGGAATGATCAGGAGCGCGAGCTGCATTTCCGGCGTGGCTGCGTTGGCTAACGTTGGCCATCGTTTGTGGATCACCGTTGCACTCAACGTCGCGACCGATACAGTCCATTCTTCCTCACTGTAGATGCCCTCGACACCGGTCCCCTTCCAGCCCATCGCTTTCGATACCTGGACGGTTTTAGCGACGATGCCGGCGCACGTCTGCAGCAAGAACGGTGACGGTTGATCGTTGGCCGGCTCGCTGGAACGTTCCGGATCGTTAGGCGGAACGATTTCGGGCTCGATCGGCCCGCGGTTGCCATCGTTGCCGATCGTTCTGTCAACGTCGGCGAGCTGCGCCAGGACGGAATCGTTAGAGGATTCGGTCGTACTCGCGCCGCTGTTCATTTTTCGGTTCCTCTTCTTTTTTCGGAGCTGGAGTTGGCGTTGCCGCCGGAACTGTCGCGGCCGGCTGCGAGCCGTCGAGTTTCCCGCCGCAGTTGTGGCAATGCTTCGCGCCCCTCATTGCCGTTTTCCCGCACGACTTGCACGATCGTTTTTCTTTGGTTGTTTCGGCCATGGTTCCCTTCGAATCTGCATCGGCCCAAATTTGGCGATGCCGTTTTTGTTTCGGGTCGCGCGTTCGAGGTACTTTGCAAACTTCCCTGGATCACAAAGCAGCTTCCACCCGTCCGAGCCGTCGAGCACGCGCCAGCGTTTCATCGTGAAAAAGGAAGTCCCCCGGTTCCCCGCCGGCCTGGGCGATCGGCGAGAAGCGGAGGACCGCCAAAACAAAAAGGAGCCTG
>Ga0208454_1001118_pt1 | contig 11836 bp, 10 predicted proteins | sample EasRivMeERMZT100_FD_187530 | JGI IMG/M metagenome (GOLD analysis project Ga0208454, IMG submission 187530) | Soil microbial communities from meander-bound floodplain in the East River, Colorado, USA - East River MetaG ERMZT100 (SPAdes) (version 2) | ecosystem: Environmental > Terrestrial > Soil...
CGCGAGCGTGATCGACGACGCGCCGATCTTCGTCCCACTGCCAAACGGCGACACCTGGTTGCCAAGCAACTTCGACAACCAAGCGCACGGTCTCGTGCCGCTCGTGCGCGCCCTGGCCGATTCGCTCAACATGGCAACGGTGCGGCTCGGACTCGACGTAGGCCTCGAACCGATCAGCGACGTGCTGCAGCGGCTCGGGCTCGAACAAAGACCGCCGCTCTACCCCTCGATGCTGCTCGGCGCGCTCGCGCTCACGCCGATCGAGGTGGCGCAGGTCTACAACACGCTCGCGAACGGCGGTTTTCGCGTGCCGTTGCGTGCCGTACGCAGCGTCATCGCCGACGACGGCGAGCTGTTGCACGGCTACGAAATCCAAATCGTCCAAGCCAGCGATCCCGCACACGTCTACGCGCTCAATCAGGCGCTCGTGCAGGCGATGGAGCGAGGCACGGGCCGCGCCGTGCGCGGCCAGCTGCCCGCGGATCTCGTCGTCGCCGGTAAGACGGGCACGTCCGACGACCTGCGCGACAGTTGGTTCGCGGGCTTCAGCAACGATCACCTGATCGTCACTTGGCTCGGCGCCGACGACAATCGGCCGATCGGGCTCACCGGTTCCTCCGGCGCGGCGAAGATTTGGGCCCGCGTGCTGCAGGCGCTCGCCGCGGCGCCGTACCAGGCGGCCGCACCGCCCGCGCTCGAGGAGCGCTGGATCGACTACATGACCGGCGAACCGACGGCCGAGCGCTGCACCGAAGCGGTGTCGGTGCCTGTGCCGGTGGCGGCCAACGTGCCGCGGGCCTTTGGTTGCCACGGCGAGACCGGGCTCGGCGCACGGCTGCGCAGTTGGCTGCGGACTGACGGCGAATGAGCGCGCGGCGCCTGACGTTACGCGCCGTGCTGCTCGGCGCCTGTCTTGCGGCAACGGCCTGCACCTCGGTGGGGCCAGCGCGACCGAGTCCACGACCCGCACCTTCGTCCGCGCCGTCATCCGCACCGACCACGCCGCCGGCGCCGTCGAGCCGTGTGGAGCCCCCGCCCCCAGCACCGAGCACCGTGACGCCCGGTGCGCAAACCCCCGCACCGGCACGCACGCAGAGCGACGCCCGCAGCGCGAGCAACGCGCTGCTCGCGCAGAGCCGATCCGAGCGCGCGGCCGGCAGCTACGCGCAGGCCACCGCGTCGATCGAGCGCGCGTTGCGCCTCGATCCGAACAACGCGGAGCTCTGGGTGGAGCGCGCTGAGCTCGCATTGCAAACGGGTAACGCGCCGCAGGCCGCGACGATGGCCCGCAAAGCGCTGACACTCATGGGCGATGACCGCGCGCTCGCCGCGCGCGCCGAGCGCCTGCTAGCGGCGGCCAGCGCTCGCTGACACCCGACTCGGGCGAGCTCTAACGCGCGGTCGCGAAGGATCCGTTCAACGCATCAGCACGCCGCCGTCGGCGATGAGCGTCGCGCCGTGGACGAAGTCGGCGGCGGGTGAGACGAGCCATGCGCAGCACTCCGCGATCTGCTCCGCCGAGCCGACTTTGCCGACGGCCGCGACGACCTCGCGGCGCCGCACGGGGTCGCTCATCGCGGAACCCACGAACGGCGTATCGATGAAACCGGGCGCGACCGCATTGACCGCGATGCCGCGATCGCCGAGCGCGCGAGCGCAGCTCTTCATCATCGTGAGCACGGCACCCTTGCTCGTGGCATAAGCGCCCGTCGCGACATAGCCGCCGCCCGTGTAGCTCGAGATGCTCGCGACCATGCAAATGCGCGCGCCGCGCTGCATGTGCTTGGCCGCTTCGCGCACGCTCAGGAAAGAGCCGATCACGTTGATGTCGAACAAGCGCCGAAACTGCGCCGGCGTCGTCTCGAGAAACGGCGTGGTCTCGATGACCCCAGCGGCCGTGACGAGCGCATCGAGCCCACCCCACGCGGCGCCGGCCGCGGCGAACGCGCTGATACTCGCGGTCTCGTCGGCGACATCGATCTCAAGCGCCACGCCTTTCGCACCCGCCGCGGCTCGCGCCCCCGCAAGGTCGCGGTCAAGGCACGCGACGCGCCAGCCATCGGCGATGAGGCGGCGCGCCGTCGCGGCACCGATACCGCTCGCGGCGCCGGTCACGGCAGCGCGCCGTCCCTCGGCCGTCATGTCGCTACTCCGAGATCGTATCCGTGGGTCGATGGGGTCATTGATTGCACTCCTGCACGCGGCAGCACTCTGCCACAGGTGCACACGCGTTCGTCAACACTGGGGCTTCCGGCTATGATCGCCGCTCGACGGGAGGAGACGACAAATGCTGCGTAAGGTCATTGTTCTCATGGCCCTGGTGGGCGTTTGGCCGATCGTGGGCGCGGCGCAGCCGTCGGCGAAGCTCGACAAGCTGAGCGACACCGTCGAGCCGCAGGTGATCGCCTGGCGGCGATACCTGCACCAGCATCCCGAGCTCTCCTACGAGGAAACGCAGACCGCCGCCTACATCGCGACGGCGCTGCGCGCCCTTCCCGGCATCGAAGTACAGACCGGCGTCGGCCGAACCGGCGTCAAGGCCGTGCTGAAAGGCGGCAGGCCGGGACCGGTGGTCGCGCTGCGCTCCGACATGGACGGCTTGCCGGTCGAGGAGCGCAACGCCTTGCCGTTTCGCTCCACGGCACGCGCGATGTGGCAAGGCCAGGAGACGGGCGTGATGCATGCTTGCGGCCACGACGCGCACATGGCCATGCTGCTCGGCGCGGCGCAAATTCTCGCGCAGCTGCGCGACGAGCTGCCGGGCACCGTGGTGTTCCTGTTCCAGCCGGCCGAGGAGTGGGGCGGCGCCGAGAGCTCGCCCTCCGGGGCCTATGCCATGGTGGCCGACGGTGCGCTCGAGAATCCGCACGTCGACGTCGTGTTCGGGCAGCACATCTTCGGCGGCCATCCGGGCGGCACGATCAATTACCGCGGTGGCAGCACGATGGCGAGCACGGACAATTTTTCGATCACGGTGAAGGGGACCGGCGGTCATGGTGCGATGCCGTGGCTGTCCAAGGACCCCATCGTCACCGCGGCGCAGATCGTCACGGCACTCCAGACGATCGTCAGTCGCCAGGTCAATCTGCCGGAAGGCGCCGCCGTGGTCACGGTCGGTCAACTGCATGGGGGCAACCGCAACAACATCATCCCGGAGCAGGCCACACTGTCCGGCACGATTCGCGCGCTGAACGAAGACACTCGCACGCGCATACACTCGGCCGTCACCGAGATCGCGCAGCACACGGCACAAGCCTCCGGCCTGACTGCCGTGGTCGATATCGGGCGCAGCTATTCCGTGCTGCGCAACGATCCGGAGCTCACGGCGAAGATCGTGCCGGCCCTGCAGCGCGCGGCCGGCCGCGATCGCGTGGTCGAGACGCCGCCGCAGCTCGCCTCGGAGGATTTCGGCGCCTTCTCCACGAAGGTACCCGGCGTGTTCTGGTTCTTGAACGCCTCGCCGTATCCCGATCGCGCAGGCGCCGCGAATCACTCGCCGCAGTTCGAGATCGACGAGCGGTATCTAAAGACCGGAGTGCGGGCGCTCGTGAGCGTCACACTCGATTACCTGGAAACGGCGGCCGCGGAGTCAAAGACACCGTGAGCCCGGTTTAACGTTCGTCCAGAGGAACGACCTGCGACGGGTCATCGACCTTCAACAACGATGATCGCGATGAGCCACAGAAAACCCACGATTTGCGCGAGGAAGAACGTGAAGCGGACGGAGACGACGGTATTCGTCTGCACGAAGCTCAGATGAATGAGCGACTGCACGATGCGAGCGCCCAAGATCATGCCGGCGAGCGCGTCGACGGTCGCGCTCGTGATCTCTGCGATGTGCAAGATGAGAACGATCGCCGCAAACACCGGCAGGTTCTCGATGCAGTTCGCGTGCGCGCGCATCGCGCGCTTGTACCAATCCTCGCCTTCGACGACATCCGCCCGGAAGCTGCGAATCGACGCTCGCCCCGTGAGGATGCGGCTCCATCGGTAGATGCCGACCGGGAACAGCAGAACGGCCACGGTCCACGCCGCGAATCCGAGTAGTGCCCACACTGGCACCGCCATGGTCTCAGGCCTTCGGTACCACGTTGGCGTTCAACCGGAACAGGTTGGTCGGATCGTATTTGTTCTTGAGCGTCAATAGCCGTGGATAGTTGCCAAGATAGTTCTCGTCGACCTGCTGCTGCGACTCGTCGACCGCGTCGTTTGTATAGAAGCCGTCGGTGTGCGGCAGGATCGTGTCCCAGTACTGCTTGAGCCAGGCGATGTGCCGCGTGGGGTCGACCTGCGCGGGCCAATCGACGAGCAGCAGCGACGTCGCATGAATGTCGCGATGGGGGAACGCCGTCGCATCCCTCGCCACCCGCGCGATCGCACCACCGCAGTGCTGGAAGCCCACCGTGGTCGAGCGCTCGGGATGCGGCTCGAGGCCCGTGATCATCGCATCGATGAGCGCCGGCGAGATCTTCTTGACGAAGCCGGTCTTCGTGTATGAGCCGATCGCACGCGGTTCGTCGATGTCGCCGGAGCGCTGCAGCGCCACATAGTCGATCGGCTGCAACGTATCGAGAATCGGCGTGCCGGCGCTACGGATCTTGCGCAAGATCTTGTCGGCCTCGCTCTTCGGACCGCTGTAGCAGATTTGGAAGCCGACACCGCTCAATTGCGGGCTGCTGACCATGACGCCGCTCATATAGAGCTCGTCCGGCGCGACGCCCTCGTAGTCCGAGTAAAAGGACAACACGCTCCTGGCCTGGTCGAGCGGGAACACGACGAGCCCACCGATCACCTCGCGCTGCATCGGGTGCAGCTCGAAGTCGAACGACGTGACCACGCCGAAGTTGCCTCCGCCGCCGCGGATACCCCAGAAGAGGTCGGAATTCTCCTGGGCACTGGCGCGAACGACCTCGCCACTCGCCGTGACGACGTCGACGCTGCGCACGTTGTCGAGCGCGAGGCCGAAGCGGCGCGCCACGCGGCCGAAGCCGCCACCGAGCGTGAGCCCGCCGACCCCCGTGTGCGAAACCGTCCCCGCCGTCGTGACGAGCCCGAACGCCATCGTCTCGTGGTCCATATCGCCAAGCAGGCTACCGCCGTTCACGCGCGCGACACGCGCCACGGGATCGACGCGCACACCGCGCATCAAGGACAAATCGATCATCATGCCGTCGTCGCAAGTCGACTTTCCGGACGGGCTGTGCCCCCCGCACTTCACCGCGACTAGAAGATTTTCTGCACGCGCGAATGCCACGGCGCTCTTCACGTCGGCCGCGCCGCGCGGCTGGACGATGAGCGCCGGATGCTTGTCCATTTGGGCGTTGATGACGCGGCGCGCATCCTCGTAGACCGCGTGGCCCGGCAGGAGCAAGTTGCCGCGCAAGCTGTCGCCGAGCTCTTGCACGGCTGCTCGTGCCAACGTGACGCGCGAGCCGTCGCCGCGCACGGCGTCGAGGTCGTGGTCGACCTTCATCGAGGGGCTTAGCACACCGGACCAGCCGCGACCGGCCGGCAGCGTCGCCGCTACGGCGGCAGCCAAAGACCCTCGCACGAAGTGACGACGACTCAGCATTCGGAAGCTCTCCCCTTGGCCTGGCCGAAAAACGCGCCCGCGACCGCGGCGCTACCCCACGGCAAGCCTAAGCGCGCCGCGCCACCCTGTCATCTGGTGTGCTACGTACCCGTCAGCGTCGACTGACGCTCACCAGCCAACCCCAAACATCAGCTCGAGAATTCCCGCGTCGTACGCGTCGTACGCGTCCTCGACGTAGTCGAGATCGCGATACGCGAGCTGCACCCAATAGTCCGAGCCCACGCGCACGTCGAGAAAAGCGCGGTTGTCGTCCCGCGTGAGCGCGAAACTGCCACGATTGGCATAGCTGCGTAGGTCCCCGCCGATCGCGAGGCGATCATTGAGCTGCCAGCGAGCGGATGCGTCGGCGAAAGTCGAATCGGCGGCGTAATCGATCGTGAACACGGTGACTCGCGTGCCGGCCGTCACGCTTTGCTCGACGCTGCGCGCGAGAGTGATACGCGTGTAGCCGGCCGAGAGTTGCAGGCGCGGCCGCTGATAGACGAGCCGGATGTCGGCCTGCTCGGTGTCCGCCGCCCAGTTCGACCGGTCATTGTCGACATCGGTCTGCCGGTAATTGCCGGCCAGCGAAAGACCGTTGCTCCAGCGCTGCCGAGCCCCGAGCTTGTAGCGGCGGCTGGCCGTCGGCGAGGCGAGCGTGAACGGGTCGTCGATGCTGTCATCGTCGACGCTCGCCTTGAGCTCGAGTCCACCGGCCAGATTCACCATGAGCCGCGCGAAGTAACCCGCGCGATCGGTGTCGATTTCCTCGCCGGCCGCTCTCGTGTTGTACGCCCAGCCATAGGTCGTCGCGCGCGACTCGTTCGACCAGCCCGCCGCGACGACCACAACCGAGGCGATCGCGATTTCGGCACCGACCTCGAATCCGTCGGTCGCAATGTCCCAGTCGCTGGCGCCCACGTCTGCGCCGATCGTGAGCTCACCATCCTGCTCGAGCGTGCTGCGCCGCGCGCCGCCGATTAGCCGCACGCGCTCGGTGACCGCGAACCCGAGATCGAGATCGACGATCTCGATGTCGCGACCGACGGCGCCCGGGCCGCTGCGCGACGTCGCAAACGGCGCACCGGCGAACGTCGTGCCGGCGGCCTGCTCGCTGCCCTGAAGATCGAGCTCGAGATCCTCGAGCCGCCAGCCGACCGTCACGTCGAGCCGATCGGTCGGCTCCGTGAGCACCTGAATGGAGTGGCTGCGACTGGTGTAGTCGTACGATTGGTCGAACATGAAGAACTGCAGCTCCGCCGCATCGGCCGTGTTGCGCCCCGCCGACGCGCCCGGCAGGAACAACTCGCTCGTGTTCTCGAAATCGCGAAGCTGCTCGTCGACGACCAGCGTCACGCGGTTCCAGGCATGGCGCACACCGACGGACAGCGCGTTCAACGACTCGTCGAGCGGTTTCTCTAATTCGAACTCGTCGCGCTCGAGCGACAGCGTCGTCGTGCTGTCGCCCGTGCGCGTCTGGCGCTCGAGCCCGAGCGAAATCTGTGTAGCCGGCGTCACTTCGACATCGAGTGCCGCCGTCGAGCGGATACGCTCGAAGTCGAAGCGGTGGAAGTCACCACCCGTGGAGCCGCTCACACTCGCGAGTGCCGCGGGCAGGATCGTGTCGTCGTAGAAGTACTCGGAGCGGTGGCGGTCGAGCCGCAAGTTGTAGGCGCCGTACTTGCGGACACCCAAGTGGATGCTCTCGGATGGGTCGCCACCGAGGTGGTCCGCATCGAGCTCGATTCGATCGACTGGGGCTTCGCCAACGCGCGGCAGATAGCTCAAGTGCACGCCGAACAGCCGCGCGCCGTCGTCGAGGTTCACGTCCTCGCGGTATTTCGCCTCCGTGCCCGAGAGATCGACGCTGCGGACACCGAGCGATACCGAGCCCGTCAGCGCCGCGCCGCCGCGCGGCTGCGCGACGGCTGCCGCCGGCGTGGCAGCAGCCGTTGGCGCCGCTTCGGTCGGCGCGCCAACCGGGACCGGGGTTTGTTGGGCGAGCGCCGCCAGCGTCGTCGCGGCAAGTAGCGCCCCGGCCGCACCGTGTCCTAGACGCTGCGCGCGGCTCACGTGTGCTTCACCTCAGGAAGAACGGATCGAAGTTCGAGCCGTGAATCGCCGCGTGGCAGTTCGTGCACTGGGTGTCCAAGCCGAAACGCGGCGGCGCCGCCAGGTTCGTGCCGCCATGAAAGCTAGGCACGGCCGCGTGGCACGTGAAGCAAAGCTCGGCGACCCGCTGGTGGGCGAGCATGTGCCGGTTCGGCGAGCCGTGTGGGCTATGGCAGGCGGTGCAGCCCTCGGTGCGCGACGCCGGGTGCTCAAACACGAACGGACCGCCTTTGTCCGAGTGGCACTCGACGCACTGCTCCTGCTTGAAACCGCCGAGCAATGTGCGCGTGGCAGGTTCGTGCGGATCGTGGCACGACGTGCACTCGAGCACGCCCTCCCGGACCCGATGATGCTCGTTGTACTGAACTTCCGCGAACTGCTCGCCATGGCATTCGAAGCAGACACGCGACGTGCCTCCCTGCGCGGCCGGATCTGGCAACTGCGCCGGCTCGCGCAACAACGAGGTCGTCGCGTGCTCGCCGTGCTGTTGATGACAGCTCGTGCACGCCAAGCCGGCGAGCGCGTGTGGGCTGCGATCGAAATTCGGGTGCGAGTCGCTGTGGCAACCCAAGCAGCGCCCGTTGCGCTCGGTCACGGGCTCGTCGCGAAACGCGAATACCGGTCCACGCCCGGCATCGCGCATGTGCTGGGCGACATCGCCATGGCAGTTGCGGCAGGTCAGCGCTTCGCCGGTCAGGGCTTGCCAAGCCGCGTCGTCGAGCACGGTATGCGGATTGCGCTCGAGCGCCCGGAATTGGTCGCCGTGGCAGATGTTGCACTGCCGTGCGATGCGCGTCGCCGCGGCGTCGCTCGCCGAGGCCGGGGCGGGATCCTGAGCCTCGACTCGGGTGCTCACGAACGCGGCGAGCGCGACGCAGCCGATGGCCCAGAGCCGCCGCGTGCGTTTCGACATTGCGGAAACCGTCGGCACTCGGGGGTGAGCGCCGGGATCAGTTCTGGTTCACGACGCCGGGGTTGAACTGCAGGTGACAGCCTTCGCAGGGTGGGTAGAGCACGTCACTGGCCGCGAGCAGCGCGGCATGGTCTTTCGCACGGACCGCCTTGAGCGCCGCTTCGCTGGCCGCGAGCATCGCATCGTTGAAGGGCTTCCACGCCGGCTGCTTGGCCCATTCGCTGTCCATCGGCCCGGTGCCGCCGACGGCATTGACCTTGGTCGCATCGATGAGCGCAAGGGCGGCCTTCTCGAGCGCGCTCCACTGCTCGGCGGAGGTCGGCGGGTCGTACGCGTTCCAGATCGCGTTCGACGCGTCCGTGATCGTCGTCTCCATGAGTTGCTTGATCGGCATCGTCGGCTGTAGCCCGGCGCCGGGTGGCGGCTGAGGCCACGACGCCTGCAGCAACGCGGCCGTCGCGACGAACGCCGCTGCGGCGGCGGCCAAGCTGAAAAGACCTGAGGCTTTCATCGAAACGCTCCTTTTGGCGGCCACCCTCACCGGCTGCTGACGGCGGTCCACAGCCCATACTGCGGCAGCGGCGGTGCCTGTCGAAAGTACGTGGAAACCGAAACCCGGTAGCGATCGGCGCCCTGCGTCCCCGACCGGACGCCGGCTGGTCTATCATGCGGACGCGCCTTTTTGGAGTAATGAAAGATGAAAGCCGTCCAGCTCGCAAAACCCGGCGGACTCGACCACCTCAAGGTCGTCGACCTCGCTGAACCCAAAGCGCCCGGTCCCGGTGAAATCCGCGTCCGCATCCAAGCGAGCTCGCTGAACTTCCACGACTTTGCCGTCGCGGCCGGCTTCATCCCGACGGCCGACGGCCGCATCCCGATGGCCGATGGCGCGGGCGTCGTCGACGCCGTCGGCGCGGGCGTCAGCGAGTTCGCCGTCGGCGATCACGTGGTCTCGTGCTTCTTTCCGACGTGGTTGGACGGCGGCCCCACGATCGGCGACTTCGCCACGACGCCGGGCGACGGCGTCGACGGTTACGCCCGCGAGCAGGTCGTCGTGCCCGCCACCTGGTTCACGCGGGCGCCCAAAGGCTACAGCCACGCGCAAGCCGCCACACTCACGACGGCCGGGCTCACGGCCTGGCGTGCGCTCGTCGTTGACGGCGGCATCAAGGCTGGCGACAGCGTGCTCGTGCTCGGCACGGGTGGGGTGTCGATCTTCGCGCTGCAGCTCGCGCGCGCGATGGGCGCGACGGTCATCGCGACCTCTTCGTCGGACGCGAAGCTCGAGCGTACGCGCGCGCTCGGCGCCGCGCACACGATCAACTACAAGACGACGCCCGAATGGGGCCGGCGCGTGCTCGAGCTGACGGGCGGGCGCGGCGTCGACATCGTCGTCGAGGTCGGCGGGCCTGGCACGTTGCCGCAGTCGATTAGGGCCACTCGTGTCGGCGGCCACATCGCGCTGATCGGCGTGCTGACGGGCCGCGCGGGCGAAGTGCCGACCGCACTGCTGATGGCCAAGCAGCAACGCCTGCAAGGATTGATCGTGGGCAGCCGCCGGCAGCAGCAGGACATGGTGCGCGCGCTCGAGGCGACGGAGCTCAAACCCGTGATCGACAAGACCTTCAAGCTCGAGGAGCTCGCGGACGCCTTCCGCTACGAGGCCTCGGGCGCGCACTTCGGCAAGATTTGCGTCGCGATCGGTTGAACGATTCGGCGAGGCGTGCCTAGACTGAAACTTGCGGTTCGGTCGTTCCCGGGAGGGATTCGGTGGGAATAGTGAGGCAGCCGGAAGGCCTCTCGTTACGAGGCTTCGAGGGTCAATCGTGCTTTATGGGCGGGGGCGCCACCGCGGCGTGTCGCCGGCCGCGGGTGGGTTCAGATGCAAACTGAACCGGAAAATCAGCCGCTATCGCCCGTTTCTGACGAGCCCGCGGAAGTCGTCAGCCAGCCGCAGCACGAGCCCATTCCGGTGCTGAGCCCCAGGCTCGCGAACGCCGATCGCATCCTGCCGTATCTGCGCCGTATCGACGGCGAGCGCACGTATTCGAACTGGGGGCCACTGGTCAGGGAGTTCGAGCAACGCCTGAGTGCTCACTTTGGCGTACCTGAGAATTGCGTCGTCTCGGCAGGTTCCGGCACCGCCGCGTTGGTCGGCGCGGTGCTTGCTGTTGCGGGGCGTGCAACCGCGGAAAGGCCGCTGGCGCTTCTTCCTTCGTTCACCTTTACCGGCACCGCCAGCGCGATCGAGCAGTGCGGCTATGAAGCCTTTCTCGCCGATATGGATGCGCAGACTTGGTGCCTGGATCCAGGGCGCTTGATGGCGGAACTCCCGCCGCAAGTCCTCGAGATGATCGGCGTGGCGATGCCGGTTGCCGCGTTTGGCCGGGCCGTTCCCCAGCAGCCGTGGCGCGACTTTCAGCGTCTCACGGGCATTCCCGTCGTCATCGATGGCGCTGCGTGCTTCGAGGCACTCAGCGAAAATCCTGCGGCATTCGTCGGCGCCACTCCCGTCGCCGTCAGCTTTCACGCAACCAAAAGCCTTGGCACCGGTGAGGGAGGTTGCGTGGTCGTCACCGATCCTGACATCGCGGCGCGTGCCCTCCGGGCCCTGAATTTCGGGTTTCGCGGTTCCCGCGACAGTACCTGCGCGAGCATCAACGGCAAGATGAGCGAGTACCACGCCGCGGTAGGACTCGCGGAGCTGGACGGCTGGCGGGACAAGCGCGGCGATCTTCTGGCCGTTGCTGCTCGCTATCGCGAGCACTTTGAGGCCATCGGCCTTGGCGAGCGCCTCGTGCTCGCGCCGCAGATAAGTTCGAGCTACGTCATCTTCCGGTGCAACGACGAGCGCGAATCGATGAGCTTGCAGGCAACGTTCCGACAAGCCGAGATCGATCACCGGTTCTGGTATGGGATGGGCCTGCATCGGCAAACGTACTGGGCGAACAGCCGTCGAGGCGTGCTGACTGTCACCGATGCGATTGCGTCGCGCCTGATTGGCTTGCCGGTCGCTCCGACTCTTACGGCGTTCGAAGTCGAGCGCGTTGCGGTCGCGGCTGCAACGGCCGTGGCCTCCCCGCAAGCGCAGTGACTTCGTTACGAGAAAGTGGTAACAGAAGCGCCGCACCGCGGTGTGAGCCAGCGCACTCCAGGACGACTTGCCCCATGCTTTCATGCGCTTCCCTAAGCTCTCGGGCCATGCGCATGCAGCAGAACGCCGGCTAGCGAGAACTTGC
>Ga0208454_1001119_pt1 | contig 11830 bp, 9 predicted proteins | sample EasRivMeERMZT100_FD_187530 | JGI IMG/M metagenome (GOLD analysis project Ga0208454, IMG submission 187530) | Soil microbial communities from meander-bound floodplain in the East River, Colorado, USA - East River MetaG ERMZT100 (SPAdes) (version 2) | ecosystem: Environmental > Terrestrial > Soil >...
TCCCGGAGTTCTACCGCGCGGTGCCGCACCGGCCGGCGTGGATGAACGTTGCCTTCAACCCGGAGCGCCGCTGCTTCATGCCGGCGGTCGACGGCCGCGGCGAATTCGCTTTCCACACGCAGTTGCACCCTCATGAAAGCGAGAATCAAGTAACGACGGAAGAGGCGATTGCGATGGTCCAGCAGGCCATCGGCCTGCCGCTGCGGGTCGAGGTGATCGCGCGCGCGCCCTGGACGGCGGGGCATTCGCTGGTCGCAGAAAAATTTTCAAGAAGAAGAATTTTTATCGGGGGCGACGCAGCGCATCTCTTCACCCCGACCGGCGGCCTCGGCTACAACACTGCGATCGAGGACGCGGTGAATCTCGGCTGGAAGCTCGCTGCGGTGCTGAAGGGTTTTGCTTCAGAAAATCTTCTTACAACCTACGAGGCTGAACGCCGGCCGCTCGCGCTTCGCAACACCGCCTATGCAAAGGGCTTCGCCGATTCGCTCGGCAACCCCGTGCCCGCGCCCGAAATCGAGGACGACTCGCCCGCCGGCGAAGCGGCGCGCCGCCGCGCCGGCGAGTACTACGCCGCGCACGGGCGCGCCGAATTCAACATTCCGGGCATCACGTTCGGCGGTCGCTACGACGGCTCGCCGGCGATCGTCTCCGACGGCACCACCCCGCCCCCCGACCGTGCGAACGAGTACGTCCCGACCGCGTGCCCGGGCGGGCGCCCGCCGCACCTGTGGCTCGCCGACGGCCGCTCGCTTTACGACGGCTTCGGCTTCGAATGGACCCTGCTGCGCCTGGGCACCGCCGCCGGCACGGGCTTCATCGAGGCGTCGCGGCAGCGCAGCATGGACTTGAAGGTGGTGGATCTGAAGACCCCGGAAAGCCGGGATCTCTACGGCGCCGACCTGGCGCTGATCCGGCCCGACCAGATCGTCGCCTGGCGGGGCAACTCGGATGCGGACGCGGAGGTCATCGTCCGTAAGATGTGTGGCGTTTTTCCTCGTCCTCCCGGCGGCCCGCCCTTACCGTGAACGCTCGTTCCGAAGGGCTGCCCGACAGCCGAGTGCGCATATAGCGCGCCGGGGTCGGCAGACCCATCGGGCGAACCGGGGGGTCATGCCGCGCCCCGCTCGTACCAGCCGCGCGTCGCGTTTACGATGGCCACCACCGAGAGCATTACGGGCACCTCGACGAGGACGCCCACCACGGTGGCGAGGGCCGCGCCGGATTCGAAGCCGAACAACGTGATGGCCGCCGCCACCGCGAGCTCGAAGAAATTGCTCGCGCCGATGAGCGCGGAAGGCCCGGCGACGGCGTGCGCGACCTTGAGCCTGCGGTTGAGGAGGTAGGCGAGGCCCGAGTTCAGGTACACCTGGATCAGGATCGGCACCGCCAGCATGGCAATGACAAGCGGCTGGGACAGGATCTGGCGACCCTGGAACGCGAACAGCAGCACGATGGTGGCGAGCAGCGCCGCCGTGGAGTACGGCTGCATTGCCGCGAGCGCACGCTGTAGCCGCGCCTCGCCGCCGCGCAACAGCGCCGCGCGCCAGAACTGCGCGATGGCGACCGGGATGACGATGTAGAGCAGCACCGAGACGAGCAGCGTTTCCCACGGCACGACGATCGACGAGAGGCCGAGGAGAAGCGCCACGATGGGAGCGAAGGCGACGATCATGATCGCGTCGTTGAGCGCCACCTGGCTGAGCGTGAAATACGGATCGCCCTGCGTGAGACGGCTCCACACGAAGACCATTGCGGTGCAAGGCGCCGACGCGAGCAGGATGAGGCCGGCGATATAGGCATCCACCTGGCCGGCCGGCAGGTACGGCGCGAAGACGTGCCGCAGGAACAGCCAGCCGAGCAGCGCCATCGAGAACGGCTTGACCAGCCAGTTCACGCCCAGGGTCACGGCAATACCGCGCCAATGCTGCCGCACCTGCCCCATGGCAGAAAAGTCGATGCGCAGCAGCATCGGGATGATCATCACCCAGATGAGGATGCCGACCGGGAAATTGACGCGAGCCACCTCCAGGCGCCCGAGGAGCTCGAAGACGCCGGGCAGCCATTGGCCGAGCGCCACGCCGGCCACGATGCAGAGGAACACCCAGAGCGTCAGCCAGCGCTCGAAAGATCCCAGGGCCTGCGCGGCCGGCGCGGGCGCGACGCCCGCTTGCGCGCTCACAGGCGCTTCTCTGCCGCCGGACTCCGGCCGATCTCGTCGAGCTTTTTCTGCAGCACCAGACGGTCCAGCTTGTCGAGCGGCAAGCTGAGGAACAGGTTGATCCGCGCCGACAGCTCGGTGAACGCGCGCAGGAACGCCCTGCGCTTGTCCTGTTCGGAGCCGCCCGCCGCTGCCGGGTCGGCGATTCCCCAGTGCGCGCTGATCGGCTGCCCGGGCCACACCGGGCATACTTCGCCGGCCGCGTTGTCGCATACCGTGAATACGAAATCGAGCTTGGGCGCGCCCGGTTTCGCAAATTCGTCCCAGCTCTTGGATCGCAGCCCTGCTGCGGAAAAGCGGTTCTTTTCGATCAGTTCCAGCGCGAAAGGGTTGACCTTTCCGGTCGGCTGGCTGCCGGCGCTGTAAGCGACGAACCGGCCCCTGCCCGCGGTGCTCAGATACGCCTCGGCGAGGATCGACCGCGCCGAGTTGCCGGTGCACAGGAACAGGACGTTGAAGACCTTCATGCCGGGCCGCAGCACGCGGCCTTTCCGGCGTTCTTGGTTTCGGCCGCGCGCGAGCGCGTGTCCTGGCCGTACACCGGCACTGAATCCAGCGTGTGGAACGATTCCCAGGCGATGCCTTGCGGATCGATCGTCCAGTACTTGTCGCTCTTCGCGTAGCAGCACGAAGCGCCTTTCTGCGCCGTGATCGCGACATCGGCTTGCGCGAGGCGGCTGCCGAGATCCTCGAGCTCGCCCGCGTTTTCCGCCTGGATCCCGAGGTGATCGAGCCCCGCCTTGCCGCCACGCGTGGAGATCGCGAAGTTGACGCGCGGATCGTCCAGCATCCACTTGGCATAGTCGTCCTTCTTCACCACCGGCTCCGCCGCGAACAACGCGGAATAAAAGCGAATGCTCTGCTTGAGGTCATGCACGGCGACGTGTACGTGTAGGCGCTTCATTTTCATTTCCTTTCGTGGTTCCGGGTTGGCACGCGGCGGGCGCGCACGCAGCGCCACCGCAGCAGTTCTCGGTTAGAAACGTCACCAAGGCGTTCATGTTTTGGAAGCTCGCGGTGTAAATCACGAAGCGACCTTCCTGCCGGCTCTGAGCGAGTCGCGCGCGCGTCAAACCCGCCAGGTGAAAAGACAGTGTGGCCGGCGGCAAATCGAGCCTCTCGCCGATCGCCCCGGCGGCGAGCCCGGCGGGGCCCGCCTGCACCAGCAGCCGGAAAATGGCGAGGCGGGACTCTTGCGCCAGGGCTGAGAGGGCTTGGACAGCTTGCATCGTTTCCATGATTCTGGAATTATGGAAATGACGCCGTTTGTTTGTCAAGCCCTCGGCCGCCGATAGGCTATTTCATTGATTTGAAGAAGCTCTTTTGACCGGAATGATCGTCAAAACCAGGAAAGCGGCGACGCCCAGACCGGCCGTCACGGCCAGCGATGCCGTCCCATAGCGCGCTAGCAGCAGGTCGAAGAGAAAAGGCGCGCTCGCCGAGAGCAGCCTGGCCGGCGCCATCAGGAAGCCCTGTCTCAATCCATAGCCGGCAGCGCCGAAGAGCGCGAGCGGAAGCGTGCCGATCGAGATCGTCATCACACCATTGCCCGCGCCGTGCACGACCGCGAACGCAGTCGCGGCTGGGGAGCCCGCGGCGATCAATCCGGCAGCGCCGATTGGATGGGCGAGCGTGGCGATGCGCGCGGAAACGATTGGGTGGACGTGGCGCATCAGCCAGAACTCGAGAACGCGCGCCCCGACCTGGGCCGGGCCGACCAGCGCCGCAGCGGCCACCGCCGTCGCCAGGCTTGCGCCGGATTCCTGCAGGACTCGGGGAAGATGCGCCGCCATGGCAGTGCTGGAGAACCAGGTCGCCGCGAAGACGAACGAAAGGCCTGCCATCAGTACGAGTCGACCCCGCTCGACCGCTTCCGAGGCGCTCGGCTGCGGCGCCTTGTCGGCGGCGCGCCGCGCCGGCAACAGGAGATTGATCGGCAGGCCGATCGCGAGATGCGCGAGCGCCCAGACGTAGCAGGTCGCGCGCCACCCCAGCGTCACGTCCATGTACGCCGAAAGCGGCCAGCAGACGGTGCTGGCGAATCCCGCGATCAGGGTGATGCCGGTGATCGAGCGGCGCGCTTCGCGTCCGTAGATTCCGGCGAGGGTAGAGAACGCCGCCTCGTACAAACCTGCGCTCATGCCGATACCGATGACGAGCCAGCTCGCAAAGAGGGACACGACCCCGGCGGAGGTGCCCAGCATCGCGAGTCCCGCGGCGAACACAAGGTTGGAAGCGGGCAGCACTCGGCGCCCGCCGTAGAGGTCGATCAGCCGGCCCGCCGCCGGCCCGAGGAACGCGGAGACGAGCAGCCCGGCGGAAAACGCCGTGAACACCCACGCCGTGGCCAGGCCGAGCTCGGCCGCCATCGCGTTCGCGAGAATCGCCGGAAGGTAGTACGTCGATCCCCAGGCCAGCGTTTGCGCCAGCCCGAGCGCGATCACTACATGGGCGGGCTTGCTCAGCGCGCCGCTTGCTTCACGGCATCCGCGATGCTTTTCGCCGCGGATTCGATCGCATCGCGCGGCTCGCCCTCCACCATCACGCGCAGCACCGGCTCGGTGCCCGAGGGCCGCAGGAGCACGCGGCCCTTGCCGTTGAGCGATTGCTCGGCGTCTGCATGCGCTTTTCTTATTCCTTCATGTTTATCCCACTGGAACCCGCGCGGCACCGCCACGTTCAGAAGCACCTGCGGGAACATGACCAGGTCCGCGGTGAGCTCCGCCAGCGAGCGGCCCGACTCGCGCATGGCGTGCAGGACCTGCAGCGCGGACACGATGCCGTCGCCGGTGGTGTGCTTGTCGAGGCAGATGACGTGGCCCGAGTTTTCGCCGCCGAGCTCCCAGCCCTTTTCGCGCATCATCTCGAGCACGTAGCGGTCGCCGACCTTCGCGCGGCCGAAAGCGATGCCGAGCCGCGCCATCGCCTTCTCGAAGGCGAAGTTGGTCATCAGCGTGCCCGCGACGCCATTCGGCTTGCCGCTGGTCCGCCGACCTTTCGCGCGGTGGTTGGCGATCACGTAGAGCAGCTGGTCGCCGTCGTAGCGCTGTCCCGCGCTGTCGACCATCAGCACGCGATCGGCGTCGCCGTCGAGGGCAATCCCCAGGTCGGCCCGCTCATCCTTCACCTGGCGCTGGAGGGCCGCCGGCGAAGTCGCGCCCAAGCGGTCGTTGATGTTCATGCCATCGGGCTTGACCCCGATGGCGCTCACGTCGGCGCCGAGCTCGTGGAACACGTGCGGCGCGACGTTGTACGCGGCGCCGTGGGCGCAGTCGAGCACGATGCGCATGTCCTTCAGGTCGAGCTGCGACGGAAAAGTGGACTTGCAGAATTCGATGTAGCGCCCCCCGGCATCGTCCACGCGCCAGACCTTGCCCAGCCGGCCGGCCTCGTTGCAGCCCATCGGCTGCTCCATCTGCGCCTCGATCTCGGCCTCGAGGTCGTCGGGCAGCTTGAAGCCGTCGCCGGAGAAGATCTTGATGCCGTTGTCGGGGTACGGGTTGTGCGAAGCGCTGATGACGATCCCGGCCGAAAGCCGCAGGGCGCGCGCGAGATAAGCGACCGCCGGCGTGGGGATCGGGCCGCACATGTGGACATCGACGCCCGCGGCCGAAAGCCCGGCCTCCAGCGCCGCCTCGATCATGTAGCCGGAGATGCGCGTGTCCTTGCCGATGCACACCGCCGGATGCTTGTCCTGCCCGCGCGTCTCCCTCTCGGCGAGAACCAGGCCCGCGGCATAGCCGAAGCGCAGGACGAACTCCGGCGTCATGGGGCTCTGCCCCACCGTGCCGCGAACACCGTCCGTGCCGAAGTACTTTCTCATGCGTTGTAGGCCTGCCAGACTGCCAACACGTCTCGGGTCTCCTTCACGTCGTGGACGCGCAGTATTGTCGCGCCGCGCTGCAACGCGAGCAAAGCCATCGCCAGGCTGCCGGCCAGCCGCTCGTCGACGGCGCGCCCGGTGATCTTGCCCAGCGTCGACTTGCGCGAGAGACCGACGAGGATAGGAAACTCGGAAAGTTCTGAAAGCTTCCGCAACAAGGCCAGGTTGTGATCCGCGGTCTTGCCGAAGCCGAAGCCCGGGTCGACGACGATGCGCCCGGCAGCGATCCCCGCGGCCTTTGCTACTTCAATTCGTTGATTGAGAAAGCCTTTCACCTCGCCCACGACGTTGTCGTAGTGCGGGTCGCGCTGCATGGTCGCGGGCTCGCCTTTCTTGTGCATGAGGCAGACGCCGCAAGAACTCGCCGCTACCGCCTCCAGCGCGCCAGGCGCGACCAGGGCGTCGACGTCGTTGATCATGGAGGCGCCCGCAGCCAGCGCGGCTTTCATCACTGCGGGGCGGCGGGTGTCCACGGAAACGCACAGGTCGGGGAGCTTTTCGAGCACCGGAACGACGCGCCGCAGCTCGTCGTCTTCGGAAACCGGCGCGGCGCCCGGCCGCGTCGACTCGCCGCCGAGGTCGATGATGTCTGCACCTTCATCGGCGAGCCGGCGAGCATGAGTTATCGCTTCGTTAACACCCAGGAAGCGGCCGCCATCGGAGAAGGAATCGGGCGTGATGTTGACCACGCCCATGACCAGGGACTTTTCGAGCGGCAGGCTGAATCTGCCGCAGCGAAGGATCTTAGGCTGCAGGCGTCGGCGCGGTCGCGGCCTCGGCGCCGCCGTCGGCGGCCGGCGGCTTGGCCGCAGGCTGCGAGCCGCTCGGCTTCGGCGGCCGCGGCGGCTTGCCCGACATGATGTCGCCGATCTGGTCGGCGTCGAGCGTCTCGTACTCGAGCAGCGCCTTGGCCATCGCCTCGACCTTGTCCCGGTTCCCCTCGAGCAGCCCGCGCGCCAGGCGGTACTGCTGGTCGATGATGCGCCGGATCTCGGCGTCCACCTTCTGCAGCGTCGCCTCGGAGACGTTCTTGTGCGTGGTGATCGAGCGGCCGAGGAACACCTCGCCCTCGTTCTCGCCGTACACCATCGGCCCGAGCTCGTCGGACATGCCCCACTGCGTCACCATGCGGCGCGCGATCTCGGTGGCGCGCTCGAAGTCGTTCGAGGCGCCGGTGGTCATCTGGTTCATGAACAGCTCTTCGGCGATGCGGCCGCCGAACAGCACCGCGATCATGTTCAGCAGCCGGTCGCGGTCCTGGCTGTAGCGGTCTTCCGTCGGCAGCTGCATCGTCACGCCCAGCGCCCTGCCGCGCGGAATCACCGTCACCTTGTGCACCGGATCGGTCTTCGGCAGCAGGCGCGCGACGATGGTGTGGCCGGATTCGTGGTACGCGGTGTTGCGGCGCTCTTCCTCGGGCATCACCATCGAGCGCCGCTCGGCGCCCATGATGATCTTGTCCTTCGCGCGCTCGAAGTCGTCCATGTCCACCAGGCGCTTGTTGCCGCGCGCAGCGAACAGCGCCGCTTCGTTCACCAGGTTCGCGAGGTCAGCCCCCGAGAAGCCGGGGGTGCCGCGCGCGATGATGTCGGGCTTCACGTCCGGCGCGAGCGGGACCTTGCGCATGTGCACCTTCAGAATTTCCTCGCGCCCACGAATGTCCGGCAGCGGTACCACCACTTGCCGGTCGAAGCGGCCCGGACGCAGCAGCGCCGGGTCGAGCACGTCGGGACGGTTGGTCGCCGCGATCACGATCACGCCCATGGTCGCCTCGAAGCCGTCCATCTCCACGAGGAGCTGGTTGAGCGTCTGCTCGCGCTCGTCGTTGCCGCCGCCGAGGCCCGCGCCGCGCTGGCGGCCGACCGCGTCGATCTCGTCGATGAACACGATGCACGGGGCGTGCTTCTTCGCCTGCTCGAACATGTCGCGCACGCGCGCCGCGCCGACGCCGACGAACATCTCGACGAAGTCGGAGCCCGAAATGGAGAAGAACGGCACCTTCGCCTCGCCGGCGATGGCGCGCGCGAGCAGCGTCTTGCCGGTGCCCGGCGCGCCGACCATCAGCACGCCGCGCGGGATGCGGCCGCCGAGCTTCTGGAACTTGGAGGGGTCGCGCAGGAAGTCGACCAGCTCGGCCACTTCCTCCTTCGCTTCCTCGCAGCCGGCGACGTCGCCGAAGGTGACGGTGTTGGTGGATTCGTCGAGCATGCGCGCGCGCGACTTGCCGAAGGAGAACGCGCCGCCGCGGCCGCCGCCCTGCATCTGGCGCATGAAGAAGATCCACACGCCGATGAGAAGCAGCATCGGGAACCAGGACACGAAGATGTTCATGAGGAGCGAAGGCTCCTCTTCGGGCTTGGCGTCGATCTTGACGCCGTACTTGAGCAAGTCGGACACGAGCCAGAGGTCGCCGGGGGAGTAGCTGGTGACGCGCTTGCCCTCGGCGGTGGTGGCCTTGAGCTGGCGGCCCTCGATCGTGACCTTGGCGATTTTCCCGGACTTCACCTCTTCCAGGAACTGCGAATACTCCATCGGCGCCTGCGCCGCCTGGCGGGTGTTGAACTGGTTGAACACGGTCATCAGCACCAGCCCGATAACGAGCCAGATGACCAGGTTCTTGAGCATGTTGTTCAAGCGTTGCTCCTCAAAAAACCATCTTACAGGGGGGGCAAGCCGCGTGCCACCACATAAGTCTCTGCCGACTCACCCCGCGAGGCCGGGGGCTTTACGACTTTCACCTTCTTGAAGACCGCCTTCAGGCGCGCGATCAGCGCGTCGAAGGCTTCGCCATGAAACGCTTTGACAACGAAAACACCTTCCGGCTTCAACGCCTTGCGGCAGAGCTCGATCGCCGCCAGCGCAAGCTCCAGCAAGCGCGCCTGGTCGACGTTGGGAATTCCCGACAGATTCGGCGACACGTCCGAGAGCACTACGTCGGCGCGCTCGTCGATCGAGACCTGTCGGAAATCTCCTTTCAGCGTCGTCACCCCCGAGATGGGGGCGATCTCGAGAAGGTCAATGGCAATCACGCGCCCGGCGGGCTTCACCTTCAGCGCGGCGACCTGCGACCAGCCCCCCGGCGCGGCGCCGAGATCGACGACGATTTGCCCGGGTTTGAGAATGGCTTCCTTCTTGTCCAGATCGAGGAGCTTGAAAGCGGCTCTCGAGCGGTAGCCCTGCTTGCGGGCTTCCTTGACGTAGGGGTCGGTGACGTGCCGGCGCAGCCACTCCTTGCTGGACTTGGCCACTTCAACAACGAAAATCAGGCTGGGTCACCTGCGAACCTGGCTCCAGGGAAAATTCATGACGCGGTCGCGCGCGCGCTCGAGCCGGCTGGTTTCGCGCGGCGCGGGCGTGCGCAGATGCAGCCGCGGCGGATGGCGCAGCGAGCGGCGCGCCAACAGGGTTCTTAACCTTGCATCATCGATATCGGATTGGGCGATGCGTCGCAGCTGGCCGCCCTCGACTGCGGCGATCGGCAGCCCGTCCCTGAACAGGACGCGGTTGCGATGGATCGCGGCGACGCGCGCCTCGGGAGTCAGGATCCCGACCAGGTTGAGCGGGTCGGCGGCGCTCAGCACGACCAGCTCATCGATTCTCTCGAGCTTGCGAACCGCGCGCAGCCGACCGACCGCGTCGGACGCGGCGAACTGCTCGCCGCCGAAGCCAGCGACGAAGCGCCCGCCGCGGATCTCGCCGCGCGCTTCCAGCCGGCGGTAGACGCGCACCAGATCGCGCCACGGCGGGAGCTGCGACTCGCGCTGCAGCAGCGTTCTGAACACCACGCCGTAGCGCTTTAGCAGGGTGCGCGCAATCGCCTCTACGTTGTCTGAAGAACTTGTGGAAAACAAGCTCCAGCGGCCGGCCGTCTCGACCAATCCGCGACGCTTCTCGGGCGCGGCGAGCAAGGCGCGCAAGCCCGCGAAGCTGTCCGCGGTCGCGATGCCCGCGCCGGCGAGCTCGGCGAGCCCGCGCTCGACGAATGCCGGCAGCAGACTTGTCATTGAAGCCAATTCATGGAAAAAGGACGCGCCGCGTTTTTCCAGCGCCTCGCGCACTGCTTTCGCCTCGGAAGACAAATCGGAAACGATCTCCTTCTCCAGGCCCCAATGCGCAGCGTGCTCCCGCAGCATCAGCGCGATCGGGGAAGTCCGAAGCGGCGCCTTGGTTCCCGGCGTGAGCCGCCCCCACGCAACGCGCCCGCTCAGGCACAAGTGGTCGAGCTGCTCGGCGGCGTAGTCGGCGACGCGCGCCGGAAGCACGTCGTGCTCCCATGCTACGGCGGCGAGCTCGAAGCCTTCGAGCTGCTCGACTACGGCGGCGAGCCCCTCGACGCCCTTCACCTGGTCCTCGCCGGCGGCGTGCTGCCAGTGGAGCAGGAAGCGCATGAAGTCCGCCGCCGGCACCGGCTCGATCTCGGCGCGCAGCCGGTTCAGCGTGTAGCGGTGGATGCGGGCGAGCAGCCTGCGGTCGCACCATTCCAGATCCTTCGCTTCGGGCGTAAACCGCCCGCGCAGGATTCGTCCTTGCCCTTCCAGGGCGAGCAACGCGCTCTCTGCTTCAGGAATCTCCAGCTCGCGCTCGGTGACGGGACCGAGAACCTCCAGGCGGCTCGCGATGATTTCCAGCGGCTCGTCGTCCTGCCGCTCGAGCGCGAACCAGGCATCTCCCCGCTTCACCGCTCTTCGACCCAGCTCTGAAACCAAGGAAGGCCAATGCGGCGCGAGCTCGGATTCCTTGATGTACCCGGCCACCATCAGCGCGTCGTACATCTCGTCGGCCGTGTTGGCGACAGGCCAGGCTTCCTCGCGTACGCGCTGGATCGCCGCCGGGTCGAGCGCGCCGAGATCGCCGGCGCTGCGCGCCTCGGTCGCGCGCCTCGTATACACCGCGCGCGTGCGGCGCTCTTCCAGCGGCGCATCGTCGAGGAAGGTGTAGACCGCCGAATTCAGCAGCTCGTGGCTGAGGACCGAGGGCTCGGGCGTGTCCCGCGCCACCAGCCGAAGTTCTCCGCCATAAAGTCTTTGAAGCTGGAATTCCAATCCCTTCGCATCGACCGCCTCTTCCAGCGCGTCGCGCAGCGCCTGGTTGACCAGCGGATGGTCCGGGATCTCGCGCGCGCCCTGGATGTTGTCCTGGCAGGCCACGGCATCGGGGAACGCCGCCTGCAGCAGGTCCTCGGCGTACATGCGCTGGAGCTGGTTCGGGATGCGCGCGCCGGCGCGGTTGCGCGGCACTGCGAGCGCGAGCGTGGTGCTCCAGCGCCACCGCGTCTCGAAGATCGGCGAATCGAGGATCGCCTGGACCAGCGTCTCGCGCACGGTGTTCGGGTGCAGGTAGCGGAACACCTCCTCCAGCGGGAACGAATGCGAGGAGCCGAGCGAGAGGATCACCCCCTCCTCGGTTGCCGCCGCCTGCAGCTCGAAATTGAAGCCCTGGCAGAACTTCTTGCGCAATGCGAGGCCCCACGCGCGGTTGATGCGGCTGCCGAACGGCGCGTGCAGCACTAGCTGCATCCCGCCCGACTCGTCGAAGAAGCGCTCGAGCGCGAGGGTGTCGGTCGTGGGCAGCACGCCGAGGCTGCGCTTCGCTTCCGCAAGGTACTGCGCGATTTGCTCGGCCGCGCTTTCGCTTAGTAGGTATTCATTCTTCAGCAACTCAATCGCTGCCGACAGCTCGCCTTCCTTGCGAGGCTCGTCCGGCCCCGGCAGCTCGAAGTCCACCGC
>Ga0208454_1001123_pt1 | contig 11766 bp, 10 predicted proteins | sample EasRivMeERMZT100_FD_187530 | JGI IMG/M metagenome (GOLD analysis project Ga0208454, IMG submission 187530) | Soil microbial communities from meander-bound floodplain in the East River, Colorado, USA - East River MetaG ERMZT100 (SPAdes) (version 2) | ecosystem: Environmental > Terrestrial > Soil...
AGAGCCGTGTGCGGGAGAACCGCACGCACGGTTCGGAGGGCGGGGACGGCGAAAGCCGTTCCCGACCCCTATCAGGTTGGTTCTCCGCCGAATTAGCCTGGATACCCGCTTTCGCGGGTATGACGGACCGAGCCGGCCTCTTCGTTCTCATCCCCTCATCAGTATTTTCGAAGGAGGACACGAAGATCACGAAGGTTTCGGATATCAAACTTTTAAACTTCGTGTCCTTCGTGCCTTCGTGGTGAAAAATTCTTTCGCGAATCGCACATAATTTGTGACTACACGAAGACAAGCGCTGGCGACGTTAGGGAAGAGTTCGCTGGCGCTTTTTTTTGCCAATTCAGTTTTTCGCGGCACTGGGCGCGCCGCTGAAGGGACCGCCATGAGCACACCGGCGTATATCGGCAAATTTACCGCCAACAATCCCGGCATCATGACGCTGCAGGGGACCAACCAGTATATTGTCGGCAAAGAGAGCGGCCTGGTGATCGACGTGGCGCTCAGCGCCGACTCGAACATGGACGGCATTCTCGAGCAGGCTGAAGCGATGGGCGTGAAAAAAATCGACAAGATTTTGCTGACGCATATCCACAGCGATCACACCGGCGGCGCGCTGGCGCTGCGTAAACGGTGCGGCGCCAAATTGGGCATTCACCGTTCGCGCAAAGGCTATCTCGGTGGCGAAGATTTTCAGTACGACGACAACGACCGGATCGATTTCGGCGGCGGTGAGCTCAATGTCTTGCACACGCCGGGACATGAGTCGGGCCACTGCTGCTTTTACGAAGGCGGCGATAAAGTCTTGTTTAGCGGCGACAACATTCTCGGCTACGGCACCGCGGTGATCCATCCGCCCGACGGCAACATGACCGACTATATGAAAACGCTGGAGCGGCTGCTAGGTTTTGAAATGAGCTTGATCCTGCCTGGCCATGGGCCGCTGATCGGCAAAGCTGAGGCGAAGATTCGCGAATACATCAAGCATCGGCTCGAACGCGAGCAGCAGGTGCTCACCGCGCTGCGCAAGGGTCGCAACACCATCGGCGATATCACTGAAGCGATTTACGTCGACCTATCGGCGGCGCTCAAGCGGGTGGCAGAGTTCTCCGTACAAGCGCATTTGGAAAAGCTGCTGCGCGACGGCAAGGTCAAGCATGAAGGCGGGCGCTATTTGCTGCTGAGCGACAACTGACGGCCATTCTTTATCTGTCTTGCCGAATCGAAGCGGATAACCGTCGGGTCCGATTCGATCTCCAAATCGAGCCAAGCCTCATCGGCGCGTTCGCGCAGGCGATCGATCGGCACGCCGCTGAGTAATAACACCACCGCCCCCTGTGTTTGCAGCCAGACGGCGCGATTGTCGCGCGTCCTTCCGCGCCGGGAATATAGCATTGACGGCTCCGATGGCGTTTCAAAGCGGATGCGTTGGCGTCGTTCCAAGACGTTTTTGTAGGCGTCATGAAACGCCGCCGCCTGGTTCGGCGATGTCCAGGCGCTGTACCAAGCCGTGGTGGTCTGTTCGCCGTCTTGAAAGGTGAAAAGATGATCGCCGCGCCAAGCGGCGGCGGTGTCGCCGGCGAGCTTCGGGTCGATTTCGCCGGCGAGCAGCCCACGAATCAGTTGCTCGCCCAAACTCTGCTCGACGGCGAGGCCATCTTTCGCCCGGCGCAGCAGGGCGGCAGGGAAAAATCGCAGCGGCCTTTCGCGCAACAGGAAATATTTTTCCGGATGGAGCACCGCCGCCGTCGAGACTGGTGGATTGGCATACAGCGCATCGACGCCGGACCAGCCCTTGGTCTTAAGCGCCCACAGGACGAACTGGCTGCCCTCACGGTAAGGAAAAATTAACTTATGGCGCAAAAAGTCGGGTAGACGAGCCGCGGCTTTCTCCAGTTCCGCGGCGAACCGGCCGGCGCGCGCCAAATCATCGGACGCCAAAGTAATTTTATTAGCCGCGCGGGTGATGAGAGTGACAACGGCGTCGCCGGTGGCCAGCGCGCGCAAGGCTAGCCGGTGGTCTTCCAGGAAGATCGAATCGGTTTTTTCTTGCCAGTGAAAATTTTGTTCCTGCAGCGCCGCGGCGATGGCAAACCCGATTGGGGCTTCGCGCGCCAATGTCGGGTTGGTCATCTCAAAGGGTGTCCCCAGTTTGGCCGCGGCCGGACCGAGCGCCACCGTCCCGGTCACGCCATCGTAGGCGAACATCTGGTCGAGTTGGCGAAATTCGCCCAGCGCTTTGCTGAGGTCGGCATCGTTGGGTAGCAGTGCGATTGTTTTGTAGGCTTGTTCGACATGCTTTAACTCGAAGGGTCCCACGGATTCGCTTCGATTTAGCTGCTCGGCAAAGCCAGCGGCGAGCGTGAGGTTGCGTTTCAACGGCAACGCGCGAAACGCGGCGATCTCTTGGACCAGTGCGGTAAATCCAGTCGGCGTTGGACGAAAGAGCAGTGGCGGTTCTGAGGTCAGACAGCTGGCGAGAAAACCGAGCAAAAGCAACGCGCCTGTTCCGCAAAGAATGGCACGGGGCCAAGATAGTGAAAGGGTTGGCGCAAGGGTTGGCAGAAGCGTTGGCGCTCCAAGATCATCCACTTACTTCTCCATGATGATGACGGAGTAGCCGGCTTGGCTGACTTGGCGCGCTTGCTCTTCGGCGGCGCCGCGGTTGGAAAAAGTTCCCAGATGGACTCGATAGTAAATCGCATCTTTTGCCTGCAGCGGAGTGATCGTCACGTCGGCAAAAGATTTGGCAATGCGCTCGCGTAGCTGCTGAGCATTTTCCAGTTGAGCGAAGGAGCCCAGTTGCAAAGTGTAATCGAGCGACGGGCGAATCGCCTGGAGGCGCGTCGGACTGGTGAGGACCTCGATACGAACCAACGCCGTGCCCGGCCCGACCATGTTGATCGATTGCGCCGCGGCGAAGGAGAGATCGATGATGCGATTTTTGGCGAATGGTCCGCGGTCGTTGACCAGGACCTCGGTCGAATTGCCATTTTCGAGATTGGTCACCATGACCTTGGTGCCGAGGGGCAGGGTTTGATGCGCCGCGGTGAGATCGTGCTGATTGTAAATTTCGCCGCTGGCGGTGGCTTTGCCGTGAAAGCCGGGACCATACCAGGAGGCAATGCCGGTTTGACTGACGCTGCTTGGCGGTATTGATGGCAGCGCCACCTTCGATGCCGGCACGGCGCAGCCGCTCATAAAAATCAGCGCCGCGACAAGGATAGAGCTGGGTGAGGCAGAGAGCTGAGAGCTTTTACGGTCGCTGTTGTGCTTTGATCGTCGCTTCATTGCGCGCGAGTATAACCAAAAGTGGCTTGAGAGAAAAGTATTCGTTGGCGATTACATGCGCGGTGAGAATTTCAGTTGGCCACGCTGGGGCCCGTTCATGGGCGCTGACGCCCGTTTACCCACGCGGGTGTTTGTGTTAGCTTACCAGCACCTTTAAAGGAGTGTTTGAAGCATGTCTGGCCATTCGAAGTGGAGCACGATTAAGCATAAAAAGGCCGCCAAGGACGCCAAGCGGGGCAAGATCTTCACCAAGATGATCAAGGAAATCACCGTCGCCGCGCGCATGGGCGGCGGCGACATCAACGCCAACCCGCGACTGCGCACGGCGGTGCTGACCGCGCGCAGCAATAGCATGCCCAATGAAAACATCGACCGGGCGATCAAAAAAGGCACCGGCGAGCTTGAAGGCGTGACCTACGAAGAGATTCAATATGAGGGTTACGGTCCCGGCGGCGCGGCGATTATCGCGCAGGTGCTGACCGACAACAAAAATCGCACGGTATCGGAAATTCGCCGCTTGTTTACCAAGCATGGCGGCAATATGGGGGAGACCGGCTGCGTCGCTTGGATGTTCGAAAAGAAGGGACTGATCACCGTCGACAAATCCCAGGCCGACGAGGATCGCTTGATGAGTATCGTGCTCGACGCCGGTGCCGAGGATATCCGCGACGAAGGTGAAATATTCGAGATCGTCACGCAACCGGAAGATTTTGCCACGGTCAAAGAACGTTTGGACCAGGAAAAAATCGCCGTCGCCAGTGCGCAGGTTACGCTGTTGCCGAAAAATACCGTCGATATCGACGCCAAACATGTCGAGCAGATTCTCAAGCTCAGCGAAGAATTGGAAGATCACGATGACGTGCAGAGCGTGTCCGCCAATTTCAATATCTCCGACGAATTGATGGAGAAGGTGCATTAGCCACCGTGGCCGATCGGAATAAAGAAGCGCAGCCGCGGGTTATTCTAGGCATCGATCCCGGCACCGTGGTGACCGGCTGGGGCGTCGTGCAAGCGATCGGCAGCTCGCTACGCCATGTCGGACATGGCACCGTCAATGCATCGCCGGCGGAACCGCAGGCGGCGCGACTCAGCCGCATCTACCAGGCGCTCAGCAAGGTTCTGCTAGAATTCCGTCCGGATGGCGTTAGTTTGGAAAGAGTTTTCTTCGCGCAAAACGTCCAGAGCGCTTTAAAATTGGGCCAAGCCCGCGGCGTGGCGCTGCTGGCGGCCGCCGAGCACAGCGTCGACGTACATGAGTACTCGGCAGTGGAAATAAAATCGGCGGTGGTCGGCTTCGGTCATGCGACCAAACAGCAAGTGCAGATGATGATCGGCTCGCTGTTGCGGGTGGCGGACCGGGTGCCGGCGGATGCGGCGGACGCGCTGGCGGCGGCGATCTGTCATCTCAACCGTCAAGCGTTTGAAAGCCGCGTCGCCGATGCGCTACCGAAAAAACCGACGCCGCTGCGCCCTCGCGGCACGAGCGCGCGGTAGAGCTGGAGCCAAAAGAAGATAAGAGTATTTGCCGCAAAGAACGCAAAGTATACAAAAAGGAATCGGAATATCTCCCGCAAAGGCGCCAAGGCGCAAAGGTACGAAAAACAAGACTCCGAACCTGGCGTCTTTGCGCCTTTGCGCGAGTAATTTCTTCTTTGAACTAAAGTGCCAAACCGTACGGCAAGCTATCACCGATCGTGATCGCGCAAATTAGCGGCAAGCTCGCGCAAAAGCAGCCCGGCGAGGTCGTCATCGACGTTGGCGGCGTCGGCTATCAGGTGTTTATTCCGCTCAACGTGTTTTATCGCTTGCCGGATGTCGGCGCGCCGATGAGTTTGCAGATTCACACCCATGTGCGCGAAGATGCGTTGCAGCTGTTCGGCTTTCACGATCTCGGCGAGAAGCAGGTGTTTCTGCTGCTCACCGGCGTGTCCGGCATTGGCCCTAAGCTGGCGCTCAATATTCTCTCCGGTATACCGGCCGAAGATTTGGCGCGGGCGCTAAAGAACGGCGATCAAGTGCGACTGGTGGCGATCCCTGGAGTCGGCAAGAAGCTCGCCGAGCGCATGATCGTCGAGTTGAAAGATAAATTCGCCACGCTGGCGCCGGCGAGTATCGATAGCACGGCGAAGCCTGAGGCATCGTCGCAGATGATGCAGGACGCGGTGTCTGCCTTGATCAATCTAGGATATAAAAAACCGGAAATCGAAAAGACGGTCCGGGAAGTTCTCAAGAACGGCGAGTTCACGCTGGAAGATGTTCTGCGCGAGACCTTGCGGCACATGGGGCACTAGTCTGGAGCGTCCGGGGTTTCTTTACGGCAGAAGAGATTTACCGCAAGAGTTACGAAGGATAAGACCCGGATTCGGATTATCAACAGCAAAGCGCGTATCGAACACAAAAACGGCTTGTAGGAAAAGCGCCACCTGATCATGATGGACGGTCAACGAACCGACGAAGATAGCGGATTCGAATTGAGCTTGCGGCCGCGCGGCTTCGACGAGTACGTCGGCCAAGAGCAGGTCAAGGAAAATCTCAAAGTCTCCATCGCGGCGGCGCGGGCGCGGGGCGATGTGCTCGATCACATTCTTTTCCACGGCCCGCCGGGGTTGGGCAAAACCTCGATCGCTTATATCATCGCGCGCGAAATGGGCGTCAATATCAAAGCCACCTCGGGGCCGATCATCGAGCGCGCCGGCGACCTGGCCGCGCTGCTGACCAATCTCGACGACGGCGACGTGCTGTTCATCGATGAGATCCATCGCCTCAACCATGTCGTCGAAGAAGTGCTTTATCCGGCGATGGAGGACTATGAGATCGACATTATGGTCGGCCAAGGACCCGCGGCGAAATCGATCAAGCTGCCGCTGAAACGATTTACCCTGATCGGTGCGACGACGCGCTCGGGCTTGCTGACTTCGCCGCTGCGCGACCGCTTCGGCCAGAGTTTCCGCTTGGACTTTTATGACCCAATATCGTTGGCGTGCATCCTCAAACGCTCGGCGGCGATCCTCGGCGTCAAGGAAGACCAGGACGGCATCGCCGAGATCGCGGCGCGCTCGCGCGGCACGCCGCGCATCGCTAACCGGCTGCTGCGCCGGGTGCGCGATTACGCACAGGTGAAAGGACGCGGCATGATCACCAAGGCAGTGACCGAGGAAGCGCTGAAGATGCTCGAGGTCGATCGCTTGGGCTTGGACAAGATGGACACCATGTTGCTGCTCACGCTGATCGATAAATTCGCCGGCGGTCCGGTGGGCGTCGAGACTTTGGCCGCGGCCATCGGCGAAGAGAAAGACACCATCGAGGATGTCTACGAGCCGTTTCTGATTCAAGCCGGGTTTATTCAGCGCACGCCGCGCGGACGCATGGCGACCCACTTGGCTTACGACCATTTCGGCCGAAAGCAAAAAGACGCAGATCTCGCGCAAGCCAAGAAGCAGCCGAGTTTGTTTTGATTATTCTGGGATTCCCGTGAAGCCGTATTCACCACAGAGACACAGAGTTCGCGGAGAGTTTTTTCAAGTAGCTTTTCTATTCGACTATCTCCGCGCCCTCTGCGCCTCGGTGGTGCCGTCTCCGAGTCCTGCTTCACGCAAAGGCGTGAAGAAATATTTTAATTATAGGACGGGGCAATTGTTCGCGCGTAAGGTGGCGCGCGTTTATCGTCGAGGTCATCAAGATTCAGTGACGCCGCGAGATGACTTATGGCAGGATTGGGCAGGACGTTAATTTATCTCGGTCTGCTGTTAGTCGTGATTGGCCTGATACTTTCATTGGCGGGAAAGTTGCCATGGCTCGGCCATCTGCCCGGCGATATTTCAATTGAGCGCGAACGCTTCTCTTTCTACTTTCCGCTCGCCACTTGCATCGTCATCAGCGTCATCCTCTCGCTTGTCCTTTATTTTTTTAGAAGGTAGACTTTTTAAGCTTTTGACCGCTTAATTCTATGTTAACCCCGCCTCTTGAGGCGGGCACAACTAAATGGGGTTTCCAAAGGGGGCGAGCATCCCCCTTTGGTCGCGTGCGGGGTTAATACCCCGTACGCGAAATGCTCCGTTTATTAGCTGGGCCGGGCCGATGGAAACAGCGAACACCGCGAAAACCGTCGAGGAAATCCACAAGTTCGAAGAAGCCAAACGGCGCAAACGCGAGGGGATCGTGATCCTCGTGAGCGTCGCGATGTTGGCGGCGCTGATCTTTTTCGAAGTTCAGCTGCCCGACGTCTCGCCGGAATATCCGCTGGGCAGCAATATCTTTTTTTTCCTGCTCATCAACGTCAACATCATTCTGCTCGGTCTGCTCGTCTTCCTGGTCGTGCGCAACCTGGTCAAGCTGATCTTTGAGCGCAAACAGCGCATTCTCGGTTCCGGCTTGCAGATGCGCTTGGTGCTCGCGTTCGTGGCGCTATCGCTGGTGCCGAGCGTGCTGTTGTTCGTCATTGCCGGCGGCCTGCTCACGCGCTCATTCGACCGCTGGTTCGACGCGAAAGTGGAAAGCGCGCTGCAGGGCTCGTTGGAAATCGGCCAGACCTACTATCAAAACTCGGCCAACAACGCGATCTTCTACGCGCGTCAGCTCAGCCGGGCGATCACGCGCGCGGGTCTGTTCGATGCCCGACATGCCGCTGAATTGAAAACCTTCGTGCAGAGCAAGCAGCAGGAATACAATCTCGGCACCGTCGCGCTGTTCTCGCCCGACGGCGAGTCTTTCGTGGTGGCGTTCAACGAGCAGGTTCCGACCGGTGTGACGGTGAAGCCGGCCGGAGAGTTCTTGACTCGGGCGCTGCGCGGGGTGGAAGTCACCAGCACCCAGGCTTTCGGCGACGCCGACGTGATTCGCGGTGGCGCGCCGCTCTACGCCGACGATAAGCGCATCGTCGGCGTGGTGGTGGTCGATTACTTCGTGCCGCGAAGCATTAGCAAGCGTGCGTCGCAGATCTCGCAATCCTATGAAGGTTATAAGCACCTGACCTATCTCAAGGCGCCGGTAAAGAACAGTTACATCCTCACGCTGTTCTTGATCACTTTGGTGCTGATCTTGACGGCGACCTGGTGCGGTATCTATCTCTCACGCGGCATCATCGGGCCGATTCAGAAACTGGCCGAGGGCACCCATGAAGTGGCTCACGGCAATTGGGATTACCAGATCGAAGCGGGCGGTGACGATGAGATCGGCGTGTTGATGAATTCCTTCAATCACATGACCGGCGATCTCAAACAGATCAAGCTCGAGCTCGAACGGCGCGGCAAGGCGGTCGAGATGTTGCTCGCCAATATCGCCGCCGGCGTCGTGTCGGTGGACCCCGCGGGCAAAATCACCACCTGGAACAAGGCCACGGAAAAAATGTTGGGGGTGAGAGCGGAAAACGCATTGGGCGAACATTACCAAGAGGTTTTCCGCGCCGAACCGCTCCGGGCGATCCGCGACATCGTCGACAGTGTCAAAGGTCAGCAAAATCTCGAGCGGGAGATCAAGATTTCCTTGCCGCAACAATTGTTGACGGCGCTGGTGAGCGCCGCGGCGCTGCGCGACGACGATGGGTCGAGCCTCGGGATCATGATCTTTCTCGAGGATATCACCCAGATTCAACAAGTCGAGCGCATGGAAGCGTGGCGCGAGGTGGCGCGGCGCATCGCCCACGAAATCAAAAATCCGCTGACGCCGATCCAACTGTCCGCCGAACGCTTGCGCAAGCGCTACGCCGGCATGCTGCAAGCCGACGGCGCGATTCTCGACAAGTGCACGACGACGATCATTCAGCAGGTGGACGAGCTGAAAAATCTGGTCAATGAATTTTCTCAGTTCGCCCGCCTGCCGTCGGCGCAGCTGATCGCCAACGACCTCAATGAGGTGGTGAACGAAGCGCTGTTTCTATTCAAGGAAGGCCACAACGGCATCGATTTCCAGTTTCGCGGCGGCGCGATTCCTCAAGTGGATCTCGATCGGGAACAGATGAAGCGCGTGCTGATCAACTTATTGGACAACGCGGTGGCGGCGGTGGATGACCAGGGCGAGATCAAACTGGCGACGAGCTACGATGCCGGCCGGGGCATCGTCACACTGGAGGTCGCCGACAACGGCTGTGGCTTGGCGCCCGAGCTGCGCGCGAAAATCTTCGAGCCCTATTTTTCCACCAAACAGAACGGCACGGGACTGGGACTGACGATCGTCAGCCAGATCGTCGAAGACCACCGCGGCTACATTCGCGCCCTGCCCAATGAGCCGCGCGGCAGCCGCTTTACCATCGAGCTGCCGGTAGCGGACGATCTCGGCACGGTTGATTTGGCGAAAAAGATGCTACACTCCTAAAATAGTCGTTGACGGCGCTGCGAGCAGCGTGAGACCATTAAAATTGAGTGTTCCGAAAGGGGCGAGCATCCCCTTTGCAAAATTTTAAGGTTCTTGCGGATTTACTGTGAAAAACGTTCTCACCATGAAGACATGGTTCGACTACGCTCACCACTGGCTAGGAGCACGAAGTTCTGAGTTTAGATTATCCAAACCCTTCGGGACCTTCGTGGTGAAAAAAACAATCTGAACGACACGCAGGATTCATACAAAAGCCTGAGGAGCCAATTTTAATCTAATAATTCCCCGCAGCTTGCTGCGGGCACCGCGTTGATGGGGGATCCAAAGGGGGCGGGCATCCCCTTTGGTCGCGCACGGGGTTAATACCCCGTACGCGAAATGCCCTGTTTATTAGGCGCCGGGGTCAATGCCCCGCCCGCGAAGCAGCTGCGTTTGTAGAATTTGGAGGACTGGTGCAAGAAATTTTGCTGCAAAAGACCATACTGGTGGTCGACGATGAGGACGATGTTCGGGAGTCGGTGCGCGAAGTGTTGAGCGATGAAGGCTATCGCGTCGTCGATACCGCGGATGGCGCTCGCGTGCTCGAAATGATCAGGGATGAAAAACCTGAGTTGGTGCTGCTCGATATCTGGATGCCGCAGGTGGACGGCATCGGTCTGCTCAAGGAGATCAAAAGTCAGGAACCCGAGCTCAACGTCGTCATGGTCTCCGGCCATGGCAATATCCACACGGCGGTGACGGCGACTAAGTACGGCGCCTTCGACTTCATTGAAAAGCCGGTTTCTCTGGATGGTCTCCTGACCACGGTGCAGCGGGCGCTGGGCGATGCGCCCGTGACGAGCGATCCGCCGTCGGTAACTAAGGCCGCGCGCAAAGCCAAGGCGGTAAAGCCGGCAGCGGCAACCAGGAGTAAAGCCGCGCTGCATGCGATCAAGCAAAAGACCTTGCAGAAGAGCGTCGTGCTCTCCGGGCAAGGGCTCCATTCGGGAGTGAAGACCGGCCTCATTTTGCATCCGCTGCCGCCCAATAGCGGCATTCAATTTACCGGGATTTCCGCCGATGTGACGGTGCCGGCCCATTTGGACTTTGTCGGTTCCACCGGCTACGCGACTTCACTGCGCTCCAGCGGATTCGCCGTCGGCACGGTGGAGCATTTGCTCGCGGTATTGCACAGCTACGGCATTACCAATTTGCTGGTCAAAGTGCAGGGTGAGGTGCCGATCATGGATGGTTCGGCGATCGAGTTCTGCCAGGCGATCGAGGAAGCGGGCATCACGGAAGAGAATGCTGAGCTGGCCGAAATCGTGATCGATAGACTCTATCAATTCGACGCCAAAGGCGGTGAGTCGATCCGCATCGAGCCGGCCGAAGAGTTCTCGGTTCACTACATCATGCGTTATCCCGCCCCTGTTGGCGAACAAGAATACCGCTACCGTCACCAAGGCGCGGCGTCCTTCAAGAGCGAGATCGCGCCGGCGCGGACCTTCGGTTTCTTGCGCGACATCGCCAAGCTGCAGACTATGGGGTTAGCCAACGGCGGCCGCTTGAGTAATTTCATCCTCATCGACGACGAAAAAATCGTCAATACCGAACTGCGCTTCGCCGACGAGTTCGCGCGCCATAAAATCCTCGATATTCTAGGCGATTTCTATTTGCTCGGCCGTCCGCTGCGCGGCGCGATCACCGCCCGCATGACCGGCCACTCGGATAACATCGCGCTGTTGCGCCAGCTCCGCGAGGGGATGAAACTCTAGCCGAGCGAGAGCGCGCCGACGATTCTAATAAACGGAGCATTTCGCGTACGGGGTATTAACCCCGCACGCGACCAAAGGGGATGCTCGCCCCCTTTGGATTCCCTATCAATAGGGTGCCCGCAGCAAGCTGCGGGGAATTATTAGATTAAAATCGAGGTACCGGGTTCGGTGCAAAAGAGGATTCACCACGAAGGACACGAAGCATTCGGTTGTTTCACCGCAGCGGCGCTGAGGACGCGGAGAAAAAAATTTTTGATCAAGAAATTCTCCGAACTCTGCGAACTCTGTGGACGTGAGAAAAAATCCCCAGCGGCTCACGGTGGTAGTGTATATATAGGAGGATAGTGAAGTTCAGAGCAAGAGCCGAGCTCTTATAGTGAAAGTCACACGGGAACCGAAGCGAACGAGGAGAAGG
>Ga0208454_1001124_pt1 | contig 11755 bp, 19 predicted proteins | sample EasRivMeERMZT100_FD_187530 | JGI IMG/M metagenome (GOLD analysis project Ga0208454, IMG submission 187530) | Soil microbial communities from meander-bound floodplain in the East River, Colorado, USA - East River MetaG ERMZT100 (SPAdes) (version 2) | ecosystem: Environmental > Terrestrial > Soil...
ACAGGCCTGGACTGTTACTCAGGGAATTAGGCTGCAAAACTAGAAACATTTGTGAAACAGCTATCATCATTTTCTCTTGAATGCGGGTTTTTTCAGCCCTTCATTGACGCTCTTTGCAAAAGCCGCATCGGACTCTGCTCGTTTCCTTTCCTCGTCCTCTGTGAGCGGAACGTCGGGATGGTTGCCCCTGGCCATCTCGTTCACCTTCGCCCGGATCAGCGCCTGCTCCACCTGCATATCGTTGATCACATCCCACAGATCTGTGCTAAAGCTCAGCTGCCGGCTGATGAACGCCTTCAGCTCCCACACCTCGAGTATCTCCTTCGGATGAATAACTATATCGGGGTACTGACCATTTTTGTTGTCGCTCTTCAGGACCAGAACCTTCTCCTCGGAGGTAAGCCTGTTGATCACGCGCTTCACCAGGAGGCCCTCGGTACTCACGACAACATAAACACGGTTGTCCTTCAGGGAGAAAATGTCTTCGACGTACTGCCCGATCACCACATCGCCATCGTGCAGCCCACCCCCGCCCAGCTGGCGCATACTTTCGCCATCCACCTGGAACATTCGATACGACCCTTGTGGAAGGTTTGGAAGATTGAAGGCAGGAAGCTTCTCAATGAATTGGGGACTTGAGAAGCCTCGCGTGTAGCCGGCCGCTGCCTTCACCGGCACATAGCTGATAAGTTCCTTTCCTGTTCGATCAACTGTTACTGTGATCAGTCTGGTCACTTTGCCGGTGAGATACTCAAATGACGACTCTTTCATCTCGAGTGTGAACTCGCCATCACCGATCTTCTCCGGGCCCTTCCCTGTCCTGAGCCAGTCGAATGTGTAGCCGGTTAACTCAGCAGCTGCCTCCAGGTACTTCACACTGTCAAACTCGCCCTCTGCATTAAGCTTCGCGCTAACCGCGCCACGACCGAGCCCAAGCTTATCGGCCAGGGCCTGTCTACTAACATTAGACTTCTCCAATGCTTCAATAATGCGGTTTCTAGCGTCCTGTCCCACTTCTGAAAAAAATGTCTACTGATGCTTGACTTATGTGTATACTATTGTCGAACATTGTCTAACAGTACTTCACAACACCTCACAATATATATAATGGTGATCAATGCCGCTTTGCGTAAGCGACTGGAAAAACTCTTGCCGAAAAACTACAGGCAGGAAGTAGTCGATCGCATGAAGACCAGGTACGGGAAGGACATCCATCCCAACACGGTCTACAATACTCTCCACGGTTCGAAGAACCCTGAGGTCGCCCTGGAGATCCTGAAACTCTACAACGAACAAAAGTCATTGGCCGATCAGCTTGATAAGGCAATGATCGAGAGTGCCGCTTAATCTATTTCATCAACCAACAACCTGTACGAACATGAGTAATAACCAAAGCGCTGCAAAACTTACATCGGGCACCAACTCCCGGGTAGGCCGCAGCTATGATCCCGGCAACAAGCAGCGGGTCGTACTGTTCGGCAATGCCGGCGACGAAGAAGTTCGCCAGTCCGTCGAGCGGCTCAAGAAGTCGGGACGGGAGATCGGCATTAAGCCACGTCCCGACTTCGACACCGGCATGGGCAGGTGTGGCAAACACCTGTGCCACTGCAAGGAACATTGTCAGAACGAATACCAGGGCAAAGAGTAAGATGGACGCCTGGGTGGTCAACCTATTTCTGGCTGGGGTCGGGGTGGGCTTCATCGTGTGCCTGTGCATCGTTGCCTTTTGGGACGACTTCCATGCAAAGCGTGAGGTCAAGCGTGAAGAGCGTAAGGCCGCACTGCGGAAAAAGCAAGAACCAATCTGAAACCATGCGAGCGATCAAAGACAAGGTTCATGCTATTAACAACCTGCGCACAGACGACCTGGTGTATGGTTTCGGGCAGAAGGCAATGTGTGGGATCGACGGTTATGTCAACACTTCTCCGATTGGGTTGACCCGATCCAATGTGCAAAATAATCGGAAGTGCAAGAAGTGTCTGCGGAAACTACGGGTACTCGCATGACGCCGGCACAACAGATCAATGCCCAGGTCCTGGCCTTCCTCCGGAAGAGAGAGAATCAATTCCGGATGATCGAGCGGTCAGGTCGGAGTATTCCTCACATCGCACGGAAGATGCAAGCCATAGCGAACATCCGGACGCAAATGGAGGGTGCAACCAACTACAACGAACGGGGTCAGGCCTGGGCAGTGATCCACGTCGAGAACCAGATCCGGTACATCCTGCCGGCAGCTGACAGTCGATTCACTGCAATGCGCGACCGGGTGCTCGCTATCATCGACTACTGCCACGAACAGGTCGTACAGAAAACTCAAAACCATGGACAGACCTTCAATGCTGGAGAGACCATCAATTGTATACCTCGATGAACCTATCACCATACACGGCATCGAGATCAAGCACACGGAGGCGGGACTCCGCTACCTGGTGGAGCACATTGGGCATTGCATCAAGATTTCGACGCCTCAGCAGATGGATCAAAAGGCTCGTGACCATGCGAGTGATCGTATCGCTCAGTATAACCAACACATTGAACTCTATGAAAGACAACGAGAAGAACAACACGCTCAGCCCGGAGCAGCAAAGGTTTGAGGCCAAGCTGGCGCTCTATCGCGGATTGTCTACGATGCTGAAGGAGAAGCGTGATGGCTGGTGGAGAGCATTCCCTGAGATGCAGATCATCGATCTCAGGGATCATGCCTGGCTCGAGCTCGTCGACCTGATGCCATTCGATGCAGTGTTGGATATCGAGGACCTTCTCGCGGACCTCAACATAACTGTACAGCCATGAAGGTCGTCCCATACACCTGGCACTCCAAGGAGCACCTGCAGCAGCTGGAGACTTCGGTGAAACTGGAGCTTCACGCCGTCATTAAACAGTGCGGCAGCAATAGCGACGAGTTTTGGGAGAAGCATGCTGAGCTCGTCCATATCCAGGAGGCGCTCTACCTGAAGCCGGAAAACCAACTCGCGCATGCCTGAGATCACAAACCATACATCCTGCCCGAACTGCCGGCATGAATGGAACCTGGAAGAAGTACGGTTGCAGGAATGTGAAGAGTGCGGATTCCCGTACCACGATTCTCCCCAGGTGATCAACGAAGCATTTGGCTTGTCTGAATTCGATCCGGACCTGGTGAAGACCGGAGAGATCCCAATCAAGGCCGGCTTGAAGATGGCGCGCATCCCGAAGGAGCAACAGAAGAACTGCCTCGATGAGGTGACTGATACGATGCACCTCAGTGGTCGTGGTTATGGTGCGAAGGGGGTAAGGGTTGTTTTCGGCGGGCTCGATAGGCTGCAGGACTGGATGGATTCCAACCTGTGGACTGATTTGGCCAAGGCTGACTTTGACAAAGAGGATCCGAAACTTAATGCGCCAATGGGCGCCTGCTCAACTTGTCAGCACCGCACCAGGAACACGGGTGGACTATTCGACGATATCACATCAGAGGATAAGTGCCTGCTCGCGTCATGCTACCGGACCAAGCAGGTCAACAACTACAAGCGCCTCAAGGAGCAGCTCGAGAAGAAGTACCCGGGGAAGAAGGTCGTCTTCAAAGAGCGCGATCATGGCATCGATGCAAAGGACCTGTTCCGCAAGCAGCTGGGCGATGGTAAACAGCCGGCAGAGATCAAGTCGTCAATGGGCGGCGTGGAGATTAAGGAGGCGGAGCTACTGAAGAACCCTAAGGCAGAGATCGCAGTGATGATCGGAATCCCGCACTACAGCAAGGATAAGCTGAGCACGAAGTTCATCTTCAGCAAGCCGGCGGAGGCTGGACCGCGAAACAATTACAGCTCTACATCTTCGACCTCGACTAAAGAGGATAAGGCCTTAACTCCGGAGCAAAAGAAAGCCGCCGAGCAAAAGGAGAAGGACGCACAGCTGAAGTCTGCGTACCAGGACGCGCTCGAGGAACAATTCACTTTCGAGGCGATGCTCAAGAAGTGGAGCCCAGAAACAATGGCGAAGACGTTGAGGGCGCTTGTGTCAGAGTACTACACTGAGGCATACCTGGACGACGAGGCGCTACCCTCGGCGCTCAAGATCCTTGGCGTGGACTGGACGCAAACCCGCAAGAGTAAGCGGCAACAGATGAAGGCTGCTGAGGTCAAGATTCATGAGATCAAGGCCGATCGGGAATGGGACGGTATCGGTGGTGATGAACTGGAGGATGTTGTAACGACCATGAAACTGGAGCAGGTCCAGAAGTTGATGATGTTTTTGCTCTATATGGGCAACCACTCATTGGCGGTTAAGCTATTCGGCATCGATGCAAAGGCCATCAAGCAGAAGGCAGGCGCACAGACGTCAACCTGGTGGGCTGCGGAGAGAAAGAGTCGTGATGGGAAGCCCGCGGGCAAGATCAATCGAGGGAAGAAGTAAGTGCCCGAACTATGAACACGGTATCGCACCAACCAGACGGGATCATTATCACCGTGTCTGCCGGCATGATCGGCGCGAACGGATATCGGCATTGGCTGAGAAACTTCCTCGCTGCCATGGACGATGACGGAATGACGTACTGGTTTCGCCAGGGCAGTCAGCCAAAGAAGGATGTGCTATATGTCTACCTGTGCATTGGAGGAGCGATCCGATCCCGTGTCAAGTTCGTGATGGGCACCGGGCCGCTGAACAAAACCTTTGACAATGGACGGTCAATGTTTGGGAAAGCATGGATCGTTGTTACGGGACCAGTGGAGAGGCCACTAAACAAAATTCCCATGAAGGGCTTTCGAGGATTCCGATATACACAACTACTTTTTTAAGCGAACTACTTTTTCAACTGATGCTCCCTTCCAAACCCAACGACCCTACATACCTCAATCAACGATTGACCGAGCTCGGCATTACACCAGAGCAGAACACCTTCGAACGTGTCTGGTACCAGGACGGGCCCCGGGAAGAAGATGGTGTTATGGTCCACAAGCTGGAGGAGCAGCGGCGCACGTATCAGATCTTCGACTGCAACGAGATCGGCGACATAGTGATCCGGTACTTTAACCTGCAGGGACAGCCTTACCGGTGGAAGAAGGAGGACACCAAGTTCCCGCGGGAGTTCGTGCGACGCCGGCTGAAGGAGCCGGTGGGCACGATGAAGTACTCACAGGAATCCGGATCTCCACTCTTTCCATTCTTCCCCCCAGGGTTGATCAAGAAGTATGGGCTGGCAAAGAAGTTCCTCGAGGAGCTGAAAGCCGGGAAGGTGAAGGACGGAGAGGAGAACCCTGGCCAGGTCGCACTCCTGGTGATCACCGAGGGAGAGTTCAAGGCTTTCAAGGGCGAGATGTGTGGAATCGATATCGTTGGACTGCCGGGGATCCATGGTTTCTACAATGGCGATATCAAAGGGCGCCTGCACGAAGACATCGAGGACCTGATCAGGACCTGCCAGGTGCAGAAGATCATCTTCCTGTACGACGCCGATCTGTTCACGATCAAGTGGGAAGAAGCCAAGGATCTCTCCAAGCGGCCGAACTCTTTCTATGGATCCATTAAAGCCTTCCGCGAATCGCTGCAGCTGCTGATCGATGATGACGAGTGCGAGCTGGAGTATGCGTACCTGATGAGCATCAAGATCAAGTTCCTGAATGATGCCAAGGGATTGGATGATCTCCTGTGTAAGTACTCAAGCGTGACAGTGGAGATCTGCACCGACCTGGCCAAGCTCCAGTTCGCGAACAAGTACTTCACCGGGCAGGGCCTCAATGATCTGAACAAGGACGTGCAGGGTCGAGTCTACAAGGAGCTCGGCCTGATGGACGAACAGGACTTCTACAAAACGTACTGCGACTTCATTGGATCCAGGGAGTTCAAGTTCAAGCGGCGGCGCTATGTATACGACAACGAGAAGAAGGAGGTCGTCTTCGTCAGGCACGAGGATGCTGAGAAATTCATGCGGATTGGACCCGACTGGGTGAAGGTGATCACTAAGTTGAACAAATACGGGGAGAAGGAAGATGAGATCGCTCACTGGAAGATCTCCGAGATCCAGCGTGACTACAAGAAGTTCCCGGACTTCCTGGACCAGATCATGAAGTACGACGGATTCTGTAATGAGCCCAGCTGGAATGGATCCTACCAGCGAGTAATCCAGGGATGCTACAACGTTTGTGAGCCTCTCAACTGGCAGCCCAAAGCAGGATCCATTGCCAATACGATTAAGTTCCTGAAGCACATCTTCCAGGGAAAGGGGCTTGTTACCCTGGATCCTGCCGGCCTGCCGATTGGTGAGGAGGCTATCACCGGTGATCAGTTCACGGTGGCGCTGGACTATCTCACCATCCTGATCAAGCATCCGAAGCACATGCTGCCGGTGCCCATCCTGGTGTCTCCGGAGAACGGCACTGGTAAATCAACATTCCTGAAGTGGATGCAGATCCTGTTCGGTAGTAACATGTGTATCCTGGGCAACGATCAATTCAAGATGAAGTTCAACGGTCACTACATCACCAAGTTCATCATCGCGATCGACGAGGGTTTCCTCGAAGTAGATAAGAAGGCAGAAAAGGAAAGACTGAAACAATTGGTAACGGCCGATCGCGCCTTCCTTGAATACAAGGGAATGAACGTCCAACAGATCAACTACTATGGCAAGCTCCTGATATGCAGTAACGATGCAGATCGGGTGATGAAGATCGACGAAGGGGAGAGCCGGTGGTTTGTTGTTCGTGTTCCGCAAATTCCGATGATCGAGCTGACAGGCCAGCAGCTGCTCGATCGTGGATATAAGAACTACCGCGGCAAGACAATTGAGTCAGCAATGAAGTACCAGGTGATGGATGCTGATCCGGACCTGGAGCGGAAGCTCAAAGAGGAGATGCCGGCATTCCTTCAATTCATTTACAGCCGTAACATACATCATCCCCGGGTGAATCGTTTGTGGTTTGATCCGGAGTGGTTCATTACTGAGCAGTTCAAACTGATTGTGGAGACTACGAAGAACCGGGTCGATCGTGTCTTCGAACATTGGATCCGCGAGCAGTTCCTTCTCTACCGGTTGCCGGTGCTTAGGTATTCGCTGAAATACCTGACGGATATCTTCAACGATCCGAAGACGTCAAAGTACAAGATCGATGAGATCGAACTGAAGGCTTATATCCAGGAGCGCCGGAAGATGGAGCCTAGCCACCCGCGGCGGATCGAGATCCCGATCGGGTTCGAACTGGACGACGTGAGCATGGCCGGTGCGCCGAAGATTAGCTACAAGAAGGAGATGGCCAGGGCCTACACGTTCATCGCTGAAGAGTGGCTGAGCCCCTTACAAATTACACAAATGCAACAGCCCTTGACTATTGACGAGGTTCAGTCCGGGAAGGTCTCGGGTCTGGCATCTGGCACAACTGAGGAACTTCCCTTCTGATTCAATTTTATGGTAACAATTGTAACAAATGTAACAAGAGAGGAAAGGAAGCTAGTTAAGGGGTTTAGAGAGACCAGCCTGACTACAGATGTAACAACTTACTCGAGTTCATGTTACAAATGTTTGTTACGTAACGGCTTTTTTGAAATCCAAAAGGACCCAACCCCATGACCGACCCGCAATACCCAGTCAAATTCTACCGCTTGGAAGGCCGCTGCCTGAAGCGTGAGAGCCCAGTCACCGGCATGGAGGTACAGATCCCGCCTGCAGGTAAGTCTCTTCCCCTGGTCCACGCGCCGGTGATCTACCCGAGCGAGGAAAGAATGGACGAGGCTTGTGCGGCGATGGAGTTGGTTGACCAGGAAGTGTATGAGCAGTTTCTCACTACGTTCTACATGGCCGCCGACAACAACAAGAGGACCTGGTACGACTACCGGGAAAGGAAGAGATCCGCGGCATTCATTCCAGTACCTCCAGTGGCATGATGGATCTCTTCGGAAATATCACCAGGTCGGCCACCTTCTCTGAATGTCGGAAGTACCGCTATGTTCTGATGCGCAGCTGGGATCCAGGGAAAGAAATGGTTGCCTTCATTGGACTGAACCCGTCGACCGCCAATGAGGCCGATGATGACAACACGATCACGAAGGTCCAAAAGATTGCATTCAACAATGGCTTCGGCGGCATCTATATGATCAACCTGTTCGGGATCATTTCCAGTGACCCGGACTACATCTACCAGGTTGAGGATCCTGTAGGAGAATTCACAGACCATGTCATCAAGGAGATCGCTGAGCTGAGCAGCTGCCTTGTAGCCTGTTGGGGAAACTTCAAACAGGCTGAAGGAAGAGACACACAGGTGACCGCACTCATCGGCAGGAAGCTGAGCCATCTGCAGATCAACAAGAATGGAAGTCCGAAACATCCCCTGTACTGCAGGGATCATCAAACAATAGTTCAACCAAAACCAATTCACACTTATGAAAGCAATCCAAGTTGAAATCCCGAAAGGGTACGAGTTTGAATCATTCGACAGTAAGTCGAGTGAGATCAAACTGAAAGAGAAGCCGAAGGGCATGCCGACGACAGTTGAAGAACTGTTAGAACTCAATGGCATTGATCGCGGCGAGTTCGATGAAAAGTGCGACGGCCTTCCTGCCGACGAGCGGGCCTACGTGATTCTGAAGTTGCTGACCAAAACCCTGAACCAGGGATGGACACCAAAATGGGACAACGCCAGTGAGGATAAGCACTTCGCATGGTTCGACATGCGTGGGGGTTCTTCCGGCTTTCGGTTCCTCGGCTGCGATAGTTGGTCTTCGGGTTCGAGCGTCGGCTCTCGCCTTTGCTACAAAACCCGCGAGCTCGCCGAGCATGCCGGCAAGTACTTCATTGAGACCTACAGAGACTTCATGGTGATTAAATAACAACGACGATGAAAAAGCTAGAACAACTGAAAACATTCGAAGGCGCTTGCAAGGTCGAGGGGCTGGATCCAAAGAAGGCGATCCCATCATTCGCCGAATATTCATCGAAGGACCGGAAGGCAATGATCGCCCACGCGAAGCTGGTGATCATCGCCAGGGCTGCGAATCGCATTGCTAATGGTGGCAAGGAATGGAAGGCTGACTTCGCGAACCAAACTCAGGGGAAGTACACGCCATATTTCTATCACGAGCCAGGGGGTTCTTCCGGCTTTCGGTTCGGCGTCTGCGATGATTGGCATTCGGGTTCGCACGTCGGCTCTCGCCTTTGCTTTATCTCGCGAGAGGTTGGCGAATACGTCGGGAAGACGTTCATTAAGTTGTATAACGAATACTTCCTGTAGGGCCTATGAGGTTGTGTGATGGCGAGCGGGGTTCTTCCGGCTTTCAGTTCAACGACTACGATAATTGGAATTCGAATTCGAACGTCAGCTCTCACCTATGCTAGACAATATGCTATCGCAGACCATGCCTCTCGGCAAAAAATCACGACATCAATCTAAGGCGTTGGTATCCCGATAGCAATCGGGAGAAGGCGACTTATGACAAGCAAAGGCAATGAAGAGAACAGGTAACATATATCACAGCATCACGAGCCTGGCTAATCTCCAGGAGGCCGATCGCAAAGCGAGGAAGGGCAAGCTCGACACATACGGAGTGGTCCAGCATGATCGCAACCAGGAGGGCAACCTGCTGGTGCTCCAGGACCAGCTGGCCAGCAAGACATATCGCACGTCGACATACGACATTTTCAAGGTGCACGAACCTAAGGAGCGGATCGTCTACCGCCTGCCATACTTCCCCGACCGGATCGCTCACCATGCCATCATGAATGTACTCGAGCCCATCCTGGTCAACTCATTCACCGCCGATACCTACAGCTGCATCAAGAAGCGTGGGATCCATTTACTACTGAATAACCTGCGGCACGACCTGAAGGACGTCGCCGGCACCAGGTACTGTCTCAAACTTGACATAAAGAAATTCTATCCCAGCATTGATCACGATGTTCTGAAGCAATTGCTGAGAAGGAAGTTCAAGGACCCGGATCTCCTGTGGCTCCTGGACGAGATCATCGACAGCGCCCCTGGTCTGCCTATCGGAAACTACCTGAGCCAGTACCTGGCCAACTTCTATCTCTCATACTTCGATCATTGGATCAAGGAGGAAAAGCGCGTTAAGTATTACTACCGCTACGCCGACGATATCGTAATACTAGACAATGACAAGCCCCGGCTACACTCGCACCTGCAGGAGATCTCGAACTACCTGCATGAGATGAAGCTGGAAGTGAAGGAGAACCACCAGGTGTTCCCCGTCGATGCCCGCGGTATTGACTTCGTTGGCTACGTCTTCTACCACTCGCACATCAGGATCCGGAAGGCGATCAAACAGAACTTCGCCCGCAAGCTTAGCCGCAACCCCGACGATAGGTCCACAGCCTCCTACCTCGGCTGGCTGGGCCATGCCAACGCAAAGCACTTAACCAAAAAACTCACAACCCATGCACAACTTCAGTGACTTCAACATCAAGCCGAAGGTGAACAACTTCGTCGGCGAGAAGATCCAGATCCAGAAGCTGTTCAACCTGCAGATCCTGGTCCTGCACTACAATATCCAGGCTTCTAAGAAGAAAGAAGGAACGCAGCTGCTGACGCTTCAGATTGAAAAAGGTGGCGAGAAGCGTATAGTCTTCACCGGCTCCACGGTTATGATGGAGCAGATCCAGCGTGTATCTGAGGACAAGTTCCCGTTCACTACTGTCATCAAGGGAGACAACGATTACTTCGAGTTCACCTGATGAGATCCACGATTCTCACCAAGCGCAAGATCGAGCACCTGTTCCATCACATCCTGGACGGGTTCAAGAGCTCAGCCGAGGGACTGAAGTTTCTCAGGCGCGACGGCATCATCCAGGACCCGGAATACCTGGAGCTGCTCGAGAAGAATGCTGAGCGTTTGATCGAACGGATCAACGAGTTCAAGATCATCCACAAACTGACAAGCGTATTCTTTGCAGGCTTGTTCACCTGGTGCCAGGTCGGTGGCGAGGATCTGGACATGCGCCGAGCCAGCAGGACCCGGACCAGGAGAAGGAACGAAACAGAGCAGGTATGGCAAGGCTAAACTATTTTTCAAACTATGCAATCAACCACCCAACGAAAAGCCGTTAACTCAAATCGCACCAGGTTCACGATCCATGTGTTTCCGCATCTGAAGAAATTCATTGCGAAGACCTATGGCGCCGGCGTGATCAGGACCGAGGAGTCCACTGTGCTCGGGCGATTGGTCACTGCCACCCTGCGCGAAAAGAGAATCAGCAAGTTTAGTGCGATCGACTGGCCGCATCACCTGAAGCCCTCAGAGAGCCTGACGATTCAGTTGACAGTCGAACAGGCTCGCCTCAGTCCGCGGCTTAACAAGCTTGATCGTATCAACCTGGACATGGACAAGGTGTTTAAGGAAAGCCTGGCCGGCTGGATCCTCGCACAAACCGAGGCGGGGAGAATGGCATATACCGCTTGCAAATCGTTTCTTGAGTTCTACGGGATCGACGATAATGAGTACAGCCTTGATGCTGCGTACAAGTATTACCAGCGCTCCAAAAGGAACTAGCAGATTTCGGGTGAATTATGTCCTAAATCCAGCAGAATTATGTCCTAAGGCTTGATTCTGTTTCAGAATTGCTTCACAACCGCCATGTCCTAAATCCCCGGGCGCGACCCTTCCACTTTTGCGATCGTGGGATACGTTCTGCCGATCACCCGTTTATCTAACTCCGACAACCTTGCCGGGCTCCTGGAGATCCAGGTATGTCCGAAGTCGCTGATCACCGCGATCCCGACACCGGTGAACGGCACGGTGTACGGGGATATCACATTCGCCCCTGGTGCCGCATTC
>Ga0208454_1001125_pt1 | contig 11752 bp, 8 predicted proteins | sample EasRivMeERMZT100_FD_187530 | JGI IMG/M metagenome (GOLD analysis project Ga0208454, IMG submission 187530) | Soil microbial communities from meander-bound floodplain in the East River, Colorado, USA - East River MetaG ERMZT100 (SPAdes) (version 2) | ecosystem: Environmental > Terrestrial > Soil >...
ACGAACCCTCCTTAATTAGCTGTTCTGCTAATCAATATACTTAGCTAAATCGCTAACTGCAATGGCAGCTCGCCGATGACTGCGCCGACGATGAAAATCCGTCCGCGGAGGGACTCCGCACGGCGACGCTGCACAACCGCTCCTCGGGTGGGTGAACCGCGGCCTCTATCGCCAGCGCGTTCCCGCACGCGCTATGGCACGATGCCTCTCGCCATCGTCGTAAGGGGGAGAAGATGCGCACGTTAGTGGTATGGACGGCGGTCGCCTTCACGCTGTCGGCCGGCGCGCAAACCGTGCCGCAACTGCAAGTCGATCCGTTCTGGCCGAAGCCCCTGCCGAACAACTGGCTGCTCGGCCAGGTCGCGGGCGTCGCCGTCGACTCGCGCGACCACGTCTGGATCGTGCAGCGCCCCGCCTCGCTCAGCGAGCGCGAGCTCGGCGCCGCGCAGAGTCCGCCCCTCGGCAAATGCTGCGTTGCCGCCCCGCCCGTGCTCGTGTTCGATCAATCGGGCAATCTTGTGCGCGCGTGGGGCGGACCCGGCACGGGCTACGAGTGGCCCGCCAGCGAGCACGGGATCTTCGTCGACGCGAGCGATTCCGTCTGGCTCGCCGGCAACGGCGATCAGGACTCGCAGATCCTGAAGTTCACGCTCGACGGCAAGTTCCTGTTGCAGATCGGGCGCAGCGGCGCATCGATGGGTAGCAACGACACGGCCAACCTCGGCAGCCCGGCCGATTTGAACGTCGACGTCGCGGCGCGCGAGGTCTACGTCGCCGACGGCTATCGCAACCGCCGAGTCATCGTCTTCGACTCGGAGACGGGCGCATACAAACGCCACTGGGGTGCCTACGGCGGGCGGCCGAGCGACGACGCGACACCCGCGTACGATCCTGCAGCGCCGCCGTCACGCCAGTTCGGCAACCCCGTGCACTGCGTGCGGCCGACGCGCGAACGCCTAGTCTACGTCTGCGACCGCGTCAACAACCGCGTCCAGATCTTCCGCAAGGACGGCACGTTCGTCGCCGAGGCTTTCTTCGAGCGCAACACCCGCTTGAGCGGCTCCGTATCGGAGCTCGCGTTCTCGCCCGACGCGGAGCAGCGTTACATCTACATGGTCGACGGCGTCAACAACGAGCTGCGCATCGTCGAGCGTGCGACGCATGCGGTCGTGGGACGCGTCGGCCGCGCGGGCCGTTATGCCGGGCAATTCCACGTCGTACACAACGTCGCCGTCGACGCGGAGGGCAACGTCTATACGACCGAGGTGAACACGGGCCAACGCGTACAGAAGTTCCGCCGCCTCGACGCGCAGGACTGACGAGCGCCCCAGCGTCTCGAACGTCAGTTCGTCGCGCTCGTCCCAAGCTCCGAAAACTTTTCGCGTAACGTCATCGGCAGCCGCTCGCGCAGCATCTTTTGCCGCGCTACGACGCGAGCGACGACCGCTTCATAACGGGGCTCACCCTTGAAGCGCTTGAAGCACCACGCATCCTCGAGCAACGGCAACCAAAGGAGGCCCATGCTGCCCGCAGCCCGCTCGAGTGCCCGGAGCGCAGCCTCGGTCTGTCCGAGGTTCGCCATTGCGCACGCGTAGTACGTGTTGACCCACCACCCCTGACGTTCAATCGACCCGCTCCTCGATTTGTGCTCAATGTCCATCTCCAAGTACGGCCTGGCCTCATCTCCGAATCCCGACGCGTATTTCGCATCTGCCCACGTCATGAATGCCTCCGAGTCGCCCGCGCGGTTACTGTCCGTGAAAGCTCTGTCGAGCAGCTTCTCCCTGTCTTCGAGCAGGTAGATTGAACGACTGAATTCCCCGCGAACGTTGAGTGCGAAAGCGAGCATGTAAACGGCTCTCTGGTCGTAGTCTTCTTCTAGCATTGCAGCCTCCGCTGCGTCGACGAGCTCCAGGTATCGTTGCTCGAAGTAAAGTTGGCTCAGGCCGGGCTCGGGTTCGTATAGTCGCGCGGTCTCGAAATCGCCGATGCGCGCATACAGGTCCGCTAGTTGCCACATCACGTCTGGGTCGCCCGGCGTTAGCTCCAACGCTCGCAATGCCCAGCCGATGCCTTCATCGACATCGCCCGCGATCTCATACATTCGCGCTAGCACCATGTTGCCTTGCACGTTCGGGAATCGCTCTCGCGTCAGAGTCGCGAGCGCCAAAAGGTCGGCCCGACGCTCGCCGGCTGCGAGGTACTCCCCGTAGTCTGCATAGCGCGACGGCGAAAGGGGGTCGAGCTCTAGGGCGCGCAGGAAGTATTGCTGTGCGTCGCGCCCATCGCGGTGAGTCCACCCCCAAAGCGCGTACGCACCGAGGGCGTCCGCGTTGTTCGGGTTGAGCTGGAGCGCTCGCTGGTAGGCTCCCTCGATTGAAGCGGCCCACGACCCTCCAACGGCCGTGCAATACAGGGCGAGTGTGTAGTACGTCTCGGACAGCTGTCCGAACTCCAGCGCTTTTGTGAGCGCGAGAAGGGCTCCGTCTGCGTCGCCGCCAATTAGCAACGTGCCGGCGAGGCGGCTGTACGCAAGCTCCGATTTCGGGTCGGCTGCAACGGCCCGTCGATACTGCTCGATGGCTTTCGCCAAAGCGACCTCGTCGACAACAAGCTTGGCTCGAACTTGCCGCTCGAAGTAGAGCCCGAAACTGAGTGCCGTCGCCGCCGCCGATTCTATTGTCGGTGCGGGTGTGGCCGGCGTCTCCGTGCCTTGCGGAAGCAGATGGGCCGATACGTCGCTTACGAGCTGCTGGCCGATGGATACCAGATCGCCTTCGTAGCTCCTGGAGAATTCGATGTCGGCCGTTTCCCCATCGATGATCTCGACGGCCACGCGCAAATCGTCACCGGCGCGTCGACGCACTCGTCCGCTGACGAGGTCGGTGACGTCAAGTCGGCTAGCGACGGTTCGCAAATCAACGGGTTGATCGCGAAACGCGATCGAGGATGCGGTGGCGGCCACGCGCAGTCCGCGGAGCGGGGAGAGCTGCTCCCGCAGCGCATCGCCAACTCCGTCGCTGACGGGTAGGTCGTCGGGGTTGCCGCCTTCGTTGACGAAAGGCAGGACGGCGACTCGGATCGAACCCCCCGTAGTCGGCTGCTGGCCGAGATAGCCGCGGCCGAGCCAGGCGGTGACAGCGAGCAGGGCGATAGCGGCGACGAGGGTCACGAGCCACCGTGGGCCGGCGCGCGGCGGGGCGATCGGTCCGGTGCGCTCGCGAACGAGCTCGGGCGCGTCGGCCGGGAGGTCCGTGCCGCGTGCGTCGACGCCCGAGCGGCGCACGAGCCGTCGCAGGTCCACGACGAGATCGCGCATGGTTTGATAACGGTCGGCCGGCTCGGGCTCGAGCGCCTTGGCGACGATCGCACGCAGGTCCGCGGGCACTTGCGCCGGCAGCGGCGGGATCGGCTCGGCCTCGGTGCCGCGGCGGCGGCCGGGCTCGTCATCGAACGGTCGGGAGCCTGCGAGCAGCTCGTACAGCACGAGGCCGAAGGAATAGACGTCGCTGCGCCCATCGAGCGGCAGACCTTGGGTCTGCTCCGGCGACATGTAGGCGGCCGTGCCGACCAGCGTGCTGTGCTCGCCTCCGCGGAACGCGTTGGCCTCATCGGCAAGCGGGTCCGACTCGACGAGCTTCGCCAAGCCGAAGTCGGCGAGCTTCGCGTAGCCGTTCTTGGCGAGCAAGATGTTCTCGGGCTTGATGTCGCGATGCAGGATGCCGGCGTCGTGCGCGGTGGCGATGCCGTCGGCGACGCCGATCAGAAGCTCGACGATCGCGCGCCAACCGCGCGGCCTTGCGGCCCACTGGCGCAGCGTGCCGCCGTCGACGAACTCGGTGATGAGGTATTGGCGTCCGAGATACTCGCCCGCGTCGTAGACCGTGAGGATATGCGGATGGTTGAGCGAGGAGACCATCTGCGCTTCGCGCTGGAAGCGACGCCGTGCTTCGGGATCGGCGAGGTTCTCGGGCAGCACTTTGATCGCGGCGGGGCGGTGCAGCTTCGTGTCGGTGGCGCGATAAACCACGCCCATGCCGCCGGCGCCGAGCCTTCCGTCGATACGATAAGTGCCTATTTGGGTGCCGGCGGCGATGCTCGTAGCGGCGCTGCCGGTGGGTGAGTCGGCGCCACTGACTTGCGTGTCTTGTTGCTTGGCGAACAGGGCTAGCACGCGCTGCTGCAGCTCCAGATCGCCACCGGCGCGCGCCGCAACGAACGCGGCTCGTTCGCCGATCGGCTCCTTCAGCGCCGCCTCGTAGAGCTCACCGAGTCGATCGTTGTGCTCGCTCATCCACCGTTTCGCAGGGGCTCCAGCGCCGCCAGCATAGGCTCCGGCGGTTCTAGCGGATAGTGCTTTCTAACAGCCTTTGTAGCAACAGCCAGTCGGCGATTCGCGGTCTGAGGTAGCGCGGAACGGACTATCCGTGCGGTATCGCGCCCTCGGGTTTGCGCACCAAGAACGCGCAGGCCACGGCGAGGAGCGCACTGACGGCGCCGCACAGGAACGCCGCGCGAATACCGCCGGCGAGGGCATCGATCGGCGCCGCGCCGCCGGCCGCAAGCTTCGCGCCCTGCGCCGACATCAATGCCACGAACAACGCGACGCCGGCGGCGCCGGCCACTTGCTGCAGCGAGCCGAGCACGGCACTGCCGTGCGAGTAGAGCTCGGGCCGGACCGACGACAGACTCACCGTGAAGAGCGGCGTGAACAGCAGCGCGAAGCCGACGCTCATGACGATGTGCCCGGCGAGGATGTACTCGACGCGGCTCTGGGTGCCGAGCAGCGTCATAGCCCAGAGCACGGCCGTGACGATGATGATGCCGGGGATCACGAGCTTCGTCGGACCCACACGATCGTATTGCCGTCCCACCGATGGAGCGAGCAAACCCATGAGCAGCCCACCCGGCAGCAACAGCAAGCCCGTTTGCAGCGTCCCGAGGCCGCGTACGTTCTGCAGGTAGATGGGCAGGATGATGATCGTGCCGAACAGCACCAACATCAGGATGGCCATCAGCAGGAGCGAGATCGTGAAGTTGCGCGAGCCGAACGTGCGCAGGTCGAGCAGCGCGCGATCGCTGCGCTGCAGCATGAGCTGCCGGCGCACGAACACGACCATCGCAACACCGCCGATGACGAGCGGAATCCACGCGGGCGGAGCGCCGGGCCCCGCGGACACGCCGAGCAGGCTCAAGCCGTAGACGCCGCCGCCGAACGCGAACACCGAAAGAACGACGGACGCGACATCGAGCGGCGCTTCGCGCGGTGTCGTGACGTTCTCGATGCGCCGCACGCCGAGGATCAGCGCGCCGATCGCGATCGGCAGCACTAGCACGAACAACCAGCGCCAGTGGAGATAGTTCAGGATCAGACCGGACAGCGTGGGGCCGATGGCCGGCGCCACCGAGATCACGATCGAGATGTTGCCCATCGTCTTGCCACGCGACTCCGACGGCACCAGCGTCATGACGGTCGTCATCAACAGCGGCAGCATGATTGCCGTGCCCGATGCCTGGATCACGCGCGCGACGACCAGCAGCTCGAGGCCCGGCGCGAGCGCGGCCGCGAGCGTGCCGGTACAGAACAGCGACATCGCCAAGGTGAAAATCACCCGCGTGTGCAGACGCTGCAACAGGAAGCCCGTCATCGGAATGACGACGGCCATCGTCAGCAAGAAGGCCGTCGTGAGCCACTGTGCGGCGCCGGCCGTCACGTCCAGGCTCGTCATGAGGCGCGGGATGGCGACGCCCATGATCGTCTCGTTCAAAATCACGACGAACGAGGAGACGAGCAGCAGACTGATGACGAGGCGGTTGCGCGCGGTGTGATCCGCAGCTGCGGTGAGGGTCGTGGCGTTCATGTGTTCGACTGTTTGAAGCGACGTCAGCGCGCGTCGCAGCGCTGCGGATTGCTTGCGGCCGTTGGAGGTTGCGCATTGTGCGCCACGGCGTGCACCGCCGCCAGACTCTCTCGATCAGGCGGCGCAGCTCCTCGCAATCGAGCGGGCGCGCGTGATCAGTCGGCGCGGGAACCCTGCAGCGGATCGAACCCGCGCGGCGCTTCCGTGAGCCGCGCGAGCGAGTTGCCGTCGGGGTCGCGAATGAACCCTCCCCCGCTCGGGCGCACACTCGCTGTGCAGAAACACCACCGCCTCGCCGGCTCGGGCGTACACCCCATCCAGCACCGGCATGTGATCAACGGCGAATGTCGAGCGACGTCGCGCCGAGCAACCGTTCGACGTCCGCGGCATCGACGACGTTGAAGTCGCCGCGCACGGAATGCTTCAGCGCGGCTGCGGCTGCCGCGAATTCGAGCACGCTCTGCTCGTCGCGGCCCGCGGCAAGCCCGTGCAGGATGCCGGCCGTGAACGCATCGCCCGCCCCGACCCGGTCGACGATACCATCGAGCGAGTGCGTGCGTGATCGTAGCTCGCGTGTGCGCGTGAACATCACCGCCGACAGCTCGTGATGGCGCGCGTCGGTCACGGTGCGTATCGTCGAGCAGATGCGCTCGAGCTGCGGCAGCGCCGCGAACGCAGCGGCAGCGGCCGCGCGGCGGCGCTCGACCGCGTCGGCTTGCGCGAACTCGGTGCCGAGAATCAGCGCAACGTCGCGATCGTCGATGAACGCGACACGCGCGACCGCCAGGATGCGCCGCAGCAATTCCGGCGCGTTGCCACCGTTCTCCGTCCAAAGCTGCTCGCGGTAGTTGCCGTCGAACGACACCGCGACACCGAGCGCGGCCGCGGCCTCGGCGGCGCGTTGATTCGCGGCGGCGGCGAGTTCGCCGAGTGCGGACGTGACTCCGGACAGATGCAGCCAGCTCGCTTGCTCGAGTGTGCGCGGCCAGTCGATTGCGCTCGACGCGGCCAGCGCGAACGCCGAGCGCGCACGGTCGTAGAGCACTGCGGTGGGCCGCGTGACAGCACCCGGCGTCACGAAGTACAGACCCATCCGACCCGGGCGTCGCGCGATCCCGGCCGTGTCGACGCCGTGCCGCTGGAGCTCGCCGACGGCCGCAGAGCCGAGCGCATTCGGCGGCACGATGCTCACCATCCGCACGGTGTTGCCGAACCGCGCGAGCGAGACGGCGACATTCGCCTCGGCGCCACCGACGTGCGTGTCGAGACTCGGGCGCTGCAGGAGCATTTCGCCGTCCGCACTGCTCAAGCGGATCAGCAGCTCGCCGAAGCAGACGATGTGCCGCTGTTCCGTCACGTGCGTCAGCGCGCCTGCCAACCGCCGTCGACGGGCAGGATCACGCCGTGGACGTAGTCTGCTGCGGGGGACGCGAGGAACACTGCCGCGCCGGCGAGATCGCTCGGCTCGCCCCAACGGCCCGCCGGGATGCGCCCGAGGATCTCCGCGTTGCGTTTCTCGTCAGCGCGCAACGCGGCCGTGTTGTCGGTGATGAAGTACCCCGGTGCGATCGCGTTGACGTTGATGCCGTGCGGAGCCCATTCGTTCGCAAGCAGCTTCGTCAGACCCGCGACGCCGCTCTTGCTCGCGGTATACGAAGCGACGCGTACGCCGCCCTGAAACGACAGCATAGATGCGATATTGATGATCTTGCCGCGGCGGCCGCCGTCGATCACGTGCCGCGCCACCGCTTGCGACAGAAAGAACACGCTCTTTAGATTGACGTTGAGCACGTCGTCCCAATCACGCTCGTCGAAGCGGAGCGCGTCGTTGCGCCGGATGATGCCGGCGTTGTTGACGAGGATGTCGACCGTATCGAACGTCCGGAGCACGGCCGCGACGATCGCGCCGGCGCCCCCCGGATGATTGAGATCGGCTTCGACGAACGCAAACCGCCTGCCGAGCGCGGCTACGCTCCGTGCGGTATCGTCCGGCGGCGTGCGGCCAACCGCGGCGATGTCCGCGCCGGCCGTTGCGAGGGCGACCGCGATCGCCTGGCCGAGCCCGGTGTTCGCCCCCGTCACGACGGCCGTGCACCGGTCGAGACTGAACGAAGGAGCCGGTGTTGTCATTTGAGTTGGCAGATGTCGAGCACCTTCATGTCCGTGTAGTCGAGGTTCTCGCCGCCCATGGCCCAGATGAACGAGTAGGCGCTCGTGCCCGAGCCCATGTGAATCGACCACGGCGGCGAGATCACCGCCTCGTCGTTTGCAACGACGATATGGCGCATCTTCGCCGGCTCGCCCATGAAATGGAACACGCGGTCGTTCGCGCCGAGCCCGAAATAGAAGTACACCTCCGAGCGCCGGTCGTGCAGATGCGGCGGCATGGTGTTCCAGACGCTGCCGGTCTCGAGAATCGTCAAACCGAGCAACAGCTGCGCCGACTTGCAGGTCTGCGGCACGATGTACTGGTAGATCGTGCGCTCGTTCGACGTCGCGGCCGCGCCGCGCTTCAACGGCACGGCCGCGCCGATCGAGATCTTGACGGTTTCGAAGCGCGCATGCGCGGGCGTCGACACCAAGTAGAATTTCGCGGGCTGGGCGGCATCGACCGATTCGAACGACACGCTCTCCGTGCCCATCGGCACGTACAATCCGTCGCGCGGGGCGAGCGAGTGAGTCTCGCCGTCGGTGCGTACGCGGCCCGCGCCGGCGCCGACGTTGACGACGCCGAGCTCGCGACGCGCAAGAAACGGCACACCAGCTTGCGGCTCGGTCTGCGTGGGCAGCGCGACCGCCGCCTGCACCGGTGCCGCCCCGCCAATCACGAAGCGCTCGTTGTGCGAGTAGGCAAGCGTGATCCGGTCCGCCGCGAATAGCCCGCCGACGAGATACCGATCCCGCAACTCGAGATTGCCGACCGAATCCATCATGTCGGGATGCGTGGCCTGGTAGGTCTTGCTGAACACCGAATCCCTCACTTGCGCGGCAACGGCGCCGTCGACTGGCGGACGATAATCTCTGGTTGAAACGCGACCGGCGCCCCCGAGGCGCCCTCGCGCGCGATCAGCATCGCGGCCGCGGCCTTGCCCATCTCGCGGATCGGTAGGCGCACGGTCGTGAGCGGCGGCCAGATCCGCGACGCCATCGGCGTGTCGTCGAAGCCGACAATCGACATATCCTCGGGCACACCGAACCCAGCGCGTCGCGCGGCCTGATACACGCCGACGGCCATCTCGTCGTTGCCGGCGAACACGGCGGTTGGGCGCGCAGCTGGCGGTCGCTCGAGCAACTGCTGAGCGCACGCGACACCGGACTCGAACGTGTAGCCGCCCTCGAGCACGAGCTTCGGATCGAGCTTCAAGCCGAACTCCGCAAGGCCCTCCTCGAATCCGCGTAACCGCTCGTGCGAGGAACGGAACGTGAGCGGGCCACGAATGTGCGCTATCCGCTCATGACCGAGCGTCGCGATGTGTCGGGCCGCGGCCGCCGCCCCTTCGCTGTCGTGCGTCTTGATCATGCTGCGCGGCGCGTCGAGCAGCACGGATGCGATCCGCACGTACGGACAACCGGCGTCGGTCAAAATATCGGCGAGCGTCTGATCCTCGGATACCGACGGCGGCAGGATCGCGCCGAACAGCTTCTGCTGTTCGACGAACGACCTCATGCTCGCGTGGAAGCGCGGATCGCCGCGGTCGGTATCCGACAAGATCAACTGGAAGCTCGTGCCCTCCAGCGTGTCCAATATCCCGCGCTGCATGTTGACGACGTACTGCGGACTCGGATTGTCGTAGATCATCGCGATCAGGAACGAGCGCCGAAAAGCGAGGGCGCGGGCTTGTGGATCCGGCGCAAAGCCGTGCTCGGAGATGACCAGCTTCACCTTCTCGCGCGTCTGCTCGCGCACGAGCGGCGAATCGTTGATCACGCGCGACACGGTCTTTTTCGAGACGTTGGCGAGCCGCGCGATGTCGTTGATAGTTACCTTGGCTTTGTCGCGCGAGACGCGGTGGTACGGCGTCGGGCGGCGGTTCGGTTTGTCCTTCGTCACGAGGAAGGCGGGGCTAAGTGCCGGACGCACTGGCGCTTTTGTCGAGGACGTCCAGCGAGCGCGGCGTCATGTCCTCGAGGTTCCATTGGCTGGGATCGAACACGCGCCGCCGTGGCGCGACGGTGGGATACCCGCCAACCTCCGCTTCGCTGTCGATGATCTTGCCGCGGCCCTCGGCCACGTCGGCGAGAATCCGTACGTCGTGCGCGTCGCGATCCCACGGCCGCGCGCCGGCGTTGGCGAGCACCCAGATCTCGACTTCGACCGCGGGCCGTGCCGTAAGGCCGGCCGGCCAGTCGAGCGGCGCCGAATGCTCGACGATGCGCGCCGCGGTCGTCGTGTAACGGCCGAGCATCGGCAGCGGCGACCCGAGCCGATCGACGGCGACGTTGTCGCGGCCGTAGTAGTCGAGATCGCCGCCGCCGCCGAGCATCAGGAACGCAAGGTCGCTGTGCGTCGACGGACCCGCGCGCAGCACGTTGCCGACTGCCGTCATGCGTCCGTTCTCGAACGGCACGGCGCCCCACTCGAGCGGCTGGAGGTTGTAATGCACCGCGCGTGTGCCCGGGTCATAGATGAAATTGTTCACGATCGCGCCGCGCACGCCGCCCTTGAATAGCGGGCTGCGCTCGACGTTGTGCGCGTACAGATTGCCGTAGATCAGGATGTCAGTGACGTTGTCGTGAATGAGCGAGCCTTTGGAGTGCTCGAATTTCGCGTGCGACGAGTTTGCCAGGCCTTCCGCGATGATGTTGTAGCTGAACGTGATCCGATGCGACGTGCCCGCGCGCCAGTCGGCGGGCGTCGACCCGGTGAACCGCGGACCGGATGCGGACAAGTTCTCGTCGGTCGCCCAGGTGAACGTGCAATGGTCGACGATCACGTCGTGCGCTCCGGCTTGAGTCGAGAACGCGTCCTCGCCCCAGCCTCCGCCCTTGGCTTGCCCGGCCTCGCCGGGCCGCACGCGGATGTGTTGCAGGATCACGTCGTGGGTTGCGACATCGATCCCGCCGCGGATCAACGTGATGCCAGGCGATGGCGCCGTCTGACCCGCGATCGTGACGTTCGGCGACGTGATCCGCAGCGTACGCAGATCGAGGTCGATCACGCCGCCGATCTCGAACACGATGATTCGCGCGCCGTCGGCCTCGAGCGCGGCCCGCAGCGAGCCACGGCCGTCGCCGGCGAGCGTCGTGACGGGGATGATCCGGCCGCCGCGCCCACCCGGAGTCGCGGCGGCCCAGCCGACCGGGGACGGAAACGCGACCCGCTCGGCGCCGCCGGCGGGCGCCTGCGCCGCGACCTCGGCGCCGGCGAGGGCGCCGGCCGTGAGCACCAAAAGACACAGAACCTTCGGCTCGCGATGCACCACCTGATGGTTTCCCCCGTGGAAGGCCACAGCCAGTATATTGATAATGACACCGGTTTCCCATAGTCTGGAAAACCGCTCGCCGAGGCGTTGCTACAGAGGGGTTCCGGTGCACGAAGAGACTGGCGGTCGAACGTTCGACTCGCACGTGCCGGCGATCGCGCAACGCTTGGTGGCCGCGCGGCTGGGCGGCGAGCCATTGCCCGGTTTTCCGGGCCGCCTCCCGCCCGATCTCGCGTCGGCCTACGCCGTCCAAGAGGCGGCAATCGAACTGTGGCCGGACGCGGTGGCGGGCTGGAAAGTGGGGCTCATCGCACCCCATCTCGTACCGGTACTCAAGCAGGACCGCCTTGCCGGCCCGATCTTCCGCCGCAGCGTGCGCCGGGCGGCTCCCGGCGGGCGAATGGCTTTCCCGGTGTTTGCCGGTGGGTTCGCGGCGGTCGAAGCGGAGTTCCTTCTTCAGGTCGGTCG
>Ga0208454_1001126_pt1 | contig 11737 bp, 15 predicted proteins | sample EasRivMeERMZT100_FD_187530 | JGI IMG/M metagenome (GOLD analysis project Ga0208454, IMG submission 187530) | Soil microbial communities from meander-bound floodplain in the East River, Colorado, USA - East River MetaG ERMZT100 (SPAdes) (version 2) | ecosystem: Environmental > Terrestrial > Soil...
CACTGGAAGATGACGAACATCACTGAAGCCGTCGCCTAACAGTAAGTCGCCGCCATGAAAAAGGGGAGAGGAACTGTCCTGGTTCCTCTCCCCTTTCTACGTTCAAGGAGAGATAAATGAAATTTGCAATAGTAGCATTACTTCCGGAACCTACAGATGATCCTACTAGAGCAGATTTTATCTCAAAGGAATTTGAAACTGGAGATGAAGTAGGTCAAGCTATAAATGAATTAGAAGAACATTATCCTAAGTGGCGAATTATTAGTATATGCCATATTGAAGATTTGCCTTTATTGATGGAAGGTCCGAAGTGACGAACTGGTATGACCCAGGAATGGGGGACCTTATTGCAGTTGACGGTCACCTGGTAGAACGTGATGCCCTACATATTGCAGAGAGAATTAAGGAATATGACCCGAATCTCGAAGTTCTTTGTCTAGATCCCGCAATGGCAAACCTCAATGACGCTCCATTTCTCATTTGTGAGCGTTTGGCGAATGGTACTCTTTCTCGAGTTTTTGAATGTTGGGAACTTGATGATAGAGTACTGGAAAGAATCGCACGATCAGATACGGTCAAGAATGACGTATTGCTCGATCTAGAAGGAATGGAATTGGTCAAACGATTGGAAAATCAGACAAGATACCAAGAAAAGCGTGATGCTAATATAGACCTAGTAAAAACGATCGCACGCCATACAAAGTCCAGCTTCAAATTTAAGAACTCAAAAGATGAAATGGTTACTCTGTATGACGATAAACCATATAAGAAGGAATAATGTCTGGTCCCTGGGCTCCATTTTCTCAGGTAGTTAAGAAGGAGAAAGGCTTTACAACAGGCTATATCCTTATGTCTGAGGGGTCTGACAAAGGAACTCCTATTCTAATGTCTGAGGATAATGAGCCTATAGAACTAGGGGAGCAGTATGAGTAAACCATTGTGGTTGATGACAGAAGTTCCCACAATTGAGTCTACAGATCTTATCTACATTCTTCGTGATCCTGTCACCGGTAGATTAGATCGTGTTATCACGGCCCACAATCTTCTGACCTCGCTCAATTTCGATCTGGATCATTTGTCAGACGTTGTTATCACGGCCCCTGTTCTTAATCAGGTTCTTAAGCATAATGGAACTAACTGGGTCAATAGTACAGTTAGCGGCGCCGGAGCAACTATTCTAGATGAACTAGGCGATGTAGCTATCTCCGCTGTTGCTGTAGGGCATATTCTTCGTCACGATGGTGCAGGATTCGTAAACGTTCTAGGAACAACTTTCTTTGCATCTGCGTCTCATAATCATGATGCAAACTATCAGCCGCTCGACACCGATTTGACAACTATTGCCGGTTTAACACCCACTACAGATAATATGATTCAATCTGTAGGTTCGGCATGGGCTTCTCGTACTCCAGCACAAGTTCGTACTGCTCTTGGTTTAGTTATTGGAACAAACGTTCAGGCTTTTGATGCCGATTTATCTACTTTAGCTGGTCTTGCAGCAACAACAGATAACTTCATTGTTTCAGTTGCGAGTGCGTGGGCTAGCAGAACTCCGGCTCAAGTTAGAACAACTCTTGGACTCGTCATTGGAACCAATGTTCAAGCATGGTCTGCCGTTCTTGATGATCTTGCTGGATTAACTCAAGCTGCCGATCGTCTTCCATATTTTGATGGTGCTTCAACTGCTGCTCTCGCAGTATTTACTGCTGCTGGTAGGGCTTTGATTGATGATGTAGATGCAGCTGCACAAAGAACTACATTGGGACTTGGTACTTTTGCTCTTCTCTCGTCGTTGAATCTTGATGGTCTTTCAGATGTCATCATTACTGCTCCTTCTAATACTCAAGTTCTTAAATATAATGGTACGAACTGGGTAAATGCAGCAGACGCAGGAGGTGGGGGTGGAGCGCTTGATGATCTAACAGATGTAATTATTACTGCACCATCAACGGGACAAGTTGTTAAATATAATGGAACAAACTGGATCAATGATACCGATGCTACTGGTGGTGGCGGAACAGTTGATACTGTTGTAGCTGGTAACAACATTGATGTAGATTCTACTGATCCTGCTAATCCTATTGTTTCTGTTGAAACACTGGTGTTGGCAGATATATCGGATGTAACTGCATCAACGGTGGAAGTGAACCTTCTTGATGGAGTGACTACTTCAACAGCAGAATTGAACTTTGTAGATGGTGTTACATCTGACATTCAAACACAACTTAATGCCCGGCAACCTCTAGATACCGATCTAACTACCATCGCTGGATTAACTGCCACTACGGATAACATTATTCAATCTGTTGCAGGCGCATGGGCATCTAGAACACCAGCACAAGTCAAAACAGCTCTAGCTCTTACGCCTGGTACAGATATCATGGCATTCGATGCTGATCTACAAACGATCGCAGGACTCACAGCAACTACAAACAACTTCATTGTTGGTAATGCTTCAGCTTGGGCTTCGAGAACACCTGCTCAAGCAATCGCTCATCTTGGTCTAGATGCTGATATTGCTACATTGGTTCTTCCAGCATCTACAACGATTTCAGCATTCGGTGCTACAGTAGTTGATGATGCTGATGGTGCAGCTGTTAGAACTACTATTGGGGCGGCTGCAACAAGTCATTCGCATACCTCTTTGAAAGAACGAGATTACACTGTAGGTGGAACTCTTGTTGCATCTACTGGTGTTGTTCGACTCTATTTCAAAAGAGCAGTAACTATCACTAATGTTATGGCAGCAGTTGATACACAGCCTACAGGTGCTTCTGTTATTGTAGATGTGAATAAGAATGGTACAACGATCTTCACAACTCAAGGTAATAGGCCGACTATTGCTGTATCAACTAATACAGATTTAACGTCTGTTCCCGATGTAACGGCGTTTGCAGCTGGGGATTATGCGACGATTGATATTGACCAAATTGGCTCAACTATAGCAGGTGCTAATCTAACAGTTACAATTGAGTACACTGAGAGCATTACCTAATGTCTTCATTCATTGGAATGGGTGCTCAAGGTACAGGAGCAGGTCCATTAACTCCAGCATACCCTGGTGGATATACTGCGGTTGCAAATGATTGGGCTGAAATTAGTGTTACTGGAAAAGCTTCTGCTAATACTGCCCCAGCTACACCTAGTGGTTTTACATCATTAGGTGGTGGACGTGATGCAACAACAACATGTATTACATATATCTTTGCTAAATTACTAACAACATCAGAAGCAATGCCATCTATTGCTCTTCCTACTAACTGGTCGATGTATACAGTTCAAGTTGCAATTAGACGAGGGACCGCTGCTCCAACTGATCTTGACACCGCATTAACAACACAAGCGGCGGCGTCAGCTACTACTTGGACTCCTACTAGCCCTGTTACAACACAACATGGCTCAATTGTTGTATCCTATGTTGCAACAGATTTTGATAATGCTGTTGGAACATTTCTTAACGGTAATGGATTTGATGAGCGTGCTGGTGGCGCAGCTTATGACGTAGCTGGTCAATTTTCAATGGCTATGGGAGATAGGATAGTTCGTTCGGCTGGTAGTGAAATTATAATGCCAACATGGGAACAAACAGTTAATGTATCTAATCCATGGTTTGGCGTTAAATTCGCTATTAAGGATGCTAGCCCTCCAACTACTAATCCCCCATATCTGTTTGCGGCTGGAGCTTTATTTGCTGCTGCTTCTGGCACATCTATCACACCAGTTATTCCCGCCAATGATGCGTCTAACGACATTCTTTTAATGGAGGCTTGGACTAACGCAGCAAGAACATTTACAACACCTACTAACTGGACTTCATTCGGTTTTAATGAGAACTCCGCTAACATGTCATCGGCTTGGTTTTGGAAACGAGCTACTGGTTCAGATGGAAACCCAACTTCAACAGTAGATACAGCATTGTCGTCTACTGTAGGTGGATATGGTCGTATTTATGTGATTCGAGGATGTGTTACTACGGGAGATCCATTTGAAGATGCAACAATTCACGCTCTTGATTTATCAACTAGGATTGATACAGAAGCAGTTACAACAACAGACGTAGATCGTCTTGTAGCATCCTATGGTATAGTGGATGATGATAACGTCTATACAGCTGGGCATCCACCAGCTAACTGGGTTTCTCATGGACCTAGATTGACCAGCACAACTGGCGGTGATGCTATGTCTGTTGCTATTGAAATAGATGCTCCAACTGCCACTACGGTAGCTCAAGTATCATTTGGAGATATGGCAAATGATTACTGTAGGTCATTAACGGTGGCGTGGATTCCAGTACCAGTCGGAGGCTTACCTACCACAATTGGTGGGGCCTGGGGAGTAAGGGGTAACTAATGAATGTATCAGAAGTGTTTCGTAGAGTTCAAGCAATCGTTGGAGATAGGGGCGAAGTCCTTATTCTCAAGACTGATATGATTGATTGGATTAATGATGCCATTGATGAGATTATTCGTGAAACTCATCACGGTGAAATTAGTCAAACATTCGCTGCATCTACGGGATTTGTAACTATTGCCTCATTTGAAGCTCTCCATGGCATTATGCCTGTTAAAAGAGCTACATATGATGGAATTCCTCTTGAAGCTATTTCTCTTGAAGATCTAGATGAAAGAGGATTTGAAGTTACCAATGTTGGTTCGCCCTTGATGTATTACGTCAAAGACTCAACCATACGATTCTATCCCACACCGGCATCAAATGACAATAAGAATATTATCATTACTCTGGCAGATATCAAGGCAGCATTAACAACTCCTACCAATGATGCGACTGCGATTCCCCTTCCTTTGGCATGGCATAGCGCAGTGGTAGACTATGTAACAAGCAAGGCACATGAGAAGAATCAGGATTGGGAGGCGGCAAATCGCTCAATGGGAATGTTTAAGGAAGCGACGGGACAGCGTATTCATCAGTCAAATGCTATTGCAGATAGTTACCCTGTAATCAGGGATGACCCAAACGATTGGTTGTAAAAATGATGGCGGTTCATGAAGAATTAACTCAAGGAGCATATCTTTTGCTCCTTATCCCAGTGGCTGCAACAGCAATTGTTTCAATCATCAATGCTCTCCAAGGTAAGGGCATTAAGAAGGAATTGAAAACTATGAATGAGTCTACTCTAGGTGAACTAGGGGAAGCTAATGAAGCTCGCCGTATTGCTCATATCCCAAAAGCTGAACGTACCCCCAAAGAAACACGGCATATGGGAATGACTGATACAATGACTACAGATGATTCATCGGAATCTTAAATGGAACAAGCACTTCCCGTCACTATAGGTCAAGGCTTATATACATCGGAGCTATCTAGTTCTATACCCGAGGGGTATTGCGCTAGATTGAAGAATTTCATTGCTGTAGGCGATTCTGCTGAGAATCGTTTTGGATTCGTTCAGACGAGTGTCGACTGGAATCAAATTTCGGCAACTGCATTTCCAGATCATCTTCGTTTATATAAGATGTTTGATGGAGATTCAACGAAACCTGTTCTCGCTTGGCCTCAAAATGGTTCGGGACAAATCAACTTCCTTCGTTCCGTTGACAAGTTTAACGCTGCTGCTGTAGTTGGCGATGGATACATGCTTGCGACTACGGGTGAAACTATCGTCTATAGTTTGTGTTCATATCGAGATAGAGGGTATTTTACATCTAATGTCGGCATTCGCAGAATCACGTCGTGGAACTGGTCGACCGATGCAATCACGTTTGCATCCGTCACAACAGCCATTACCGACGCAAAAGGTTTGGTTTCATTCAAAGATCGACTCTGGTGCTTCAAGGGAAACACTATCTACTTTACTGATGTTGCTCCATTTGGCGGCTACCCGGAAACGTGGAATGCAGCCACGCAAGCACTTGTTATAGATGGACAGTCAGGTACATCAGTAATTCGTCAAATTGTTCCAGTTTCAAACCGACTTGTCATTTTAACAGATACGGGTGTCTTTACTCTAATTGTAATGGGTGCTCCTGCTGGCTGGATTTTGCGATCATTGGATGCTCGTTCAAGTGTGAACTCAGAACAGTGTGCATTTGAAGCTGCTGGACTCATTTACTATGTAGATAACCGTGGAGTGTGGTCAACAGATGGTTTGATCACGGCGAAAATTTCAGGCACAATTGAAGATGCTTTCTTTCAAACCAGTTATACAGTTAAGGCTCGCTTAAGTTATCTTGATGATGGAATGGTACTATCCTTAGCTGCATATTACAAGAGTGGAACAAACCTACAGGTAGATTCTGTAAAATCGCAGGTCTACTATTCTAAGATAGATAACATTGCATGGACTCAGTGGAATATAGATCAGAGCGATGCTATTGTTAATCTATTCTTAGACTATAGAATGGTAGAGGTTTTCTCAGCGTCCGACAAAGTTTATACACAGTTGACTGATACTCCCATTCACTACATGCTAGTAGCTACAAGTAAATCAACAACAACTACAGCTGCTCCTTTACAGATACAGATGGTTGTGTATGACTCTAGTCAAGATTCTCTTCGCGTACCTTTAACAGCTGGAACATCTGAACTGCGTACAGATGAAATTATTTTATCATTGAAGACTCGATACGTTGATGCTGAAATCAAACATAAAATCAAACAAATCAAGATGGCTTATCTTGAAGCCTTTAGTTCAGCAGCCAATCATCAGCTGACTAGCTATTGGTCTCTAGACAATGGAACCATTACTCCTGGCTTTGACATAGATGAACCTAAATCTGGCGAAGGAACCAACCTTATTAAGATCCCAGCTGATTTTATGTGTCGAAAAACAGCCTTGAATATTGATGCCCAGATGCAAAATGATGACCATAGAATTAAGATTAAAGACGTTACTTTGATGATTCATGTTGAAATGAACGAACCTAATGAGGTCCGTTAATGCCTAGTTCTTTTCCTGAGAGTGATTCTTTGACACCATATACACATATGGATCCAGAGAAGCATTTTATCGGTGAATCATTACCACCTCCATCTAGAGTGGTATCATCTGGCGTCGCAACCGTTGGTTCTAGTCCAATGCCAGCTAGAGAAGACCATTTTCATGGTGGTAGCGGTGGTGGTGTTGGTGATATTTTCATGCGTGGAACATCTGCGGCGGTTGCTGGCGCTCTTCTTCTTAACGGTGCGGCAGTCAGCAGAACTACATATGCAGAGCTTTTTGCTCTTTGGGGTACAACATTTGGCGTGGGTGATGGTTCGACCACATTTAACGTCATGGATATGCGAGATAGATTCCCTGTAGGCGCAGGTAATCTCTATGGAGCAAATGCATCTGGTGGTTCTGCAAATGCTATCGTTGTATCTCATGGTCATACGATAAATATCAATAGTGGAACAGTTAGTGCAGATCACTCTCACGCCGTCAATATTAACACCGGTAATGAACTTCAAGGACATACCCATAATATTCCTGAATTTGGTACACTTGGAAGTAGTTATGGTGGTGTTGATGGTCAAACTTCAAATCAAAACACCATTACTACTGGGAGTGAAAATCAACTTCATCAACACAATGTATCTGGTAATACCGGAGGTATTTCAGCTAACCACGTCCATAATGTGAGCGGTAGCACCAGCACTGATGGTGTTTCGGGTACAAATGCCAACCTCCCACCTTATCGTGGGATGTACTTCTTTGTTTATACAGGAGTGTAGTCATGAAAATATCAGAACAAATGGGTCTAGTTGACGCAAGGGGTAAGCGTGGAGTATTCTCACGAGGTAAACCCGTATATCGGGCAGGATCGAATAGTCCGAAAGCAGGTCCAGGTTCAATGAAATATTTCCCAATAAGAAATACAGACGTTAAAAAGACTCCTAGAGAAAAACCTCCGCCTGACCCTCAAACTATGATTCAACGTGCAGCAAAGAGGAAACTGCGAGGTAAGTAATGCCTATGCCAATTGATCCAATGGCGATTGATGAACTATACAGAAAATATATGTATGGTCGTCTTGCCGATGATGAAGAGGCTAATGCTGCACGCACTGTCTACAGAGATTCCTTGCAGTCTCTACAGAAGAACCGTAAAGAATCTCTTCAAGGTCTTTCATATAATATGGCCGATCGAGGTTTAACTCATTCTGGCATCAATATGCAGGAAGGGCTGAACACTAATGCGACGTACGATACAGGTCAAACTCAATTGGGCAATACAATGACTTCTACGTTGGCACGCATTGCAAAGAAACGGTTACTAGACGACGCCGAATATAACCGGCAGAGAGCGATGTACTAAAATGCCCGATCCAGTTTTTCGTCCTGGTTCCGCTAGAGCACTTGCCTTAGCTGCCAAAAATAGTTATAATTACGTGCCGGCTGGATATAACAATGCAGATGGTACCCCGGCTATGAATCTAGCGTCTCCAATTCCTACAGGGGCCGCACTTCATCCTTATGGTGAAGGTACTCCTAGGGATCTTGCAATTAATACTCCATATCCTAGACAAATTCCTGCTGGATACAACAATCCTGATGGAACACCAGCAACTATTCCTGATCCTAGTGATCCAAATAGTCCTGCCCCTCCCAACTATCAAGGACCAAATCCCAATCAACCTAATCCTGTTGCGGGACCGCCTCCCGGAGTTCCTGATTTTGCTCCTGGACCTGGAGATTCTGCTGGAAGGGAATACGGACGATTTCGTCAGATTTCTCAGAGGGGCGGACCTGAATTTCGACAGTCTAATACTCAGGAATTGATTCGTAGAGCGGCAGCAAGACGACTTGGACTGGATTAATGCCAACCCAACCAATTCAACCGACTCCACCAGTTCCACATATTATTCCGGTTAAGCCTGCTCAACCTCAAAATGCTCGAGATATGCTTAGCCGAGCCGCAGCTAAGAGATTGCAAGGAATGTAATGGTAACCAACTCAAAGCCTAGATATGCTTATCCTATGGCTGAGGATGATTGGCCTAAACCAAAGTTCTCAGCTACTCCTGTAGGTGAACGTGCTCGTAATCAAAAAGGTGCAGATGATCGAAAGAATAAGGCTCGCATGATTCAAGAGGCTGCACGTAAGAGATTGAAGCAGAGATAATGGCTAAGAAAAAGCCAAAGCAACCTACAGGGCCTATTGTTCCTGGCGGTCGTAACCCTAGTCGTGTATACGAACGGGATGTTATTGATCGTACAGTTCCACGTAGGATTCCACAGCCTGCTCCTAGAGTCTACGAACAAAATCTTATCGAACCATATCGTCAGGGAGCAAGAGTTACTCCCCGTATGTATGAAACTGGCTCTGGTGGAGCACAGCAAACGTACGGACAACCACAGCGACTTTATGAATCCGATATTATTGCCGCACAACGTCCTAATCCCGCCCTTGTAAGAGCAGGTCAAGGAAGACAAGGCGGTGGTTATGGGCCGATTCAGCCAGGTGGCTATGGACCACAACCTGGTGATGGTTCTGGTTTGGATAGTAGTGGCGGTAGTGGTTCATCTGGAGGAATAGGTGGTACTGGAGTTTCCGAGGAACCTCCTGTTGACCCTGAACAGGCTGCATTTGGACCTTCAACACAAGCTATTCAAGGTTACTACGACACAGCTTCAAAGGATCTTGCTGATCCATACAACGATTATATGAATAAAGCTCGCAGTGGAGCTGAAAGTCTTGGGCTTAATTTTGCAAGTGATGACAATGTCAAACTTGCTGATCTTGCTGCACGTAAATTGCAAGAGAATTATGATTTGAATGAGACCTCTGATTTAGCGACAGTTGAGAAGATGAAGGGAATCAATAGGGATTCCTTCACTCAAATGCTGATTGCCGCTGAAGCTGGATTGCTTGGTCCCGCTTCATTGGTTGTTCCTGAAGTAAGTAGTGGTGGCGGTGGAGGTGGTGGGGGAGGAAGAGGTAGAGGTGGTTCTGGTGGATCATCCGATAATCCATTTAGTGAGAAAGCTACTCAAGATGAAGCTTTCTACAATCCTGGAATGGTTAGTGCTATATCCGGTATTGCTGATCCTCAACTTCGTGATTATGCTGATCTGGTATATGCCGGAACTGGAACTAATCCGAGGTCTGCTTTGAATCGGGCAGTTTCCGATTTTGAGAAGTTCTCTAGTTTTAGACCCCCAGCACCAACTGCTCGTCGTGGTTCAACTGTAGTCACAAATATGGCCAATACGACGCAAAAATTGATTGCTCAGGCAAAGAAGAAAAAAGCAGCGAATGATATGAAAATCGCTCAAGCTGCTATCAACTTCTTTAAAAATTGGAGTCCCGGTTACAAACCTCAAACTACTGCTCAGAAGGTTCAGACAACTTCTACAACTAAGCATAGCTGATGGCTGAAGATTTCATTTCCAAGTTTAATAGGCTTCTCGGTACACGAGCGGGCATTGAAGCTCAACAGCCTATTCAACCTGTAAATGTAAATCTCGCGGGAGCTGCCCAAATGAGGGGTAGAACTAAGCAGCCTGCTGCTAGGCGTCGTTCTACTAGAGCAGCTGCTAAACCTGATGTTACTCCGGAACAACGGGAAGTAATGGCTTTGCTCAAACAGGCTCAAGAACGTCAACTTGCAGAGAAAGCCATTGAAGATAAACTTGATAATGGAAATCCTCTTGATGCAATAGGTTCAGGACTTGGTAGAGCCTTAGATGTGCTTCTTCGTCCTTCGTACGCAGCTAATGAAGCTGTTCGTAATGTCTCAGAATCAGTCAACGCAGGAGAACCTATTTATTCTGTAGGCGACGATATAGTTTCAGGTGCAGTTTCCGGTTTGGCTGGAACTAGAAAAACAACTGGGGGAGACGTTATTGAGGAAAATGCCAAGAGAATTCCTGGAAGTTGGGCATCTAGTTTTCCTTATCTTTCTGCCGGTGAGGGCGCAAACGCTATTCTTGAAAATGAGAATGTAAGTAGTGGAAATAAGAATGCAATCCAATGGGGAAAGCGTGCAGGGGGGCTAGCTTTTGATGTAGGTAATGATCCTTACAATATTGTTGGTGGTTCTGTCACGACAATGTTGAAGGGTGCAAAAGAAGCGACGGAAATTGGTGCACGAGAACTTGCTAGTGAGGCCGCAAAGAAAGCGGCAATAAAACATCTTCCCAACCCCTCTAAGACAATAAATGTTCCTGGTGCTCCTGGTCTTGGAAATAGATTCGTTAAGATCACAGATAAAATTGCCCAAGATGCTAGCGATTCTATGGGTAAAACTGTACTTGAAATCTCAGGTGGGGCACAAGCTGGTAAAGTAAAATTTGGCGGAAAAACTGTTGTACCTACAGTAGCGAATGCTACTGCTGAATCGTATAGAGTTGCCCGATTGGATACCTTTGAACATAATCTGGGTAAATTTGCTGCATGGGTAGAGGGTACTGGACCCAAGTTAACCATGAAGCAAATTAATAAACTATTAGAAGATCCTCTCTTTAAGCAGTTTCACGACGAATTGATGCATCGAGTAAATCTTACTCGAACTCGAAATCCGATCAAGTCATGGGAAGAGTTGTTCATTCATCTGAATGGGCGTGATCCTACAGAGCTTTCAGGATTTCTTAAAGGTGTAGCTGAAACAACTCGTTCTGCTGTAGGTCCTGAAGTTAAGAGTTTCATGGATGATTTTGGTGCTGAAATTTCAAAGATGTCTTATAACGCTCCGGGTATTCGTATTGCGGGAACAAGTATTCCGTTTGAGCGTGTAGGTCGAGTCTATTCCGAATTTAAGAATAAGGTTGGTCAGCATTTTAGTGGAGATTTAGCT
>Ga0208454_1001130_pt1 | contig 11700 bp, 11 predicted proteins | sample EasRivMeERMZT100_FD_187530 | JGI IMG/M metagenome (GOLD analysis project Ga0208454, IMG submission 187530) | Soil microbial communities from meander-bound floodplain in the East River, Colorado, USA - East River MetaG ERMZT100 (SPAdes) (version 2) | ecosystem: Environmental > Terrestrial > Soil...
CAGCGACCTCGCACGGCTGCTCGAGGACGTGGACGTCATCGCCATCGCCGAAGAGGCGCTGCGCCGGGCCACCGAGGAGCTGGAAGCCGATTGCCCGGTGGATCTGTACGTGATGGTCGGCGTGGGCGCCGCCAACGCCGGCGAGCTCGTCGTGGGTGGACGCGGCATCGCGTTCGTGTGCCTCGAGCATTTCACCGGACGCGCCAACGCGCACACGTACGGCATGGGCCTCTCGCCGCAGCTCCTCCCGCTGTGGATCGCGCACGAAGTCGCGCACGCGCTGCGCTATACCTCGCCTTCGAGCCGCGCGACGATGCGACGCCTGGTCGGCGATCTCGGCGGCTACTACGACAGCTGGGAATTGGGCTCACGCGCGACGCTGCGCGAGCTCGTCGTCAACGAGGGCGCGGCCATTGCCGCGTCACAAGCGGTGGCGCCGGGCTCCGATCCGTGGGAGTACTTCGGCTACAACCGGCGCCAATACCGGCGCCTGCGCGAGCTGGACGCCTTCCTGCGGCGCGCCTCCGCGAACGAGCTCGAGTCGTCAGGCCTCGGCCTGCGGCTGCGGTATCTGTCCGGCGGGATGAGCCCGGCGGCGCGGCTGCTCGCGGGCAAGGTGCTGCCGGAGCGCTCCGGCTATTACCTCGGCCTTCGCCTGGTCGAGAACTACTTCGCCGAGCACGGAGCGGCGTCGACGGTGCGGGCGGCGGCGGCAGAGCTGCGCCAGGCGGACGACCGGGCGTCGGGAATCCAGACGGCGTGACCACGCGCGGAAAAGGGCCGCCGCGCCCCCGCCCCCCCTCTCCCTCCTCCGAGCGCCGCAGCAACCGGCCGCTGCGGGAGGTGTTGGACGAGCTGCTCAGCCATGCCCGGGAGATCGCTCGTCGCGCCAAGGCGATGACCCCCGCCGAGCTCGATTACGCCCAGCAGCGCCTGGAGTGGCTGGCGGACGAGGTGTGGCGTGTCGCGACCGGCGAGGCGACGCCTCCCGAGTAGATTACGCGGAGTATGGGCACTCGCGGCGAATTCAAAGTCGCCATCACCAAGGAAGACCTGGTCTTCGCGGCCGCGCACTTCATCACGTTCGCCGGGCACCGGTGCGAAAAACTCCATGGCCACAACTACCGCGCGAGCCTCTTCGTGGAAGGCGGGCTCGAGCCGGACAGCTGGTTCGTCGTCGATTTCTCCGCGGTGAAGAAGATCATGCGGACGCTGACCGCCGAGCTCGATCACCGCGTGCTGCTCCCGCGCGACAATCCCAAGCTCGCCATCGCCGAGCGCAACGGCAGCGTGCACGTCGCGTTCGCCGGCGAGCCCCGCTACGTCTTCCCCGCGGGCGACTGCGTGATCCTGCCGATTCCCAACACGACGGTCGAGATGCTCGCGCAGTACCTCGCCGGCCGGGTGCGCGCCGACCTCGGATCGGTTCACCTCAAGACCATCGAAGTGGAGGTGGAGGAAAACTTCGGCCAATCTGCGAGCTACCGTGAAACCCTCGACGACTAAGCTCTCCGCTTCGGAGATCGCCGATCAGCTCAAGAGTCTTCCGTCCTGGCGCCTGGACAACGGGGCGATCGTGCGGGAGTACACGACAGACGGGTGGCCGACGACCCTGATGCTCGTCAACGCGATCGGGTTCTTTGCCGAGGCCGCCGATCACCATCCCGATCTCGCGGTGAGCTGGGGCAAGGTGCAGGTGAAGCTCTGGACTCACAGCGCCGGCGGCGTGACCGCGAGTGACATGGAGCTGGCCAGGCTGATCGAGCAGACGGCGCTGTGGCGGCCGCGAGCCGGCGCCAGCGCGCTGCGCGGCACGCCCAAGAAATTCGTCGGATCGTGACGCTGTTCGAACCCCTGGTCCCCAGCCCTAACCCCTTCGACACCTGCGTCCGCTTCAGCGGACTTCCGCACCTCCTCTTTCTCGACAGCTCGGCCCAGGGCACGCTGGGCCGCTACTCGTTTCTCGCCGCGGATCCCGTGGCGGTCGCGCGCACGCCCGAGGCCGCGCGCGAGTTGCTGCGCCCGCATCGCCGGCCGCCGCTTCCCCGCCTCCCGCCGTTTCAGGGCGGGATCGCGGGCTATCTGGGCTACGACTGGGGCGCGGAGCTGGAACACGTGGCACGACCGGGCGCGGACCGCGTCACGCCGCAGATCCCCGACGTCCTGCTCGCGCTGTACGACTGGGTGATCGCGTGGGATCACCTGGAGGGGATGGCCTGGGTGATCTCGACCGGCATCGCGGCGGACGACGGCGCACGAGGGTGGGCGAAGGAGCGTCTGGTCTGGGTAAAGCAGCGTCTCAGCACACCCGATCCGCCCTCCACCACCCTCCACCGCCCTCCACCGCCCTCCACCGCCCTCGCCTCCAATTTCACCCGAGCCGAGTACGAGGCCGGCGTGTCGCGCATCCGGGACTACATCGCCGCGGGCGACGTCTATCAGGTCAACCTGGCCCAGCGCTTTCACACGCCGTTCGGGGGCTCCCCGCTCGCGTTGTATCGCCGGCTGCGCGCGCGCAATCCAGCGCCCTTTGGCGCCTACCTCGAGTTCACGGGCGCGGCCATTACGAGTATTTCACCGGAGCGCTTTCTGCGCCTCGACGCCACGACGCGCGCGGCCGAAGCGCGCCCCATCAAGGGCACGCGCCCGCGCGGCGCCACGCCGGCCGAAGACGCTGCGCTCGCCCGGGCGCTGACGGCGAGCGAGAAGGACCGCGCCGAGAACATCATGATCGTGGATCTGCTGCGGAATGATCTCGGGAAAGTGTGCCGGCCGGGGTCCGTGACCGTGCCGAAGCTATTCGCGCTCGAATCACATCCGACCGTGCACCACCTGGTGTCGACAGTGACGGGCGTGCTCGCGGACGATCGGGACGCGTTCGATCTGCTGCGCGCGGCGTTCCCCGGAGGATCGGTGACGGGGGCGCCGAAGATCCGGGCGATGGAGATCATCGCGGAGCTGGAGCGCGCGCCCCGCGGCGTCTACTGCGGCGCCATCGGCTACGTGTCGAACACGGGCGCGATGGACTTCAACATTCCGATTCGGACGATCGTGCTGCACGACGGGATGGCGACGTTTCATGCGGGGGCCGGCATCGTGTGGGATTCCGAGCCGGCCGCCGAGTATCAGGAGACGCTGGCGAAAGTGCGCACGATGCGAGAGGCGCTCACTTCCCCACGCAGAACGCCGCGAACACGCGGTCGAGTATATCCTCAGGCGTAACGGCGCCGATCAGATCGTCGAGCGCGAGCACCGCCGCACGCAGGTGCGTCGCGGCGGCGGCCGCATCCACGCCGGACTCGCGGGCGCCCCAGAAGCCGTCCAGCTCCAATACGGCCCGCTCCAGCGCCGCGCGGTGCCTCGCGCGCGTCACGACCGGCTCGACGTCGCCGAGCGCGAGCAGACGACCGAAGGCCACTTCGGCGAGGCGGCGCCGCAACTCCGCCAGCCCCTCACCGGTGACGACTGAGACGGACGGTCGGACGGTCGGACGGTCGGACAGATCGCTCTTCGTGACGACCTCGACCACCGGTTTCTGACCGACATCCGGCAATCGATCCACCTCCGTATCCCGACAGAAGAGAATGAGATCGGCGGCATCGAGATACCGTTTGGAAATCTCAATGCCCATGCGTTCGATGCGCTCTTCGCTCTCGCGCAGTCCGGCGGTATCGACAAGCCGGAACGGAAAGCCTTCGATCACCGCGTGCGCTTCGATCGCATCGCGCGTGGTGCCCGGAATCTCGGTGACGATCGCGCGCTCGGTGCCGAGCAGCGCGTTGAACAGCGACGACTTGCCGGCGTTGGGGCGGCCGGCGATAACGAGCAGCGCTCCCTCGCGCAGGCGCTCACCCTCGGGGGCCGTTTTCAGTAGATCGGCCAGGCGATCACGCACCACGGCCCACGCACCACGCACTCGGTCGGGCGACACCGGTCCCTCATCTTCTTCCGGAAAATCGATGTCGTAAGCGATCAGCGCCTCGAGCTGGAGGATTTCGTTGCGGAGCCCCGCCAGGCGGTCCGACAGACCGCGCTCGAGCTGCTGCAAGGCGCGGCGCCGCTGCGCCGGCGAGCCGGCGTCAATGAGATCGGCGGTCGCCTCGGCCTGCAGCAGGTCCATCTTGCCGTTGAGCACCGCGCGCCGGGTGAACTCGCCGGGAGCCGCGGGCCGCGCCCCGGCGGCCGAGAGCGCCGCGAGCGCCGCGGCGGGGACGACCAGCCCGCCATGCGTGGAGATCTCGACCAGATCATCACCGGTGTAGGAGTGGGGCGCACGGAAGCAGACCGCGAGACAGTCGTCCACGGGCTCGTGCGAATCGGGATGCTGTAGCCGCGCGCGGAACACGGTGCGCGGCGGATCGCGATGGAAGGGCTCGAGGCAGCGGGCGGCGACGTCGAACGCGCCGTTCCCCGAGAGGCGAATCAGGGCCAGGGCGCCGCGCCCGGGCGGCGTCGCGAGCGCAACGATGGGATCGGAGAGCAGCTAGGTTTTGACCGGCGTCGTTACGCGCGCTCCTCCAGCAGTCACGGGCGCTTCGCGCAAGCGGCGCTTCGCGATGAGGTATTGCTGCGGAATGCTGAACAGGTTTTGCGCCGCGTAATACAGGTTCAGCCCCGACGCAAAGTTCAGGAACAGCACGGTCATGAAGATCGGCATGAAATACAACATCATCTTGGTCTGGGGATTCGGCGGCACGCCGATCTGGCCCACCTTGGACAGCCCGAACATCGTCAGCCCCATCAAGATGGGGATGATGTAGAACGGATCCGGCCGCGAGAGATCGGGCAGCCACAGGAACGGCACGCCGCGGAATGCGATCGTGTTGGCGAACACGAAGAACAGCGCGAACAGCACCGGCATCGGCAGGAGCATCGGCAGGCACCCGCCGAACGGGTTCACCTTGTGCTGCTTGTAGATCCGGATCATCTCGCTCTGGAGCCGCTGGGGATCATTCTTGTACTTGTCCTGCGTCTCCTTGATCAGCGGCGCGACCGCCTGCATGCGGATCCCGGCCTCCATCGCCTTCTGGTTCAGCGGCCACAGGACCACGCGAATGACAATGCCGAACAGGATCAGCACCCACCCGTACGCCAGGTTCAGCCGTTCGTGCATCCACAGCAGGATGTTCACGACGAAGACCGAGACCGGCTGAATGATGGGGCGGAAGATCCAGCCGTACGGGTTGGCATCGTCGAGGCCGTGCCCGACCCGGGCAAGCTGGCGGTACTCGAGCGGGCCGGTGTAGACCTGATAGCGGAACGCGCCTGACGGCGGCACCGGCATCGTAATCGTTGCTCTGGCCCGCGAGGCAGCTTTGCCGGTGCGCGCGCCGCCGACCACGATCGCGCCGCCGAATTGGGGCTGGCCTTCCTCGATGGCGAGCACCGCCGCGAAAAAGTACTTCGATTTCACGCCGACCCACTCGAACGGCCCGTCGAGCAGCACGCGCTCGCCCGGATCGAGCTTCGAAAAATCGGTGCGCTCCGCCGTCGACGCTTTCGCGACCACGCCGTAGTTGCGGAAGTCGTCGAGCGTATCCTTCTCGACCGAACGCAGGCCGTCGGCCAGGTCGATGAGCAGCACCGCTCCGCCGCTCCCCAGCGGGCTGATGTTGCCGTGCAGGGTGAAGCGGTATTCGTCCGGCACAAAACCGTACTCGAGCGTCAGCCGCGCCCCGCCGCGCTCGCCTTCGAAGCGCAATGTCTGCGGTCCCTCACCCGCGTATGCGACGACACCCACCTCGGACGACGGCTCGAGATGCCAGTCGGCGAGAGACACGGTGTCTCCGCTCGGCAGCGCGAGCCGATGGCGCAGGAAGGCCTCACCGGGAGGCACGAGGTCCACCGGCTCGGCGGAATCGCGGGCGGCAAACGACTGGTATTTCAACAGTTCGGCAGAGACGAGGCTCCCGCCGCGAGTCGAGAATCCGAACCTGGAGAGCGGCGAGGTGACCCAGATAGTGCGGCCCGTGTCGCCATCGATTAGACGGTTGGACGGTTGGACGGTTAGAGACGGCGCCGTTGGCGCTGCCGGGCGCGTAGCAGAATCACGCACCGCAACGCTATCCGTCGAACCGTCCAACCGTCTATCCGCTGGTTTCGGCGGCCAGATGAGCATCGGCGCGAGCCAGACGAGCAGCATCAGGCACACGGCGAGGATGACGCGCTGTCGATCCATCACTGAGCCCTACGGGACGGGATCATAGCCGCCCACGTGAAACGGATGACATTTGGCAATTCGCTTGATCCCAAGCCACGAACCTTTCAGCGCGCCATAGCGCTCGACGGCTTCATACGTGTAGCGCGAGCACGACGGTTCGAAGCGACACTGCGTGAACATCATATGCGACAGCGTCAGCTGGTACCCGCGAATGAGTGCCATTACGACCGTTCGCGGCCATCGTTGCAGCGTCACGTCAGCGTCTCCACCACGGCGGTCAATTCGGCGCGCAGGGCTGCAAACGAGGCGGTATAGGCCGAGCGCTTCGCGCGAATCACGAGATCGATGGCGGGGAGGGAGCGCAGCACGTCGCGTCGCAGGATCTCACGCAAGCGCCGGCGCAGACGATTGCGGGCCACCGCCGATGACTGATGCCGTGGCACGATGAGTCCGAGCCGCGCGTGACCCGATGCACTGTGACGCCAGACCAGATCGAGATGCTGAGTGCGCCGCCGGCGACCTGCGTCCCAGCAGGTGGTGAGCTCCGAGCCGCGCGTAATGCGGGCGCGGCGCGGGTACCGCTCGCTCGTTTACCGGCTCCGGTGTTTGGATGGGATACTGACGACGAGACGCCTGCGGCCCTTCTTGCGCCGGCGGGACAATGTGGCACGGCCCCAAACGTTTTTCATCCGCGCGCGAAATCCATGCTTATTGATGCGTCGCCGATTTCTCGGCCGGTATGTCGGACCCATAAATTCCTCGAGTAAGGCCGGGAAAGTTACCCGGCTCGTCACGCGATGGTCAAGGTTGACTTTTCCACAGAGGGCCCGTACTTTCGGGCCGCCCTTGCTGGACGCCCTTCCAAAATCTAAGAAATCGTAAATGGAGCAATCGGTAAACGAAGCTTGGAAGCGCCTCCTCGACGAAGCTCGACGTGAACTTCCCGAGGCGACGGTGCGGACATGGCTCGAGCCGTCTGAGCCAATCGCACTGGACGACGGCCGTCTGATCCTCGGCGCGCCCGATCAATTCGCCGCTGAATGGAACGAGTCGAAACACGCGAGTCTGCTCGCGCGCGCGGCCGAGCGCGTGCTGGGCAGGCCGACGACCGTCGTGTTCCGCGTCCAGGAAGACCGGCAACGCCGGCCGCAGATGGATTTCTTCGTAGCGCCGCGTGAGAGCGCGGCGACCGCGACCGCTACCAACATCGGGACCACGCCGCTCAACGAACGGTACAGCTTCGAGTCGTTCGTGATCGGGAAGTCGAACGAGCTCGCCGCGGCCGCGGCCCACGCCGTCGCCGAAGCGCCGGGTAAGACGTACAACCCGCTCTTCATTTATGGTGCGACGGGGCTCGGCAAGACGCACCTGATGCAGGCGATCGCGCACGCAGTGCTCCAGAGAAATCCCGAGACGCGGCTGCAGTACTTCGGCGCCGAACAGTTCATCAACGACGTGATCGAGTCAATTCACGCGCGCACGATGTCCGAGTTCCGCCGGCGCTATCGGAACGACGTGGATCTCCTCCTCGTGGACGACGTCCATTTCCTGGAAGGCAAGGAAATGACCCAGGAGGAGTTCTTCCACACCTTCAACGCGCTGTTCGAGGCCCATAAGCAGATCGTGCTGACCTCGGACCGTCAGCCCAAGGAGATTCCCGGGCTCGAAGAGCGGCTGATTTCGCGGTTCGAGTGGGGCATGGTCGCCGATATCGGCCATCCCGATCTCGAGCACCGCGTCGCCATCCTCCGGAAGAAGGCCGAACAGGATCATCTCGAGCTGACGATCCCGGACGATGTGCTGCGCTTCATCGCCGAGCACATCCGCTCGAGCGTGCGCGAGCTGGAGGGCTGCATCATCAAGCTGCTGCTGTTCGCCTCGCTCAAGAACCGCGAGGTCACGATCGAGCTGGCCCGCGAAGCGCTGTCGGACAAGATCCGCCAGGGTGAAGAAGGAGCCGGCTATAGCAGCGGGAGCGGCTCGGCGCCGAGCATCGATCGGGTGCAGGAGGTCGTCGCACGGCGCTGGGGAGTGTCGCCGGAGGGACTGCGCTCCAAGGCCCGAACCAAGACGTTAGTAATCCCGCGGCAGGTCGCGATGTATCTGGCGCGCGACATGCTGGGCATGCAGCTCGTCGAAATCGGCCAGGCGTTCGGTGGCCGCGACCATTCGACCGTGATTCACAGCGTCGACAAGGTCGAACGGCAAATGATGCGTGATCGCACGTTCAAAGAGCGCGTCGAAATGGCGCGGCAGGAATTGTCCGCACTGTAACTGTGGGAAACCGCGCGGCATGTGGGGTGGTGGGGAGAACGGCGCTGATTTCCGCAAAGCGCCAACAGTGCCAACAGTGGACCAACATCGAGTGACCAACGACAGGTGGTTTGGTGGTTGCGCGTTAGCGAGATCGCCCACATATCCCCGTTGTCTACTACTACTACTAGTATTTCTATATAGAGAAGTAGTAGTAAGACTTTCCTCATTGGAGACGGCACGGCAGGCATGAAGTTCACGATCACACGGGAACAACTGCAGGAAGGCCTCGCGGCGGTGGCAGCAGCCATCCCCGCGAAGACGACGTTACCGGTTCTGGCGAACGTCCTGGTCGAGGCATCGAAGCAGGCTGGTGGCCTGCGCCTCTCGGGGACCGATCTCGACATCGCCGTGAGCACGACCGTCGCTGCCGAGGTGGACGCGGATGGGGCCGTGACGCTACCGGCCAAGAAACTCGTGGACATCGCGCGCGAGCTGCCGTCCGGACCGGTCCGGGTGACGGCGGCCGGGGAGGCGCGCGTGTCCATCGAGTCGGGCCGCTCCAAGTTCAAGCTGCTCGGCCTGCCGCGCGAGGAATTCCCGTCGTTCCCGGCGGTGAAATTCGAGAAGGCCTGGAAAGCGGCGGCCGGTGTCGTGCACAAGCTCGTGGGGCATGTGGCGTTTGCAGCGTCGACGGAAGAGAGCCGCCCGATTCTGAACGGGGTGCTCTGGGAACTGCGGCCCGACCGGATGCGGATGGTCGCGACCAACGGGCACCGGCTCGCCAAGATGGACGTGCCGGCGACGGGCGGCTCCACGGCCGACCTCATCGTGCCTCCCAAGGCGCTCGAACAGATTCGTCGCCTGTACCCGGCGGATGCCGAGATCGAGCTCGCCAAGAGCGACAATCACATCGGCTTCCGCGCCGGCGGCACGCACGTGTTCTCCCGGCTGATCGAAGGGCCGTATCCGAATTACGAGCAGGTGATCCCGCGCGAGAACGACAAACATGCGACCGTCGATAAGGCGGCCATGGCGGCGGCCCTGCGGCGCATGAGCGTCGTCGCGAGCGACCAGACGCACCGCATCCGGCTCGCCTTCTCCGGTGGCACCGTGAAGTTCTCCGTGCAGACCCCCGACCTGGGCGAGGCGCAGGACGAGCTGACCGTGACCTACGAAGGCGAGCCGCTCGAGATCGGCTTCAATGCGATGTATCTGCTGGAGATTCTGAAGTACATGCCGACCGACGAGGTCCGGTTCACGTTCAAAGCGCCGGAGCGCGCGGCGACCATCGAGCCGGTGGGCTGGAATGATCCGGCGTCTTACATGGCCCTGGTCATGCCCCTACGGCTTGTAGACTGAAAAACGCGGACCTGCACTACTAGGCCACAGACGCACCGCGGGATTCTGTGTCGAGTCAACGGGACCACCCGAGTCTGGGTGGTCCTGTGTCGTATCGGGAATCACCACTGTGTCTAGGATGGGAGGAAGTATTGGTGGTTCGATCTCCGGGATTTCGGGGATCGTGTCCTCGTTGATGTGTGGCACCGGCGTTTTTCCGTCGTAATAGCGGGCGAGAATCAGATTGCGGCGCGCGAGCATGCGTTCCGGCCGGTAGGCGGGGTTTGACGTCCGCGGATGTGGCAGCGTCGCCGCCAGCGCGGCCGCCTGGGCGTTGCTGAGCCGGTCCGGCGCGACCCCGAAGTAGGAGCTGCTCGCCGCGCGCGCACCCCACACCCCAGGTCCCCACTCCGCCACGCTCAGATACAACTCCATGATGCGCTCCTTAGGGAGCGCCAGCTCGAGTCGCACCGCCGTGACGGCTTCCTTGATTTTTCGCAACACCGATCGGGAGGGCGAGAGATACATATTCTTTGCGAGCTGCTGCGTGATCGTGCTCGCACCCCGATGGCTGCCGGCGGCCCACGCTTCACGCAGTTCCACGAAGTCGATCCCGTGATGCGTCTTGAATCTCGAGTCCTCGGCGATAATCACCATTCGCTCGAGCACGGGAGACGAGACGCGATTCGCCACGCGGCCGTCCGACTGGCCGACCGGCCGACAGTCCGAGCGTTGTCGCATCATCGCCGTGCATCGCGGCTCGTGATCGCGCCACCAGATCGGTGGCGGCCACACGGCGGCCACCCACGCTGCGAACAGCGCGCCCGTCACTAGCAGAACGCGTCCGGCAATCCTAGCTTCTGGCACCGCCATGGATCTCGAAGCCCTCCAGAAGCGCCTGCAACAAGCGCTTGGCCAGGAATTTACCGTCGGCCCGTTGCTGGGTCAGGGGGGATTCGCTGCGGTGTTCCGCGCGCGCGACAACGTGTTGAATCGCGACGTCGCGGTGAAGGTCCTGGACGTGGAGCGCGCGCCGGAGGCGGTCGTCGCCGAGCGCTTCATCCGCGAAGCCCAGACGGTGGCGCGCCTCGAGCATCCGCACATCGTGCCGATCTACAAGGTCGGCCGGCAGGAAGAAATCTTCTACCTCATCATGCGGTTCATCGACGGTCCGTCGCTGGGCCAGTTCCTCGATAGCCAGAAGAGGCTCGAGATCGGCGATGCGGCCCGCATCGCGCGGCAGGTGGCTGACGCCCTCGCCTACGCCCACACCCACGAAATCGTGCACCGGGACATCAAGCCGGACAACATCCTGCTCGACCGGAGTGGCCATGTCCTGGTGACCGATTTCGGCATCGCGAAGGCGGCGCAGGCCGCCAAGGAGAAAAAGAGCGGGGCATCCCTCACCTCCGAAGGCTCGGTGGTTGGAACGCCCCAGTACATGAGCCCCGAGCAGGCGTCCGGCGATCCCCTGGACGGCCGCTCCGACATCTACTCACTGGGCATCGTGCTGTATGAAATGCTCACGGGTTCACCGCCATTCGATGGGGAGTCGGCCGCCGATATCCTTGCCCGCCAGCTCACGGAGGGTCCCGAGCCGATCCGCCGTCTCCGGGCCGACGTGCCGGAAGAGATGGCCGTCGTCCTCGACCGGATGCTGGACAAGAATCGCAACAAGCGATTTCAGATGGCGAGCGAAGTCAGCCGGGCGCTCGTCGGAGCATTGCCGACCGCGGCCCGCGATCGCGTGCACATCCCGCTGGGGCGCAGGATCAAGACGGTGTTCTACCGCTCGCTCGTGGGGCTCGGCGTGGCCGGATGCCTGCTCTCCATCGCGGCCGCGTTCGGCGCCGGACTGGTCGCGTATTACGTCTTCAGCAAGCCCCCGCGCGTCTCGGCACGGTCGCCGCTTCCCGCCAGCCTGACCCGCGGCCTGCGCGCGCGCC
>Ga0208454_1001133_pt1 | contig 11680 bp, 7 predicted proteins | sample EasRivMeERMZT100_FD_187530 | JGI IMG/M metagenome (GOLD analysis project Ga0208454, IMG submission 187530) | Soil microbial communities from meander-bound floodplain in the East River, Colorado, USA - East River MetaG ERMZT100 (SPAdes) (version 2) | ecosystem: Environmental > Terrestrial > Soil >...
GCCCCGGCAACAGCGCAGGCTCGGCGCTGTTCATCAGCAGTTGACGCCGCGGCTCGATCTCGTCATCAATAGCGACGAGTCGATCGGGGGGATCCATCGCCATGTCGTGCTTGCCACTGCCGTCGAGGTCATCGCCGCGTAACTGGGCCAGCCTGGCCGTGCTGGTCTCGCTGACCGCAGCTAGCGCCTCGTTTGGGCAAACGAGCTCCACCGACATCCCGCGATCGCCGGCCTTTGGCGGCGCCGAGCTCACTGCGGCGCCGCGCGACGGCTGGCTCACCAATGGCGGCAATCTCTACAACCAACGCTACTCGCCGCTGACGCAGATCAATCGCGACAATGTCGCGAATTTGAAGCCCAGTTGGCGCGTAAGCCTCAACGGCTCGGGCACAGCCAGCAAGTACTCGGGCCAAGGCCAACCGCTCGTTTACGAAGGCGTCATCTATATGGTGACGGGCGCCGATGACGTCTTCGCTGTCAGCGTCGAGACGGGACAAATTCTCTGGACCTACGAAGCGAAGCTCGACGACGGCATCGACGTCGTGTGCTGCGGTTGGCTGAGCCGCGGCGTCGGCATGGGCGACGGACGCATCTACGTGGGCCAGCTCGACGGCAGGCTCGTGGCGCTCGACCAACGCAGCGGCGCGGTCGTTTGGTCGACGCAGGCTGAGCGCTGGCAAGACGGGTTCTCGATCACGGCCGCGCCGCTCTACTACGACGGGCTCGTGATCACGGGCTTCGCCGGCGGCGACCGCGCCACGCGCGGCCGGATCAAGGCGTTCGACGCGCGTACGGGCGCGCTCGAATGGACGTTCTACACGATCCCAGGCCCCGGCGAGCTCGGCCACGACACCTGGCCGCAAGACAACGACTCCTGGCAATACGGCGGCGCAGCGATTTGGCAAACACCGGCCGTGGACCCCGAGCTCGGCATGCTGTATTTCTCCACCGGCAACCCGGGCCCCGACCTGAACGGAGCCGTGCGTCCGGGCGATAACCTGTTCAGCGTGTCGATCGTGGCGCTCGACGCGCGCACGGGAAAATACCGCTGGCACTTCCAACAGATACATCACGACCTCTGGGATTACGATTCGCCGAATCCCGTCGTGCTATTCGACGCCGAGTACGACGGCCGCATGCGTAAGGGTCTCGCCGAAGTCGGCAAAACGGGGTTTACCTACATCCTCGACCGCACGACGGGCGAACCGCTTGTCGGCATCGAAGAACGCCCCGTGCCGCAGGAGCCCCGCCAGGCGACGGCCGCGACACAGCCCTACCCCATCGGCGATGCCGTGGTACCGCAGGAAGTCGACATCGTCCCCGAAGGCTTCAAGCTCGTGAATGGCGGTCGAATCTTCACGCCCTTCTGGGACGAGCCCGTATTGGCGAAGCCGCATGCCACGGGAGGCGCCAATTGGCCGCCGAGCTCGTACGACCCCGAGGGTCGTCTGCTCTACGTCTGTGCTCACGACGGGCTCGGCGCCTACAGCAGCAACGGCGAGGTCGACTTCACGACGCCCAAACCGGGCGGCCGCTATCTCGAGGGTACGTTCACGCGTTCGGGCCTCGTCATGCGCGGCATCTTCGCGGCCGTGGATGTCAGGACCAACAAGCTCGCGTGGCAACAGCAATGGGCGGAGATGTGCTACAGCGGCTCCATCGTCACGGCCGGTGGACTCATCTTCGTCGGCCGCAACGACAGTCGCTTCACCGCGATCGACAAGAGCAATGGCGATCTACTCTGGGACTTCGAGACCGACGCAGCGGTGAATGCCACAGCCAGCACCTTCGAGCACAACGGCCAACAGTATGTCGTCGTGCTGGCCGCCGGGTCGTTTTATCCCGGCACGAAGCACGGCGACAGCTTGTGGCTGTTCTCGCTCGACGGAAAATTCGTCGTAACGCCGACAGCGGCGCCCGCCACGGGGTCGAGTCAGCCGCGCACCGACGCCGGCGACTGACCGAGGTCCGCGACGCTCACTGCGCCACACACTCCCAGTTGGCGGCAGACGCGTTGTCGCCCTCGCCCTTGTACCTCGCGACTTGCGGATACGCACACACCAGTCGCGTGAACGGCTTGCTCGGCGGCGTTCCGGGTGGACCAATGGGAATGGGCGGGTGATTCGCGGCGAGCGACGCGGGCTTTGCGCCCGTCGCGTCCCATTGCTCGAGGGCACCGACCCAGTCGACCGCGAACGCACCCTCGCCGCCGCTGCAATGGTCCATTCCCGGAACGAGATAAAGGCCCACGCTGTCGTCGGTCTTTTCGCGGCCGAGCGCCGCCGCCACGCTCTCGTAGTAGTTCACCGAGTTGCCATACGGGATCAACCCATCGGTCGTGCCGTGATACGTGAGCAGCTTGCCGCCGCGCGCGACGAAGCGAGAGAGATCGGCATCCATCGCTTTCGCCGCACCGCCATCTTGCGCTTCGGCCCGCGCGAGGTCGGCGACGGCGTCGAAGGTCGCGGGATCCCAGGTCTGATCGCCCGCGACGACATTGCGGAAATAGTTAGTGCCGATCGCGAACTGCTGCGAGCCGTAAGCGGCCCAGAGAGGCTCGCTACCGGGACCGGTGCCCGGAAAGACGGCGCTGCCTGCGCCGTCGACGAGACCGCCGTAGATTCGCTTGGCCGCAGCGACTTCCGTTGCGCTCAAGCAGCTCTCGGTCTTGCCAGCCGCGCACTGCGTGCTGGCGGGATCGAACGTGCACGTGGCGGGCGCCCCTATCACACGGTCCAGCACACCATCGCCCGCATCGCACGCGGCGATCGCCGCCTCTTTGAGGACACCGAGCTTGTCGACACCGAGACCGTCGGCGCCGTTCAGGTTGCGTTGAATCGAGATACTCAAGCTCATCAGGGCTGACCAGTTGCTGGCCGGAGCGCCGGCGATGATCGCGTCGTAATCCTCTGGGAAACGCTGCGCTTCCTTGAGCCCCTGACGTCCACCCGTCGAGCAACCGTTCCAGTACGACCTCGCCGGCTCCTGCCCATAACGGGCCGTCGTGACGGCCTTGCCGACGATCGTGAGCTCGTGAACCGCTCGGTAAGCGTAATCGGTCAGCTTCTCCGGATGACCCGCTGCCCAGGAGAAGTCGCCCCCCTCGCCGCGATGGCCCGTGTCGGTGTTGGCCACCGCGTAGCCGCGCGCCAAGCCGTCGGCGAGCGAGCCGTAGACGATGGCCCCCGCCGCTCCGCCATTGCCGGTTTGCATGAATTTGCCGTTCCAGTTTTCGTCCGGCAGCCACACTTCGAAGCCGATATCCGAATCGGCGGAGGGCTTGATCGAGCCCATCACACGGCAGAACGCGGGCAGCTTCGTGTAGTCGACGGCGAACCCCGGAAACTCCGGCGCCGGAGATTGAAACGCCCCCGCCGCGACGCTTTCCGCGGCGGTGACGGTGGTGTTGGCAAGCGGCAGCGCGGCGAGCTCCGCGCACGCCCGTGGTGACGCGGACGCTGTTGGCTCGCCGGCAGCGCCGCCGTCCTGATCGCCTTGGCTACACGCAGCCAACAGCGCCGTCGACGCGACCATCACCGCCGTTGTCTGTCTGCGCATAACCTTGCCCCCGTTTTGCCCTGTTAGGTTGAGCTCGCCGCCGCGGCGGACGAGAAGAACTAGTTCGGCGCGCTAGCGCTCGCGTTGCGCAGCAGCTCCGCGACGAGCTCTGCGTTCGGCGCCGCCCGCCCGCCGACGCGGCTCAACGCGGCATCGAGCGGCGACTTGCCGAGCGCGTCGACCACATCCACGTGCGCGCCGCGCTCGATCAAGAACGACACGACCTGCGTCCAACCGCGGGCCGCCGCGGAGTACAGCGCTGTTTGCCCTTCGCGGTCCGTCATCCCGCTCGGGCGAGCAATGCGCGCCGTGCGACTGTGGATGTCCGTGACTCGCGCGTCGATGTTCGCGCCGGCCGCGAGCAATATCTCGAGCGATGCGATGACCTTGCTCTCGATCTCGGTGTCCGCCTCGAAATTCGGCGAGCGGTTCGCGCCGAAGGTGATGTTGCGCACACCGAGGCCGGCCGCGGCCATCAACGGCGTCATGCCCGTCGCGTTCGGCAGGTCGACCTCGGCGCCGTGCTCGAGCAACGCCCGCATGGCGTCGTGATCGTGCGTGATTGCGGCGCGCAGCAAAGGCGTAGCGCCCGCCGTGAGCAGATCGTCCGTGAATCGCTCACTGTTGCCGCCGCGACCCGGCCGATGCATGTTGAGCTGCGGGTTGACGTCGACGCCGCTCGCGAGGAGGCGCTGGACGAGAGCCAGGCCCGTGGTCGCGGCGGAGCGTGGATACGCCGGCGTCCGCGGCACGTAGGTATTCAAGTCGACGGCGAGATACAGAGCCGTGCGCCCCCACCAGTCCGCGTAATGCGGGTTGGCTCCCAAATCTAGCAGCACGCTCGCCGTATCGAACTCGTAGTTGTCGAGGGCCAGCATCAGCGCCGTGACGCCTTCCGGCGTCGGCCGATCGATGTCCTCACCCGCCGCCGCGATGGCACGCGCACACTCGACACAACCCGAGCGCGCGGCGTACAGCAGTGACGTGAGGCCACCGGTGGGCCGGTACTGCGCGCGCGGCTCGGAGGTGATTTGCGCGCCCCAGTCGTTGACGGCGGCCCGTGCCCGCACATCCGCACCATGCTCGATCAGAAGCCGCGTCAGCTCGGGATAGGCGCCCTCGGCGGCCCACATGAGCGCCGTCTGCTCGCGCCACATCTCTCGCGCGTTGACGTCGGCGCCGTGGGCCAGCAGCAGCTTCGCGACGGCGACCGAACCCGCGCGCGCGGCGAGCATCAAGGTGGTCTCGCCGTCGACGTTCGGCGCGTCGACATTCGCGCCCGCTTCGAGCAGCATCTCGACGAGGGCAACCTCGCCGCCCTTCACGGCCTCAGCGAGTGGGCTCGCACCGTAGCGGTTTTGGACGTCGGCCTTCGCGCCACGCTCGAGCAGAAGCCCCGCGAGCTCGACATCGAGCTTGTAAGCGGCCCAGTGCAACGGCGTGGTGCCGTCGCCCTGAGCTTCGTTGACGTCCGCGCCCTCTTCGATGAGCTCGAGCGCGGCGACCCGCCGACCGGTCTCGATCGCCGCCGCCAGCTCGCCGCTCGCCCACGCGGTAGCCGATGCCGACAAAGCCAACGTCGCGCATAGCCCGGTTCTTAGCATCGCTCGCCGCTCCATGCTCTGCACCCTCAGACGATGTCGTGCGTCAACGTGTTGTGATGCGCCCAAAAACCCTTGTGGACGTCATAGAGAAACTTGCCGGGATCGGCGAACGTTCTGCCGAGCTCGTTCAGCATTCCGGCCGCGAGCATGTCGGCCGCACTCTCACCGAGGCGCACGTGCACGACCATCAGCTCGAAGAGCTTCAGCAGCATGTCGTGCTCGGCCTGAACCTCTGCCCGGCCGATGACGGGACCGTAGCTCGGCACGAAACGCGTGCGCGCATCGCCGAGCGCGAGCAGCCGCGCGAGCGAGTCCAGTCGCCCACCGAGCCAACCGCCGCCGAACCAATCAAACGTGGGGTCGCGCAGCGGCGACACGGCGTCGCCCACGGCCACGACGTTCAAGTCGCGAAAGAACACGTAGATGTCGCCGTCCGTGTGGGCCTCGAGCAGGTAGCCCGCTTCGATGCGCCGGCCGCCGACCGTCGTGGTGTCGCTCGTGTGGAACGCTTTGACGGGTTGGCCCGCGGGCGCCAACGGCTTCTCGTAGCGATCCTCGGTCGGAAGGTAATAACCGGTGCTGAGACGCGAGCGCGTCTTGGCATGGGCGATGATCGTGGCGCCCGCCGCGCCCAACGGCTCGTTCGCGCCCACCTGGTCGAGATGCCAGTGCGTATTGAACAGGGTCGTGACGGGACCGCCCGGCAGCTCGTCGAGCGCCGCGAGCACCGCGTCGCGGACCGCAGCGGCACCGCTGTCGACGACGACTTTGCCCGCTTCCGTGGCGAGCACGACGATGTTGCCGCCGGCGCCGCTGAGCAGCGTGAGGTTGGGCGCCACCGGCGCCACCTCGACCGCGCCCGCGCCGAAGCCCTGTTGCGCGACAGGCGCTACGCCGAGGCCCACGAGCCCGCCGGCGAGACCGCGCAGCACGGCCCTACGATTCAATGCGCTGTCGCGATCGCCTTGCACGCCGCCACTAGACCCCTGCGATCTCACCGGTGCTATCCGCCAGGCTCGGAAGGTCGAGGCCGGCTTTGTTGACGACGGTCAGGTGTAGGTTCGACAGCGTCGTGTACTCGGGCAGCACGATGTGCTGGCCACCGTGCAGTGTCCCGCAGCCGCCGCCCGCAAGAATGATCGGCAGCGGATAATTGTTATGCCGATCGCTGTTGCTCATGTTCGAGCCGTACATGAGCATCGAGTGGTCGAGCAACGAGCCTTCACCGTCGGGCGTCTTCGCCAGCTTGTCGATGAACTCGGCGAAGCGCTCCACGTGATAGCGCTGCACCTTCACGAGCTTCTCGATGCGTTCTTTGTTGTTCGCGTGATGCGACAGCGGATGGAACGCATCCGACACGCCGATGTGGTTGTAGGTGCGATTCGTGCCTTCCGCCACCATGATGTACGAGGCCACGCGCGTCAGATCGGCCTGATAGGCCAGCACGATCAAATCGAACATCAAACGCACTTGCTGGTCGAAGTCCGTCAACTCGCCGATGGGCGTATCGGGCAAGTCGATACCCGAGAGATCCCGCTCCGAGGCTTTCGCCACGCGTCGCTCGGTCTCGCGCACGGACGCGAGGTAATCGTCGAGCACGACTTGGTCCTGCGGTCCCAGAGTGCGCCGCAGCTCGTTGGTGCGCGCGTCGATCATGTCGAGCACGCTGGCTCTGCGGTGCGAGATGGTCTCGCGCTCTTCCGGTGTATCCCCGGCACCAAAGAGCTGCACGAACACTTTCCGCGGGTTGAACTCCATCGGCAGCGGCGTGCTCGGATTGCGGAACGACAACGTCGAGCTGTAGTAGCACGCACCCGTGCCGCAAGCGGCGCTCTGAATCGTCGTCTCCGAGGCCAACTCGAGCGACGGCAGCACCGTGTCTTGACCGATGCGATCGGCAATCATTTGATCGATGGTCGGCGCCATCATGGCGCCTGTGGCCTTCTCATTCGGCCGCACCCCGGAGAGCCAGGTGGCCGGCACGAGCGTGTGCACAGAACCCTGTGGCGCTCGATTCTCGAGATTGCCGAACGAAGTCACGTAACGCTTGTAGCTCTCGAGCGGCTCCAAGATCGGGCTCAGTTTGAAGTTGGGGCCCGCGCCACTCGGCGTCCAGCGGTCCATCTCGGCGCCAAACGGCGTGTTCCACATGATGGCGCCGTGCGGCAGGTAGAAGAACCCCGTCCGCAGCTTCGGCGCGGCGGCCGTCTGCGCGAGCGCCGTCGCCGCCGGAATCATCGCGTCGAGTAGCGGCAGCCCCAAGGACACGCCCGCTGCTCTGAGCACCGTCCGACGCGAAAGATGCTTCTTCGTGAGATACATCGTGCTACTCCCCTCCCTAAAGCGAGCTCGGCGCATCTGCGCCGCTCGTTCCTGCCTGAACCGGTGCCGCAGCCGGGTCCTTCGCCGCGGCCTGCATGCGGAAAGCATCGCTGCGCACGACACCGGCAACGAGGGCCGAGAAGCGGTAATCCTGCTCCTCCGCAGCCCGAACGACGGCACGGACTTGCGGCATGTCGTAATACTCGAGCTCGCGCCCGAGCGCATACATCATGAGCTTTTGCGTGAGCGCTTGCACGAATTGGTCGGGGCGCTCGAGCAGCGCCGCGGTGAGCGTCGCGGGTCCGTCGACCGGCTTGCCGCCCGGCAGCTCCGCGCTCGCATCGATGGGCGCGTCGGCTTCGCTGTCGTGGTCGCGCCAGCTGCCGATGGCCGAGAAGTTTTCGAGTGCCAGCCCATACGGATCGATGACGCCGTGGCATGCCTTGCACGCGGTGTCCGCGCGGTGCTGCTCGAGACGCGCGCGCAGCGTCGTCGGCCGCTCCCCTGGCGGCGTCGAAAGATTCGTCTCCACGCCGGGCGGCGGCGGAGTTGGCGGCGTGCCCATGAGCTTGTCGAGCACCCACGCGCCGCGCAGCACGGGTGAGGTGCGATCGCCATACGATGTGCGCAACAACACGGCGCCCTTGCCGAGCAGACCATGGCGCCGCTCGTCGTCGAGCGCCACGCGGCGGAACTGCGGGCCCACGACGGCCGGCACGCCGTAATGTCGCGCCAATCGCTCGTTGAGGAACGTGTAATCGGCCGTCAGCAGCGTCTGCACGTTGCGGTCCTCGAGCAGCACGCTGCCGAGGAACGACTCGATCTCCTCTGCGAAGTCCCGCCGCAGCGCGTCGGTGAAATCCGGGAACAGCAACTTGTCGGGTTGCACGGCCTCGAGATCGTCGACGGCCAGCCAACTCAGCGCGAAGTTGCGCACGAGGACTTCGGCCCGCGGGTCGGCGAGCAGGCGTCTGACTTGCGCGTCCAAGACCTCGGTACGCGACAGCATGCCGGCGGCGGCCAGCTCGAGCAGCTCGTCGTCGGGACCCTGGCTCCATAAAAAGAAGGAGAGCCGCGACGCCAATTCGAAGTCATCGAGCGCGTAGCGGTCGCCGTCCGTGGCTTCGCGCGGCGCCACGGTGCGATACAGGAAATCGGGGCTCGACAGCACCGCGGTCACCATGACTTCGATGCCTTCATCGAAGCCACCGGGGCCTAAACGTCCTTCCGCGTAGAACGGCATGAGTCGATCCAGATCGGCCTGATCCACGGGCCGCCGAAACGCTCGACGTGCCAGATTGGTCGCGATCTGCTCGGCGCATTCGCGCTCGCGCTCCGCCACCTCAGGCTCACAGACGAATAGCTGGCGACGGCTCGCCGTAGGCGACAACCCCGGTGAATTGAACGGTCCGATCAAATCGAGGCCGCCCACGATGCCGGGGACGCGTGGCGCACCCGTGTAGCTGAAGCTCTGCCCCGGGGTGAAGGTCGAAATCTGCTCGTCGCTGAGCGCTCGGGACCGATTGACGAAAGTCACCACGATCTCGTGCACGCCGGCCGTGACCTGCAGCGGGATCTCGGTAAAGCGCTTCATGATCTCCGCTCGCGCAGGCGCGCCGCCGCGATCCATGAACGCAAGATCCTCCGGTCCGCCAATGTCGCCACGGAACGCTTCATTGCGATCGACGAGCACGACCAGCGTGTGCCTCGTCTCGAGCGCCCGCGGGTAGAGCCCGACACCGAGATTAGTGAGGGTGAGCCGATACTCGCCGTCGGCCGGGAACGTGTGCGTGACCTTTGTGCCGCCGCGAGTGCCGAGCGGCAGCCCGTCGATGTAGCCCTCCTGGTCGGCGGTCGGCGGCGGGAAGAACGCCGTCGCGATCTTCGGCTTCGGCTCGCCGACGGCCAGATGGGCGACGCCGCTTGCCGCATTGACGTACTGCTCGACGAAGGCCGGCGACACGCTCAAGGCCGCCGCGATGTTGGTGAAGCCGTGGACCTCGATCTCGGGCGGGAGGTACTCCGCCGGATTGATTTCGACGCCGAGCAGATCCTTCACGGCGGTCGCGTACTCGGCGCGGTTCAGCCGTTGAGCCGGCACATAGCCGACGGTGTGCTGCGGCTGACCCGTATCGATGGACTGCTCGAGATAGGCGACGAGCCCATCGATGTCCGCCTGCTCTGGCTGCGGGCTGCCGGGCGGCGGCATGAGGCGTCCGCGCAACTTCGTGATAGCCGTCTCGAAGATCTCCGCATGTCCCGGCACCGAGTCGCGGGTCAGCCCTTCGAAGCTCAGCTCACCGGCCCGATCGAGGGAGTTATGGCACTCCACGCAATAGGTCTCGAGCATCGCCCAACGTTGTTCCTGCCGGGCCTGTCGAACAGTGGAGATGATCGCGACCGTGCCGATCACGACGCCGGCAATGGCGAAAGCTGCTACCCATTGGTGGGATCGGCGCATATCGATGTTCATTCAGGTGACATAAGTCGAGGGAGCGTCCCCAGCTCCGACGCTAGTGTAAGCCTATTGTGCCGACTTACGCGCCGCGATACACGCCTCCGGCCGCAGTCGACGCGCGCCGAAACACGCTCCGCCGAACGCGTCAGGTCATCCGCCCTTCGATGACCGAATCGTGCCACGGGATCAGCCAGCGTTTGAGGCCGCTGACGGCGAAAAACAGCACGGAGCCGAGCACGGCCAACAAGACGATCACGGCGAACAGCCGCGGCGCATCGAGCGCATTCAGGCTCACGACGACCAGATAGCCAAGCCCCTCGTTACCCCCGAGGTATTCGCCGACGATCGCGCCGATCAGCGCGAACACGATTCCGACCTCCATGCCCGTGAAGACATAGGGCAGCGTGCTCGGGAAGTCGAGCGACTGAAACGTCTGCCAGCGGCTCGCATCGAGACTGCGCATGACGTCGCGGTGGCCCTGCTCGACCGACCGCACACCGAGCAGCACATTCAACATGATGGGGAAGAACGCCAGGATCGCCGCGATCACGATCTTCGACGTGATCCCGAACCCGAACCAGACCACGAACAACGGCACCAGCGCGACCTTCGGGATCACCTGTAGCGCCACGACGGCTGGACGCAAGGCCCGCTCGAGCCAAAACATGCGCCCGAGCACGGCACCCGCGACGACGCCTGTGACCAATGCGATCGCAAACCCCACGACGGTCTCGGTGACCGTCACGCGCGTGTGCACGAGCCAGACCTCCGGCTCCCGCACGAGGCCGGCCAACGTGACGGCGACTTCCTCGGGTGGCGGCAGCACGAACCGCGAGATTGCGAACACGCTCGTACAGATCTTCCAGACGCCCACGAGCGCGATCAGCAACACGGGCGTACTGATCCAGGGCAGCAGCTTCAAGAGCTTGTCGCGATCCATCATCCGCCCTCGTTCAACTGGTGGCGCAGCTCGCGCGCAATGTCCTGGAATTCCGGCCGCGTCTCGACGTCGAGGTTGCGTGGGCGCGGAAACGGCACTGCCGTGACGGAGCGGATTCGGCCCGGGCGCGGCGACAGCAGCACGACGCGATCGGCGAGAAACACGGCCTCGGTAATCGAGTGGGTGACGAGCACGACCGTCGCGCCAGTGGCTGCGGCGATCGATTGCAGCTCGAGATTCATCTTGTCGCGCGTCAACGCATCCAAAGCGCCGAACGGCTCGTCGAGCAGCAGGATCTCGGGCCGATAGCTCAGCGCGCGAGCGATCGCAGCGCGTTGGCGCATGCCGCCCGAGAGCTCACGCGGATAGGCCCGCTCGAATCCGGCGAGCCCCACGAGCGCGCAGAGCTCGTAGGCGCGAGCACGCCGGCTCGCTTTGTCGACGCCGCGTAATTTGAGGGGCAGTGCGATGTTGTCTTCGACGCTATACCAGGGGAATAGATTCGCATCCTGAAACACGAGCCCAAGCTTGCTCAGCGTCTCGGGATCGCGCGCATCGCCCGCCCACAGGGAGCGCCCGGCCGCGCGCACATCGCCCTCGCTCGGCCGCACGAGCCCGGCGAGGATGTGCAGCAGCGTCGTCTTGCCGCAGCCGGACTGACCGACGATCGCCATGAACTCCTCGCGCCGCAACGCGAGGCTGATCCCCGTCAACGCGAGCGTGGCGCCTTGCCGGGAGCGAAACGTCTTCCCCACGCCTACGAGCTCGAGCTCCGGTTGTGGCACGGCGCTCACGGGA
>Ga0208454_1001134_pt1 | contig 11672 bp, 2 predicted proteins | sample EasRivMeERMZT100_FD_187530 | JGI IMG/M metagenome (GOLD analysis project Ga0208454, IMG submission 187530) | Soil microbial communities from meander-bound floodplain in the East River, Colorado, USA - East River MetaG ERMZT100 (SPAdes) (version 2) | ecosystem: Environmental > Terrestrial > Soil >...
CGGAAAGTTTTAACATCATGCCGCCGGAGTAAGGAATCTCGACGTTGAAGGGATAAATGGCAATGGCTGGTGAGGAAAGTCCCATGCTGCCGTCTCGTTCACAAATCCAGATATGATGCTCGCCCTTGGCTCAACTTCCGGGAGCGCAGGCTGCTCACCTGCCTTTCCGCCAGTTGGCAGTCAGCGGTGCTTGCCAAGCTTTCCAAGCCTCAGACGTAACCTTGTCCCGGAGAGACATACTGATAATAGCCCGGCGTTTCAACGCCGGGTGGTGCGGTTAAAAAACCACCCAGTCCCGGAGGGACGAAAGAAGATCAGGTTTAAGAGTTGGATTTTCTGCCATCCCTCCGGGACTTGTCTGTATTGTCGGCTCAACCCGGCGTTGAAACGCCGGGCTATTGTCGGATGTCCCTTCGGGACAAACCCGAATTCCCGAAAGGCATTGCGGCTGGTAAAAGGAAATTCCTTATTCCTAATCGGTTACTCTTCTGCCATGATGATCGGATAGCCTATGCGCCTCAAGACGCGAACCTGGTTTTTGTTGAGCATGCTCTGCCTCCTAATCGCCGCCATTCTGGGCTGGCTGGGAAACAAGTATGCTGCCAAACAAAAGTCTCAGGCTTCGGAAAAGCTGCGTGCGCCTGAACGGCCCGCCCTCAGCCGAACGGGGACGAATCGTGCCCAGGCAACTCCGTTCGTTCGCTTTGAGCAGCAGTCCGGTGTCGCTGGTGCTCCGGCGGCCGCGGCCCCATCAACCAACCCGCCGTTTGCATACCGCTTGAGCAATACGGCCCAGACCCTCGATCAACTGATGAGAAGCGACCAGGCTATCTTGCTCAGGAACGCGCTTATCGACAGCAGCATTCCGATCGAACTTTCCATTCCTGGTCACTTGCGGGCTGGGGCCGATCCGGGCAGTTACATCGCACAATCACGCGGGCCGCTGACCGACGCCTTTCGCGAACAGCTTCGCCAATTCGGCGCCAGCATTGTCGCTTACGTCCCCAACAATGCTTACCTCATCCGAGCGTCGGCTGAGACCGCAAAGCAGTTGGCGGCTCTGCCCGATACACAAACCGTTTTGCCGTGGGATCCCTATTACAAGCTGGCGCCAAAACTATTGGAATGGGCGGCGCAAAACAAACCGCTCCCTGAAAACACCCGCCTGAACGTGTTGCTCTTTCCCGGAGAACGCGAGGCGGCATCGCAGACCTTGGCCGGGATGGGGTTCGAAGTATTGGCTGAAGACCGTTCCCCCTTTGGCTGGCAGTTGACAGTTCAGTCACCGGCCGATGCTTTGACGGCTCTGGCGCAATTGCCCGGAGTGCAAGCCATCGAGCCGCATTACCGACGGGCGCCAGTGAACGATTTGAGCCGCCAGCGCGTGCGTGTTTCAACCAACACCATTACGACCGCGAACCATCTGGATTTAACCGGAGCCAACGTGATGGTGAACGTGAATGACACCGGGGTGGACGCGACGCACCCTGATTTGACAATATTGCGCATCTTTGCCAACCCTGCTGCCGCTGCAATCGATCTCGACGGTCACGGCACACACGTCGCCGGGATCATTGCCAGCAGCGGTGCGAATGGTCCGCGTGGGCAGGATGTGCCTGGCTCGGTGACGAACGCCAATTTCCGGGGCATGGCGCCGGGCGCCAATATTTTTGTCCAGCCCATCGACCTGGTCAGCGGCCCGCTTCTTCCCGACAGTGTGTTGCAGGAGAGAGCCGCCAGCACCAACGTCCTGATCTCCAACAACAGTTGGACCTATCGCGGCGCCAATGATTACACCTTCGCCGCCGCCAACTGGGACGCGGCTGTTCGAGACGCCATTCCCGGCCAGACCGGCTCGCAGCCGTTGTTATTTGTTTTTGCGGCGGGCAATAGCGGCAATGGCAATCCCGATGGCAGCGGCGGCGATCCAAACAGCATGGACGCTCCGGCCACGGCCAAGAATGTGATCACGGTCGGAGCGCTGGAGCAACTGCGGCGCATCACCAATGAAGTCGTCATCAATGGGCAAACCAACGCGGCCTTCCTCGAAGCGACCGACAGCAACAACCAGGTGGCCGAGTACTCCTCTCGCGGCAACGTGGGATTGGGAATCGAAGGGCTGTTCGGCAGGTTCAAGCCGGATGTGGTTGCGTCCGGAAGCTTCGTCGTTTCGACGCGGTCCAGAGATTTCATTGGCAACGTGGCGGTGGACCTGGAGGTGAGCTACGTGACGGACCAAACCATCCCGCGCGGGCAAACCAATACCTATTTCTTCTTTGTGCAACCCAACGGATATCAAGCCAGGATCCGACTGCTGCCCAACGCCAGTTCGCCCGTTCCGTTCCCGACCAATTCGATTTACGTGCGCAAGGATCAGGCGCCGCCACCGAGCGATTTTGCGGGCCGGACTAACTTCCTGATCTTTCCTGTCACGGAGGGCTTTTGGTATTTCGAGGTCGGGAACAATGTGGGGCAGGACGTAACCCTGGATATCCAGGTGGTGGTCATTAACACCAATCCTCCCGGGCCCATCCAGATGGCGCTGGATGACTTGAATCAAGCGCTGGGAACCGATCTGTATCGGTACGAATCGGGCACCAGCCAGGCCGCGCCGGCGGTGTCGGGGGTCCTGGCCCTGATGCAGGAATATTTCGAGCAGCGCCTTGGGCGCACCAACAGCCCGGCCTTGATGAAGGCGCTGTTGATTAACGGCGCCCGCTCCATCGGCCAGTATAATTTGGCGTTCAATGCGCCACGGAACCATCAGGGCTGGGGATTGGTCAACCTCACCAACAGCCTGGCCGCGGCAATGGCCGGCAACGCCGAGGCAAATTGGCCGGTTCGCGTCTTCGATCAGGATTCCACCAACGCCCTGACCACGGGTGGAAGTCAGACACGCAGCGTCACGTTGAGCACGAATACCTCCGCGCTACGGTTTACGCTGGTATGGACCGATCCGCCCGGCAATCCCGCTGTCGGCAGCAAGTTGGTCAATGATTTGGATTTGATTGTGACCAATCTCGCGAACGGACAGGTCTTCATCGGCAATAATTTTCAAGGTGACATCAGCGCACCCAGCCTGACGAACCAGGTCTTGATCACGGATATCGTCAACAACGTCGAAAACGTGGTGTTGAACACCCCGACCCCCGGCACTTACTCAGTGACCGTGCGGGCGCGACGCGTCAACGTCAATTCAGTGACGGCGCATCCGGACGGCATCGCTCAGGACTACGCGCTGGTGATTTCCGGGGGCAATCCCACGAGCGCAGCCGCTTTTACGGTCGCGGATCCCGCCTCAAATTTTGATCCGACCCCGCGGCTTCTCTCGCTCACCAACGGAGTCCCGCTGTTCAATCTGCGCGCGGGAGCCAATCCGCCCTTGCTTCCGTCCACCAACGGCATGACCAACCAGTGGGTGTTCTTCGTTTACACCAATACGGGCAGCACCAATACCAACGTGGCCTTCTTCATTTTTCTGCCACCCAACCTCTCGCGGCCTCGCACGGGTGTGGAAGCCGATCTGGATATGTTTGTGACCACAAATCCGGGCATCACGAATCTGGACCTCACCGCGCTGCAAGGGGCATCGCGCTCCGTGGGCCGGAGCGGAACCGAAGCCGTGGTCTTCACGAATCAGCCGCCAGGGCTGACGTACTATGCAGGGGTTAAATCGGAGGATCAGCAGGCCGGCATATTTGGCATTGTGGCTTTTGGACGCGCGACACCGTTTAGCGAAGAGGATGAGGAGGGCAATGTGACGGTCAACGCCATCAATGTCCCGCTCGATATTCCAGACGGCAGCGCTGAAGATCCCCAGGCGGCACTTGTCTTCGGGTATTGCCTGCAGCAAATCCCGATTGAAAATGTGATCGTGACCAATGTCCTGACGCATGAGAACGGAGGCGATCTCTTTGGTCACCTCGCGCACGATGGCAATTTTGCCGTGCTCAACAACCACCGGACTTTCAGCAACACGGTCTTGTATGTGTATGATGACAGCGATTCGGGCGAAATTCTTATCAGCACCCCGGTCGATGGGCCCGGAACCTTGAGGAATTTCGCCGGACAGGAAGGGTTCGGCACCTGGATGCTGACCATGGTGGACAATGCGCTGACGCAAACGGGAAGGGTCGAAAGCTTGTTGATTCATCTCCAAAGGCGCCAGGAGGAGCTGACGAATGGCACGGGCATTGTCGCCACTATTTTGCCCAATCGCTGGAAGTTCACGTTTATCGATGTACCCGCGGATGCGACCAACCTCACCGTGTGTGTCAGTCCTGTGGCGGGTTCCGCGACCGGGCCAGTGTTTCTCTATCTGCGGCGCGGAGGCTTTCCTGATCAAACGACCTTCGATGCGTTTGCCATTATTGATCCCGCAATCGGTCCCGCCGGCGGTTGTCTGAGTCTGACGCGTTTTGGCTCGCCGCCACTTTCCACCGGACAGTATTTCATTGGCGTGTTCAACCCCAATGCGACGCCCGTCACGGTCAATATCAAGGTCACCGTGGACCGCGACCTGCGCGCCGGGGAGACCTTCCGCTTTCGTTCCGGGGGTCCGGCCTTTTCGCTGGACGATGCGGTGACCAATTCGGTGATCCGCGTGAACAGCCGGCGGGAGCTTGTCTCGGTGGATGTCGGTATTCGGATGACGCATCCGCGCATGTCAGACCTGGTCTTTCACCTGGTCAGCCCGCAAGGCACTCGGCTGCTGTTGATGGAGAACCGGGGCGGACCGTTTGCTGCCGATGCCGGCTCCGGCACGCTCACCACCAATGTGATTCCACAGACTTCTTCGGGCGGCGCGGCCGAGCACATCAATGTCATCCCGGCCGGCACCAACGTGGGCACTCTGGAGATCACGTATCAGTTTTTTACCGTGCCCGATTACATGCACGTCTACTACGACGGGGTGTTGATATTTGACTCCGGGCTGATTAACGGGGCGGGCAGCTTTTCGGTCGATTTCGGTCCCGGCACATCGACGAATGTGACCATCGTCATGAACGAAGGAAACAGCTCGCTCACTGGTACGGCCTGGACTTACACCGGTAGCATCGTGAGCGGCCGCTACAACTATCTCACGTTTACGGAGAACACGAACTACACTCAGATTCCGATCAAGTACGCGACGCAATTTACCAATGATGGCGGCGGCGTGTTCGCGCAGGCGCTTGTCTATAGCAACAACTTCCAGGCAGCCGTCGGCCCCGAATGGTCTCCCGCCAGCACGAGCGTTACGCCGCTTGGCGCCCGGATGTTCCTGGGCGAGTTTGGGAACCAAACCGTGACGCTGAGTCTTGGCAACCTGCGCAATCACGTCATGGCAACAGTAGCCCTCGATCTTTTCATCATACGGACCTGGGACGGGAACAACACGATGAACATGTACGGACCGGACATTTGGGACATGAGACAGACCGGCTCGGCCACGCCTCTGCTCCGAACGACGTTTTGCGTGCACAGCCCGCCGCAAGCTTACCCGGATATGTTTCCAGGAGGAAATAATCCGGCGCGGACGGGTGCGGCTGAAAACAGCACGCTTGGGTATCCTGAAGGGTATGATTCCGTTTATCGCATTATCAAATCCTTCCCGCACACAGGCAATAGCCTGCAGGTGGACTTTTCGGGAAGCGGGCTGCAATCGCTCAGCGACGAAGCCTGGGGTTTGGACAACATCGATGTGCTGCTCGATCCGGCGTGTGGTCCGCGCGGGTGCAATTATTATTTGCCGGAAGAACCGATGCGGCCTTTGCGCGGCGAATCGGCTTTCGGTGATTGGCGCCTGGAGATTTGGGACACGCGCGTCAGCGCGGCGCTCACCAATTCCGAGTTGATAAGCTGGCAACTGGAGTTCACTTTTGTGAATACCAATCCGCCGGCGATCACGCTGACCAATGGACAGTGCTTCGCAGGCACAGCCGAAGGCGGCAACATCACCTATTTCAGAATCCCGGTGCCCTTGTCAGCGAGGATCGCTACAAACAGCCTGACGGCCGGCAATGGCCCGTTGCTGTTGTTCAACCGTCGACAAGCGCTTCCCACCGGCAATATACCGCCGGATGATTACACACCGGTGGATGTGCCGGCAGGGACCACAGTGGATCAGGTGATCGATACCGCTTCGGTGCCTCCCCTGCAACCAGGCCAGACCTACTACCTGGGGGTGGTCAATCAAAATCCGACCGAGACCAATGCGTTTACCCTGTGTGTGCATTTCGATTCGGGTTCGACGAATTTTGTGAGCGTCATCCCGCTCACGAACGGAGTGCAATACTGCACCAGTATCGCTCCACAGACCAACCGGCTGCACTATTATCAGTTCGATGTGCCTTCCAACGCCATCAGTGTCGCTTTCGCATTGAGCAATCTTACCGGCAACGCCGATCTGGTGGTGCGCCACGGACTGCCGCTGCCCAATCCGACCAGCTTCGATTACAACAGCGTTAATCCCAACCTGATGGACGAGTTCATCGCGGTGATCGACTACAGTTTTGTTTTCCTGCCGGGGCGATGGTACATCGGCGTGTACAATATCGACACCAATCAGGTGTCCTACTGCGTTACGGCTACGACCCAGGGAGGAAATCAACCGACTGACCTTGCCAATGGCGTTGAGTTTTGCACGACGATTCCGCCTGGCAGAGTCCAGTACTACAAATTCATAGTCTCTCCCGACGCCTGCAACGTTGACTTTGAGACCTACGGCGCCAGTGGCAATGTGGATATGTGCCTCCAAACAGGCCCGCCGGTGCCAATCACCTTTCCAACCAATTGGAGTCCGTGCAGCCTGAATCCGGGCACGAGTCCGGAATTGATTTCCCTCAACCTCACGAATTCCACACCTCTGCTGATACCGGGTGACTGGTTTATCGCCATCACCAATCTCGAAACGGTCGCGGTCGATTATTGTATCCGTGTCACGGAGACAAACTACTGCGGTCCGACGATTGTGTGCCTCACCAACGGCGTGCCCTACACACCGCCGAGCAGCGCTGTGGCTGGTCAGGTGGATTACTATTGTTTCAACGTCTCCACCGGGGCCATCGAGGCGGATTTTGAGGCCTTCAATCTGAGCGCAAACGTGGACCTTCATGTCATCGACAGCGTGCCCTGGATGACGCCTGCCCTGCGGTCCAGCGCCAACGGTGGCACCGCCAATGAATTCATCGCGTGATCACCAATGTGCCTCCGGTGCCGCTCAGGCCGGGAACGTGGTACCTGGCTGTCACCAACGTCAGTGGTGGGCCGGCAGATTACACTGTGCTCGCCACGGAGATTTTCCCGCCGCCCGTCATCACGGTGACCAACGGGAACTGGTTTACCAATATTATCCAGAGTGCTTCGCCCGTTGCCTTCGCAGCCGAAAGCAGCACAGCCATCAATGTCACGAACTATTCCTTTTTTGTTTCCAGCGGCGCGGTTCAAGCAACCTTCGAACTCATCCCATTGATGGGTGGCAATGTGGATTTCTATCTGCGACGCGGCGCTGGACCGGTTACTCCAGCCAACTACCAATACGCCAGCACCAACGCGGGCATGGCAGTGGATTACGTCGTGGTCACCACCAACTCCATGCCGGTGCCATTGACCGTGGGGACATGGTCCTGGACAATTTTCAACCGCGAGGCAAACCAGGTGCAATATGCCACTCGCGCCACGCAAATCCTCGACTCGGAAATCATCCAACTGACCAATGGGTTGACCTTTACCAATGGGGTAGGGGAGGTCATCAATCCGCGTGAAGTCGATTATTATGTCTTCGACGTGTCAAGCAACGCGGTGCAGACGACGTTCGAGGTGTTCGACGCCAATGGCCGCGTGGATCTTTTCCTGAAACGTGGCCTGCCGCTGCCTAACGCGACCAACGCCTTCTTTGCCAGCACGAACGCGGGCACGGCCATCGAGATCATTGTCGTCTCCACCAATTCCACCCCCGCGTTGACGCCGGGCTTTTGGTTCCTGGCGGTGACCAAACCCGACGGGACCAACGTGCAGTATTCCGTGCGCGCGACCGAGTTGCGGATCTCCGCTCTCAGGTTCCTGACCAACTGCATGCCTGTGACCAATCGCATTGCCGGCAACGCCATCGATTACTTCGGCTTCACCGTCTCCTCCAATGCGCTGGAAGCACTCTTCGAGCTGGCGGTGCGCGCTGGTCCGAGTCTGGAGATGTACGTTCGTCCGGGGCCGCTATTGCCGAGCACGAACGACTATTTCTACGCGCTCACCAATATCACCTTCCGTGGTGAAATTGCTGTGTTCGAGAACGAAGACACCAATGCGCTGGTTCCCGGGACTTGGTACGTGGCGGTGGTGAATCCGACGTTGAGCACGGTCGATTATGCTTTGGGCGCGAGCGAATTCTTCTTGGGCTCCAATCCGATCCCATTGGCCAGTGGCGTCGCCTTCACCAACACGATAGGCAGGCGATTCAGCGGTTGTGATGATGACTACTATCGCGTCACGATTCCGGTAAGCACGACCTGGGCAGTGTTCGAAGTTCGCGAGCTGACGAACACGGGCCTCGGCTGGATGTTGCACGCGGGACTGCCTCTGCCTAGTCCGCTGAACTTCGATTATGCGAGTCCGTCCCTTGGGGGCGTCAGTCAAAGCCCCTTCGTGCTGACGACAGGTTTGGGGCCATTCGGGCATTGGTATCTGGGGGTACGCAACAACTCGGTCAGCAACGTCACTTATCACGTGCGTGTGACGGAATTCACCAGCCCGCCACCCATCCTGGTGACCAATGGCGGCACCCATGCCGGAACGATTGGCGGAGATCAGGTGGATTATTATCGCTTCCAGGTTTCCGCGGGAGCGATTGAAGCGCACGTTGAGATTCTACCCAACCCCAGCGGTAATGTGGACCTGTTCGTTGCCCAGGCGCCGCAGTTGCCGACGCCAACGGATTTCTTTTACGCCAGCACCAATCCCGGCACGAGCAGCGAACTCATCACCATCCATACCAATTCGACTCCGGTCCGGCTGTCCGCGGGCGACTGGCTGGTGGCGGTCGTGAATCGCGATGCCAGCGCGGTGAACTATAATTTGCGCTTCACCGAATTCGTCCCCAATGGCGCTGACGGCAGACTGATTCGCCTGATCAATACGGTGCCGTACTTCCGCACCAACACTCCCATGTCTTTGGCGCTGGATTATTATTTGTATCAAATCAGCGGCAACGCCAGGCGGGCCCAGTTCGAGATTTTCGAGGCGAGCGAAGATGTCACGCTTATTGCCCGCAGAGGGCTGCCTTTGCCCGACCTTTCCACCTTCGACTACCGAAGCGCGAACAGTGGAACGAACGACGAACTCATTGTCGTTCTCTCAAACTCCAGCCCGGTGCCGCTGAGTGCCGGCGATTGGTATTTGGGTGTCGCCTATGCGTCCACGAGCGCCGCCCGCTACACCATCAAGGCCACCGAATTCCCGGTCAGTGGCACCAACATCATCATCACGAGGATCCTGCCTACCGGCAACTTCCTTTGCCTGACCTGGACCAACACGTTGCCGGGCGTGAATTACTTCGTGCAAGGCAAGACCGATTTGGAAGCGTCGATGTGGTCGGCGGCTTCACCGAGCCTGCGCGCGCAGACGACATCCCTGATGCACTGCATCGAGGTTCCCACACCTTACCGCTTCTTCCGCATCGTGGATGGCCTTCCTGCCGCCGGCCCGGCTCCTCTCAGGATTAACAGCGCCGGGTTCGGGGAGAAAGGATTTGAATTGCGCTGGTCCAACTCGCCCAACCGCCTCTTTGGCGTGGAATGGAAACCTGCCCTGGCCGATCCCTGGAACGGGTTCACCAATGTGGTTACTTCCACAAACGAGAATTATTTGTTCATCGATGACGGCTCGGAGACCGGCGGCCTTGGTCCCATGCGGTTTTATCGCTTGATACAGGCGCCCTAGCCCGGATATTTCATAGCTGAGAGACTTTTGCGTGGAGGGGACAACTTTTTGAGAAAATTCTCTCCTTTTTCCGATCGAAAAAATTGTGGTAGCCCAACCACAAGAGCAAAAGCCGCTGGCAAAAGTAAAAAACCGGTTTTCCCAGCCCTTTTTACGAAAGCTCTCCTGTCGCGGAATTTTCCCGCGTTGCGTTCGCTACAGATGGTAGCCCCGGCAGCTAATCACTCCACAAGGGCAGGCTCATCAGTCGGCGGTGACATCGCCTGAACAATTCCTGCAGCGGATACGCGCTGCTCAGTTGTACATACACCCGACGCACGCTCACCCGCACTTGTGCCGCCACTTTCAAGAGCTTGAGCCGCACGCTTCCCACCGTGGCCGCCGCCAGTTCCGTGCCGTGTAATCCCAGCGTGCGCACCCGTTCCATCAGCAGGTAGGCAAAGCTCGCCAGCCACAGCCGCAGTTGATTGCTCGCCAGATGATGCGTGCTCATCCGATCGGCGCCTAGATCCAACACCTGTTGTTTGAGCACGTTTTCCATCTCCCCGCGCGCGCAATACAGTTCCTCATACAAGCGTGCCGGACCAAAGCGCGTGCGGTCTTTGTCGGCTTTGAAACCGCTGGCCGGAAGGTTGGTCACAATAAAACGCGGGTTGTCGCCTTCCTGCGTCACTTCGGCTTTGGCGATCACTCGGCGCGCCCGAGTCCAGGTTTGGCTTTGAGTCTGGTATTCAAATTCGCTGAAGAGGCGGGTGCGCACCGCTCCGCTTAGACAGTGCCGGGCGCGCGCCTCCATCATGATCCGTTGCGCCCGCTCCAGCAGCACGCTGTTTTTTTGCAAGCCCAGGCAATAATAAACCTGGGGCTGGCCTTCGCACCAGGCCATGAGCTCGTCCCGGCAGAAGCCGCTGTCGGCCCGGATGATAATGCGCGCTTTTTTGCAGCGCCGCCGGACCGCCGCCACGATTTGTTCCAGCGCCGCTACCACGCCGTGGGCCGCGCCGTGATCGGCGGTGCGCAGTTGCGTCCACAAGGGAATGTTGCCCACAAAGGCATACAGCGGCAGGTAAACGTAATGGTCGTAGTAGCCGTGGAAGTGCCGCCCTTCCTGTAAACCGTGGAGCCGATGGCCCATGGCATCGAGGTCGATCACGATTTCCAGCGCGTGTTTGGGCAGGCAGCGCACGCCCACTTCCAGCAGCAACGCTTGAATCTTTTTCGGCTCGTGCGGCAGTTTGTGGCAGCGGGTCTTTCTGTTATTGGACAACTCCAGCCGGTTCAACGTCGAAGGGGCCGCCAGCGCGGGGCCGGGATGGAAAATGCGATCTTCACCCAGCGGGTCTTCCTTGCCACAGGCCGTGGCCAGTAACGGATCGGAGCGCAGGTATTGATGGTCATTGAGGTCTTCGTAACCCTGCGCTTGGGCATAAATCCGCTGAGCCAGCAACTCGGGCACGGAATGTTCGACAAAGATTCCGTTGCGCTGATCGCCGAAGCAGCCAGCCAACCGACGCGTCAGCCCCAGTGAAAGATCCACCTGGCGCAGCAACAGTACGCCGCCATCACTGGAGAGGGTGCCGCCGGAAAAATCAGCGACGACTTTTCTTGGACCGAGGTCTTGAAAGAGCAACGGCTGGTTCTTACAGTCTGTCGAACAAGAAGCGGTGGGTGGCAGTTTCATTTGGCTCAATAGACACAAGCCTTGTGACGCCTCCGCCGCTTCTTTGTTCAATGCAGCTATGAAATATCCGGGCTAG
>Ga0208454_1001137_pt1 | contig 11639 bp, 12 predicted proteins | sample EasRivMeERMZT100_FD_187530 | JGI IMG/M metagenome (GOLD analysis project Ga0208454, IMG submission 187530) | Soil microbial communities from meander-bound floodplain in the East River, Colorado, USA - East River MetaG ERMZT100 (SPAdes) (version 2) | ecosystem: Environmental > Terrestrial > Soil...
GTTTCCATCCCTACGCGAAGTTTAACACTATTAAGCTTTTAACTACGCGTTAGGGCGTGCTTTTCATCTTTCTATAAATTGAGGAGGGTTCTTCCTCGTTTTCTGCATTCCCGAGCAATTTGACTTGCTCATATCTCTTTTTACGCGTACTTTATCGATTTCTCGCTCTGTCAACATGTCCGACGACGAACATGAGATGTCTGGCGACAAGTGGGTCGAGGCCCAATCTTGGTCACACGTCGACCTACTCGAGTTTCTCCGTCCGGCTTTCTGGGCCCTGCTGGTTTTTATGGTGATTCCCCGCTGGTGGGATAACCACGGTCTGACTTTGGCCGCCTTGAATGGGCAGGCCTTTTATATGGTACGCGTATTCTTTTTAAGTTCTTTATTTTTATAGTTTTCTAACCTTTCTGCTTTCTTAGGAACGGTTCAATACTATCGTGGCTCAGACGCACTATGCCGCGTATTTGCCTCCTTGGATTCACGAGTTCCGGCAGTGGCATGTCGATATGTTCGCTGCATTGAACTCGGATGAACGTCTACGCGTACAGGGGCAAGGCTCATGGATCGTGTTCCCTTATGGCGACTTCGACCGTTTGGACTCCGATTTTACTTTGCCATTGGACCCACTCCTAGTCCCTGTACCTGCCGATTCCTTGTCTTTGGTGGCCTCTCTTTCCTCTACAATGGTCTACAACTCATCCGGCGCGCCCCCACCTTACGTGAGTCCACAACCAGAGGCTGGACCATCGACATCGAATACGCGTGTCACTCGTTCGCAAACTCGAGTCGGAGGTAAGTCTTTATAGTCTTTTGCTTTATTCATTTTTATCTGACTTTTCTTTTGTAGGAGCTAATATCTTCGCTGATGACCACACCGCGGTCATGCTCCCTCGTACGCGTGGTCGAGTTCGACACCACCTTCGAGAAGCGCGCGTACGTCGGCACCAAGATGCTTCGCCTGGTCATCAATTGCCTTCTCTACCTCCTCTTCTTTCTACCGGCGAGATCATTCGTCTTAGGGAACAAATAGAACCCGTAAGTCTTTCTTATAGTCTTTGTATCGTTTTTGTCTTTTAACTTTCTTATATTTTAGCCTACGCGCCCTTGCCGAAACTGCTTTTTGGCCGGTCGCGAGTGTCAGTGGGTCTCTTGGACTACCAAGTGCCAAGAATGCGCGCGTGTTCGTCAAGGCCGGTGCTCCTTCGAGGAAAGCCCAGAAGAACGGATGGCACATTCTGAGGCTAGTTATTCTTGGGGACGTGACTCCCTTACTGGTAAGTCAATTCTTTCTTTTCTTATCAACTATTTCTTATTTTATTTCAATTTCAGGACTTCGTCAATTATTGTCACAAATGAACGAGCATCGGAACACGGGCAATGTCAACGCGGCCATTGCACAACATCACTTCGCTCGCTTCGATCGACTCGCAGACGAGTTCGCGCGCCGACTCCATCGACTGGCCGGTGAAGATTTTCCTGGGGCCCTTGTCGACATGGTGTTCAACGAAGAGGGCACCCTCGATCTACTGGACATCTTTATTCAAGAGCTCGAGGACAACGACATTCAAGACCGCGCGGACCTCGACATTATTTTCAAGACAATCCTGGAGGGCTTCGACATGCGACTACGCGTAGTCGAACGACCGTCGACGGAGCCTCCCTCGAATGACTTCATCGACGACGAGGCCGACGAGGTTCCTGAGGACTACGAGTCCGAGCACGCGCCAGAGGACGGGGAGATGGAAATCGACCCCGACGACTTGGATTTAGAGTACTTGGACGAGTAGACTAATTGTTTTCCTTATTTTCTTGTCTTATTTAGTTTAGGCGCGTATTTGTCCTGTACTAAATATTGTCTTATCTCAAATTCTACTCCGTTTTTCTTTTTATCACATTAATCCTTTGTAAGTTTGTGACCTCGTATCTCAAGGCTGTTTGCGGTCAAAGGGCGCGTAGTTGATGTGCCCAACTTTTTATTGTTTAAGTCGAACTACATGCCGACTACGCGTCGTTCGGCGTCTGTTACTGCCGAGTTTCCTCATACTTGTCTCGTAGTCAGTAATATTTTTCTGACTCTTGTCTATGATAATATTTTCTTATTAAGTTGTGCATCTATATTATTCCATTGTCTTCCTGTAGTGAAACCCTCGTCTCTGTACTGGTTGTTTCTTTTGACTGGGTTCACGCGTATTTGATTTCAATACCCGGATCAGAATCGGATCATTATGTGTCATTTGACTTTTCTCCGTATTGTCGCGTACTTTTTATTTCAAATATTTCATGTGCTTATATATATATTTTCTTCTTATGACCTACATCAATAGTCATCTTGCGGTCACTTGTCTAGTCTAACATTTGATTCTCTTGTGATTTTTCTATTGAGTTCCCCTTTTGTGCCTGATCAAGTGATCGCGTACTTCCGACCTTAGGGGTAGCCGCATTCCTATAATATATCTACGCGTACTTTCTTTTTCTTTTTCTAAGTTCACCATGGACTTCGAGAGTACTCCTGCGGAACGAGAAGAAGCTATTCGCTACCGTCTCGAGGCTGTCGCAGACGACTTTAATGAGATGGTCGCATTGATTGGACATCCTCCCCTTGTACTCGAAGAAGCCAATGGAGCTCTTCATATTCTGACTGATCAATTGGTACGTCTTGTCCTTTTTCTTTGTTAGGCTTTAATCCTTAACTTTCTTTTTAATTAGGCCAGTCTTTTGCCGATGTACGACAGCGACAATGATCCAATCGCGCGTATTATCACTCTTTCCGTTATTGACTATTGTCATCGCTTTCGCGCTTATCGCGCCAGCTACCAATTTCCTTCCCTTTATTATCCTGTGTCTTTGTACGTTCGTAAATGGTTCGGCCTTACCAATGATGACGACTGGGAAGTGTACATCAATCAGGTATTTTATTATCTCCTTATATTCTAATCTCATTCTTTAATATTGTCTTGTTTAGGCTATTGCGCGGGAACGGTCCGAGCCATTGTATGCGGCGGAAATTGATTATACCATTCCCCCTCTTTCGGATATCGGTGGCTGGTTAGATTAATCCTGCTCGTAGTCACATGTTTGTAACCGACTCCTTATTGTGTGGTTTCCCAATGTAGCTTACTACATTTGATTTCTTGATGCGCCGTGACTCGGCCTGTCCTAATTAAGCTATTGCCAAGCCTCTCGGCGTGCTTGGTTATCGGACTTAGGATAATTTCGTGTTCTGCAGGTATTGAGGTTCGTGCCGTTGGCTCCCTCTCCCCCACAACGAAAAATTTCGACCGTCCGCGGTCTAAGTATAGTCTAATAAAATTTATGCACCCGACATTCTTCGGCCGACTCGCAATCTTTGTAAAATTTTTGTCGCTTATAACCCAACAATTTATGTCAAGTTCTGTCCGTCTAGAAATGCATAAATGCAACTGTGTGCCACACCAGCCACTCAGTTCTGCGACCCCTTTGCATCACTCCTTCTCTCATTGCTCTATGTCTGCTTCTAATAATCGTCAACCCGCGTGGGTGACGAGTCTCTTCGAGAATTACCTCAAACCCATCCGCACTAGATTCTCTGCTATTCCGCAGTCCATCTCTCCGAATGACTCCGAGTTCTTATTGGACACCTTCATCGCTCTCCTTGGTACTGGAGTACATGAAGCGGTATGTGGTATTTCATACATTCACTTCTGTCTTGATATTTTTAATGTTAATTAAACTTTTCTAGCTTCCACACTGCAAGGACGCGTCTTCTGAGTCTCTCGCCTCCACCAATGGTGCCTTTCAGGCTCTCAACGGCGCGCGGGCTCTCTTCGAGGACATGCGGAAAGCCAGTAAGAAGTCTCCGACTCTCCAGCTCCCCGCGGATTATTCTGTCTTGTCGGCTATTACCAAGAGGATTCATAACTATCAAAGCCACCAAAAGGCGATTGCTAGTATTCCCCCTCTTATGCCAGGCTCGCCGTCTTCTGCACCATCTCCTAGAGAAGTGAGTTTATTTCTTTTACGTCTACTCGTATCCGTTGTTCTAATGAATTTTATTATAGCCTCGCAAGAAGCGTTCTTTTAAGTCCAAGGCGGTAGTCGACTCCGACGACGAGGCGGACTCACCCCCTGGTGATCCACCAGTTGAGGATAAGAACCCCGATGATCAAGTACGTGACTGCCTATTTCCCTTATAATCAAAATTTCTTATTGTACGCGTAGATGGCTGTCGACGATGACAACTCTAATTCCGTAGTGGTTAGTAATTCCACTGAGGATGTCACAATTGTCGAACCTTATGGAGAACCTAATGGGTCGTCCAAGGCTCCGGTCGTAAGTGCCTTTCCAAATACGCGCCGATTAATTCCCAAAGTTATTTATTCCTTATTGCAGCAACCCCGCGCCTCCGTGAGTTACCTCCCTTTGTTTCTAATTCGAGGCGTGGACACTAAATCCCGAGCCTACCTCAAGTCTACGCGTGTAATCCCTGAGATTACGGCCGTTGTCTCCTCATCCAAACGCCTTCGTTCCTCTCTTACCGTCGCCCACAAGTTGGTGAACGACGATGCTGCTTGTAAGCCTAATATTTTCGTCTAGTCTTATGTGAATTTTTCCTTATAATTTCGCTTAGCAGTCAAGACCCTTCAAGAACAAGAGGAGGCTGTCCGCGCGGCAATCGATTCCGCAGGCCCTGCTACGCGTACTCGTGCTGCCTTACAACAACGCCTTAATACGATTCTAGAGGAGCGTAACGATCATCTTTTCCGCATGACTTACTACCACTCTCTTTATACTCGTGATCTCCGCGAGATCAAGGAAGCCGAGGCTGCACTGGCTGCACTCCCTTCCGAGACCATTGACCTATCTTAGATGTTTATTGACTATAAGGTTTTTCAGCATTGTACTTAGTTCTGTACTAGCTTTTTCCCCTTTTCGTCAATCTTAATTTAAACATCTGCTCTTCATTCCTCGTCTGAATTGGAAGCATTTTGCGCGCCCTTTAGTCTCATATCACCAAAGGTCAAATCATCTTCTCCAGTCCATTCATCTTCGTTGTCTTTTGAATTCAAAATCTTTTGAAGTCCTTCTTCTGATATTTCTAACCACTCCAAGACGTTCTCGGGTAGTTTAATTGATTTGCGCGCGTAGTAAGGTATGCAGCGGAACGCTCCAACCTTCTGTTGCCACAGCGCGCCATTCAACTCTGCTACTACATATGACCCTCCCTTTGTGCGTCTGATTACTACCATAGGTCCCAAGTACCTGGCCTTCATTTTCTTATCTAAACTTTTCTCTATAGCGGTGTTTCTTACTAATATAAGATCACCCAAATTAAAGTTATAGTCTTTTATTACGGCTTTGTGATCCTTTTCATATTGTAATAGCCGCTTAACCTTATCTTCACTAACTCTTGCTCGCATTTCGTCTACATGGGTCTTGTGTTTAGCTAATGCCTTAGCGCGGAACCCAATAAGTTCATCATCTGTAAGTACCCGATCAGGTAACTCTACTAGCCAAGTAGCTTCTGTGACATCTAACGGTAAGGTCGGATGCGCGCCAGTGACCATAAAGAATGGTGAACAGCCTAAGCGTTTTCTAATTGAGATGCGGTCTGCCCAAAGTACATGAGACAAGAACCACCACCACTTAGATATATCACCACCGCATGCTTTATATAACATTTGTGTTATGTCCCAATGAGGCCTTTCCACAGATCCATTCGCGCGTGAATTATAGGCAGAGATTTTAATCCCAGTAATGCCATATTTTTGCTCGAGCCACTTCACTGCTTTAATGAACGGTCCCCCATTGTCTGTAATAATTTCAATTAAACAACCCCAACGACATATTATGTCTTCGAATAACCATCGACCAATGGCTTCGGCACTCTCGTTTTTAAGTGCGCGCGCTTCTGCCCAGGATGATAAATGGTCTCGTCCATGCACAATATATTTGTATCCGTTAGAGGCTGGTGTCATATTTATAGTGTCAACATGTATTGTTTGAAATATTGACGGCGTATGTGTCTCTACTGGAGGTACCTCCAATAAGGTTTTCTGACGTACTTGACATAGGTGACAAGTCTTTATATACCACACTACATCCCTTTCAATCTCAGGCCACCAAAACCGTTGTTTTAATAACTCAGCGGTCGGATAGACTCCTCGATGTCCTAGGCTGTCATGCGCGGACTTCATCATATACATTCTGTGTTCCTTTTCAACTACGAGCTTATGTGTAGACTTAGATGCTCGCCGATAAAGTCTCCCTTTCTTATCTAAGAAGAACTTGCGCGCCCATCTTTTAAATTTCTTAATCTCGGTCTGTGTTTTACAATGCTTAGGATCCTGCTTAGGGTCCTTTAACCATTCTATTAGAGCCGGAATCGCTTTGTCTGAGTCTAACGCAGCCTTAGTCCTGTGGACCTGATCATAGATCTCACGCTTATCTTCGCAGTCACGCTCTTCTAAATTGGGCGCCAAAGCTTGATTGACTAACTGCGCGTAGATTTCTGTAGTCTCCTTATTCATTTTATTAGAGTCGGACTCCAAGAAATTCATTATCATTTCTCTGTCTCTCTTTATTCCTGCTTGGTTATTCAACAAGTCCGTCTCAAAGTCTCTAATATCAATTGCGAGTCCGTGGAAATATCCTCCTCTCGGATCAATGTTGTCCCTGAATTCCTCTATTGGAATGGGTCCCGGTTCGGTAGGATCTGCAATCACTACGTCAGGCGGGCCGCCGGGATCTTCATCTGCTTCAAAGGGGTTCGGATAGACTTCGTCTTCAGGTTGCGGTACGCGCCTAGACAATCCGTCAGGACCAAAGGTAGCCCCGTTCTTATGCCTCAGTGTAAAGTGGAATAGTTTAATATTATCTATCCACCTATTTATTGTCGCATTCGGCATCATGTCTGGGTTTTCCAGCATCCCTTTAATATAAGACGCATCGGTTTCTACTATTAATTTTCTGACTCCTATCAGCCAATGCTTGCAAGCATCAAGTGCGCGCATTAGACCAAATAATTCTCTTTTAGGTTGCGAGAAATTGGCTTCCCTTTTATTTAAAGGTATAGAACCAAACCGCGCGTAGATCTTTTCTTTCGGGTTTTCTATTCGCTCTTGGTAAATGTAATACCCAACTGCGATGTATGAAGTGTCCACAGCGAGTACTATATTTCCTTCATTTTCATAGTCTAATGGTCGTAATGCCTTGACTATTTTACAACCGTCTTTTAATGACTGCATTCCTTCTTCTTGATCTTTTCCCCACTGCCAAGGTGCTCTTAACTTTAATAGCTTATTTAAGTGAAGCGCGCGCCTTGAGAAGTTTGGTATGAAAATTCTAAGTACACCGACAGTGCCCATAAACGCGCGTAGTTGGCTAACATCCTCGCAAGGCTTCCAATCGGTAATAACCTTTATTCTCTCTGTAGTGGGTACGCGTCCTTCATAAGAACATAAGTGCCCGACCACTATAATTTCGCTAGCACATAGTATAGACTTGTGTCCCGAAAAGGTTCCTCCGCAATATTTCATACGTTGTAGAATCCTATTCACATTCTGCATGTGCTCCCATACAAATCTTCTGATCCCTTTATTTTCTTTTATAGTCTCGTAATTACCGTCTTCTTGAATATAACGACTGACTGGCCCTCTGACTGGTACATCATCGATATAAGGAATAGTATATTCCGGAATTTCTTCACTTAAGATCTTGGTAACATCATCATGAAAGATTGGAACTGAGTTAGTCCATCCCATAGGTAATGAAACAAGTCTCATAGCGCCAAATGGTGTTTGGAATGTAGTCAAGTCTCTCGAGCTTTCTGCGAGTAGTCGTTCATCATATCCGACGAATAAATCCATCATTCCTCCACACGCGCGCCCTGCAAAATGCGAGGCTAATTCTTCTGTTGCCGGTGGAATTCCTGAGTGAGCAATAGTTACTGCGTTCAAGGGTTCCAAACTATGTACAATCCTATATCCTTTTACTTTCTTAGCTACTGCAAACCATCTTGACCTATAAGGCGAGTTAGATGGTTCGTAGACGCCAGTCTTTATTTTGTCTCGTACAATTTCGCATAGTTCCTTATACATGCCTGGTGGAACAGGAATATTCTTTAATACCCAAGGCTTGTGTTCTATCACTGGGATGTCTACTGGCGGGAAGAAGTCTTCTCGGAATCTACCCTTCTCGGATTCGTCCCAAGCAAATGCGCCATTCTGGTTCATCATTAATTGATGTAATAGCTTCATTTCTTCTTCAGTTAGAAAATCCTGATGTAGCTCTTGGAACTGTTCCCTTCTTTCTTCATTATATCTACCCGTGGGTGTGAACTCTGGTGAAATCGGATTGAGCGCAGGCATATCCGCGAGCGGATTTCCTTTAATATCGCGTTTGATCCTAAATTTTTCCGGTAGGTCACTGTATACAGGCTTCACCTTTAGTGCAACTGGCTTATATTTCTTTTTCAGATATTGCGCGAAGTCACCCTCGGGTCTACTGAAGTTGTCTTCTACGCGTGTATCCTCTAATACGCCTTGACTAAGTATTTCCACATTCGCGCGTGGAATGAATTCTTGTAATAATTGCACATCCTTAGGACTTCGTCCTCTAGTCTGCATGTACTCTTGCACATATTGTCTATCTCTATCTTCAATATCGCTACACAGAGCTGCTTGTTCCATGTACGCGTTCATTTTTCCTCGTTCTGAAAATTCTGCTAAGTCCGCATTTGTTGCCGAGTAGCCGATGATGTCTAGTCTGCCGGTGATGGCATCAAACTCCAGCATAAGCGCTAACTCTCCTCGATCTGAGATCAAATCATCGAATTCTAAAAAGCCGAGTCGGTAGAACCCTTTGTACCCTTAGGGGGATTGCCTCTAGGATAGGTGGGCAATACAACCTTGGTCTTGGTTACGGGATCCGTCAATGTTAGCGTCTGTGCGCCGTTTCTTTCATTTTTAACTTCGCTTTCGGTTAAGGCATCAAATGGTCTACCTAGTAATATACTATAGGCCGGCTTATTGATAATATGAATTTGTAACAAGATTGTTATCTCGCCAAATTGAAATGGCACATTTCTTGATAACCCCAAGGTTTTCTCAACATGTCCTTGAGCCGACTGCAAATTTATGGTAATTCCTGGATTCCAAGTCAAACCCAATTCTACTGCCGCGTCTTTTGACATAGAAACAATTTGCGAGCCACTGTCAAGTAATGCTTCTTCTGTTCCAATATTATTAATTACAGGATACACTGTTCTGAGCGCAAATGAATCCCGCATTCCATATAATTGCTTCGGAGTTTCTCCTTGAGCTAGGCTACTAAGGTATTGTAATACAGGATCCCCCGCAACAATAACTCCTTCTTCTTGGATTGTGAACGACGCGTAGGGTAACTCGTCTACACTAATTCCATCATGTGGGAGGATGAATTCAATTTCCTCTGGTTCTTCAGTAACCTCTTCAACCGTCGCTTTAAATTGTACCCGCTTAGGTTCAATCTTGTCTTTTTCAGGGACTTGACGAACTTTATTAATCCGTCTCCCTAATTCTTTTCGTACAACTGGAGACGCACCTAAGATTTGACCAATAGTCATGTCTAAGGGCGCCTTTAATATTTCCTCAAGTATTTCCTGCCCTAGGTCGTCCTGTTCTACAGGAGCACGCGTAATATAAGCCGGGCCTTCTTTATCAGTGGGCCTTGGTCTATCTGCGCGTACTACCTTTGTTAAGGATGGGACGTCCACATAAGGCAACTCTCGGACTCGTTGCACAGGGGCTACTTCAGCGCGTAGTTCAGTCTGTTTTGGTACCATATCTTCTCCATCTTTGCTTCCTCCGTATTCAGCTATAGTTGAATGATTTATCTTCTTATTAGGACTTTTGAAATTTCGGCTCTCCGGGGCTTTCGGTGGATCAGGTTTAGTCTTTCGCCTGTCACCAGCTATTCCCTTCCTTGAACCTAATTGAAACCCTCTTCGAATTCATCCTCAATAGTGATTTCTTTTCCACTACGCGTAGAAATATATTGTACTAAGTCATTCAAATCGAACTTAGCCAAATCATTCTCAATGTCTGATTGGTTTTGTATTTTCGGCTGCAGTGGGTGCGTCTGAGATAATTGAATAACCCCGGGCCGGCTGGGCGCCAAAGTTAAATTCTGCGAAACACTCGTAGATTTATTGAGTGCATCTACGCGCGTTTTCTGAGTAGGACCACCGGTAATTGGAATAGGTCTCCCATTAGGTAGTACAGTCTTGCCTAGATCATCAATGACTATCCAGCCATCTTGGAGGTGTTTACCACGATGAGGGCATTCATCTCTCATATGTCCTTCTTCACCACAATAAAAACACGCGTTCCCATTAGTATTAGAGAACGGTCTGAATCTATTCATAATACGCGGGGCTGTCAGCGGAGGCGGATAGCTCGGAGCATAATTTTGCACTGGCGCGTGAACCGGCGCCTGATGAGCAAAAGTCGACTGCCGTTGCATATTCTGAATAGTCTGTTGACTCTGTTGGAAATTTTTGTTCATCTGTTCAATTGCTCCCAACAAGTGCTTCGCAGAGATTTTCTGCTGGTCCACTAGATTGGCTAGCATATTCTCCATCTGATCGTCCTCGAACTTTACTCGGCCACTACTACGCGTAGTCCTTTCAGGTTCAGCTTCAGAGTAAGAACGACTATTATTGGCTTGTGAGCCAGTGGCTATATTCCACGCAACTTCCATTACGCGCTCTAAAGAAAATCGGTCTTCCGGCCTTCTTTCTTTATTCTCGTCTTTTTCACTAACCATTTCGGCTAAGTCTAATTTATTTTCAATCATCTTGCGGTACGAGTCCGTCAACGGTTTCATGAAGTACTCTACAGATTCATGATTGGAGAGTAAGGCCGGCGGTTTTTGCAGTTTCTTGACTTCAGCAATAAACGCGCGCTTAAAGGCTGCGAGCCGAGAAATATCCCAAGGTGTTATTCCTGAGTACTGGTCGCGTATCCTCTTTAATTCCTTAATAGAGCCCCGAGTCTGATTGCTCGCTTCAGGGTAACTTTCTATTATCTCCTTTTTAAAATCTGCAAATGTACCTTCCGCGTAGGAGTACATACCCTCCCATTCATTCTCTGTCCTCGGATCCGCGTAGGAACCTAAGTACCTAATTTTCTCTCTATCATCGTCGATCTGATTGGTCTTGAATAATTCCTCGACTCTCTTAATGAATCGATTTAATTCTTCAGGTCGATCATGGTGGAACTTAGGCGCGTCCCTCGCATACGGGTCTGGCATTTTAGTCATTGTGACAGAAATTTGTTCTTCTGCGTCTATAACTTCTTCTTCTTCAGTTCCCTCTTGAACTGCTAATGGTATTTTTGTAATTGGGTTCACGGAGACTACGCGTGAAGTGATATGTCTCAAGGATGAAGATGCTAGCGGTTCGACACTAGTTCTAGCCGCTTCTTTGGAGTTCTTTGTCCTTCGTACGAACTTTGGCTTTGCAAGTGAACTAGGGGATGTCCCTCGTACTGATTGCGCGCCTTTTATTGGTGCCTTCGCCTTTGTGGGGTTTTGGCTTTGAATCTTGACAGATTCTTTTGTGGTTTTTAATTTATTGTCTTCAGACTTTTTAAAATCTGAAATTCTCTTTGACTAGTTTT